>Ga0233415_10000002_pt1 | contig 368768 bp, 509 predicted proteins | sample Na_anoxic_12_MG_FD_188631 | JGI IMG/M metagenome (GOLD analysis project Ga0233415, IMG submission 188631) | Seawater microbial communities from Saanich Inlet, British Columbia, Canada - Na_anoxic_12_MG | ecosystem: Environmental > Aquatic > Marine > Inlet | place: Canada: British Columbia...
GGCGAAACTGGTATCCAAGGCAACACGGGCATCCAGGGTGAAACAGGAGTCCAAGGCGAAACCGGTATCCAAGGCAACACTGGTGTTCAAGGCAACACTGGTGTCCAAGGCCACACAGGATTAGGAGTCCAAGGCGATACAGGAGTCCAAGGCAACACTGGTATCCAAGGCAACACTGGTGTTCAAGGCGAAACCGGTATCCAAGGCGATACAGGAGTCCAAGGCAACACGGGTATCCAAGGCAACACAGGACTAGGAGTCCAAGGCGATACAGGTATCGAAGGTAATACCGGACTAGGTATCCAAGGTAATACAGGTATCCAAGGCCCTGGTGGACTAGTAGGAGCTACTGGTATCCAAGGTAATACTGGTTTCGTAGGAATCACTGGCCTAACTGGTGATACAGGTGTTCTGGGTCTAACTGGTATACAAGGACTAACTGGTATCTTAGGACCAGCAGCCCAAATCGGAGCAACTGGTATACAAGGCAACACTGGTGTTCAAGGCAACACAGGTGTCCAAGGCAACACGGGCATCCAAGGCAACACGGGCATCCAAGGAGAAACAGGTATCCAGGGTAACACAGGTATCCAGGGTAACACAGGACTAGGGGTTCAAGGTGTTCAAGGAACCACCGGAATCCAAGGCGTCACTGGCTTTATAGGAAACACAGGCGTTATCGGAGACACAGGTATACAGGGACTTACAGGTATACAAGGTGTTACCGGAGTAATAGGTTTAACTGGAATCCAAGGATTTACAGGTCTCACTGGAGGTAGCGGCAACATCGACACAGCCAATACCGTCTGGGTAGCCAAAGACGGCAATGACGGCACCGGAACAACCGCTCGTCAAGACTTGCCATTTCTAACCATCAGCGCAGCATTTGCTGTGGCAGTGAGTGGGGATACGGTGCGCGTCAGAGGAGGCACCTATGTCGAATCTGGACTCACTGTCCCGACTGGCGTAGCTTGCATCGGAGACGGGTTGCTGACCACCATTGTCGGTGACGCAAGTGCAACGGCTGACATCTTCACGTTGTCTAGTGGGAGCCTATTACAGGGCTTCCGACTCACCCTCCCGGCTCCGGTTTCGGCATCCCCGATCTATGCGGGGATTAAGCACTCAGCAGGCACCGGCACGCTGTATGACTTGGATCTCCGAGGTAATGGAGCGACCGGCAAAGGAACTGGCATCTACAAGACGGGGACCGGGAAGATCGTTGGGGGCAACGTCCGATGCGAGGGAGGCGGCATGGCTGCTCTGCTTCGCGTTGATGCGGCAGTGCTTGCCTTGGATGATGTGCATGTTCCACAGTCTGCGGGCACGATTGACGACGTAGTTCTGGTGCAAGGAACGGGAAAGTTCCAAGGCCAAGGGGTCAACATCGAGAGCAGCAATGCCGTTGATTGCTTGCACATCGAAGGCACAGCCACCGCGATTATCTACTCACCAAACTGGGGGGCGGCACCAATCGGCGGGCATATCGCAGCTGATGGAATCACCGTAGTTATTGAAGGCGGTCGTATTGCTACGACAGTCTCCACGCTCCTAGTGGACCCGGCGCTGACAGGTGTGGGCACGACCATCACAGTGACCGGCACCGACATCCAGCCGCTGTTCTCGTTCCCTTCGGCGGCTATAGCCGAGATGAAGCTGTCTGCGTCGTTTCACCAGCCTGAAACAGATGTTCGGAACGCAGAGTCCAGAGTGGTCGGCTCGGCCCTTGTGACTGGGTTCCCGGAGCTTGGGTCTGGCCTGATGGTCGGTGAGGGGTCGTCGTATTCGGATGGGATCAAGGTCGTCACAAGTGACGGCACCGCGACCAGCACGACCCTCGGAGGCAACCTGACGGACGCTACGGCAGCGGCGCAATCCCGTAGCGGGTCCACGGTGTCGTTCCAGGGCTTGACGGCAAATCACTGTATCTACGTCGCGAGCACCAGGACGCTGCCTGCGGGCACCGAAATGAAGCATTGGGGGCTATTCACTTCACAGGTGACGGCAGGCGTGGGCGGCTCCTACGCTGTTGAGATTTGGGATGGTGCCGCATGGGTTGCGGTTGGCGTCATGGCGTCCAGCTTGGTCGAGACATATCGTTATGCTGATGCGCTGTTTCTGCGGGCAGCATCAGAAGAGATCATCCAGTACGGTATCGACGCCACGACGACTCAGGCAGTGATTGCAGTCGATGGTACGACTGCCTACTGGGTCCGTCTGCGGGTAGCGACGACACTAACCACGGCTCCGACATTTGAGCGACTGTGGCTCACTCCGTCCCATGTGATGTATTCACCCCTGGGGCGTAGGCGTGCGCTCGGCCTGTCTTCCTGGCGGCAGACCTTAGTGTCTGCCGGGAACGTCTTCGGGGAAACTGGGACAGTGGTATCCGCGAACTTTGATGTAGGTACGGGTGGAATCCCTACTGAGTGGACGCACAACTCCCCAAACAGCTTGATGAATTCGAATGGCGACGCGATATACGCGCAGTTCGCGCTACCTGGCGGCATCTGCACAGCATTCCCTTTAAGGGTTGAGATTGTTTTTGCCATGCAACCTGGAGGAACACTATCTGCTCCGGTCATTGGGTTTGTGTCTGCGATACCTGTGCAAACGGCATTCAACACGGTGGCTGATTCAGCAGGAGGCAAAGTGCCTGTCCCGCGAGCTATTGCTGACACCGAGACGACTATAGCGAAAGCGGCTATCTCTTACACGTTCGACTCGTCACTGATAGGAACCGTCTGGCCCGCAGACACCCTTTACAAAGCTGATTTCGGGCCGTACCCCATCGCAGGCTATTATGCCGAAGATGTGATCCTGGTCCGGATGGAGCTAGACAATGACGGCACTCCGAACCAGAACATTGCGATCATTGCGATGATCATTGAAGGTGTAATGTTCACTGACGGAGGGACACTGTAAATGGCGGGCAATTTCTACAAGCTACACGAAAAGGCATTCGTATCCCAAACTAGTGTGACTGTGGTGCATGGTTTGGATCGCCTCCAGGTTGCCATCTCTGTCCGCATCGGTGAAGTAGCTCGCAACGACCTAATCGAGTCTGCGTACCCAAACCCGGCAGATCCTCGTAACGAGGTGGTCGTTACCTTTGGGACTGCACAGACAGGCAACATCGTAATCATAGACACGGACTACGTCTTCAGCAGCATCCCTACCCCAGAGAATACAGCAGTGCTATCAGGCGGCACTGCGATGACTGCTGATGTCTACGATCCAACAACCGTGGCTGCCGATACTTTCGCCAGAGGTAACCATACGGGCACTCAGACGGCGAGCACCATTTCGGACTTTGATACAGAGGTCGACAATAACACCACGGTGCAAGCTGCGATTCACGACAACACAGCTGGTGAGATTGCGGCTGTGACTTTGAAGGGCACGCCGGTTTCTGCCGATGTTCTCCTGATCGAGGACTCGGCGGCAGCCAATGCGAAGAAGCGAGTCACCATTGGCAGTCTGCCTGGCGGTGGCTCGACTATTGTCGTTGAAGAGGATGGCAGCATCGTTAGCGGTGGGCCGCACTCGACGTTGAATTTCGTTGGCCTGACTGCCACAGACGCCGGGGCTGGCGTTGCGGACATAGCGCCCGTCCCTGCTATCTACGTGGATTTCTACCATGCGGTGGCTTATGCGGGGATCACCACGAGCGCTAGCACCCTGCCGCTGGACACGACCCGCCAGACCGACGCCGCATTCAGTAAGAATGTGAATGGGGAGATCACGGTCAACACGCCTGGCGACTATCGCATTGACTACGACTGTTCTACAGCGGAGGCGTCAGCAAACGACCTCACCGCAGAAATGTGGATTGAGGTAGATGGCGTCGAGCAAGGCGGCACCCGGTCCAGGCTTTTCCATGACTCCAATCAAGACGACAATGGGAGCCACGGAATGGCGATCCTGACCCTTGCCGCTACGGAGGTGGTGCGGATCAGAGCGCAGGTTGTGGCAGGGGTTGATCAGCTAGACACCGCACCAAACAGCGTCCGCGTAATGATTCACGCTATCGGCGCGAATGGCGCAACAGGCGCAACAGGCGCAACGGGTGCAACGGGCTCCGGCAGCAATGTCATCGTCCAAGACGACGGAGTAACGGTCAGCGGTGGACCGCACGGGACACTTAATTTCATTGACTGCGCGGTAGCTGACGGGGGTGGAGGTGTAGCGGAGATCACGCCAGCCGCGCTATTCGGTCGGGACTACCAGACGGCGGTTTCGGTAGCCTTGTCCACCACGACGAGCACGACGTTTCAGACAAAGATCACCATGACTACGCCTTCTCTGACGGGCACATACCGGGTCGGCTGGTGTGCGCTTGTAGGCCAATCCAATACTAGAGACCAGGTCGAGTGCCGGCTGCGAAACACCACTGACGGCGTCACTCTCGGGGCCGACCCTGCGGGAAGCGGCGCGAACGGGTCGAGAAACGAGCCGAAAGACATACTGGATCGAATGACCACGGCGGGGTTTGCTGAGGTCGTGTTTTCTGGCGCGGCAAAAACGTTCGAGCTTCAGTATCGCCAGCAGGGCGGCAACACGGCGAGTATCCGCAACGCGCACGTGGAAATTTGGAGGGTGGCCTAGTGGCGATAAAATACAGATTGAGCCTCGCAGCCGACTTTGGTGGCTCGTTCGACTCGGACAATTGGGTCGCTGAGGTCGGAGCTTCGATCGCTACGCCGATTGACCATGTGGCCCCCGGCGTATCCACCGAGGGCGACATCATAGACACATGGTTCGTTTCCGCGCTCAGCCCCGCAGAGGAAGCGACCTTCCTCGCGCTCCCGGCAAGTCATTACCCTCTCTGGCGCGAACCAACAACTACAGTAACCCTCACCTCTGTAGACAGCGTTTCTTCAACAAGCAAAAAATATAAAGCAATTGATGGGATGGAAGTAACCCCCTCAGCAGGTACTTATGAAGTAATTTTTTCTGGATCTATAGAGAATACTAAAGATAATAGCAAAAATTATATATGCATAACTGTTGATAACAGTGAAATAAATGATTCTGTAAGAAGATCTTCCGGATTGACCCCCTTCAGAACTTCCGCAACCGTTACAGTGGATGGAACAGAGACAATATACGGAGAAGCTAAGACCTCTAAGGGAACAATGACTATTTATGAAAGAGAATTTCAACTCAAAAGAGTCTGACCAGTGTACGCCCTAACTTACCCTTAAGAGAATCTCTGTTCAATTAACTAGGTTTGTTTAATAAAACTTTGTTATAATTCGAGTGGAGAGATATTAAATGCCGACGCCTACAACTTATACATACGCGATATCGACCGACACTATCAATGGCGCAGTTGATTTAAATCGACTAACCCAAGATATTCAACAGTCTTCTATTGTGACCGCTTTGGACTCACTCTCTACTGCTGGAGATACCCTATCTGTCAAATTTAAGGATGCTCTTTCTACTGCAGATAAAACCACTCTTGATAATGATGCTGATCCTCCTACTACCCCCTCCTTAATTTGGGATCATACAGGAGTAGCTCTTGAGGATGTGACAACTGTTTCCCTATCACACAAATTGACGGGCGACGACCGTATCCGTGTTGCTATGGAGAAGTCAGATGCCTCTGCATTTGATGCATACTCACATAACTGGGCTGATCCAACAACTTGGTATAGCAGTTCTGTTCGAATTGTTGATGAAGTAGCCACGGATTCCGGTGATCATATCACATACAATCTATCCAAAACCAATATTATTGATGTCTACCATGGCAAGCTAACCGGAGAAGACGATCTATTAGACGCCTCTTCTAACAGCTATCGAGTTACTGTTAAGATTGATGATGTAGTTAAAACTGAGCAAGACCCTCACACAGGAACAGGTGGTGATTTCACTGTAGACTATACTAATGGCGATGTCATCATGACTTCTGCCTTAGTCGGAACCGAAGTCATTAAAGTCACATTCCACTACGCGACTGATAGTAAGTTCAAGATCATCCCAACTGCTGGTGAGAAAATAATCATTGAAGTTGCAGAAGTCCAGTTTTCTGATGACGTTATCATTACAGATACTGTATTTTTCCAAACCTTCGGCTATGTAGATGTTTTTGCACCACAATTACTAATCGCAAATGGAGGCCCCTACCCCTCATTAACCAAAATTCCAATCAGAACATTCAAATATAAAACAATGCGCGATTATCAAAACGCTGCTTTCAAGGCATACCCAGTATGTCCTGCAATGGGCGGGGTTGATTGGAGAGGCATGCCTCGATCTGTTATTGTCTTCGATTGGGACTACCAACGCGGAATGACCTTATATAGTTCCTATGGTATGGAAAGCCGCCTCTACTTGGAGCACGACGCTCCGTTCGGGGGATCATGGGCAACCGCAACCCTTTATTGTGGTGTGGATACGGAGTAAACTATGTCATACGGAAACCCAGTATTAGATTTTTATCTTCAAGTTAGAAAAGGAAGAGTTGGTGGACACTCATCGCTAGTAGTTGTTGGAGAAAACGACACTGTAGGCACTACCTTTGAAAGTCTTTGGCCGGAAGGTGGGTTGATTAATTGGCCTGCTTCTGCCGCCCAACTAACTGTTTCTAGTGACAGCACTGATGACGATGCAGGAGGAACTGGAGCACTTACGCTAAGCATTAGCGGGCTATCTACTGATTTCTCCCTATTAACAGAAACTATAACACTCGATGGACAAACAGGAGTTACAACTACCAATTCTTACTACAGAATTAATGACCTAACAGTATTGACAGCCGGTTCTACTGGAAACAATGTAGGTAACATCTACATCGGCACAGGATCAATAACCACCGGAAAACCAGCTACTGTCTATGGATTGATAGAACCCGGCTATAATGTAGCTCATGGGGGGCACTATACGATCCCCAAAGGTAACAGCTGCTTCCAAATATATTGTGTTAATAGTTCTGATTCTCCCACTATGTTCGCACAGTTTATTAGACCCCCCGGAGGGATCTTCTATGCTTCTGGATCAATTTTTGTTGATAACACTCAAGAAGTCAAACCACAGGTTGCTCCGATGATGGTCCCAGGAACTGACTATGAAATAAGAGCCAAGGCTTTAAGCGGCACGGCTAGCGCTACAACTTATGTGGAATTTTTGTGCTCAGATAACCGCGCTGGTTAAACAATCTGCTAGAATAAAAAAGAGCGGCCTAACCAAATATCCTCGCGGTTGACTTAAAAAAAAATCTTGATAAACTCCGCTATGTTGATAGCTAGATCAAGCAAGTTCCCTGTGGGAAAAACAATAGGACAAAATACTTGGGTCCATAAGCAATATGAAAATTGTTTACCCCGAGAAACCTTAAAAAAAGCCAAAGCAGCGATTACCCCAGGTTTCAACTATACCGTAGTTAAGTTTAATAGGAAAACACTCGCTATAAGTTTCATGCAATCTGTTGATTTCGATAGCTCTGCCGAACCTTTAGTTGGAGATTCTATAAAAGTCCTATCAGATGGGACTATCAAAAGCACACGAGCTTCCAAGAATAATCCACTTCTTTACCACCACAAGTGGTTAATGGTCAAAGACGACTACACAGGTTTCAATATCCAAGAGAGCAAAGACAGATCTGCTAGGTGGAAAGAGATAATAGGATCAGATAAAGCCATTACTAGTCGTATTGGAAGACGAAATTATTGGCTTACTGAGGTAGTGCCCAAGCTCATATCAGAAGAAACAGCCCGCTCAGGCAAGACAGCAATGTCTAGAAAAGATATATCAAGGCCCACAAGAATTCTCCTAGAAAAAGAACAAATTAAAGGGAGTATTCTACACCACGGCTGTGGTAAAGCTTCCTTGGATTCTGAAAAGATGCGCAAACTAGCATCGACCTCGAAATTCGCAGAGTATGACCCAAAGTTCGCACCAGACAGATCCGTTCTTGCTGAAACTTACACTACAATAGTTTCAAATTATGTAATGAACACTCTTCCAAGAGAAGCACGACTAAGTGCTTGGCAAGACCTAGCCAATAGCACAGCAGGTAATACCTTTGTCACAATTAGGCAAGATAAAATAAAGGGAGAGCCCCATAACGATGGCTTTCTAACAGCCAAAGGAACTTATCAAGAGCTAATTGATGGAGAGCTTCTAAAAAAAGAAGCAGAAAGCTTCTTCGAAGACGTAGAGGTATTCTATAAAAATAGCGCACTGCTAATTCTTAAGTGTAGAAAGTAAAGTAATGAACTGGATGAAATCCGAAGGAACACACCCACCCTTCAACAACAAAGTTTTTAGAAAAACAAAAGCATCGAAATCAACTAAACAGACGTGCTGTGATACACCACACATAAGCTCAACGGAGTTCCCAAAGTTCATTATGTATTTCTGCTCTAACTGCAAGAAACAAACATTCTCAGATGAATAAACTTTTACACACAAGCTGCTTCGAAGGCATTAAACAAATACAAGATAACAGTGTAACTCTGGTTTGCACAAGCCCTCCCTATAGCGATGTAAGAAAAAGCTATCCCGGGTGTCCTGCGCATAACTATGTAGAGTGGTTCACCCCACTAGCAGAAGAAATTTTACGAACTCTTACCGAAGATGGTTCTTTTATCCTTAACATAAATGATAAGTGTGACAAAGGAGAACGGATTCCTTTTGCTTTTGAGCTAGTTATTAAGCTGCGAGAGCTAGGTTTCAAGTTTATTGACACAAATATATGGGCGAAGAAGAATGGAGCACCAGCCGCAGGCCGCCGCAGGTCTGATTACTTTGAATATGTGTTCCACCTTGCAAAAACAACCAAACCGAAATGGTTTCCGGACAGCATAAGAACGCCCTACGCCGCAACAAGTGTTAAAAGAGCAGAGAAACCTATCAAAAATAACGTTTCAAATAGAGAATCACGCGGAGAAGCGCAATATAAGAAGTGGAATCTGCATCCAAACGGAGCATACCCTAAGAACGTCCTGTTCTTTCCCAAAGATCAAGGGAAGAATCACGTTGCTGCATTCCACATTGAACTGCCGACCCACTACATTAAAGCACATACCGAAGTAGGGGATCTAGTTCTCGACCCTTTTGCTGGTCGCGGAACAACACTCGAAGCAGCTAAACAGCTTGATCGACGTTTCATAGGATTTGAGATACAACAAGAGAACATTGATCTAGCACAAGAGCTATACCAACTAGAAATAGGGACAACTGCCAGATGATCACTGCCCTCTACCAGAAAGTTAAGGCTTAAAGTTCCCCAACTCTAGCTCCTCCAAATACTGGACAGGGGCTAGCAGAATCTCCTCTTTATGGGGGGCATACCTAACTAAGCTCTTAACGTCTTCAAATCCTACTGACAAAAAAGGAGCTTGGTATTTATGCGTCATATCATAAAGACCTCTACCAACATCTGTAAACGCACGGGAGAATCTTATCTGCGGTCCTGTATTATACCGCGTGACTTCAGTCAGAGCAGCATCACTCCAATTTCTGTGAGGAAGCTCTCCAAATCTATCCCAAATAAGCTCCAAAACCTCACTATTGGCAATACCATTGGCAATTCCTGCATGTAAATCCGGTGTGTGCACATCCTGTAATACTAGAGAGCATAAAAAACCGCAATTATTCATGGAAGCACAGCTAACCATCAGCTCAGTATCAAAATTATCTTGCACAAAAATATAATCATCCTCTACAAAAATATAGTAATCAAATCTATCTCTATACTTTTCGTAAACATGGGAATAAGAACCATAGCTTTGACCAAGATTTTCTCTACGTAACACATAAACCAGCGCTGTGCCCATCCTTCTAGGTATCTCTTCCAGTAACTCCGTAAATTCTTTCGGCTCATCCGGGTTATTGGGGACAACGATGGTGATTTGATCTAAATTATGGGCTAGTTTCTCTAAGGATTTTAGCTGCGCCTTTAAATAATAAGCCCGGTCCTCAATATATGGGCCAAAGCCATCACGCCTAAGCCCGGACCAACCAGCTATAACGCAGTTTATGCTAGGCTTTTTGTTCTTAAATTGCCTTCTTACCCAATTTTGATAGAGAATATCTTTTTCGGATAATCTACCTCCGCCCCTCCTACCCTCCCGAGCACCCCACCTTCGATAATGCATCCACCCATTGTCAAAATGGCCATGCTTAATAGCACTTGCTATATCACTATGCAGGCTTTTATAGCATTCATCGTCCCAGTAAGGAGGCATTAACATTAAAATAATGTACTACTAAAACTGCTATTTGTCAACTATTGTCTTGCAGTTCAAAACTTTAGTTGCATAATATAGTATGCTTTCCATTATCATATGCTGCAACGACAAAGAGCAATACAACGAGTTCTGCTACCCAGCCCTCTATCGAACAGATCAGCTATTACGGATGCTGGGCCAAGATCCCCTAGACATCCAGCTAATATATAATGTTGAAACTATTTTCAAGGGAAACAACGAAGGAATAGAGAAAGCCAAATACCCAATCAAAGTATTTATGCACCAAGACGTGAATCTACTGCAAACAACTTGGCTAATGAAAATAGTAAAAGCTTTCGCAGAGAACCCAGAATACGGACTTCTCGGTTTTTGCGGGACAAAAAAATTGCCTGCTCGCGGCTTTTGGTGGGAGGAAGGCAAGGAGCATCTTATTGGGGAACTATACTCAGGCAAAGAAAGGGCTCCCTGGGTATTCAATCGGGTCACAGAACTTACAGAAGCGGAATGCATAGATAGCTACTTCATGGTAACTAATCGAGATGTTCTTTTTGACCCAAGCCTTCCAGGATTTCATCTAGTTGATATGGACTACAGTAGAACTTTTTCATCTTTAGGGTATAAAATAGGGGTGGTGCCACACAAAGCATGGCATATTGGAACCATTAGAGACCAAGATACCACCAAGTATCTTGAAGCTCATTATGAGAAATGGGAGAAAAAATGACAAAAGCCTCAACCACTAGGTTGTTAGCATCAATTACTGGTCCAGATACCCATATGGAGATGGGTATACCTGCCGGAGAGTGGTTTCTAACTTTGATAGGTAATGTAGATTTTTTAAGCACAGACAAGTCCTCCTGTGAGCTAACATTTCAAGGACCTGCAGGACCCACGACTTCCAATATTTTTTACTCGCCTGGAGCCACTATCTCCATACCCTTCACTATGCACCTAACTACTACTATAAAAGGATTCTTCGACCTAGTAACCCTTGACATAGATAATACAACAGGAGGCAAATCGATAATTAGCGATATCACTCTTATTGGCTCACAACTAGATACTGGCCTAGCAGATCTTCTTTCTAATAAATGTAAATGCACAGCAGCTAAATTATTCAATCAAGGCTGTCAGTGCGGAGGAAAATAATATGACAAGCACAGAACGAAATGTACCCCTATTCAAAGTATTCATGGCACCAACCGCTGCGCCTGAAGTCACTAAAGTTCTAAACAGCGGATATATTGGACAAGGCCCCAAAGTCGAAGAGCTAGAGTCAGATCTTCGTGATTACTTCAATCATGATTACTGCGTTACACTTAACTCAGCAACGTCAGGTTTACATCTTGCACTACAGCTCCTAAAGAAGCCTTTTAAGTCAAGGTCCTCTGTATGGGCTGGCCTAGAAGATGGCGATGAAGTTCTTTCTACACCGCTAACATGCACAGCAACTTCATTTCCTATTTTAGCAAACAACCTAAAAATCAAATGGGTTGATGTAGATCCTAAAACAATGAATATGGATCTTGATGATCTTGCTCGCAAAATAACACCAAAAACAAAAGTCATAATGCTTGTTCATTGGGGCGGGATGCCTCTAGATCTTGACAAGGTAAAAGAAATTCAGAACAAAGCGCAGGCTATGTTCGGTTTCAAGCCTGCAGTCATAGAAGACTGTGCCCACAGTTTCGGATCAATGTATAAAGGCAAAAAGATCGGAACACACGGTAACATCTGCGTGTTTAGCCTACAAGCTATCAAACACATCACGTCTATTGATGGCGGTGTTATGATTTTGCCGCACCCAGAACTATACAAACGAGCCAAGTTGCTCCGTTGGTATGGCATTGACCGTGAGTCCGACAGAAAAGACTTCCGGTGTGAGGCTGACATCCCTGAGTGGGGCTTTAAGTTTCATATGAATGATGTCTGTGCCACTGTAGGTATTGAAAACTTGAAACATGTTAACGATATCGTTGAGAAACACACATCAAACGCAGCTTTCTACGATGAAAAGCTAGCAAACGTTGCTGGCGTCACCATGCTGCAGCGTAATAATTATCATAACTCTGCCTTCTGGCTATACACGATGTGTGTTGAGCGCCGAGACGAGTTCATCGCCAAAATGAAAGAGCATGGCATAGCTGCCAGCCGCGTTCACGAACGCAATGACAAGCACACCTGCGTCCAAGAGTTTGTTTCAATCCTTCCAAACCTTGAAAAAGTTGTTACTGATATGGTCTGCATTCCTGGAGGTTGGTGGGTAACTGAAGAAGATCGCCAATATGTAGTAGATTGTATTAAGAAAGGCTGGTAATATGTCCCAAAGTTTTTTCTACCATCATAAAAATGGTATTTCGCTACGAAAGTTAGCCCCATTAGATCTGCCAGCTTTGCGTGATTTGAAAGATGAGTCTTGGTTTGGAACAGTTAATACAGCTTGCCTGAATATGCAAGACCAAGCAGCTTGGTTTGAAAAAGTATCAAAAGATAAATCTAGCCTATACTTAATTGCTCACGCTATCAAAGGAATTTCAGTCCCCGTTGGGCTTTATGGGTTCACTGATATCAATCCCGTTAATAGAACCTGCTCTTTTACTCACAGTGTCTACAAACACTCCCGAGGTAAAGGCTTAGGCAAAGAAACGCTTCAAGCAGGAATTGATCTAACTTTTGAAGTCTTTAATATGAGACGAATTGATACTTGGATTCTAGAGAACAACATAGCAGAGCTAAAAACCTCCCAAAGCGTTGGATTTCAAATAGAGGGGACTGCACGCCAAGCGGTTTATAAGTGTGGCCAATACTTAGACTGCCACTATCTCGGTCTTCTTCGTGAAGAATGGGAATCCTCTGGCAGAGTAAAAAAATATAAGGGATCTTGCAATACAAGCTACCAACCAAAGGATAAACCATGATAACAGCATGCACCGTAATACTTCCTGGGATGGAGAATATCTTAGAGTGCATGCTCCAGTCTTTAGAAGAAAAGGCTAGTTCCATAACCAGGGTTGTAGTTGCGATCAAAACCGATGAGCCTATACAAACGCAAGAGATTCGAGATGGGTTTGTCGTAGACTATATTTCATTCAACTGGAAACTACCAGATCCGGCATACGCGGAAGGCTATTGCCATGCAATAGGCCTTCACGCAGCATTGCAGCATGTGGATACTGAGTATGTAATGCTAGTAGAACCAGATGTGGTTTTTTACTTAAAAGATTTTGATAGCTTATATATGCAGACTTATGAAAAGTATGATCTGGGCATTATTGGAGTAAGCAGAATAGCAGATCCTAGGGGCAATACTTTTTTCCAAAAAACATGTTTCGGGGCTTTCCCTGGAATAGTAGCTGCTATGACTAAAACAAAAGCACTTCCAGGCAGTGATTTCCTTAAAGGACACCTAAAACTTAGACCAAATGTTGTCAATGTAAACAGTAAAGAGGATAATTATTTTCCAATGTATGGTAAATGGTTACTACAGACCCCGATACCAGAATTCGTAGATGAGTTTCCAAACCCCAAAGGGGTTTTTGATCCTGGCTGCAACCTATGGCTGTGGTTTAGGGATAAGCGCTGGCTTTCCTTCCACCAAAAGGATAACCAACCCTTGACGGCTACATGCAACGCGTCTACTTATAATAAAAACAATTTTGACCTTCCAGAAGATACCCTCGGAAATGAGCCACTCCTTTTCCACTCAGGCCATGGCCACGCTGATTTACTATTCAAGGCTCTGGAGAATGCCACAGGAAGAAGCATTCCAACAACAGAAAATTTATGTAGCTGTGTCGTCTGCAAAAGAAAAGGTAGGAACAGGGCACCCACCCCAAAAACCACAAGTCTTGTGTCTTTGGCAAAATACTACCCAACGGATAAGCTCGCACATGGATTTTTAGATGTTTATGAGACGTATTTTAAAGATATACAAGCAAGTAAAATGCTAGAAATAGGGCTATACAAAGGACAATCACATCTACTATGGAAAGAATACTTCCCCAAGGCAGAAATACATGCGATTGATAATCTAGAACTAGACGTCTCAAAAGAAACAGCGAAGGCCCTTAAGGACGAAATACATATCTCCTATGCTGATCAAGGTAACAGACAAAGCTTAAGAAATTTCATTGGTAAGATGGGCGGTGATTTTGACATTATTATTGATGATGGTGGGCATTTAATGCACCAACAGCAGATAAGTCTGTCAGTATTACTGCAGTATGTTAAAAGTGGGGGGCTATACATAATAGAAGACTTGCACACATCCTTTATGCGGAGTTCAGGCATAAACAATTCACAAAGTAATATTACCTATAAAATTCTTAAGCAGTTCTTAGAAACAGGTAAAATAGATAGCCCCCACCTTACCTCAGCCGAATCCAATGCCCTAGAAAAGACAATAAAGACCTGCAAAATATTCCATACAAACCCTAATAACGGAAGCATAGTAGCAATAATAGAGAAGGTATAAGGAAACCCGCGTAACCTTCTTAACAAAGGCTCTTTCAAAACTATAAAAATGTGCTACATTGAAGCTTAATCCATGAAAGATACCAAGTATAGAGACCCAGGAGCGCCCTACATTATGATTTGGGTACCCAAATCAGCAGGTAGCTCTCTATTTGCAGAGATCGCCACAGTTGACCCTAGTTTACAAGGGTTTTATAATATACCACTTGCTATATATAAAAAATACACAATGAAGAATGGGGTAACCTTTGGGCATTCCTCATTAGAGGCATTAACAAAAGAGGGGATTATCACCGAAGAATTTGTAGCCCAGACCTTTAAATTCTGTTTTGTTCGTAACCCTTGGGACCGCTTAGTATCTCTCTACTTCTACTCGGGATTAAATAAAACAATTCTATTCGAAGACCTATGCCACTTACTACATCAGTACTGGGATACGATCATACCCCCTCTCGGATGGTATAATGTAGCTAAATTCAGACACCCAGATCTGCAGCATATAGATGGAAATCAATTACATCCTATGTGCGCTTGGATCCCAGATGATGTCCAATTCATTGGCCGCTTTGAAAACTTAGAGCAAGATAGGGAAGAGCTATTTTCTCGGCTAAGATTGCCAGTGCCCGAAAGACAGTGGAAACTCAAATCAGAAAATAAGCCCTTCCAAGAGTACTATTCCAAAGAAACAAAAGACTTAGTAGCTGGCCTATACAAAACAGATATTGAGCGATTTAACTATTCATTTGATGGGAACTAATATGAAACTAGAAAAAAGAGTTGCGGAGCTAGAAACCGAGGTCAAGCTGCTAAAAGAGCTAGTAATGGCCTTAGTTAGTAAGCCAGCTTACCCCGAACGCACAGGCCCAGCCTATGCTCCCACAGTGAAAGCAGCTGACTTATGTGGCTGCCCAAAAATGACCGGAGCACATTATCGAGGGTCAGGTTGTCTCGATAGCTGGGTCACTTGCGGCGACTTCCCTCTTTAGTGGAAACCATAATTGCAGTTACTGGACACCGCCCAGGCAAACTAAATAAAGAATATGACTACATAGGACCTTATTCGGATTACCTTCGAAAGAGGATAAAGAAGGTTCTACTCGATAGGCAGCCAGTGAGAACTATATCTGGCATGGCACTAGGGGTAGATACTATTTTTGCACAAGTATCCCTAGAACTAAAAATACCTCTTTTAGCAGCTATACCATTTATTGGCCAGGAATCCCAATGGCCACAAAAATCCCAAGATCTGTATAACAGAATTCTAAATCACCCATTGGTTACTTCTCATATTGTTTGCGAAGGCCCCTATAACTCAGCTAAGATGCAAATACGTAATGAGTTCATGGTAGATGAAGCTAGCCTACTGATAGCATGCTGGAATGGGACACTCGGAGGAACTATGAATTGCGTCCGGTATGCTGAAAAACAAAAAAACAAAGAGATTTTTTACATAAATCCAGAAGGCTGGAAAATAGACCAAGCTCAGATTGATCCACAGCCACAACTTTTTTAACTTCATATTTACCCACCTCTTGAAAAGTAAAATATTCACGCTACTCTTTGTTTTAAGGAATTAAAAATGGACCAAACACCTCTTAAAGACATACCGCAGGAAAAAGACTACCCAATCGCACATCTTCTTCGGGTAGAGAATTTAGAACTTAAAGACACCAAAAAAGGGGATAAGCAGTATCTCTCCTTTACTCTCTCAGATTCCACAGCCAGCCTAAAGTGGTGCAAAAAGTGGGATGCAGATCAAGATGTTTATGAGAGATATAAAAAATCCAAAGTTCTTTTCGTTACAGGAAAGACAGATGTCTACAAAGATAATCTATCCGTAGTCTGTGATTCTTTAGCCCTACCAGACGATGAGGTAGACACTGAGTTCTTATTGGATCAATTACTGCCAAAATCCTCCTATGATGTAGATTTCTTAAAGAAAGAGTTGTGGGGCTTTATAAAGGCAATAGAAAACCCGCACATTAAAGAACTGTGCTTTGAGTTTATCAAAGATCCTGAAGTTAAGGCTAAGTTAGCCACCTCGGTAGCTGCGGTGAGCGTGCACCACCCATACAAAGCTGGCCTGATAACCCATATCGTAAGGTTAATATACTTAGCTACTTCAGTAGCTGATACCTACAACAAATTCATGTATCCCGATGGTAAATACAAAGTTAACAAAGACATCCTAGTCTTCTTAAGCCTTGTCCACGATCTCTACAAAATCAGAGAATATGATGGTATGGAATACTCCGACAATGGAAACCTGGTGCCACACCTACCTCTAGGGGCAATACAAGCCAATCGTCTTATGGATAAACTAGATGACTTCCCCGAAGAGCTTAGAACTCAACTAACTCACGGATTGCTAGCTCACCACGGGCAAGTTGCTTGGGGAAGCCCTGTAGTGCCTTGCACTGTAGAAGCTGTTATTTTCCACTTCTGCGATAATATGGGCGCTAAGGTCGATCCAATGCTTGAAGCTCTTGATAAGCTCCCCGAAGGGGAGGTCTGGACTGGCTGGCTTAAGGGCATCGGTAAGAAAGCTTACATGGGTGGTATGTTAGTGGAGTAGTGCCCAACCACGGGACTTACACCAATAATTTTAACACTCTTATAGAAGAGGTTACCTATGAAACTATTCAAATACATAAATGAAAGTCGGGAGGCACTTATTAAGTCTTTACGGCATCTAGAGGAACTGCCGAAGTTTCATCAAGCTAGTGTTGTAAGTTCAGTATCCCTAGCAATAAAAGAACTAGATTCTATAGAAGAGTCAATCCCCAAGGATACTGACTCAAAAGGTAATAAATTGATGGTACTACGTCTAGCTCCTGAAGCAATCAAAGGCACAAAAATAAGTGGATATTTAGAAACTTTTAAGCTACCTACGACAATTCCAGATATTGCTCGGGAGGTCGAGGATAAATACGGAGGCGGTAAATTTCAGATCCGCGTCGTTGATGCTTTCGGCAAGTATGTAAAGTCTAAGACTTTCGAGATCGCAGGATTTCCTAAAATACCCGGGCAAGAAGTAGAACCACCGGAAGGCTATCCGACCAGTAACTATAACGGATCAAATCTATGAAAGAAACAATCCCCTCCTTTGATGAGATGTTTATAGAAACAGCACGTCTATGGGCTAGGAAATCAAAAGATAAAAACACCAAAATAGGGGCGTGCATTGCTGGCCCCGATAATGAACTCATAAGCGTAGGCTATAACTCTTTTCCACGAGGGATAGATGATACTGTCCCAGAGCGTTTCGACCGACCCGAGAAGTATTTCTGGTTCGAACACGGTGAGCGGAACGCAATACTACAAGCAGCAAGAGGATCCGTGGCACTAAAAGGCTGCCGCATGTTTGTAAGTTGCTGGGTGCCGTGCACTGATTGTGCTAGATCTATTATACAAGTAGGTATTGTGGAAGTAGTTATGGGCCAAAAAATGGAAGACGCTTCCCGTAAGAAATGGGTTGAAGACGCAAAACGTTCAGAACAGATGTTCAAAGAAGCAGGAGTAAAGCTACGGCTTTATCAAGAAAATGACTGATCCGATAGCTAATTTTGATGATCACCGTAAATGGTGCAAACAATGCGACAGATTTCCAATTTCACCTGCTTGCTACAACGGCGCGAAATTACTAAATCCAAAATTAGAGCAGACCCAGACCCTCCACGAGTATCGAGAGCATAATAGGCTTTGGAAGCATAAATTTATAGATCAAGATGAGTGGAAATCCTAAAGTTGATTCAATCTGTTTTCTAGGTACCATTACCATATGAAATTAACGGCAACATGGAATGAAAAATTTGACTCATCTAAATTAGTGTCACTAAAGGAAGCCACAAGTAGCACAGCAAGTAGCTTTGGAGAGCCCCAAGTCTGGCTAGAAGATCTAGCCATCTTCATGGGATATAACTTTGACCCAACACACCCATCAGTCAGGCTTTGCCGACTCCAATTGCGAAAGCCCCTTAGAGATTTAGGGGTTAAAGCAGACATCATTTATCGCTATGAAGATCTGGAGCCTTATAAAAATATCTTACTTAGCCATTTTAATGAAGATTTAGCTTTACGGTGCGAGAAATGGCGCAAACAAGGTAAGAAGATTTACTTCAGCCATACTGAGGCCCTGTGGGGATTACCTTCACAAGTAAAGGTCTTTAATCTCTGTGATTATATTGTTTGCTGCAGTAATAAGCTTGCAGAACTAACAGAAGCTAACCTGACTAGTAAGTTCACAAAATGTCACTATCTTCCAGATATGGCGGAATGTGCTACAACGGAAGATTCTAAACTACATACTCCACAAAATACCCAACCCCTTAAAGTTGTTTATGTAGGGATGGGCGGAAATAGCTATCTCGCACATGACATGAGACCAATGATCGAATCTCTTGGCATGTCACTCACGGTTATCTCAGAGTGGGATAATGCTGATATCAAATGGGACCGAGATACTTATCTCGATATCATGTCTCAATATGATATCGCCCTCTGCCCCCAACGAGTTTTAGAGCAGCCCGCAAAGTCTTCTGTAAAGGTAACAACAGCAATGAGTAGAGGGCTACCGGTGATTTGTAGCTCAAATCCTGCATATGTCGAGCTTATCCAGCCAGGAATTAATGGCTTTCTGGCGGATACTCCAGAACAGTGGAAAGAAGCTTTAATAAAGCTCAAAGATTTCAATCTTAGGCAGTCTATGAGCCAACAAGCCCTTAGAACCGCTGAAAATTTCACACCTCACGCTATTGCTTTCTATTGGTTGTCTTTATTGTGCCAGCCCAGAACGTCAATTGCCCTAGTAAACAACACCCTCCCTAAGAAATATATGAGTTATGGGGACTTCATTCTAGAAGATTTACGGTTTAACGCGTATGATGTAGAAGAATTTCGTTACGAAGATATAGATAGATTGCCCAAAGGTTTTGATGCGTATATCTTTGTTGAGGAGAGGTATAACCCCGAGGATATAGCAGACGTCCACCCAAGGGTTCTCTTAACAAAAGAACAGGTGAACTTAAATACGGTAGCACAGTTTGATCTTATAGTTACTGAAAGTGAACCCTTAGCCAGTGTTTACAGAAACAGAGGGTTTGTCAATACTTTCTCTCAGCCAGTATTTGATATAGAGCAGATTTTAGAGTGGACGAAGATAGATCTAGTAGATGAACGCAAAAAACACAATAAAAATCTACACTCTGCCCATATAGACGCTTTTCATCATCTTCAGCAGCCCGAGGACCGATGGGTTTCCGGCCAGCGGGATATAGAGCACATCAAATATACTATAGGCCACACGGCTCCAAACCAAGAGGTTCTTGATATCGGCAGCGCCGATGGCTGGCTATCCCTCTATCTAGCAAAAGAGGGCCGTAAAGTCTCCGCTCTGGACTTTGTAAGGCGCGGTATGGATTGGACTCTCCAACATGCAACACGGCTTGGCGTTGAGTTAGATCTTAGATATGGATTTCTAGAAGAAGTCGAAGATGTTTTTCAAGACAAAAAATTTGATTGCATTTTAGCATACGAAATTTTAGAGCATGTTGACTATCTTCGTCTTCCCTGGTATCTAGAAAAGATAGAATCTTTACTAAAAGATAACGGAAAAGTGTTAATATCACTACCAAAACAAGATCTAAATGATAACCCGGAACATCTATTTTCTCCATCAGAGAAGCTAATTAATAAGGTATTCCACAAAAAAGCCAACTATAAATTACAGTGGGCAAGTTTTCTTAATTATGGCGTTGAGGGCGGATGGTTTATTTCTTACCACAAAGACTAAAAAATGTTGGTGTAAGTTGCATATTTTTGTTAATTTACCTTTGGGAAGGGTCGAGAATGAACGAAAAAATGGTAGATTTACTTTATGCAATAAGAGGTCTTTGCGAGTCCCTAAAAGAACAGCACGAATTTTTAGACCACAATGATGAAATAAAAGAATATGTCGATGATATTGAAGCTAGCTTAGGTGAGATCTCAGAATTAGAGGAAGAATGAATTTAGGCTCAGCCCTTAAAACAAAGTGGTACTTTAAGTTCTTGCCCAAAACACAAGTTAATAGTTTTGAGGTAAGGGCCTGGAGAATAATAGTTATCAACTCAGGAACGACCCCAGGAAAACCGCTTCTCTGTCAGCGGTACGGGGATAAAAAGACACATCATTTTAATTTTCAAGATCTGGAAAAAGATTTTCTTCCTGAAGAAGAATTTATAGAGGCCGTGACTAAAAATAAATATTGCCTAATAAATAAACAAGAAGGCATATTAAAGTTTAGCTCACAAAATTCCTAATTCCTACCCTTGACCTAACTCCTTTGGTTGCTATAGTCGTAGTGAGAGGTGATCCTATCTGTGAAAAGAGCATATCTAATAGATGTGAGTTTCACCACCACTCTGAAAGGTTACTACGATGTTTGATCGTTTCTCTGTTCCAGCACGAAAAGTCATGAAGCTTGCAAGAGAAGCAAGTGCTTATTTTAAGCATGATTATGTAGGCACGGAGCATATTCTAGTGGGCCTTCTTGAAGAGGATGAAGGCATTGCCGCCGCCGTTCTAAGAAACCAGCTAGAGGCAGCAGGACTAGCACCCAATGCAATTAAAAATCAAATTGAGCCCAGCAAGACCGCTGATGCCGCCCCAGCCCTAGGAAATCTTGTCTTCACTAAGAAAGCTAAAGAAGCCATAGAAGCCTCTGCCCAAGAAGCAGTAGACATGAGACACAACTATATAGGAGTAGAACACCTTCTTCTAGGTTTAGTGCACAAAGAAACTAACCAAGCTTCTAAAATTTTACTAGAATTAGGCTTTGATCTGGTTAATATAAAAACAGAAGTGTTCGAATTAATAGGGGAGCCCGTTGTTACCGAAATAGAGGAAGAAGAAGAGCAGGAAGCTGGTAGCTCTTCCGAAAGGCAGAAGAAGACAAAGAAGAAAACTGGAAAAGCCCTTGCTCAATTTGGTAGAGATTTGACTAAACTGGCAAAGGACGGTCTTCTTGACCCAGTTATCGGTCGTCAAGATGAGATCGAACGTGTTGTTCTAGTCCTAGCTCGCCGTCAAAAGAATAATCCAGTGCTTCTAGGGGAACCTGGCGTCGGGAAAACAGCTATTGTAGAAGGTATAGCCCAAGAGATAGCAAGTGGCCGAGCACCAGATAATCTCACTAATCAGAAAATTATTGCTCTCGACCTTGCAGCAATGGTTGCAGGAACTAAATACAGAGGCCAGTTCGAAGAGAGGATCAAAGCGGTTATCCAAGAAGCCACTAAAACCAATGTAATTCTGTTTATCGATGAAATACATACTTTAGTGGGAGCCGGAGGAGCAGAAGGAGCTATAGATGCTGCCAACGTACTTAAGCCCGCCCTATCACGCGGAGAAATCCGTTGTATAGGCGCAACAACTCTAGATGAATATCGCAAAAGCTTGGAAAAGGATGGAGCTTTAGAACGACGTTTCCAGAAAGTTATCATTGACCCCCCAACTCCTGAAGAGACAGAAGAGATCTTAAAAGGATTACTGCCTCATTACGAGAGACACCATAAAGTAAAATACACCAAAGAAGCAGTAGCGTCAGCTGTTCAGCTATCTACCCGATACATAAATAATCGTTTCCTACCAGACAAAGCTATAGACGTAATCGATGAAGCAGGTGCTAGAGCAGTTCTAGCCAGACATCGACCACTTCCTCTCAAGGAAGCTGAGAAAAAGTTCGATGATCTCCAGAGAGCAAAAGAAGACGCTGTAGCCGATCAAGATTTCGAAGTAGCCGCTTCGATTCGAGATGAGATTGATACTCTTAAGGGAGAGCTAAAGACCATCAAGGGCGAGTGGCAAAGGACCTCTAAAAAAGAGACGATTGTAGGGAAAGAACTTATTGCAGTAACTATTGCAAAAATGACAGGAATTCCAGTACAGAATCTAACAGCAAGCGAAGCCCAAAAACTACTACACCTAGAAACTGAACTAGGAAGAACAGTTATTGGTCAAGTAGATGCTAAAAAGGCTCTTGGTAAAGCCTTGCGCCGTGCTCGTGCAGGATTAGGAGACCCCAAACGACCAACCGGAGTATTCTTGTTCCTAGGCCCCACAGGTGTAGGTAAAACACTGCTTGTAAAAGAGATGGCCAAGGTATTGTTTGACTCAGAAGACGCAGTAATATCCTTTGATATGTCTGAGTATATGGAGAAGCACAGTGTCTCTAAATTTATTGGAGCGGCACCTGGCTATGTGGGTTATGAAGAAGGAGGCCAGCTTACTGAAAGAGTAAAGCGCAAACCCTATTCAATCGTTCTCTTTGATGAAATTGAAAAAGCCCATTCAGATGTTTTTAACTCCTTACTACAAATTATGGAAGAAGGGCATCTTACGGATGCTACGGGCCGAAAGGTTAGTTTCAAGAATACTGTTGTAATCATGACATCGAATGTCGGAAGCCAATCAATTACAAACAAGGCCTCCCTAGGGTTTGGCAACTCAAGCCAATCTTCTAAAGATCTGATAGAAAAACAGATCGAAGATGATCTATCCAGAACATTTAAGCCAGAATTCTTAAATCGTTTAGACGCAAAAATTATCTTTACCCAATTGTCCAAGGACGAAATCAAAAGTGTTCTACAACTAGAGCTTGATAAGGTTAGAGAGCGCCTCTTAGAGAAGGGCCGCAACGTCGCACTAACAGCTGCTGCTGAAAAGTTTCTCCTAAAGAAAGGCTGGAATCCAGATTTCGGAGCAAGACCGCTCAGAAGAGCCGTAGGAACATATGTGGAAGATATGCTCGCAGAGGAAATCTTGAAAGGCACCTTCGAAGAAAATTCGGTAGCTACCCTAGACAAGATGCCTGATGAGGCTAACCTCTTTATACAGTAGCTCTCCCTAGATATGTAAGTGGAAAACCTAGGTGGCACCGTCACTGGAAAAACTGTTGTCATAATAATTTTTTGCTTTGATTGATTTTACCAGCTATAAATACTTTGTCTCGCTGCCTCTTGTTTTGTCAGACGTCCTTGGTAAGATAGGTTTAATCGGAGGAAGAGATGTCAACACTGTCAGAATTAGCGACGAAGCTGTATGGGCTCCGTGAGAGAAAAACGGAAGCAAATGCTACTCTAAAAGAAATACAGTCAGATATTGACCTGACTGAGCAAGAACTTTTAGAGGAGATGATGCACCAAGATCTAAGTAGATTCGATCTACAAGATACTGGATCGTTTCATATAGCAAATAGGCGTTTCTTCAAGATAGCTGATAGAGAAGCCCTCATTGACTTTATTCATGAGCAAGGAGACGTAGATCTTTTGACAGTTAACCACCAAACGTTAAATGCATATGCAAAAGAAACATATGCCCGTAAAGAAGCTGACGGCGATGAAAGTTTTGAAATGCCAGGAATCAGCTACGTAACAAAAACCCAAATTCGTGTTAGAAAACCCAGGAGATAATTAAGAATATGGCTAAAAAGAAATCAACTGCTCTAGCGCAGTTAACGTCGGAAGACCTTCTACCCTCAGAGGTAGAGTTTGATGAGTTGCTAGAAAACTTATCAGAAATGGATGATATTGAATTCCCTAGAATTCGTTTCCGCCAAGGAAAGTTTTTCTTTTCAGATGATCCAGATGATACTGGAGTCGAAGAGTTCGAGGGAGTTGTGTTCTTCTATGGAAAGCAGAACACTTATTGGGAGGGTGACTATGATGCTAACCAAAGTACCCCTCCCGAGTGCTTCTCGGTAGATGGTAAAGAAGGTAATAAGGCCCGAAACTCAAATGGAGAATTCGGGAAATGCCGCGATTGCAAATTCAACCAATTCGGGTCAAAGGGCCGAGGTAAAGCTTGCCGTAATCAAGTTAAGCTCTACATCCAGAGAATGGGAACTACTGTTCCAATGACTCTTTTCCTAGCGCCAACTAGCATTGGTAACTTCATGCAAGCTTACCTAATGAATAAGGTAACCCAAAAGGGCCTTTCTTACTCAAAGATCGTAACAAAATTCAAGTCCTTTCAGAAGGGTTCTGAATCCTACTTCCGCGTAGGGTTTGAAGTTGCAGGTGTCTTCAAGGGAGATGAGGCAGCTAAGGTAAAGCAGCTTCGTGAGTATTGGATGAATGCGATCAAGAGTGATCGCACGAATCTTGAGAGTTCAGATTCAAGCTCCTCAAGCTCCTCAAGCTCCTCAAGCTCAAGCTCAACCTCCACAAGCTCAAGCCAGGAAAGCAACAACCGCGTTGTTACTCCGCGAGACGCCCCAGAAGAGACACAGCGACAGGCCCTACCTGTCGCCGCCTCAGCGGATGTAGACGAAGATGGCGATCTTGACGACCCACCTTTCTAGACTGTAAGATACATGGTAAGCCCGGAAAACTCTCCGGGCTTATCCTGTACCTACGTAACAACTAATACAAACCTAACAACAAGATAACAAAAAATTCTAATTAAGACATCAGTTGTAATACATGACGGTGTTGGTTACTATACTAGATACATATGGACAACCAAAACACAGGCCTCGGCCTCGCTGAGTACACAGACGACCCACTCAAGAATACAGCAATATATACTAGCTTTATCAATAAAGCTATTTTAGAAACCGCAGACCGAGAGATGCTTAAATCGGAGCGCGGTTTTTCCGACGAGATAATCAACCTCTGCCAATTCAAAAGCTGTAGACCTGAAAACCGGGAAGTAATCAAAGAACTGGAAGATCAGTTTGGAGAAGACGCCCTGCTTGAAGCAGGGCTACTCGAAGCTACGGAAAAGGGCATTAAACCCTGCACTCAACTTTTCGGGGTGTTTAAGAACGATAAGTTCGTAAATAATATCTGTATTCCATATTTTAATCCTGCCGGAGAAGTTTTCTTTATACGCCCCCATAAATTCGGGTTAAAGCAGAAGCAAATCCAAGTGTACTGCCCAGCTAGAAAAGTGCCAGACGACAGCGTTTGGGTAATTACAGAAAGTGAATTCAAAGCCGCCGCTGCAATGCAACTCGGGTTCCCAGCTATAGGCCTCCCAGGAATTCACTCCTTTATGGTCAGGCACTTTCCGAGACTTGAAGAGTTTATTCGAACACTGGGTGTCCATAATATTGTAGTTGTCTATGATAATGAGATTAAGAATAATCCCGAATTTAAAAACTTCAAGCCGGATGTAATAAAGCAGTGGGATACCCAATGGCGAAGCGTAGATATCTGTAGAAAGCTAATCAAAGCAATGCCAGAATTACGGGGGTATGTAAAAATCGGGGTACTTCCAGACTCTTGGATGGAGGAAGGTAAGATAGATATAGACGGTGCCCTAGCGCAGGGGAGAACCAAAGCAGAATTCAAGAGTGTAATCTACCGTTCTACCGAGTGGCAAGATTATGTAAGGACTCTCCCAAAAGTAGCACGCAAGATCATAAATAGAAAAGTCTATAAAGAGGACTACCTAGATGATAGCAAGATAAAGAAGAAGGAAACTGGATATTTTGCTGAGAGAAAGAAGAAAGTGGGGAGTGACTATATCCCCTTCGATGAATCGGTCTCCAATTTCACTATGGAGATCAAGAAAACCCTAGTAGAAGGTATGACCCATATTAGAGAAGTTGTTTTCTACGGCCAAGATGGGAGTGTTTCTCGTCCACAAATTTGTAAACCAGGAACAAATATTCTTCGGGAATTTAAGACGTGGGTCTGGTCTTGCGGAGATTATCACTTCATAGGAAAACAAGAGGATTTAGACCTTATTTGGAAATTAGAGGGCGCTCTCTGCGATGGGCGTGAAATTCTTAGACCAGAACAAATAGGTTATATGGAAGGTGATGAAGAAAGCCTTTGGCTCTTTGGGAATATCCTTCTAAAAGAAGATGGCTCAGCCCTTGTCCCAGACAAGGAAGGTATTATCTGGGAGGGTCTTCGCGGCTACCTGCCCAGAAGCATCAAGGCAGACTCTAATAGCAAAACAGTTGTTAGCAACACATCAAAGATGCCGATAGTAAATGTTAACCCTGACGTTAAGTTTGCAATGCCAGAGATTAAGAGATTAATAAATAATGTAGAAAAGGTATTTGACAATAAGAGCGTCCGCCTCGCTATAGGCTGGATCGTAGCATGCCTACTCTCCAATGAGATATTTCGTAAATATGCTTGTTTTCCTATCCTCTTTATTGGAGGAAAGCGAGAGTGCGGTAAAACTACACTAGGTAACTGGTTAATGGCCATGATAGGCATGGCAGATACCGCTGCGGACTCAATTGGAGGCACTACCCCTGCGGGCGCTGTGCGAAATTTAGCATGGTTTAGCTCCCTGCCTTATTGGCTCGATGAATACCGTAATAATAGTCGCATTAAATCACGCTGGGAAGGCTTCCTGCGTAATGCCTACCAAAGGCAGACCCCCTCCAAAGGGACCTTGGGCGCTAGTATTAGAACCCACGATATTAAAGCAGGTGTTCTTCTATCTGGAGAAGAGACCCCGCAAGATAATGCCCTAAGAAGTCGTTGCATCGTCATTCCCCTAGTAAAGAACCGAGACAAAAGTAAAACCACTGAGCTATATAGAGAAATAGAAAATCTAAGAACACAAAATTTAATGTCTCGTCTGATTCCAGAAATTATTAAGAGCAAAGAAGAGTTGCTACCAACTGTTCTTGAGCATATCGACGGATGGAAGCAACGATTAATGGCAGCTGGTGTTGGGGAGCGAATGGCCCTTAATCATGCTATTCCAGCAGTTTGCTACGACCTATTCTTTCTTAGAGACGAAGATATTGAAGACAGAAAAGAATTCACACAGTGGGTAGTAGAAGAATCTCATAAGAACGAGCTAGAGAAAGAGAGCGAGCATATGCTTTCTATTTTCATGGACGATCTCATTACTTTGCATGAAGACCTAGAGCCTTTCTACACAGTCTACACCCAGACCAAAGACCCCAAAGGCAAGAGGCGGATTGCCCTACACTTCCCCACCTTCTACTCCAAGTGGGTTGAGAGCTATCGCCGTAAGGGCCATGAGCAGTTCAAACGACAAACTATGCTGAGCTATATTAAAGAAGAAGACTACTACATTGAATGTAAGCTCAAGAGAGTCAATGGAAAGCCCTTCCGAGCTTTACACCTAAGTCTTGATGACGCAGATAATCCACCGGATGGCTTAAAATATCTAGCTGACGGCGGTGCTCCGGATACAGATGATCCCGGCATATCCAATGCAATCTCCACCTTGGCCAGCCCAGAAGACGGCGATGCCCCAGAAGAAAATGAAATGTTCTAGTGATACGCCCTTGGAATTGTGAAAATTGTTGTATTTGCAATGCTAAGATAGCAGACCCTATGGCTCACGGCGTAAGAGACCCATCTGAAGATGTTATCTGTTCTAAGAGCTGTAGAGATATTTCATCTTTAATGGAGATATGTTCTGATATGTCTGAAGAAGAATTTAATGCAGAATGCTAATTAATATTAACACGGGATTGATCAAAAAATATTTTGTGATATTCTCTTTTATAGAAACAAGTTTATAAATGGATGCGAAATGAACAAAGTTTTACCAGGATTTAATATACCCACTCCACAATTTCGGGCAGATTTAGTGCCCTTACCTTACCACCAGGATATCCTACTGGACCCACAAACAAACACACGTTGGAAATTGGAAGGAGACTCTCTTGTCAGAGACCACGATGGAGAGGCAACCTGGAGTAAGATGGCAGGCTACGTAGGGAAAACATATTATGATGTGTTTATGGATACTTTTCGTAGTGCTCTAGACAACAAGTAATCCATATAAGTTGATTGCTTGAAAAGGTTTAATTCTAGACTAGAATATATAAAAGGACATATATGACAATACTTATTGGTGCCATTCATGATGGCAAAGCTTACATAGGAGCGGACACTCTCTGGACCTGGAGTGAGAATTTTGTGCGAGAACACACTACCAGTAAGTTTGTAACTGTCCCAGTAGAGGGCGAAAATGAGGTATTGATTGCAACCTCTGGGCAAGATAAGTTTACCCAGATTCTAGATAGAGTTCTGCGAGATAAACCAGAACTCATTAATTTTAAAAATAGGTCCGGAATCCTAAAACTCTTAGACGCCTTTCAAAGAGAAGTTAAAGCAGCTGGTATAGGAGATGCCGAAAATAACCAACTCCCTGACCACGACCTCGGGTTTATGATTATTTCCAGTGCCTCGAACAAAATTTGGGTCATAGAAAGTGATTATGGAGTTCTTGGGTTTGAAGATTACGTATGCGCAGGATCAGGAGCCTATTTGGGGGAAGCCGCAATGAAAGCACTGGGTAAGCTCGACGTTTTCGGGGGCCGTGCTGTGAAAACAGCACTAGAAACAGTGTGCGAGTTACATCCTTACTGTGGCGGCACTATAGAAACCAAAGAAATCGAGTTGAAACTATCGGAGCCCACGGATATTTAGTTTCAAAAAACTATCATTATCTAGTAGCTGGCTTACTGTTAGTAATTTTATTAGCCCCTTTTCATAAGGATTGATAACCCCAGCACTCTTCCCTACTACTCCATGATAATCCCCAACACTTTTTATATCTACTGGCGTCACCAGTAGATTTTTGTTGTTATACACCAATCTCACTAACTGCATTACCTGGATCTTAGTCGTGGATAGGTTCACTAGAGCTATATGATCATCTTGGGATAAAATTATCTCAGCTTGCTCTCTACTTTCGAAATGACAAGTGCTATTCTGCCCACCATTATAACCTTCACACATAACAGCAGGTAGGCTGCTGTAGCATTCTTCTATTTTCATAGTTACTGCAAATTCATCTGGGCTTTCTATTATAGAAACGATCCTTGCTGGATTTCTACCTAATTTTACAAGGGTGCCCAGGGTGGTTATAAGTTTTTTAGGAAGGTTCGGGCTGTCGAGAAGAGCTTGACCGAGTATCTTATTGGCATAGACCAATTGATTTATTTCTAACATAGAAATATTATAGCAAAATCGCTCGTCGCTATGGACTACAGACCAATTAAGTTGATAATAAAGGTAGAGGTCCTATGAAGAAGCTACACATTATACATGCTCAAAATTTGAAGCATATACCAAACAAAGCCAAGGGCAAAATCCTTCCAATTCTGGAGAAGGAAACCCTGTCCTGGGCTGAAAAAGCTAAAAAGGACGCCCATAAGGCCACTTTAGCCGTCAAAGCACAACTGGATAGCAACCCTAGCAATAGCGTTCAGAATAAATACTTCAAATATTTACGACGCTTGCTGGAGCTTAAGCTGGAAAGCCTTGAAACTACCGCTCACAAGGACGACGCGCCGAATCCCAAAATCAAAAAAGATTTGGTAGATTTTCTAAAGATTGAATCACTGCGGATACCGGAGCATATCTCCTGCAGTTCCATCGCTTTATACGAATTTTGCCCACGTAAATGGTATTACAGGTACCCTTTGGGAGTCAAGTTCCCAAAGACAGCGGCGTTGCATTTTGGTTCAAGTATCGATGATAGTTTGAATTTCTATTATGAAGAAAAGATCAAGGGAGAGACTCCTCCGATCAGTGCTGTGCACGCCCAATTCTATGAAGAGTTTGCTAAAGGTTATGATGAGGTAATTTGGGGTGACGCGGATCCAAAAACCTTAAAGAAGCAAGGACCCGTAGTCATTGATAAGTATATCGAAAGCTTTGATAGAATCACCGACGCTACAGATGTCCAAACCGAAGTCAGAATACCTCTAGATAATGGCGGCCAGTTACTGGGATACATAGATATTCTTGAAGAAGACGCTGTGGTTGATACTAAGACAGCTAAGAAGTTTTGGAATGATAAAGGCCCCTGGGCTAAGCATCTCAAAGAGTTGCAACCTAAAGCCTATTCCTTATGGTTTCTTCAGAAATTTGAGAAGATGCCCAAACAATTCCGTTACCAAATTGTAACCAAAGAGTTAGACGCAGATGGCAACCCAGATCCTAAGTCTCAATTAATTAGTTTCGAGCTTAAGAAATTTGAACTGGAAGCTTTCCGTAGACGGATTCAAGGTGTTTGGGATTCTATTATGGAGACCTTACCAAAAGGAAAGAAAGCTTTTCTCACTTCGGCGGAACCTGGCCTAAAGAGAGGTCGTGGTGTTGGCTGTCAGGAGCCTGGGGTTCTTTGCACCCAGCAATGGTGCGATTACTCAAAACTCTGCAAAGAAGAGGGATTACGAATACCTACGAAGTGGGTTTCAAAAACGAAAGAAGTTCCTGGCCATCACGTTTACGAGGACGAAGAATAATGCAACCAACAAGAGATCTATCAAAATCCTGGATTGAAGATGAGAATTTCTTCAAACACATGTGTGAAGTAGGCAGAAAATACGAAGCTATAGTTATGCAAAAGCTTATAGACGCGGGAATAGAAGACGTCCAGCTTCTGGACGATGGGTTCCGCAAGAATGTAGCTGATATCAAACGCTATACTACTAATAGTAAAGATCTACTGATCAAAGGCTGGCCTTTCGAGGTTAAATCTAGAAACGTATATTTCACAGATCCAGATGATTGGCCAGCAAATTACTGGCCCATGTTCTTAGATACCGTTGCTGGTTTCGAGAGCAAGAAAGCCAAGCCCGTGGGTTACATTTTCATTTCTCAAAAGACTGGGGCTATGATGGCAGCCAGTACTGCTAAAATAAACAGGCAAAAATGGGACACACAGCGCAGATTCGACCGCGAACGTAAAATCTGGGATACCTTCTATTCCTTAAACCGGGAAGACGTGATCTCGGAAGATGAGTTAATTACAAAGTTACTAGCGATGAAAACAAAACCGGAGTAAAAATGGCTGATGAGATCAGATTAAGAAAAATACCCAAAGCAGTAATAGTTGCTCTGCAAGACTTGGCAGATAGCCGAGGATGCTCTATGGAGAAAGTTTTGCAAGACGCTATTAATACCGAAGTTTATATAAATGAACAACTAGAAAATGGCTGCGAAATTTTCTGCAAAGATAGCGATGGCAAGACCCGGAGAGTTGTGTTTACCCATGTTGAGTAGTCAAGGTGACACCGACAAAAAACGGTTTACGGCTCACGACCTTGCTAAGTCTATTAGTTTCGGTATACTGCGCGTAGAGGTATAAATGATTGATCCTGGGCTCCTACTTCAAGAAATTACTAAAGATTTAGTAAATTTACAGACAGATCAGCGATCTGTAACCAAGTGCATAGAAAAACACTTAAAGAAGCAAGACACCGAAACCATTGTCGAAGGCCATAATTTAGCTATTAAGCTTCAGCGTGCTTTTGAGGAAGTTATATTCATGAATATGCTCGGAGGAAAAGAATGAGGTATATAGAAGAGGGAGCATCTTACAAAGTCAAGATCCCCCAAGACTATTTCCCAGAGGAGGCTGCTTCCAATCCCAATAACCCTCTTTCTGATAAAAATATAAGAAAACATTGGGACAATAAAGAGGTTAGAGTTGGACATGTGCTGCATAATCGAGTGCGTGGCTACTATGGTAAAGATCAAAAAACATATACTATACCGGTAAGCTGGCTAGCCGAGCTTACTAAGCACTGCTCTCAAGTAGAGAGGTATATAGAATCACAGAAACGAGAAAATTACGTCTCCCCTTTCTCCGGAAAGACTCGCTAAAGTAGCTGGACCATCTTTGAAGATGTCCTACCACATTGATAAAATAGATATAAACAAATACGAAGACCAGGCAGACATATGGATAAAGTTGCGACTAAGACGACTACAGCTAATAGCACCAATACTGAGCTAAAAACTTACCCCTTTGATGAAGCATATAAGGCGTCAACAGAGTATTTCTTTGGGGATACTTTGGCTGCCAATGTTTGGTGTAATAAATACGCCATGAGAGACAAAGAAGGCGGCTTCCTAGAACTAACGCCCCATGATATGCATGATCGCCTAGCGGCTGAGTTCGCACGTATTGATAGTGAGAAGTATGGGCTAAATTATGAGACACAGCGTATCAAATACAGAAAGGCTATGAATCAGTTTGCCCTAATCTGCCCGCAAGGCAGCCCAATGGCAGCAGTCGGGAATACCGTGCAGGTAATGTCTGCATCAAACTGTGTTGTCGTTGAGCCACCAGATGATAGCATCGCTGGCATCATGAAAACGGGTTGTGAGCTAGCACAGCTATATAAGCGTCGTTGTGGTGTGGGGACCGACCTATCCGAACTCCGCCCAGATGGGTTTCATGTAAATAATGCTGCAAGAACAACAAGTGGTGCATGGAGTTTCGCTGACTATTATAGCTATATAACCCGCATGATCGGTCAATGCCTTCATGAGGATACACAAGTTCTAACGCGTAGAGGTCTTAAAAAGATTAAGACGGTTACTATTACAGATGAAGTCTGGACCAAAAAGGGCTGGATTAAGGTCAACGGTGTGGTAGAGAACCAGAAATCTTGTGTCAAGGTCACCACCAAATTTGGCCATGAAATAGTTTGCAGTGAAGATCATGTCTTTCATACCACAAGAGGAGAAAAAGCAGTTAAGGATTTATCTGTCGGTGATCCTATTACTCAAATAGTTGCAGAAGGCGTAATCCTAGGAGGAGAAGAAAAACTAGACTCAAAGGGATATCTGTATCAGGATATAGTCTCCTCTATCAAAATTTATGATCTAGGAAAAAATCATACAGTATACGACCTTATTTTAGAGAGCGAGCACCTATTCTGGGCTAATGGGTTATATGCGCATAACTCGGGCCGCAGGGGGGCCTTGATGCTTACACTAAACGTGCACCACCCAGATGTAGAGAAGTTCGCTACCATGAAAGCGGACCTAACAAAAGTTACTGGCGCAAATATCAGTGTTCGTCTATCAGACGAGTTCATGACCGCTGTTGAAAATGGAACTACCTATGAACAGCGATGGCCTTGTGAGGGAACCCCAGAATTCTCTCAGCAAGTAGATGCCAAAACGGTCTGGAATACTATTATTGAAATGGCTACCAAGACAGCAGAGCCAGGCCTTATCTTCTGGGATAAGATAACTAATAGATTACCAGCACACTCTTACCCACAATTTAAGACCCGTAGCACGAATCCATGTAGCGAAATCGCACTATCTGCATATGATAGCTGCCGTCTTATATCTCTTAACTTGACCGGCTTTATTAGAAATGCATTCCTTGAAAATGCTAATTTTCACTGGGAGAAATTCCAAGACAATATTCATCTTGCTATGCAAATGATTGATAATCTAGTTGATATAGAGATAGAGCTTATTGATAAGATTATCTCTGTGTGCAGCACAGAAGACGAAACCCAACTCTGGCAAAAACTTCGCCAGTCTGGGCAAGAAGGCCGCAGGACAGGACTAGGAACCCATGGCCTAGCTGACACACTAGCACAGCTTGGTATGAAGTATGACAGCCCAGAAGCCATAGCTTTCTGTGATCAGCTGTATGAGATTCTTCGTAACAATGCTTACATGGCTAGTGTTGAGCTAGCAGAAAAGAGAGGCCCTTTCCCGGCCTTCGATTGGGAAATCGAGAAAGACAATGAGTTCATACAAGACCTTCCTGAAAATATTCGCAGTAGAATGGCAACCAGCGGTCGTCGCAACATATCAATTTTAACCCAGGCACCTACGGGTAGTGTCTCTCTAGTAAGTAAATGCGGGGAGTTCGACCGTCATAATATCAGTTCAGGGGTTGAACCCGTATTCCGTAACAACTTCACCCGCCGCAAACGGGTAAACATAGGTGATCACCTAGCCAGAGTAGACTTTACAGATGGCCTGGGGGATAAATGGCAAGAATACGATGTCTACCATGGAAATGTTCTTAATTACTTTGAAAAGACGCATGATGTAGATCTATCCGATATGGAAGATCCAGAAACACAAGCTTTACTAAAGACATTAATGGGAGATCTTCCTGAGCATTTTACCACTAGTGACAAAGTAGCTTGGGAATCCCGCGTAGAACTACAAGGAACTGAACAAAAATATATAGATCATAGCATCTCCTCCACTATCAACCTCCCAAGAGGAACAAAACCAGAAACTGTTAGTGGGATCTACCTTGAAGGCTGGCGTCACGGGCTTAAAGGCATAACTGTCTACGTTGATGGTTCCCGAGACGGGGTTCTAATATCCAAAGATTCTAACACTAAGATAGATATCACGGAACGTCCCGAAAAAATCGTCCGCCTACAGGCACCTAAACGACCAAAGATCCTCGATGCAGAAATACACCACCACACAGTCCGTGGAGAGAAATGGATAGCAATCGTTGGCCTACTTGACGGTGACCCATACGAAATGTTCGGCGGTTACAGCGAGTCTATCCACTTGCCAAAGAAGTATAAGCAGGGCAAGCTAAAACGCCGTGGCCAAGGGAAATACGACCTATCAATACCCATCGGAGATGAAGCTCTGGTTATACGAGATATTATTGGCACCTTCAATGACAGTGAGATCGGCTGGACCACGCGCCTGGTATCAACATCATTGCGCCACGGAGTTCCTATACAGTTCCTAACACAGCAACTACAAAAAGACGGAACACTCAATAGCTTCAATAAAGTGGTAGCAAGAGTCCTGAAGAAGTATATTAAAGAAGGAGAAAAGGTTAAATCTAGTGCTAAGTGCGGATTTAACTGCGAGTCCCCAGAGTTCATTTACACAGAGGGTTGCATCAGCTGCGTATGTGGTTGGACTAAGTGCTCCTAGGAGAAATTATGAAATTGCACACTATTTATCGAGCCTATGATTGCACTGAAGCCGGAGGCCCCGCAGGCGACGGCTCAGGCCCAAGCACACTCCTAGGCCACTTTTCTAGTGAAGCAGACGCAAGAAAAGTTGCTGAGAACAAAGGCTGGAGATCCTGGGATCTCAAAGATAAACACGGGAGGGTAGATAGTATACAAATACTTTCTAGCGACGGAGGTCTTAGTGGCTATACAAGTGCTGGCAGTCCTCTTATTCGAGTAAATCCCCTCTTCATAGAGGGAAACGCTGACCCATTTCATGTAAAGCTTGCCCTGGAAAAGTTAACAGATACAGAACAACAAGCACTAAAGAAACACTACATAGAAACGAAATAATACCTATGCCTGTAATACCCTCTTTTTCCAATAGAATCGGATATACTGTTGCGGAGGCCCGTTTTCTGCTTGATGAGAATCTCTCATCAAAGGTAGCTGCTGCCACTCTCGGTAGATCTAATACAAGCAAAGGCAACAATAGCATCGTATTGGGCTCAGGGTCGGGTTCTTTAACCGGAGGAATTTCCATAATTGGAGGCCAGCCTGCAAATGCCCCCGGAGGGGCAGTTACGGTTATGGCAGGATCAGGCACAGGTACAGGTTCCGGAGGAGCTATCACTATTACTGGGGGCTCCGGGGGAACATCCGGAGGCGGGGGCAACCTAATTCTTGTTTCCGGTAAAGGTTATGGAGGAAAAAAAGACGGACGTATCTGTATAGAAGACACAGACGGCAGCGAACTAATATCTATAGGCACGGACAAGACTCTCAAAGTACTTGGAGAAGAGATACCACTCAGCATGATCAAAGAGTGGATATCAAAAATCAAGTTCGAAGCCACGAATTGCTCCTGCACTTCGGCTCAGATTTTTCAAACCGGATGTGTTTGCGGGGGAAGTTGAAAGACTACTTCATCTTCAAAAACATGAGACCAGCTAATCCAATAAGAGGCAGTAATAGTGGATTACTAAGTATGCTTCGCCTTCCATGCCCTCGGCCATGACCCCTGCCATGACCCCTGCCATGCTCTCTACCTCGATGCCTATATTGTGGTCGAGCAAATTCTCTGGGTGGGCCGTAACCGCCCGCAGGGTAGCCATAGGGGTAACCACTCGGGTAACCATAAGGATAAGGCCCAACAGGAACAGGAACAGGAACAGGGGCGGCAGGCTTGGGAGCAGGCGCAGGCATTGGCCCTATAGGAAGAGCAGGCCCTATTTTAGGGACAATAGGCCCAAGAGGACCCAGTTTGGGGAGCAGACTTGGAATTACTGGTGCAATTTTAGGTATCATACTTATAACTATACCAAAAATAACCCCAGTTAATTCTATTGATGACCAAATCTAGATTAGCAATTATATATCTGGTAGAATAAGAACATGAAAATCTATACAAATAGTTACATCCATTCAGATGAAATCAATCCTGAGAACTTTGTTGAAGTCTTAGAGACCTATGCTGATCAATTGGAAAAAGTAGCTAAGGACTACCGTGATTTAGTAGTATATGTAAAAACTAAGAAAATTAAGATTGTAGATGCCCATGGTTTCCCTCATGGGGGCCACTTCTCTGTCGATGATATTGATACAGGAAGACTCAAAAAAGAAGGGATCGTCACAGATTACGCAGAACAACCTCTAGCAGAAAATGTTTGTTTTTATATCGATAGTGAGTTGGACGGTGTTCTGGAATCCGCTATCCCCCAATTAGAAGAATTTGATCCAGATTTTGAAGATATGACAGATGCTGTCATTAGTAAAATCTTTGATAGCGACGATGGCCTCACTGAGGAAGAAGAAGCTTTAATTGAAGATATGATCAATGAAGATGATTTTGATCTTGAGCACTTGGAGCAAATTGATATTGAATTTGATGAGATCTTTCCAGAGTCCCATTCTAGCTTTAACTTGGGCGAGAAGATAGCTGACTTCGGCGGTGAGACTTTTGCCCCGGGCAATATGATTATTGAGGTACGTAAGATAGATGAGAGTAAGTTTACCTTTAATCTAACTATGGCAGATCTGGCAGAGGATCCACTAGATATTGATTATATAAGGGAGAAATCTACATTCACTTACGGGTGTGGGCAATGCGACGAAATCCACTACGAAAGCCTTGACTCAGCTTACCAAAGTTTAAAAACAGCCACAGCAATCATTTCTAACCTAGTAGAAATGACTAGAGACTTCCGCGAGCTAAGTGCGGCACTTGAGTTTATTGATGCGGACTTGAGATTATTGCAATGGCTGTTACGATTAGACTATGCACTAACCGATCCGGAGGTTGAGGACGAAGAGGAGTAGTCCATATACTGCGCATAGTTAATGCATATAATAGATAATGATTGGGTCCAATGACCAGGGAATATGTAAACCATACACCCGACCTTGTTATTAAATCAGAAAGAAGAAGAAGAAGATGAATTTATTTGATAGTGCTAAGAAACCAACAATTGATTTACAAGAAATCAAAGAAAAGCTAAGTCGAGCGTCAATATATGCTTGTGACTTGGAGACTACTGGGTTCAGTAAAACTGAGGACCGCATAACCATTGTTGCTCTAGCTTGTGAAAATGAGCAAGGGGAAATAGAAGGATGGGCTGTTGAGGTAGCTGATTACCCTCTTGAGGTAATCAACAGAGAATTATACGACATTTTCCATGATAAGGAAAAGACCGTTATCTTCCATAACGCCAATTTCGATATTAAATTCCTTAACCATAATGGTATTTATATAGACAACAAGTTAGCCGATACCATGATTATGGCATGGCTTTACGATGAAGATCGCATTCGCTGCGGGGGCCATGGTTTGAAAGCCTGCGTGCTAAAACATCTCGGCTATAAGATGTCATCTTACGATGAAGCTAGAAGTTTATTTGGGGATTTCGAGGACTACGCTGCAGATGACGCTGTACAAACCCTCAAGCTCTTCCGCTTTTTCGAGAAAGAACTGGAGAAACAAAATTTGATAGATTGGTTTTGGAAAACAGAAATGCCAATTACTAAGATTTTGATTGAAGTTGAGACTAACGGGGTCTGTTTAGACAAAAAACAACTCAAGAAGATTAAAAAACAAGGCTGGGAAACTCTCGAAGAGATAGAAAAGGATATTTACAAAAGCGTTGGGTATAAATTCAAGATCGGATCTCCCAAACAGTGGGCCAGGGTTCTTTTTGACGAGCTTAAGATAGGCTCTAGGCCAGATGGGACGAATGAGTTCACGCATAGAGGGAAGAGTGGGGAGTGGTCCACAGCCAACGCCGTATTAGAGGCTATTAGACGAGCCGCACCCAGCTGTAGACAGCCTAGTCATGAAAAGTGCGGACACATCGTTGCCGAAAAACTTCTAAGATTCCGAGAAATAAATACTAGACAGAATGTTTTTATCAAGCCTTTGCTAGAGCGTTGCAGAGAAAGTACGATTATCCATCCACGATTTATACAGATTGGGACAGTAACCGGACGATTTGCAAGTAAAGAGCCTAACTACCAAAACTTACCAAGAAAAGGAGGAGTAAGAAAAGCTTTTATCGCAAGGCCAGGTAATAAGATTGTAAAAGCGGATTACAGCCAAGCAGAGCTTAGATTAATGTCTCACATGTCTGGTGATCCCATTATGATGGATATTTATCGTAATGATGGAGATATTCACCAAGCAACTGCAGACGCCTGCGGTGTTACTAGACAAGCAGCAAAAGCTATTAATTTTGGCCTTATTTATAGAATGTCTGCTGCCCGCCTACAGGGCCAGCTTGCTCTAGAAGGAATTGAAATTCCTATTGATGAAGCCTACAAGTATGTTAAAAGATACTTCAAAAACTATAAAAAAGTTAGAGCTTACCATAAACGCGTCCAACAAGTTGTTATGCGCCGCTTAGACAATGGTAACTTAGGGTATATTAGAACCTTAGGCGGCAGACTAAGAAGATTAGACAGAGACTACCTTATAGCGAAAGAAACTTCCTACACCGCTATAACTCAAGCTATCAATACCACCATTCAAGGGGGTGTTGCTGATCTAATTAAGGTGGCTATGGTTGATTGCCAAAACGCTTTTAGAATGAATAAGTGGTTAGATCCAGAAAAAGGGATTTGGCTTGCATGTATTCAAGGACAAGTTCATGATGAGATTTTCGTTGAGTGCCGGGAAGATCTTGCAGAACAGGTGGCCGAGATACTTTCCTACTCTATGGTCAATGCAGGAAGAAAATATAACATTAGAGTTCCGATGAGTGCTGATACTGAAATTGTAGATTCACTCGCAAAAGGCTAGAGTATTTGCTAGCATATAGGCATGAGCCCGACGAGGAGGAGGAGGAGACTAGAGAGATCTAGTCTCCTTCTTTTTTATTAAGCCGGTGGTCCGAAAAGCATGTCAAGAAAAGGACCCAGCAAGCCATTTCTGGTTGCTATAAAAGACTCCTGCGGAAGACTCTTCGCTGCGGGAGCTTTAGCACGCCTCTTGCCTTTATACTTAGTCGCAAGCTTTGCTGCTAGTTCAGCACCCTTAGCACCCCTCTGTTCTAGAAGTTCCTCTGCTGTTGGGGCAGGGGCCCCTGGTGCATAACCATCTCCGCCTCCGCCTCCACCACCATCGCTGGGGTAGCTCTCTCCGGAGTTTTCTTCCGGAGCGGGTTCTGAGAGTTGCTGTAGTTGTTCTAATAATTGCTGCTCTTCTGCGGCTGCTGACAGCTTAGGGGCAGCCGGATATAGGCTAACAGCAGGCCGTTTAGGTGTCATCCTAGCCGCAGCCTTTACTGCTTGCCTAGCTATTGGAGCCTTTCTCTGCGGAGGTGCCATGACCTTTGGCATTTGCGGTTGCTTGAGTTTAGCAGGCTTATTAGGCTGTGGAATCATCCGCTGGGCTCTTCGTTCACGACGACGCCTGCGACTTCTCATGCCGCCCATACCAAACCAATAATCGGTGCCGCCTAAATAACCAGGTCTTCTCATATAGAGATAATACCAAAAATCCCAGTTAACCTAACTACAAGAATTGTTAAACTAGTAGTTGCAAAGTTAAGGAAATGGTTTAAGATATAAGCATGAATGTGAGAAGAAGAAAATATTGATTTTTTATGACTTCGTAATTGTATGTCCAATAGGACAGTACGTACGGAGGCACTATGCAAAATCAACAATCTCACAACTGCAAACATTGCGGGGATCCAGCAAGGATCATTAACAAAATCCAGAAACACTACTGGCCATTCGAAATAATTCGAATAGATGCATTCTGTTATGAATGTTATATGGAAGTAAAGAAAGGCCAAATGCCTAAAGTGACAGATTCTAACTTCTCCAGTAAACGAGGAAGAGGACTAAAAAATCGAAGAAGGTTAATGGAAGAGTAGTTCTACCCTAGATGAAGATCATATAGATATGTTAAGGTAGCTATATGATCTTCATCATAGGGAACTGTTTTCCTGAACCCTTCACTGGAGGACCCAAGAAGTGTGAATGTAAATGCCATAAATCTTGGTCTATACATAGCTGTCAGTGTTGTAAAAAATGCCCTTTCTGCAAGAAGGGGCTTACAAAGGGCTACTATGCACATACAATAGTATGTGCAGCAGCCTTCATGTTTAAGGAGTAGTATGCTAGCAATTATAGTAGGGCTTTTACTGGGTATTTTTATATGCCAATTTATCCCTCCCAAAGAACTAGCCGTTAAGTTTATTTCCGCTACCCTTAAGGTGTGCAATTTTCTTACAACAAAAGGCAAAGAACAACTAGAACGTATTGAGAAAGAAAATGAAGAAACAAGAAATACTAAACAAGATTAATGAAATAGAAATTCAGATGCAAAATCCTGAATTCTACAGCCGTGCAGGTTTCCAGGAGCATCTTTAGCTCCTACAAAACACTGAAACACCAGCTTCAAATATGTGATATAGAGGAGGAGATTGAAGACCTCCAAACACTGCTAGACGACCCCGAGTTAGGGGAAGAGGTGGGAGCCGAGCTAATAGCCCTCAAACAACGCCTCGCAGACCTCCAAAAATCGAAGCCAGACCCTGACGACAGCAAGAACGCGGTTTTTGAAATACAGTCAGGCGTCGGCGGTGATGAATCTGCATTATTTGTGGCAGATCTTTACAAAATATATGAAGCATACTGCAGTAACAATAAAAATGAGATCGAAGTAATTGATTTCACACCAGGCAATGCAGGAGGGTTCAAGTCCATATCTTTCACCATTACAGGAGAGACCCCTTATGGAAAGTTTAAGTACGAATCTGGGTGTCATCGTGTACAAAGAGTTCCTTCCACTGAAACAAAGGGCAGAGTCCATACCAGCATAGCTACCTTAATTGTTCTTCCGGAAATTATGGTAGAAGATGTGGAGCTAAATAAAACCGAGGTAAAGGTAGAGCCCTATAATAGTGGAGGAAAAGGTGGCCAGCATTGCAATAAATCTATGAATGCTGTTAAGCTAACCCACCTACCAACGGGAATCTCCGCTTGCTCTCAAATGAAATCCTTCATACAGAATCTTAAGATAGCTTGGAAGGTATTAGCAACAAGAATAAGTGATGCTGCCTTACAACAACAAACAGATGCAGAATCAGAAAAGAAGAAAAATCTAAGAGGACGAGGTTCTAGGTCAGAAAAGATAAGAACTTATAATTTTCCACAAGCTAGAGTTACTGACCATAGGATAAAGCAAAAGTATTCTCTGCCAACTATCTTAGCAGGCTCAATAGAAGATTTGCTGGAAGACTTAACGCAGCTTAGGGATTAAATAAAAGCACTAGCCGACCCATCACTGCCCGGCAAGGGTGAGGAATCAAAAAGAGGTGGCGACATATGGATTAGATGGTATAATAAATCATGGCTAATATAAATCCACGAGGGATAGATCTTACTACAGGTCAGATGCGTAGATTGACGTCGTCTGATACTTTAACAGACGATGACGGAGGCCCCCTACCCTCTTACATGGAGGCCAGGGTTACTCGACGTACTGCTACCACAGGACACGTTGCGTGGACTTTATTTTTCTCTAATTCAGCAGGCGTAGTTCAATATACGCTTAGCGGCGTCGGCGCAATAGCTCCGACGTGGGCTAACTCTCTTATCATCAAGACGACTGGCGAGGAGCCGGATGGTGCTCTTGGTACTATGACGGCTCATCAATTACTCATAAGAAAAGCTTAAATGGTAAAAAAGAAAAAGCCGGATCCCGAAGGACCCAGCTTTTTCAATTTACAAGGGAGATACTTAGCCTATTATAGAACAGACCTTGTGTGTTGTTTTCCGTCATAAGACCAAAGAACATGAGTTTCACTGCCGGTGTTTTCATCAACCTCTAGGGTTTGAATATGGACCGGACGAGTCCAGATTTTGTAGATATTCTCTAGAGTGTGTTTGCCCTTCTTGGGGTCTAGCTCCTGGCCATCATTAACATGAGATAGTTTAATCTCACCCTTGTTCTGGTAATTACCATCGTCAAGCTGAATAACCGGTTGACCACCATTAGCCATCATTCGGAGGAACTTGGTCTTTACCTTGGTGAATTCACGCTCAACCTCAATATGAGACGGGTCGTATTCATTAGGCTTCCAGGAAAATAGCTTCTGCTCTTTACAGAATTCTGGAGTAAGGTATCGATCAAGGAAAGTCAAGTCGTTATCAGTTCGCCGCACCTGGAAGATCTTTTCTTTTCCAAGCATAGCCCCAGTATCCCAGTTAGCTTTCTGCTCCATACTATCACAGCGCTCATACTCCAGACCAAAACGGCCCTTGTTCCATCTCTCCTCGATATCACGAAACAAGGCTAGGCCAAGGCGATATGGGTTTATGCTCTTACCTTGAGCAATAGCACGAGACTGCGAATCACAGTAATCAATAACCTCACTATGATCACAAAGGCCTGGACCTTCCATACCCGTCATAAAGCTACTATGGATATGCGTAGCCCAACCCTCATTCATAATTTTAGTCATTATCTGAGGTGAGAAGTAGGTAGCCTCTTCTCGCGTCATGCCCAAAATATTACGCTGCCACCGTTCCAGGCTGGGTGCATGCTCAACAAGGAAGCCTAGAATATCACGCGTAGGATCCTCCGGGAACTTTCTACGTTTCGCCTGCTCCTCTTTCATTCTTTTCTTCTGTAGCTTCATAAATTCTTCGGGATTAATATACCGATCCATATATTCGTTGGCCCTAAGCTTTGGCACAGCAACCGCTTCTTCGAAGTCCTTTTCTTCTGTCTTGCCATGCTGTCGCTTGATATGACTGGTATACGGATCAACCAGGTTATTGAGCGACATAGCTATGTCCGTAAAGTCCTCAACCTTGCTTTCACCAAGACGGTTAATGTAGCGATGCACACGGCTAGCATTATTAGCCATCTGATCCAACATATTTCTATCTGTGTGCTGGAACCAGTTGTTGTTAAAGAAGAAGTCCGCGTGCCCACAAACGTGGATCATAACAAGCTTTTGGTCCATCGTAGTATTTGTATTCAGCAAGTAAGCAATTACCGGATTAGTATTAATTACTAGCTCATAGATTTTACTCTGGCCCCATACATGCCGTGTATGAATAGACTCGAAATCCATCCCGTAGCTCCAGTGAGGCATCCGTCGAGGAAAACCATCATAAGCAGCAATAGCATTAAGCTCTTTTGGGGATACAGGAATAAAACGAATAGGAAAAGAGGTCAGGCCATATTCCCGGGCCATCTCAAAAATCTCATACGCCTTTTTACGCAGTTTCGGGTCTAGTTCGTGAGTAGGAAACCCATTAGAGGTATCCTGAAAAAGTGAAATTCCATTGTCTGCCATTTTAATCTCCCTTGATATGCAAACGATAAGTGTAATCCAGGGGCCATAACGCCTTGTATTCGTTATGGCCCCTACCGGACAACACCCTTAGTTTCGGTTAGTAACGTCACCACGAGCGAAAACACTTGCAACGTAAGCAATAACGTCACGAGCAGATTCTTCATTGTAGCCATAGTCATCGATTAGACGCGCCTTGACAGTATCAATTTGCTTCTGCGTATCGACGTCAATGGCATCCGTCATTAGAGTGCTAAGGTTAATCGTGTTTCGACTATCCTCAAAGAGCTTAAGCTCAAGAGCCTTCTGCAGACGCTCATTAGTGTGGTAGTGGAAATTTTTCTTCTCCACAGCCAGGGCACCAATAAAGTTCATAAGTTCCTTACGGAAGTCGTCCTTACGAGAGTTGGGAATATCAATCTTTTCCTCAATACTTCGCATCAACTTCTCATCTGGCTCCTCTTCCTGGCCAGTATACTTGTTCTTAATGCGTTCCTTCTGACAGAAGGCCTTAACATTATCAACATAGTTGGCACAGAGACGAGCAATAGCGTCACCATCAGCACAGATAGCACGCTGAACTTCATTCTTGACGATATCTGTATACTCTTCCTTGACCTCTGCCAAAAGAGCTTCATACTTCTGGCGATCATCCCTAGAAACAATCAGAGGACTGTTCGTAATGCCATCTTCAATAGCATTCATGAGAATGAACGGATTAACATGAGTATACTTATCCGTCGTCAAGCAGGCTGAAAGCTTCTCTTGGATAAAGCGAGGGCTGACACCCTCCATACCCTCGTTGTGCTCTTTACCTTCCTTACGAAGCTCTTGAACATTATCAACAGTATAACCAGGAAGGCTTTTACCATTGTAAAGCTTGAGCTTTTGCATCAAAGTGATAGCAGCATCGTTAGGATCCTTCAAACGTGTTAAGATAGCCCACATAGAAGCGACCGTAAACGTGTGAGGTGCGATATGCTTAGGAGGATCGCTGAAATCTCGTGAATAAATACGAGTCTCTTGGTCAAGCTCAATATTGTATCCAATATCAATCTTGATAGTACGATCTCGGAAAGCTTCCATCTTCTCGTCATTTTGAAGCTTTTTGTATTCCGGGTTGTTAGTGTGGCCCAGAATAACTTCATCAATAGCGGTCTGTGCAAATTTACGAGGCTTAATCATCTTTTCAGCTGTTGCGCCAAGCAAGTCATAGAGGAAAGCAGTCTCCAGCTTAAGAACCTCAACGAATTCGATAAGGCCACGGTTGGCGACGTTGAATTCTCCATCAAAGTTGAAGGCACGAGGATCACTATCAGACCCATACTGTGCGATCTTGCGATAGTTAATATCACCAGTTAGCTCCGTGGCATCCTGACTCTTCTCATCCTTCGGCTGGTAAGTGCCAATACCGACTCGGTCTTTCTCTGACACAACTAGACGAACAACCCGAACACCCTCAGTGATAGCTGCTTGCCAATCACCCTTGTTCTTTTCCAGCAGCATCTGGAAGTATTTCCGACTAGCTGGATCAAGAGAGTGGAAGGGCGTCTTAACAGGATACTTAAGAGTAATACCCTTGAAGAGGTCAGTGACTAAGTCCCTGCGGATTTCCTCGGGAATCAACTTCAGAGGCTCTTCGTGCATGGGAGATACAACCCATTCATCAGTATCTACATCTTTCACCTTAAAGGTGAACATTGCACCTTCGTCTACCCTTGAGTAGCGCTCTAGCCCACGCTTGAGAAGGCGGGCAATGGTTGACTTAGCCGAACCTACAGGCCCGTGAAGAAGAAGGATACGCTTTTCAATGCCGTAACCATCTGCTCCACCTTTAATGGTCTCAACCAGCTTATTCAGCTCCTTGTCGATACCAAAGACGGCGTCTTTACCCCCACCTTCTTCATCGTCGAAGAATTTCCAACGACGAAAGCTCTCTCGATGCTTTTCATAATCTTCAAAGCCGTGGCTAAGAATCATATCATAAAGACGCTGATAGGCGTTTCTGGTGATAAGAGGGTTAGCCCTTACCTTATCGAGATACTCAACAAAGGATCCCTCCCAGTGCAACTCCTTATAGTCGTCGGTTATGGAGTACTTGCCTAACAAGCTAGCTCCTGAAAAATTACTTACGCTATTTTTACTCACAAAATCAATCCTTTTCCCTTGTATGATTGACTACGAACACGACCGCCTCTTTGAGCGATTGCATAGTATAACCAGATTTAATCATATTGTCAACAGTCGCGGTAACCAACTCTCGCCAGTCCTCCGGGACGCGTTTCCAATCTTCAGTTTCATAGAGAGGAATAAATTCTTTAATCCTCTTCAATTGAGTTTTTGTCTCCCCTTCACTGTTCCTTCGCAAGATCTCGAAAAGATCTGAGAATAAAACTGCAAAAGGGATGCCCTTCGTAACATCTACACCGGGCTCTCGTGTCCAAGCCGCTATTTTAGCGAAAAACTCACGACGACGTTCTTTATGGTCAGAACTGCTAATTTCAAGCTTTTCCTCCATTCTTCTCATCAAATGCTCATTGGGGTTCTCGTAAGCCCCCGTTTGAGCATTTTTTACCTTCTCATCTTTAATCCAGGCTTTGACATGGATAATGTAATCTTGGAAGAGATTTCCATAAGCGTCATCACTGATTAAGCCAGCCGCCTTTTGTAGATCCTTACTGACCTCTCGGCAGTATCTGGTCTGCACTAAGGCTAGAACTTCCTCGGGAGGCAAGAATCCTTTCTCATATTGTGGGTAGGACTCATTATTTTCCTCGTGTAATCTGACAAACTCATATACACTTGCGTTTTTATTGACAGCTTCAATCGTAGAGAATACAGATAATGGAGATAAGAAATTATTTTTACCTTTTTGGTGGATAGCGTCCACAACAATATTTTCTATATCCCGGTAGCTAGCACCACTTCTCCCTTCATAAGAGGCATCATCTACCCCATTACCAATTAATCGAGACCGGTCGTCCTCATACTCTAGAGCAATATCCACTAGATCACGTTCTAGCCCAAGACGAGCTTTAGGCGACCACAATATAGGACCATCTCCAGAATTGTAAAGCTCAACTTTTTCTAGATGGGTAAGTTTCTTGGCCTCATCATGTTTTGATTTACGGAGTCTGGTCATAATACCCCACAGAGATAAAATGTCCACCGTATGAGGAGCAACGTGGCTATCTTCTCCAGTAGATGATTTACCTACATGCTCTGCAATCAATCTACCACAGATTTTCTTTTCATCGTCCCACTTCAAAACATAAGGAACTCTTACCGGAGCAAATCGACCATTAAAGGATGGCCAGTCTGGGTGAATCTTGAAGGCACTAAGGTTTTTCTCATTATCCGTCGCAAAAAGAACACAGTCTAGTTGTGCGGTAAATCCAGGTAAGCTAATTGTGCCCCATTCAGCAGTAGTTAGAAGGTATTTATTGTCATTGACATGACGTTTGAATATTTCCGAGAATTCAACAATACCCCTACTGGCATCAACGAGATCCCCGAAAGGCTCATACATGCTAGACATAGCCAAAATCTTGGGAATTCTGTAAGAACGCTCTAAGTTTAGTGGTCGAGAGTTTGCGTCAGCATTTCTCTGTGGATCAATAGATACCAGGCCCTTACGGAAAAGCTTAGAGTAGTAAAAGCGCTCCACCTGAACATGGCGAATTATCTGGGTCCAATCACCATCATAGCTTACTGATAGCTGCGTGAAGATTTCCTGGCTCTTCTGGCTAAGCTCTGCCGTATAAAGATGATGAGGCTTTGGGATACCAATATGTTCCAGAAACAAAGCTCGCTCAACCCTAGGAATGAGCAGTAAAGGATTATCCTTCATCCCACAAGCTAGCTTGAAGGTAATATCTTCCGGATCGGTGAAGGCAAGGGATTCCGCGTCGTAATCCTTATTACGGCCTTCTCCACCAAACCCCAGTCCCGCTTCCTTGTCTCCTGCGTCAGAGAACACCCAGTTAAAGGCGAATACCGCCCCCTCAGGTTTGCGAGAGTAAGCTTCCATAGCCCCCAACATTGAAGCAACAAGGGAGGTCTTGGCCGCGCCATTTGGCCCATGAAGCAGAATTATTTTATTGGTGCGATTTTCCGCAAAGGAGCAGATATAGTTGTATATCTGGTTCTGCGCTATCTCTTGCCCATAAACAGGGCAGAATTTATCAAATATTTCCCAGCGGAGAACTTTCTCCCCAGATGTATGAACTACCTCATAGGAGCCATAGTGCTCAAAGACGTCTTTAAGGTATTGAGCAGAGTTTCTGCAATACTTACTGGGGTCCTCTTCTACATGCTTCAGGAATCCCTGAAACGATTTAATTGTTTCATTATCGTCAAACCGAGACTTAATCGAATCAGCAAGTCGTTTTAGATCGAAATTACCCATTTATTTTAGTCGTCCTGTCTCGCTGGCCGCCCAATATTGGACTCAAGTGCCCCAAGTATAAGGGCAAATTTAATTCTGGCAAGAGTTAGCGCAGAAGAATTTTAAATGCTAAAATAGGCAGTATAATGAACAATGAATTTAAGAATGTCTTTTTAGTTTGTCTGGATTATGGTGATGACCTGAATCATGTAGTATCCAGAACACCCTCCTTAAAAAAAGCCCGACATGCAGCAAATCTAGCCAAAGAGCGTTGGCCAGATAAAGGAGTTTACATCACAGTAGAAAAACTTCTAGATCAAAACTTACTAGAAGGACCACAAACGCCGCCCACATCACCAGGACCTTCAGGGACTATCTGTATTTGCGGAGCAAACGAGGGCGGGTGCCTCAGCAATTTAAGCTGTCGATGCCCAGCCATAGCCAGTTGCAAGCAGGTTCCTCTAAATATGGGGCCTTATGCCTATGGGGAGCAAACCCAGCAAATGGGCGAATTAGATCCTGCTGAGATAAATATAGTGAGTATCCGCCGAGGGATTATTGAGGTGGTCATTCCTGACTGGAACCCAGAGGAGACTATAGGTTTGTCCCCAGATGAGATCCCGCGAGATATTTTGCCACAACTTGAGCCTGGCGTCATATTAGAGGCAGACATAAATCTAGAAGCAGAGTCTTCTGAAGACCTGTCCTTGCAAAATATACGACTTGTTTACGAAGACGAAGAAGAGGAAACCTCAGAGGAGCCCGCAGATTTTAACCTTTACGGGTATTCCAGCCCTCCGTTAAATGATTACGAAGAAGATTCCGAAGAGATGGGAGAAGATAATTATCTCGAATTGCCAGATTCTACAGATGAGATTAGGGCAGAACAAACAAATATAGAGGAAAATAATTCTCATGAAGAATAATATTTGTTACTATAATAGGGAGGTAGAAACTTATGAACTTTTTCGGTAATTTTTTTGGCGACATAACAGGAGCGGAGGCTGCCGCACAAATTAAACGATATTCCATGCACGATGCGGCAAGGAAGAGAGCTGACAACTTTGCAATCTGGGCCAATATGTATGCTGCCCCTTATGCAAGAAGTCTAAGGCCCTCCTCTAAGAGTAATCAAAGAGCCAAGGCACTAGCTGCAAAACCTGATTCTGGTATTAAAGCAATAGCAGAAGTTTCTAAAATAGCTGATAAGCTGGTAGATACCAAAAAAGCACAAGTAGAAGTAAAGAAAGAAATTAAGAAGAGCCTTACTCAGGGAGACAGCAACAAAGCTCTTAATCTTGCACAAACAAACAAGAAACTGGAAAAAAAGGCCATAGTTATAGAAAAACAACTCAATAACCGAGTATCAGAAGGGGTTAAGTTAGCACAAGCCAAGAACGCATCTCAAGGGTCTCGCAAAGAAGTAGTCCAACTCCGCCACGCCCATAAACAAGCGGCTCCTCATTTAGCAACCGCCTGGGCAAAGCACGATGCTCTGTATGAGCAAAGCAGATTGCGTATCATAATTAAGCATGATCAGGCTGATATGCAAGCTGTTTCTGAGAAGTCCAGACTAGCACATATGCCGAGAGGTCCACAAAAAGATGCTATGATGGAGCGGGCTCGCAAGAAAGATGCTAAGAGAAGGGTTGATCAGGAATTAGAGCTAGCTAAGGTAGACCAAGCCGAAGCAGGACGCCTAGACGCACGAGCCAAATCAGCTGGCCTCAAAAGAATGAACTAGTATAAACAGAAAAAGCCCACACAAATAAATGTGAGGGCTTTTCTGGACCTAGCAGTATCTAAAGCGGCCACTGGAATTCGAATCCAGAAAGAGAGCTTGGAAGGCTCGCATGTTACCATTACATCATGGCCGCGTGCTTACCCTTTAAATACTAGCACTCCACCAACCCCCCGTCAAGACTTGTAGCTAAAAACAAAAAAATTTGTAAAACTCTTTTAAATAAGTTATTATTGAAGAGGAGTTCTATATGTACATATCAAATAATATTGGCAGTTACGGCGGTTTAGAAAGTTTTTGGGGCGCAGAAGAAAATACAGCAGCCAAAGAGGTGGCGGCAAAGGATATCGCTAAGATAGCAAAACAGCCCCAAAGCACCTATGCGAATCCTGTAGACTTTATACCAAAACAAAAGATACAGATGAATTCTTTTGACGCAATGAAATTTCTCATTAAGCGCCCTGTAAGAGACCTTAAATTCCGACCCAGCAACCCCAAGGTCAGCAATGGAAAGGTTTACTGGACCACAGCAGGACCTTCCTTTTCCCCCAACCCGATACCCTTGGGAAAATTACCCAAAAAAATAAAAGCTCCCACCATTAAAACGGAGCCAAGAACCACTACCATCCGAGATTTGCCAATAGTGCCCAACCTAGAACCTATAGAAGTAGTCGAGGCCACAGCACCCGCTAAAGCACCCGCTAAAGCACCCGCCAAAGCACCCGCTAAAGCACCCGCAGCTCTAAGTGGTTTTTTTGGTGAAGCCGCCAGCAGTAACAAATTGAGTATAGTGGTTGTTCTAGGTTTGCTATTTCTGTTACTTCGCAGTTATAATAAATCATAATTACACAAAGGGTCCCCATGATTTGCCATAGTATAATAGAAAAGTTCTATCAATTTTCAATTTATGGGTACCAGTTTTATTCTTTTCAAGAACCCATCGCACTAGCACTGCTAGGGATGATATGTAACTTTCAGTAAGGACACTAGATGCTGCACGATGAACCAAATAACAAAGAACTAAAGGCGATAGAAAAAGAGGCAAGGGGGTCCCAACCAGAGAGCGATGATTTGCTTTCTGTTTACATGAAGCAGATGGGAAAGATACCTCTACTGAAGAGGGATTCTGAGTTACATCTTGCAAAAACCATTGATCATTTCAGGCAAGGTGGAAGAAACTTACTGTTGTCCTTTGAGCCCTTCTTTTTCGAAGCAGTTACTACCGTAGATGCAGTAATCCAGGGCACCAGGGCTCAAGATCGAACTATTAAAATAAAAGGAAATTCCCCACTAGCAGAAATTAGCAAGGAAGAAACCAAAGAAAGAATCAAAAAGTACTTAGAACAAATCAAAATCTTGAAAGCCCGTCTCAGCGTAGCCCCTCATGATCATGTGAGAAAAACCTATTACAAAGTAGGGATAGAACTACTAGAAAGATGTGGGCTACAAATAAAATTCTTTCACGCAATGTATCAGGACTTACTAAAAATAAATCCTGATGACTATAACGATGAAGAATTTAACATGACTTGGGAGGAGTTCCTTGCAAAAAGAGAAATAACTAGACTACAATTTGATATTTATGAGGATGCTAAGCGAGATCTTGCAAATGGCAATCTAAGACTGGTAGTGAGTATAGCTAAGAAATATAGAAATAACAAAGTCGCTTTCCTTGATATTATACAAGAAGGGAACGCAGGCCTAATGCGTGCAGTAGAGAAGTATGAATATCGCCGTGGTTTTAAATTTTCCACTTATGCCACTTGGTGGATTAGACAAAGTATCACTCGCAGCCTAAGTGATTCCTCCAGAGTAATAAGACTGCCAGTCCACATTGTTGAGCAGCTATCAAAAATAGAGAAAGCAACTAAACTACTTGCACAAAAGTCTGGAGAAGAGCCCAGCCCAGAAGATATAGTAAAGGAAGTTAGGGTTTCTTTTAAGTATCCCGATTTTACTCTCAATGACTACTATCGTATCAAGAAGGTAGCCAAAACCCCCGTATCTTTAGATAAACCAGTAACCTCTGATTCCGAGGAAAGCCTTTTTGGGGATCTACTGGAAGACAGGAAGCACGAAAGCCCCGTCCAAGCAGCCGCCAAGAACATCCTAAAGGAAAAACTTTTAGAGACCATTGGTAGTCTCTCAGTTAGAGAGCGAGAAATAGTTAAGCTGCGCTTTGGCCTAGGAGATGGATACATCTATACACTGGAAGAAGTAGGGAGAATATTTAAGGTTACCCGGGAACGTGTTCGTCAGATAGAAGCTAAAGCACTAAGAAAATTACGACATCCCAGTCGATCAAAGCAATTAGAGAGTTTTGTTGATAAAAAGCTATTATCTTAATCAAAAAACTTTGTCCTAAGCCCGTCTTGATATGTCAGATCCATTTGTTAAACTCATAACAAACAGGAGTTTACGTGACATTGATACCGGTTATAGGTTGGTATGATACTGACCAAAAGCAGAGATTTGACGCAAGCCTCGCGCCTGACCCCAAACAAGTGGACCAACCACTATTTAAATCCTGGGTCAGAGTCCCAGAACTTCAGTTTAAGGTAAAGATCCTAAACAAAGAACTAGATGAAGCCCTTAAGGCAGAGGGCAAGCCGGGGCTTCTGCCCACTAGATCTAACGCCACAGACGCAGGAATAGATCTGCGAGCAGCAGAGGACATCACGCTCGCCCCCTGGGCGTGCGGGGACCTTTGCCTTGAAGTGAGCGAATCCCACCGCGCCATTGTTTCCACAGGAATAGCAGTCGAGGTACCTCCAGGGTTAGCTCTTTTTATTCAGGACAGAAGCGGCATGTCAGCAAAACACGGAATACACCGAGTAGCGGGGACTGTAGACTCTGGTTACAGGGGGGAGGTAAAGGTTGCTTTAGTAAACCTCTCCCAAAAAGAGTATCACATTAAAAAAGGCGACCGTATAGCGCAGGCTGTATTGCAGCCAGTTATTCTAGCATGCCCCGTAGAGGTAGATGAGCTAAGTGACACCGCTCGTGGCACTGGTGGTTTTGGGAGCACAGGACGTTAATGCAGCATTTTGACGACTACCAACTCTTTACAGACACGACAGCTATTTACCCTTCCGACATAGGGCTACCTTATGCAACCCTGGGATTATTAGGCGAATCAGGAGAATACGCGGAAAAAATATTAGATGTAGCTAATTTTAGAAAAATCGTCCCCAAGTTTGAGCAGATAGGCCCTTATGAAGAATTTAAGGAAATACTCAAACAAGCAGCAGAGCTTGGGCAGAAAGCTGAAAAATTAAAAAAGGCCCTTAGAGATGGGAATAAAAAAATGCCCCCGGTTGTGATCTTCAGCGGAGACGAAAGAGATGAGCTAGTAAAAGAGTTAGGCGATACCCAACATTATATTGCTCGAAATGCTAGACATTTACAGGTTGAATTATCACAGGTTGCATATCAAAATGTAAAAAAGATAGCCAGCCGGAAACAGCGCGGAGTCATAAAAGGAAAAGGAGACAATAGATGAAAAAACCAAAAATACTAGCTTTCGGGCACAAAAGTCGCACAGGGAAAGACACGGCAACTAGGTTATTAATTGATTTTATCAATAAGACGTGCCCAGCAGTTTCTGTGGAAAGAAGAGCTTTCGCAGATAAGGTAAAAGAGATATCCTATCAGCTGTATAGATATGCTGGCATGAAGCCAGCAGCGCACTATGATCTTCATGCAGAAGATAGGGCTGTTATACTACCTCTTCTAGGGATGGATCCTGTTGAAGTTTGGGTCGGTGTGGGAAATAAGATCAGAGACATATACCAGGATACCTGGATTGATATAGCTTTATTAGATTGTGACGCAGAACTAATTATTGTTAGTGATTTGCGCTACCCCAACGAAGCCGATAGAATACGAAGATTAGGCGGCTTTTGCGTGAAAATAGAGCGGGATGACGCCGCAATCCGCGACACTGTAGCGGATAACGCACTTAATGATTACCAAGATTGGGACTTGGTTCTAGAAAATAATTCAACCCAGGAAGCCTTACAGGAACAGCTTATATCCCTCATAGAGAAACTCGGATGGTTGTCAGAGGTTCGAGATGACGCCATTGCCCCAATGTAAGTGGTGTTCATTATTGATACCACGGACAGCCAGTAATTTACCTTTATTTAGCGATGGGTATATGTATTGTAATGAAACTTGTAGAGATAAACACCAGTTTCACCACAAAATAGCTAAGAGGATACTTAGAAAACTACAAAGGCATTGTTCATGAAAATAGAAATAGGAAAAATTTACAAAATTGCATTAGAGGATTCTTACCTCTTAAGAAAAGTAACACACACCTCCCCACGACTAGCACAAAGATATCCCACATACGGGCATCTGCAAGGAAAGAGAGTTATAGTCTTATCGAAAGGACCTGGAACAAGCCTTAAAGTAGGTCTCTTGCAGCCTCTGCTGAATCAGCCCCTCGTCGGTTTTTGGCTAACTCTAGGGGAAAAATGGCTGGCACCTCAAACCGCCCAAAGCACACAAATACCAACTTGTAAATGTTCCATGAAGATTCTTATGTGCCAAGGATGCCAGTGCGGCGCTTTCTCTATGGAAAAATTCGCAGATAGTTTACACTGGTAAGGAAATAATATGGAACAGCACCCGGAACATCAATACTTAGACCTATTAAGAGACATCCTAGATAAGGGCACTGACAAAGGTGATCGCACCGGTACAGGTAACCGATATATCTTCTCTCAGCACATGAGATTCTCGCTTAGAGATTACTTTCCTATTCTAACTACTAAGCGTGTCTATTGGCGCGGAGTAGTTGAGGAGTTACTATTTTTTCTTCGCGGGGATACTAATAGTAAGCACTTGGAAGAAAAAAAGGTAAAAATCTGGATGGGCAATACCAGTCGAGAGTTTCTTGATAAAAAAGGCCTAACGATGCTCCCTGAAGGGGACATTGGAACCTCTTATTCCCACCAGTGGAGAAACTTTGGGGGAGAACACCCACTTATCCCAGAAACCAAGGGTATGAAAGGGTTTGATCAAGTTCAGTATATTATAGATATGCTAAAAACCAATCCTCTCGATAGAAGAATGATTATAAGTGGCTGGGCACCCAATCAAATGCATCATATGGCACTACCTCCCTGCCACGTCGCCTACTTTTTCAATGTTAACCCTAAGACTAATGAGCTTAACTGCCACATGACACAGAGATCCTGTGATACCTTCCTAGGAGTGCCCTTTAATATTTCCTCAATGGCCCTGATGACTTGTCTATTTGCTAGAGTAGCTGGAATGAACGCTGGGGAGATTAGTTGGCTTGGTGTTGATGTCCACCTATACAGAGACCACATAGAATCTGGTGCAGTAGAAGAGCAGCTATCTAGGGAACCCAGACCTTTCCCAACTCTTGATATCAAGAAGGAACTTAACAGCTTAGAAGATATAGAAGCTCTTACTTACGAAGATCTAAAGTTAGTTGGCTACAAACCACACAAATCAATCAAAGCAAAGATGGCAGTATGAAAAAGTATAAGAAATTACAAGAACTAGTAGATCGCATAGGGCATGTGGCCCAAGATCGCAACTGGGACAAAAGCTGTTTCAGTGGTGGCTGTTACATTCATCTAGAAGTTAGTGAATTTATCGAAGCTTTGCGAGGAAAGGGTGATAGTACTCCAGAAGAAGAGGCTGGCGACATACTAGTAGCTCTCTTCGCGGTACTCGATTGGTATAAAATACCAATTGCAGAAGTCCTTAACAATGCCAAAAAGGCTATTAAGACACTTGAGGAGGACCCAGACGTAGGTAGGCATGGAAGTAACTGATCAAAAAATATCTATGATAGTCTGTATGACTGAAGATCATGTAATCGGAAAAGACAATGATTTGCCTTGGCCCAAAATCAAGGAAGATATGAAGCACTTCAGAAAGATAACTATGGGCCACCCAATAATTATGGGCCGAAAGACGTGGGATTCTATACCAGAGAAGTATAGACCCTTACCTGGGCGAACAAACATCGTAATAACCAGACAAAAAGATCTAAAACTAAAGGGTGCTGAGGTATGTGATTCTCTTACTGCGGCTATAGACTTTGCTCTCGACTACGCCGGATCAGAAGTTTTTATTATCGGAGGTGCTTCACTCTATAAAGCAGCCATGCCCTTTGCAGATAAGATCTATCTTACTGTTATTAAAGGCACTTACGAAGGAGATACCTTCTTTCCAGAGATCGATCAAAACAAGTGGTCTAAACAAATATTGAAAGAAACTAAAAATGCCTCTTTCCAATTGCTTACGCGTTGATAGAATACTAGATATGAGTTTGATGGCCCAAGGTTTACTAGAGTCTCTCGGAAAAACACACTGGGATATCCTAAAGGGATCCTATACTGACAAAGGTATAGAGAAATGGCTCTTTAGGTCCCGCACACAACTAGGGGGCCAGTCTCCAGCACAATGTATAGCTGCCCCCTGTGGAGACCAGCTTCAAAAATTGAAGATATTAATAGAGGGAGCCCTGCTTCAATAATTGCTATAATAGGGCATGAGCTATTTCCGACCGTATTTTAGAAACCCTAAACTGCACCCACCAGGCAAAAGAGGATACGTCCGAGCCGGTCGTAAAAATATAAAAAATGCTTGGAAGGCTGTAGCAGATGAAAACCTATTGGTTATAGGCCCCTTTCCCCCTATATTTCACGCCCCCGGAACGCATATCCTGTATCTCTTAAAAGATCCAGCTGATATGAAAATATTTAATAATATGCTCCGAGGCAAAACAGAAGAATGTATGAAATGTTCATGGAATAAAAATGGCCCTACACCTTGCTGCGAAGCCTCCAGATTGGAAGTCGAGTGGTATGACCAGGGTGGTACCTATATAGGTCCGTCCAGATATGACCCTGATACAGGATATGATGATCCACCGGAATGCGAGTGCGAGTGTGAGTGCTTACGGATCCCCGTATTTCAGATGAGACGAATGATTGGTGGGCCGGGAACTCTTGAGATGTTTTGGGATATGGCAGCGTCTAAATTGCTAGCAGGCGCAGTTCAATTCATCGTAGAAGACAAAGATTTAGTTATTACACATATGGTTGTAGATAACCCTTACCAAAGAAATCGCATAAATTCTTTCATGATCGACCAAGTTCAAAAAGAATACCCAGAGAGAAATCTACTTTTTCACGACCTAACAGACAAGGGGAGATCCTTCATGGAAGGCTATGGCGGTGCCGAATATGGGGCTTAGAGCCCGAAGAGTTTACCAGTAACTTTATAGATCAGGTAAACAAAAGCACCCCCACCAGCGAGAGTTAGCAAAATACCAAAAGGCGTCATTCCTGCCTCAAAGGTATACCTCTTGAACCCGGGCTCTTTGCCTCCTTGGGATTTTATTTCTAGAGAACCTCTACCAACCCTTATAGGTGTAGAGCCTGTGTATAGGTCTTCTTTGGGTCCTAGCTTCGGTATATCATCTCCAAAGCCGTCATAAGCTCCATATCCTACAGATCTTCTCATGCTGATATAATAGCACATTATACAGTAATACCCAATTATTTTTTAGAGGGATTGATCCTGATAATAGTTGGTGTAGAATATTCCTATGAGCTATTACACCCACTATAATAATGACAGAGCCCTAGCTACCACCACAGAAGTGGTAAACAGGGTCTTTGCTTTCAAAGACAAACTCTATTGCTGGGTTGATGGGGAGATATATCAACACGAAGGGCTTGAAAGCTCCGATTGGTCTTGGCAAAAAGTAGACCTAGCCGGTCTACCAGACCAGATAGAAGTCCGAACAAATGGGGAAATGCGGCTAAGGCCTGCCCCCACTCTATCACAAGAGTGCTTTTGCGAGATGGCTGCGCTAATGCGCAATGGCTGCAATTGCGGCGGTCACTAGGTGGCACCCACCCAACAAACAATAAGGAGAAAATGATGAGTAAGAAAGCTGTATTTTTTGGGCGATGGAGTCCCATGCACAAGGGTCATGAATGGCTAATTCGTAAGAAACTAGATCTAGGAATCCCCTGTCTGGTGTATGTCCGCGACACGCCTAAGGATGAGAAGAATCCTTTTGATGCAGAAGATAGAAAGTCGATGCTAGAAGCTACTTTTGCTGGAGAAGATGTCCAAGTAGAAATCTGCCCGGATATTGAATCCGTAAACTGGGGTCGGGGCGTTGGCTATGAAGTCAATGAACATAAACCACCCGAAGACATTAAATGGATTTCTGCCACAAGAATCCGCGAGTGCATCAAGAATGATGATCCCGATTGGCTTAACTATGTTGATCCACGAACAGCAGCTTGGCTAAAAGATTATTATGCTAAGGATGAAGAAGAAAAAACCAAGTCTCCTTGCAAAGGCGATGGCTCCTGCAAAAAGAAAAAAGGCTGAAAACCCAATGCCTAACTACAAGGTTGTAGTTCATAAAGATAAATTCGGAACAAAACCTGTCTATACCAATAGACAGGTTAGTTCTAAACGATTAGCAGAAAAAATTTATGCTCTAACGGTCGAGTATCCGGGTTGTCATATTACTATGTCTCCGGAAATAACTTATATAATTACAAAAAATCAAAGTATCTCGAAACAGCTTAAAAAATTAACTAAAGCATAGAATTAAGGATCAGACTTTAAAGCATCCAATATAAGATCCAACCATTGTTGGACTACTGGCTGCAAGTAAAAAGCAACAGTATTGGGATCCAGAATCAAAACAAACAAAATACTATACTGATTTATAATCTCTGCACTACTAGTGGAATTAACCACAATATTGACAATCAAGGGAGATAGCTCAGCACTAACCCTGTTTGCATAAACCCCTACGTCAACTGTATTGACCTCAAGGTCCCCTTTAAGATCCAATAAAATATTTCTAACAGCCCCAGCTTCTGCCAACATATTCTGGTCCATACCCAGATGATACTGGAGGGTTTTGATGATTACAAACATCTTATTTAAATTCCTTCACTTGACAGGGGGCCACCCCCATGATAAGCTTTAAATATGAACTCACGACCTTGACAGAACCGCCCACGAGTGCCTCCCTACTCGTCCTCAAAGCTGGCCCGAGCTTATTTTTGCCATGCACCACTGCCCACAAACCGAGGGCCAAAGTGTTTTAGAGCATGGTTTTTCCGTTAATCAATATTTCCGAGACATAATTGGACCTTCCCTCTTTCCATGGAAGTTGCCTGATTATTTTGATTTTTATAGAGAGCTATTAGTTGCTACTCTCTACCCCCTCGATGTTGTTGATAGATACACTACTTACCACGATTGTGGTAAGCCCTACTGCATAGTCTCTGATGAATTAGGAAATCATTTTCCTAATCATGCCAAGATCTCACAAGAGACTTACCAAGCGTTAACTGGCGATGCCACAGTTTCCAACCTTATTGGTTGGGATATGGTGTTACACACCTGCACCGCCAAAGAGCTTGAAGAATATCTAAATATTTGGACCCCGCAAGATGCGGCTACTTTGCTGCTCGTTGCTTTTAGCGAGCTACACAGCAACGCCAGCATGTTCGGCGGCATTGAGTCCCTTAGTTTTAAAATCAAATACAAACGACTTAAGAAGCGCGGTAAGCAGCTTTGTAAGCACCTCTATGGAGAAATAAAATGACAGAACCAATAAATTATCACTATACAATTATTCGCACAGATCTGCCTCTAGGGGATATGCTTGCACAAACAATCCATGCTGCTGGAGAGACCGCAACACCTCTTCCACCCGAAGGCACACATGCTGTCTGCTTAGCAGCAGACAATGAACAACATCTTCTTCAGATCGCCCAGCGACTAATGCGAAGAAGAGTTCCCCACAAACTTATCAGAGAACCGGATTCCCCTTACCATAACCAAGCTATGGCCATCGGAGTATACCCATCTCAGGATAGAAAATCAATCAAGCGAGCTTTGTCTCGTTTATCACTTGTCACTGAAAGGAAGAAGGATGACAACTATGACCGCTAATGTTTTAACCGCTGATTACAGGACCTATATTAAACTTCAGTTAAATCTGAAGAGAGCTATGTATAGGAACAAAACAACTCCGTGCTCAGATCTTATCAAAGATCTGATCACTCAAATTCAAGAACCTGCATTAAGACTCACAGAGTTTGAGAAGGCTTACGCCGAATGGGTTTTGGGCCTCTATGATTTTGACACCGGCCTTGATTTCAAAAAGCTTAGGGCCGCTTTAGGGCCTTACATCTCAACTAAGCTAGCTGCTTTTCGCGCCGCTATGCGAGGAAGAATGCACTTTTCCCCCAGCTCACGATGGAGTGCTCTATATTGGGAATACAGGCTACCTTTAACTCCCAAGGGAGAAACTATCAATGGTAACCAGGAGTTCGAGCCTATAACCCTAGATCAGCAACGGGAGTGGGTAGCTGATCTTGCAGAGACCTTTCGAAAGAAGCCTTAATGAATGAGGATTACAATACCTATATTCATAAGGATAAGCTATATCACGAGCTAGATGCAAAGATGCTCTGGTCATTGGGTCATTATGATGGCCCAATGACCGGCATTGCCGAGCATGATGGCAAAATCTATTATGCTCATTGCCATCAGTGTCCCGATACTTGGGCCCCAAGGTATTTCTGGCTTTATCTTCTAACAAAAGAAGAGGAGGCAGCAGAGAGACAAGCTCATGAGTGGTTTCAAAAATACTATGGATTTCATACTGACTTCGAAAATGGAGTTAAGCGCCGACGAAAGCCACTCACTACTAAGGAAAAAATCTGGGATGTTCTTCGAATTTTCAAGACAAAACCTTGGGAGGCCTGGAGGGCTGAAGAGGTAAAGTTAAGAATACCCTGGCTTAGAGAAGATTACAAAAAAAGAGAAGCTGCTGGCTTCTTCACAATTGAACGAACAAGAGAAAATTTTTTACAGAAAGATGGTTATATGACTAAAATTGAATTACTTTATCACAGTGGTTACTGGGACGGACCACTATCCGGGGTTTGTCGATTCCAAGGCAAGCGACGTTGGTTTAAATGTGTTCATGATTATTTTCAAAAAACTGAAGACGGAAGTCCTTTGGATATGAGAATATATGCTATTTACGATCTAACTGCCGAAGAGTGGAAAGATGAGGACTACTGGCATAGACTATTTGAAAAGAATGTTGGGACTCATACATCCTATGATGATACTGGACAGCGGAGAGGAGAAGTATTCTCATCCGACACATATCACAAATTTTATGATGCTTCTAAAAAAGCTAAAAAAGAGGGGACCCGAAAGGCCAAAGAACTTACCGAAGACAAACTCATAGGCTATTTTGATAAAAGCGAGATGAAGTTTAGAAGCAGAAAATACCGCAACTATTGGATTGAGGGAGAATCACCTAGCTCAACCCATTCTATTAATCCACATATGTGTGCAAATCATGAACTAGTAGAATGGCGTAATAATGCTCAGAAATGGGACCACTTCGACAGTGACTTTGATGGAAAATCTTCTGGCTGGGCAATTTGTATCCAACCGGATGGCCCAGATCGAGGTAAGCCCTTCTGGATGATTATTAATTCTTGCCCCTGGTGTGGGGCAAAGCTAACAACTCCGAAAGTCGAATAATAATCGTCTGTCTTGAATAAGAGCAGGTGGGTAGTATCATTTGGTATAAGGAACTAAGGATATATGCCCACCTGCGACCATGCCCTCTCGCAAGAGATGATTCAAAAACTCCTAGATATAGGAGTTCTCCAGTTTAATCTAAAAACTAATTCCCTCAGAATCTCCCCTAATGCAGAGACTCTAGCCTGGGAAGAATCTCTAGGTTTTGAACATGTTGCCATCAGACAAAAGAAAAATCTCAACAAATCACGCCTAGATGTTAATACCACTTCTGAGATTATAAAAGGTGTTCATAGACCTATCCCAATGATCGCTGCTAACATGAGCACAGTAACTAATGCAGAATTCTGCATACAACTCTATAAATTAGGGGCCTTCGGTATTTTGCATCGCGCAGCACCCGAGGATTACTTATGTAATGAGATGAGAAAGATAGCGGAAGAATGCAAATGGGCAGCGGGCTCCATAGGGGTTGGTGAGGCTAGCCTGCCTATGGCTAGGAAGTTAATAGATAATGGATGTAATATTCTCGTAATAGATATTGCTCATGGTTACAGTGATTCTGTTATTAATATAGCTAGAAAGCTCAAAGATTTAGCCCCAGATATCAAATTAGTTGTAGGTAATACCACAAATATAGGACTTCTCTTAGAGGCTAAAGATGTAATTGACGCGTTAAAGGTGGGAATTGCTCAAGGCGCAGCTTGCGAAACCAAGAATACTGCAGGTTGCACGGAGAAGCAATTCAGTGCTACTCTGAAATTCAAACATCTATCTAAAGAACTGGGTATACCTATTATCAGTGATGGTGGCATACGCGAACCAGCAGATTTCACCAAAGCCGTAGCAGCTGGGGCCAACTCTGTTATGGCAGGCAGTGTGTTTGCTCGTTGCCCAGAAAGCGCTGCCGAAGTCTTGCATAAAGACGGGAATCCTAAGAAAATTTATGCAGGAATGGCGAGTCGATACGTACAGGAGAAGTGGAGAGGGGGCCTTAAAGATGGCACCTGTCCTGAGGGAGGAGTAAGGCTCCTAGATCTAGGAGAGCCACTAGAATCCCTACTTAAAAGATGGTCCGGTGCTCTTAAATCAGGGATAACCTATGCAGGTGGCAACGATATCCCATCCTTCCAAAACACAGTGGAGTTTCTTAAACTTAAATCATGATTGATCCAGAATGCGCTATATGTAGTGAGCTAATAACCGCCATCGAGAGCCTAGAAAAAATAGTTGGGCACATCGAGTGGGGTTGCCAAGGCTCTTCAAAGAAGTCAGATTTCGGACTAACTAAAAAATATATTATTGAGAGAGTTGGCGAAATTAAAAAAATGCAAAAGTGGCACGAATACTTCCATTCAACGGGCGAGAGCTTGATGGATACGAATCGTGATGTAAACTCAGGGGGGAAGCAGCCCCGACGATGGCGAAAGCCTTAGAGGAAATGAATGGCAAGTTTTACAATTAATAGCGGAGAATTCTTGGATGCAATATCCGCAATTTTCCCTCTGGTTCCAAATAAACCGCCTAGAGATATTTTAAAGTGCTTCAAAATAGAAGCTAAGCTAGACCACTCTCTACATATCCACACCACAGATCTTGAGACCTTTGCAAGCGTAAAACTTGATACAGGTGTAATGGTGCATGTTGAGGGCTCTTTCACTGTTCCAGCCGCAATCTTATTGGAGTATGCCAAGTCTCTTGATGGGGGCAATGCAGAATTTCTGGTAACCCCAGAAGAAGCACTCAGGATTTCAGAAGGGGAAGCTATTTTCCAGGTAGGGCTACAAGATATAGATGAGTATCCTACCTTCCCAGATATCCCAGAAAACTTAACGCAGGTAGGGCTACCGCTACCTGCGCTAGGAAAAGCACTAACACAAGTTACCTTTGCGGTGGCGGATAAGGGCAGCCCCAGATGGGGAACACTTAATGCTGTTTGTCTGGAGACTAGCGATAGGGAGGTAGCTCTTATTGGGACGGACACCCACAGAGTTAGTCTAGTAAAGGTAGAAGTAGACGCTGCCTTGCCCGAGGCAAGCTACCTAGTGCCATCCAAAACACTAGCGCTGATTCCCAAAATCTTCACAGAAGAAGAAGTTCAGGTTTCCTTTGGAAATACTCACAATTTAGTTTTCTCCGATGAAAAAACCACGATTCTAGTTAGATTATTGCATGGAAATTTTCCACCAGTAAGAAACTTCATTCCAAATCATCCAAAGGAAGTCGAATTAGACGCGGCTTCTTTCTTAAAACAAGTTAGAAAGTCCTCGTTGGCAACAGATAAGCACAGCACCCTGAGGTTAGAGCTATCAAATAATAAAATGAAGCTACTTACTAAAACCAGACAACAAAGAAAAGTAGCAAAGGTTGAGTTCTCTATGGAATACGATGGAGACGATTTTGAGTTTGCCTTGAACTGTAAGTATCTCATGGATGCACTAAAGGCCTCATCTAATGACCAGCCTATTACGATGCACTTTAACCAAAATAACCAACCTATCTTGTTTACGCAAGATAGTTACACGCACTTGATTGTTCCTCAAGTCATTTAGGAGAAATAATGAAAACGAAAACATATAAAGTATTAGGCGATAGAATTCTAGTCCAACGAGACCCACTGCTAGAGCAGGTAGAGGGCCTTCTATTAATGCCGGAGAATATAGAGAAGAAACCTAGTTCTGGAACCGTAATTACCTGCGGTAGTAAAGTAGAGGATGTTCAAGAAGGAGACAAAGTCTTTTTTAATGAATACGCCGGATATTTTCTAGACACTGATCAAACCTTAGAGGAATCTGATTTGATCGTTATGAGAGAAGATGAGATTCTAGCAATTGAGCAAGAGGCAGAATCTGCCGAAGTTGCCGAAGTCGCTGAATAATGAAAGTAGTTATATATGCGTAAACCTAAAATAGCCCTTGATTTAGATGGGGTAGTAGTTAATTTTCACCAGAAGTTGATTGATATATACAATGATCGGTATCCTGATAAACCTCTCACAACTAGTGATATAGATTGTGATATAGAGAGCCTGGGCCCAGAACTAGCTAGGCAGCTAATTACCATCTTCAACGAAGATGGTTTCTTGCTTAATCTAGAACCCTTCCCTGGCGCAATAAATACAATTTCCCAATTCCAAGATTTAGGATTTAAGGTTACTGTTTGCACAGCCCCCGCTAGAAATTTAGATGGCTATGTAAACCCCAATAGTGCGGCAGAGAAATTTGCTTGGCTGCGCAAGCAGCTGCCTTTCTGGGCGGTTAATGCAATTATAACTAAAAACAAAAAAGTAGTTGGTGCCGATATGTTAATCGATGATACCGCTGAAAACATTATCAGTTGGTGCGATGAACATACAGATGGCATTGGCTATTTAATAAACCAACCCTGGAATCAGAAATTTAGACACTACCCAAGCAACTCAATTAGGGGCTCCCTCCCCGGAGTAGCCTCTTTTATAGAAAAATTTTGGTGCCCAGAAAGAGGCAAGTTTTTTTATAGGTTAGAAGAATTTCACCAAGGTTGGAAATAATCTAGCTTAGCTAGAGGAGACCCCTTGACATCTTTAATAAAAAGAGAGACACAAAAAGCATTAGATTCTTTAAAAATTTCAAAAAGTTCATTGGCATCAAAAGATTTGATCAGCCATATGACCGCAGAAATACAAAGACTGATGGACCAAGGAGATTGGAATTTCGCTGTTCGGCTAAGTTTTTATAGGCACGAGTTTGCAAAAATATCTAAAAACTTAGACTGGTATGCGCCATATCTTGAAATTCGAAAGATACGAGATAAGATACAAACAATGCTAGGCGACCATGCCCCCTATAAAAATAGGAAATAGGTATAAGGTATTTATACCCAGCGACGTCCAAAGGATCTTAAACAAGGTAGCTTGCAGTTACCACGAAAAAGTAATAACTGTCTTAGACGTAAATAAAGCTGCTGGTATTGTTTTAATAGCTAAAGAACTAACCAAAGAGCTAAACCCAAAAGGACTATGGGTAGAAGATTTCTGGCTGTTTACCCTTGACCCAGACGGGAAATGCATTTGTGGCATGGAAAGATTAATAGCACAAGGATGTAACTGTGGCGGAAGATAAAGATAAAGATAAGAAGCAGGAAAGTAGAAAATTACCTGTAATAGTTGGTAATTTCGATTTCAGGCCCTCGCACGTTCTGGGGTCTTCCGGCCCTCTGGCTAAGAGTTTGCCTGACTATGAAGTCAGAGGACCCCAGATAACATTAGCAGAGACTATCCAGAAAGCTTTCGAGGATAAGAAAAACTTAGCGGCAGAAGCAGCAACAGGAACCGGAAAGAGCTTCGCTAATATTTTAGCTGCTTTAGAGACCTCCGCTGGCACCGGCATGCCCGTTGTAATCAGCACTCATACTATTGCACTACAAGAGCAGCTAGTCGAGAAGGATATACCTTTTCTGATTGACCAACTACAACTTAGTAATGTCCATGTAGCTTTAGCTAAAGGCAGGGGTAATTACGCCAGTATTAGACGAGCTAGGATAGCTATCGGAGAAAACCAAAAAGATAGCCAGAAGCTTAGTAGGTGGTTAAATAGCACAGATGATGGAACCTTATCCAGCATGAGTTCTAGAATAGACCACACAACTTGGAGCAGATCAAAAAGCGACCCAGATCAATGTTTGGGGGAAACCTGCCCAGATTTTGCTGACTGTTTCTATCAAAAATCAAGACGAGCTTTGGGAGAAGCCCATCTTATTGTCACTAATCACAATCTAGTACTGCTAGATCTTAAGATGAAATCCTCTGGATTAGGAGCAGTGTTACCCCCATACAAGCATTTAATTTTCGATGAAGGCCATGAGGTAGAAACCGTCGCCAGAAAAGTATTTACTTTCGAACTAAAACAAAAGGATATCCCCCTACTTTTTCACGAGGTTTATAATGATAACGGAACAGGTTTCTTAAATCAGATGCTTCTCACAGCTGAGATGACGCTGAGAGAAAACGCGGCTATCTCCGCTGAACAAGACCCCAAAGCATTAGCTATCAAAGGAGCCGGGGATTCTATAGAGGCTCTATTCGAACAAAACGATGAGTTTTTCCGTAAAGTAAGTTCTTACGTTGGTTCCTTACCAATGAAAAGATTTATGGAAAAAAACACCATTAAAACCGATATCATGACCTCCTTAGAAGTAGCTTTGTCTTGCCTCAAACACTTGGATTTTATTTCTAGTGACGACCACAAAGTCGCTTTAGAATTTGCGTCTAAGAAGTGCACAGAAATCGCCCTGGGGATTGATAAGATCTTAGAACTCCCTAATGCAGAAGGGAAGGACTATCCGGATATTGTAGCTTGGGCTAGCGCCAGAGGAATGAATAGTTATAGGACATATACCGTCACCTGTGCCCCCATATTCCTAGGCCCTACTATGAAAAAGCTAGTATATAGGCCTCTAGATTCTGTTATTTTTACGTCCGCTACGTTATCAACCGGGGGACGTAACCCATTTAGAATGTTTGAGAGCAGCCTAGGGCTAAAAGAGCCTATGAGACTCAAACTTCCAGCTGTCTTTGATTACAAGAGACAGGCGTCCATCGTAACTATTAAAGATATGCCAGAGCAAAAAGATTCTAACTATGCAGAAGCCATGGCAGAGCAAGTTAAGAAATTTTGTAGACTTACTAGAGGAGGTGCCTTCGTTCTGTTCACTAGTTTTAAAGCAATGAACCAAGTCTATGAACTATCCAAGGTAGGGCTAGAGATGGCAAATTGCGAACTATTTTGCCAAGGAAAAGAGCTTAACAGGAAGCAAATGATAGAGGCTTTCAAACGGACAAATCGCGGAGTTCTGTTCGGAGTTAGTAGCTTCTGGACGGGCGTTGACGTTCCTGGAAGAGCCTTACGTAACCTAATCATTACCAAGCTGCCGTTCCCAGCACCTAATGATCCACTGATGCAGGCACAGAAAGAAATTTACGAAAAGTTCGGAAGGAATTTCTTTTATGAGCGTGCCATCCCTATGACAGCGATTCTGCTAAAACAAGGCTTCGGAAGGCTGATACGTAAATCTACGGACAAGGGCATTGTTGTGATTCTTGATAGCCGGGTAGTAACAAAAAAGTATGGCCCCATGTTATTAAATGTGCTACCAGCTGAGTGCCCAAAAAAATATGGCACAAGAGCAAGTAAGCTATAACTAGCTAAGAAAATTCCTACTTGGAACTAGGGCGATTTTTTCATTATACCAAAAAGCTTTTACTATACTAAATATTACATTTTATATCGTTGAACACTTGACTCTATAATCTATTTCTTCTACACTTGATGTAGAGAGTTTCCTTATAGGAAACGAAAAATAGAAACGGAGTTCGAATAGTGAAACTTTACGAGCCGGATTATCCTGGCGAAAGAAACCCCTGGAACAGGGCAAAACACCCTGAAAACTATAACTACATCCAGATGATTATCAACAGGGTTGATACAGAGTTAGTACGTCCACCAAAATACAGTGATGAGACTAAGCTGGAGGTATATAAATTAAGAGATGAGGGCTACACTCTCCGAGAAATAGCCAACAAAGTAGGCGTCTCAAAGAGCACCGCATGTCTATATATACAAAAGTATCGCAAGCAACAAGCACAGACCGCAGCAGTTGTTCAGCCTGGCACCAGCAAGGTTATACAAGCCCACTACTCAGTCAGTGAGATCAATGTTGGCAAGATCACCCCCAAGACCTCTAACGCTAATAGCGAGGTCTAGATGGCATTACCAATGCTAGCCCTAGATCTGGCCACCAAGACTGGCTGGGCTATGAAAGATAGAACAGGCGCTATAGCGTCTGGGATGCAAGAATTTGCACTTAAGCGTGGAGAAAGCAAAGGAATGCGATTTCTACGTTTTCGTAAATGGCTCAGAGAAATGCTCGCCCTTGGGGAGATAGGAACAAGTTTTTCCGAAGATGAGCCCGGGGTTATAGCTTTTGAGCAAGCACATCATAGAGGTGGGGCTGCTACTGAGTTATGTGTAGGACTAATGACAGATACCCTAGCCGAGGCCGCCCGAATAAGCGCGGAACACATGCCCATCCATACGGGACAGCTTAAAAAGTGGGCTACTGGCAAGGGCAATACTGGAAAAGCGGGTATGATGGCTCGGGCCCAAGAACTTTATCCAGGTATTGAACTCATCGATGACAATCATGCAGATGCTCTTCTTCTATTAAGCTATGCTTTAGAAGAAATTGGTGTCTAGTGTTTGATTATTCCCCGCACTTGCTTTATTCTAGAAATTGAGGTAATTATGTCATTAAGAGATATGGCCCGTAGGGCACTAAAAAACGTCCGTCGAACTGTTACAGGAGAGATAGATGTACAAGAACTTCTCAATAAAAACCAAGTTAAGATGGTAAAAACACGAGAATATGAAGCCGATGATCATGGGAACAAGATTGCATGGTCCTATAGATTCATTTTTGATAACCAAGGCCGAAAACAATCTTTTCTGCAGGCTATTGGAGCTTACCCAAAGCAACAATGGGATGACTTTGTTTCTTGGAAAAACGATATAAGTAATTTAAATGGTGAGATTTGTGTTGAAGCCGCATGCTTAGTTCCCCCACAGGAAACAGGTCGAATGAGACACCAATTTGAACATTTTGTAACCAGAGAACTGGTATTGAAAGGATAATCATGGGACAAAGAACTATAGAGGTAGCTGTAAGCTCAGAACTAGCCCCCACCATCGCAGACACCCTTAAAACCGATTGTCTACGTATTGAGACTGTTAAAAAAATACAACTAGCCCCTCATTCAGATACACGAATCAATCTCACTGTGCATAACACATCTCATGTAGGGCGCATGGGCCAAATAATTGCTAATTTTGATGCTAGGGAAGCCCATGTAAAGATTCCCAATTCCCACGTTTATGTGGCTCCGGATGGGCAGACTGTAGTTTATGCTATTGTTAGCCCACTACTTAAGCATGGAAATACTAAGATTACTTTTGACGTTTTCTAATAAGACTACTAACTAGACTAAAAAATAGACTCACGAATCCTTTCGATCATGAGTCTATTTTTATGAAACCGCCTTAGCAAGGCACTGAACTACTACAACAATTAATTCCTTCTACTTTAGGGCTATTTTTAACTATTTTTTCCAATATTTGTAATTAAACTTTCTTTATTCTACAATGATATAGGAGAGTTTGATGACCTTGAAAGAAACTTTAGATCAAGTAACTAAAGTTATTAGAGCACTACAATATAAGGATCACCCTAAGGATGAACTAGTATCTTTATTGCAGAATTTAATAGTTTTAGTAGGGCAAGTATTAGTCCAGCGAGATGACGCAACAGAAAAGCTAAGTCGTTATGACATGCAACTTTGGTTATCCCATATTATGGGGCAAGTCGAGTGCCCAGACTGCACTTGCCAATTTCCTATTGATTTCTTTGTAGGATCTAAAGGCATTGATGGTAAGCCGCTAACAGCAGCCACGCAAGACGAACTGATAGAGCTTCTAGAATTTCCACCGATAACTCAAGAAGATATTAAGAATTCTCCTATCCCAGATTTCATGCCTGAATTATAGGCAATCTTTAGGTATAATCATTGCATGGAGCCAGATTTCGTTACACGCCAACACCTAGACTCGCTAACCCCCTCTTCCGATCCTGATATGGCTGAGGTGCTGGGTAAGTATAAATTTCCACCAGCAACGCGGCCCCCGAGACCCCCTAGGCCGATGGGCGGATATGGACAGCCCGCGCAGTTTAGTGCCCCTTCAAGCAATAATGATATGCTGCTGGGGAGTATGCTAGGGCAGCTACAGGCTAATCAAAACCAAAATCAGACCAAGAACAGCCCCTCTTCGGATGGGTTTCAGCTTTCAATCAATACAGAAATACTCAGATGGCTACTTCTTATTGTTCTATTGGTTGTTTTAATTTGGCTAGTTTTACAGGTCCGACAAAATAAGAAGAATTCAGCTAAGTCCGAGTTACGTAACAATCTTTCCAGAAAACCAGAATTTAGGAGATTTCGTTCCAGAAGCCGCTCTAAGAGAAAAAATCCCAAAGAACTACCTTTTGATGAGATATCCTGGCCGAGTTGGGGGCAGGAAGATGAAACAGAAGATGCTTGGGACGAGCCAGATGATGATTTTTAGCGAAGTTTCTTTTTAACCAAAGCTACATCAAGCAGATTTACAACCAATTTCCAGCCAAGACGTTGCAGCAACTTAACTACCCTAGGCTTAAAGACGTGAGCATAGAGCGCAGTTACCCTGTATTTTTCCCGCAACTCATCTTCTAAGTAGGCTAAAAGTTTAGCCCCTATTTTTTTACTGCGATGCTCTTTAGCAACAGCTGTCTGGACACTAAAAGCTGTTCGGGTACCTGGTATTATTAGGTAGCAGGTATATGCAATGACTTCCTTTTTCTCATCTTGAACTATGTATAGCCAACCCAGGGCCATTAACAAGCTGTAAAATGGGAGGGTATAGTTTAAAATATCTCCTTCTTTAGCTAATTCTACTACCCTTTGACAGTGTTTTGGGGTGGCCCGAGATACAAACATAGTATAAGTATAGCAGAAATCCAAATAAAATTTAAACTCTATTAAGGTCAATAGTAGCAACCTCACCAAGAGGTGTTAAAATTTCTTAGAGGGTTAATATGCTAAGCTTAGCGATCATTGTCAAAGACGAAGAAAAAAATATAACTAGACTTTTAGATTCAGTGCAAGGGCTTTACGATGAGCTAATCATTGTAGACACAGGGTCTACTGATCGAACTGTAGAGCTTGCACATAGATACACCCCCCATGTACATCATTTTACCTGGGTTAACGATTTCTCTAAGGCGAGAAACTTCTCCTTTAGCAAATGCACCAATCCTTGGATTATGTGGCTCGATGCGGACGATGTGCTAAAAGCAGAAGACGTTCAAATTATTCGCAGCGAATTTCTAAAAAACCATATTAGATTAGATCTGGATTACATGCTAATTAACTACCACTATTTGGTAGAGCCATCAACAATTCACGGAACGGCCAAGGCCACACAGCTCAGAGAGAGGATTATTCGCAGAGAAAAAGCTCGCTGGGTTGGTCGTTGCCATGAGCATATAGCTGTTGTTTGGGGTCGCACTCATGCTATTTCGGGGGCTGCTGTTTGGCACCTAAGAGACGAGGAAGACAGAGCAGCAGATGCCAATAGAAATATAGAACTAATGATTCTTGAGGCCCAGGATCGTCCAACCGATAGAAGTTTTTTCTACCTAGGAAACGAGTACGCTAACGTAGGGCGAACCGAAGAGGCTATTGTGTCCTACAAACGGGCTCTGGATATATCTACTCACATTAATACCAAATTTCAGGCCTGCTATAAAATCGCGCAAAGCCTTCAAGGACAGCTAAAAACCGATGAAGCCATAAAATGGTATATGAAAGCGCTATCACACCAAGTCGATTACCGCGAGCCCATTCTAGGGTTAGCCTCCATTTACATGGAAAGAAAAGACTTCACTAAAGCCGCTTTTTGGCTAGAAGCTGCATCTCAGGTAGATGAACCCAAACATCCAGAAATGGTCGTATTTAAGCCCAATTACTCATCCGTGACGTATGATATGCTAGCCAAAGCTCGATTCGGGCTGAGCCAGTTTGATAAAGCAATTGAAGCCTCTGAAGAGCTTTACAGAATAACCCGCCAACCCAATATTCTTTCAGATATAGCCTCAAGCCGAGAATCTCTCCGCAATGCCTATAAGAGACCAGAGGGTGTGACAAAGCTAAATCTAGGCTGCGGGGATAAACCTATAGAAGGATTTATTAATGTTGATCTATTCGAGCAACCCGGAGTTGATGAAGTATTCAGCTTAGACGTAATACCTTATGCCGACTATAGCGTAGATGAGATTGTAAGTGTGCATTCTCTAGAGCATATACCACGCCCACGGGCCGAGGCCGCAATAAGAGAATGGGCCCGCGTTCTGAAGAAGGGTGGAAAGCTGTCTCTTAAGGTGCCAGACCTTGAAGAGTGTTGCAGGCTATTCGTTGAGAGGCCGGAGGAGCAGGAACCTTGGTATCAGCACACCATTTACGGGGTTCAAGATTTTCGAGATGCCCATGATGCACCTTTTAAAGATAAGATAAATTTTGGGCAGATACACTATACAGGATTTACAGAAAGGCGGCTGCGAAGACTACTAACAGAAGCTGGTTTTATTATTGATGATATGCACAAATACGATGGGTTTCGCACACCCAGCCTATCAGTTGAAGCGCATTTACCTGCTATTCCAGAAAACCAAAAGAAGAGAATTGCCTTCATAAATAACACACTCAATCCCAAGTATCTCAGTTATGGTGATCACTGGGAAGATGCCTTTCGAGCTACTGGACACGATTTAGATGTATTCAAGTATGAGCAAGTCGGATCTTTACCAAGCGGTTATGATCTTTACTTTTTTATTGAAGCAAATGGTAGATACGATGTAGCTTCTATACCTAATATCTCTCCCAAAGTTCTTTACGTCCAAGATGATCTACGACCAGGAGAGCTGGACTGCTTTGATGTTATAGCTACTCCAGATACAGAAAAATTGCATAAATGGGAAGTTGAAGGAAGAACATGTATTTTTCTCACCAATGATTCCCATATAGATAAAGTTAATACACTGCTTTCTCTAAATCTAGCCTCGGCGCTAGTCCCAGAGCTAGTTCCAGAAGTAGACCATCTAGGTTTTAGTGATCTAATCCCTGTAATAGCGGGATCCAAGGTAGTAGAAATAAGATCACCAAAACCAGCAGTAAGTTCTATAGTAGACATTATAATTCCTAGCTATAAAAATGTAGAGTACCTCAAACTTACTATTTCATCTGTAAAAAGAAATAGCCCGGAAGCAAATATAATTGTAGTCAATAGTGGGGACGATCCTGCTACACGAGCTTATCTGCGAAGCATTCACACCGAAATAGTTCTAATAGATTCTTTTGAGCGCTTAAGTTTTAGCCAAGCGGTGAACAAAGGACTTAGGTCTTCCACTAGAGATGTAGTAATACTAAACAATGACACTATTGTGGGTAAGAATTGGCTAGCCCCTCTACAGAACAGCCCTTTCGATATAACAAATCCATTCAGTAATTGCGACAAAGGTTGGATACACAACCGTTCAATCCAATCCAACGGGGTTGAGCTAGAACCTAATATGTTCTTAGGAAGCGTTGACCCAGACCAGATCATGGATCTTAGTAGCCCTTACGATGACAATGTCAGTCGTCACCAACCCAAACAAGCGTGGGTGGCTTTTTATGCTACTTATATCAAGCGCGAAGTCATTGACCAAACAGGTTACTTAGATGAAGAATTTATCAATGGGGGAGAAGACTATGATTTTTGTCGTCGTGCCGGGAAGCACGGGTTTACCTGCGGGCACACCTTCTCTAGCTTTGTATTCCATTATGGTGGAAAAACTAGAAAGCTTAGTGAGGATGAAAACTACCAGCAGCACCATGCAGAAGATAAGCTAAACAATGAATTTATGAAGCTGAAAGATAGAACCACAGTTGCTATCTATGCGGGCCAAGCATGGGAGCCCTGGACTATAGATTCTATCAACACTACAGGTATTGGTGGATCAGAGACTTGCGCTGCAATGCTAGCCAAAGGTTTTGCTGAGCGCGGCTATCGCTCTATTCTCTTTGGGGATTGCGAAGGACAAGAAGGTTTAAAAGATGGTGTGGAGTATGTCCATCATACTAGATACAATGCCTGGAAAGACGTAAATCATATTGATTATATGATTAGTTCCAGAAAAATGTCCCCTCTGGGGCATAAAGTTTCTAACACCAAGAACTATGTTTGGTCCCATGATATTTTCATACCAGAATGCATGTATAACTACCCACCACACGCAGATAAAGTAACCAAATTTATATGTCTATCTCCCTGGCATGTAGGATTTTTTCACGATCACCATAAAGTAAACACTTCTCAAATTCATATCCAAGGAAATGGCTTAGATGTTTCCAGGTACGATGCGCGAAAGACCGTTCAAAAAGATCCCCACAGGCTCATATACAGCTCTAGCCCGGACAGAGGGCTACTAACCCTTCTACAGATGTTTCCTGGATGGAAGAAAGAGTTTCCACAACTCAGTTTGCATATTTTCTACGGGTTTGATAACTGGAAAAAGGCTATACAACAGCGCAATAATCCAGAAGAAGTAAAACATCTACAAGGCATTGAACAGTTAATAGAACAACCGGGCGTTTACTATCACGGCAGGATCTCCCAAGAGAGGCTAGCCAAGGAACAGATGAAATCCAGTATCTGGGCTTATCCCACTACTTTTACCGAAACCTTTTGTATAACCTCAACGGAGTGTATGTTGGCTGGCGCTGTTCCCGTATGCACCACAGTCGCAGCACTTAAGACCACAGTACCCGATGGCTGCGGTGTAAAGGTAGATACACCTTGGGGCGTGTCCGATGCTGTTCTAGATCTACTAAGACACCCAGAAAAACAACAACAGTACAGAATCAGGGGGGAGAAACATGTCTTGGAAAATTGTAATTGGAATAAAATTGTCCAAAACTGGGTTGATATGTTTGAAACAACTTAATATGATATGTATAATAAATAAGAGGACCATATGAATAACAGACAACCGCAATCCTATAAAGATTGGATGAATGAACTTAATATCGTAACTTCCGCAGAAGATATGGTAGCAGCCGCCCATATGATGGGCCGTCTAAATCCCAAAACCGCTAAGCATGATATCGCACTGGTTCTTGCTTCAAAATATAAAACAGAGCTATCTCGTACAAGCGGCAGATCAATGCTCATTAGAACCATTAGAGAAAAATATGATTTAGTCGCCAAATCATTATTCAACAGCAGGATGCAATCCTTAGTAGGCTACGTATTAAAGCATGAGCCCGGGTTCAATGCATCTCATGGGAAAACAACTCTTGGCTTTGTTGACAGTAAGATAGCCTATGATGATAAGGGCCGCATCTCCAGAACTCCTCTTGGGTTTTTAAAAAGACCGGATAGCGTGGATAAAGATGGCAATATAGAGCCTGGCCTGGGATTTCTAGACGATGGATCTAGTAGCATAGGTGGCGGTTTAGGATTTTTGTAAGCTCGCGCTTCAGATAAGCTATAATCAATAAATGGGTATTCCGCTTAATCAATGGATCACTATAACTAGAGGTCCCTATAAAATAATAGTAGCAGACTCTCTAGATAAACGATCACAAGGCTTGCAAGGAGTTACCTCCTTGCCAGAAAATACTCTCATGCTCTTCCCAAACATTAATCCAGGATCTTATTTTCATACAATTAACTGCTTTTTAAGCTTGGATATAGTGCCTATCAGTAATTCCGGAGAGGTTTTAAACATATACACAGTAAAGCCCAATACTAAAAAAGTAGGCCCTACGCCTTATTTAACTTCAAAAATTTTAGAAGCACCAGCAGGGTGGTTTCATAATAAAGGAATAAGAATAGGGGATTACGTCCCTTTACTAAACATTTAACTATGGTAATCTACCTATAGAACGTAGATAGGAAGATAGATGAGCAGATTCCCATCACTTGGGTTTAATATAGATTACAAATATCTCTGCGGCAGAGATAATTACACTTGCCAAAACACAAAATGTAATGCTGATCTAGCAGATTTTCAAGTATACTTTCGAAAACTTGATGAAACAAAATCAGATATAGAGTCCAATATCGTTCTTTCATGCCGCGACTGCGCCACAGCCGCTATTGATTTTAAGCACCCCTTGAGAGAGTTTTCTGGTCGTTTAATTGTAGTTACAGGACCAATGTTCAGCCAAAAGTCTACTATAACCCGGGCTTTTTATAATAAGTATCGAGTTTTATACAAAGACCAGGAGCCAGCACCTTTCATCTGGGTTAAGCCAGAGATAGACGATAGAAAACAAGGGTTCACCAAAACCCATGACGAAGATCTAATAGAGGCATACACTATCGACGCCAAGAGGCCGGATCTCTTTCTATCAGAATTGGAGAAATACAATATAGTCGCATTTGATGAAGCTCAATTTTATAGTGAGCGAATTCTATTCGTTATACAGCACCTACTAAAGAAAGGTTGCTTAGTAATAGCTAATGGCTTAAAATTAACAGCTAAGAGAGATTTGTTTGGGGTTATGCACTACATAATGGCAGAGGCAGATGAGATTTATTCTTTAAAATCCGTATGCAACACCTGCCAATTAGTAGACTATGCCACTAGAACAAAATCTTTTAATTTAAATTCACCTTCTGTAAGTATAGGAGGACTAGAGCAGTATTATGCTGTTTGCCCAACATGTGATGGAGGGGAAAATGAAAAAGAGTTTCTTAAAAAATCTTTTTAAAAAAAGAAGATTCGATTGGTCTTCTGCTAGTTATAGAAAAAAGTCGCTAGACTTGCTGAAAGATACTGATAAATTCAATATTTATCAAGACCCTACACAGAACAAAGTGGTGTTTCAGGAAAGATTTAAAAAGCTGCACGACAAGTAATTTGGTATACTTTATCTTGTATGGTAGACATTAAGTTTTATAAGCCTGTTTCAGCTACTTTCTCTGGCGTTGCCGGAGCACCGGGGAGTTTCCCTACCCCCGTAGCCCCAGGGGCTCCAGCGCCTTTAACCCTAACTACGATTGGGACAGGGTATTCTACTATCATCAATAGCGATGGTTCCCTAGAAGTAGAGCTTGTTACTGATGACTCAGCCGCAACGGCAACGCCCACCGGAGTATTTGTTGCTGCTATACACAGAACCACTCTGCCCACCTATACAGATGGAGACGGAGCCCTTTTTCATCTTGACAACCGTGGACGACTACTAGTTTCAACTGGTGAAGGATCAATTACAGCAGACGTTGAGGTAGACCAGGATCCTGCGCCTGCCACACCAGCTGGCAGCTTCATTTCAATGAAATACGAGGCTGCCTTGCCAACTTATGCAGCGGGTGACGCGGCAACTTTACACGCCGACGCCCGAGGTAGGCTGCTTGTAGCCGCAATAGATCTAGCTACAGGATCTACTCAAGACATGTCAACCGAAGATAGCGCTGGACCCACGAACCCTGTTGGTGCCTTCTCTCTTGGGTTATACAGAACAACACTTCCTACATACACAGATGGGGATGCAGCTAATTTTCATTTTTCTGGTAATGGGCGTCTCCTCGTTTCCTCCGGTGGCTTGCCCGCGATTAGTGCTACCTCCACAGTAGCTGGTGCCGCTAGTAGCACCTCACTGCTAGCTTCCAATGCTTCTCGCTCAGGTGCAACCCTCTTCAATGAACAACCTACTGACGGCACGGGGGAGATATTATTCCTATTGCTTGATGCTGCCGCAGCTTCCACTAGCAACTATACCGTTCAAGTGCCAATAAACTCATATTATGAAGTTCCCTTCGGCTACACCGGGGAGATTCGCGGAATATGGGGCGCTGCAGTCGGTGACGTAAGAGTAACGGAGCTAACATAATATGCCATTAGATAGAGCACAAGAGAACGTAACTACACAAGCCACACGCATAGCAAGCACCACGGCGCTCCGAGCGTCGTCTGTTTTAACTAACTCCTATGTAAATAGCTCAAGCATTGCTGCTTCAGATAATGGAGAAAATCAGCTTATTCTCCTTGTTGATGTAACTTTAGGATCTCTTACCTCAATAGAAATCAAAGTCGAATTTTCAGATGATAATGCTACCTTCTTCCAAGAAAGTTTTGGGGCGATTTCAGGCGGCGCTGATACTCTAACTTTAGGTGAACATACCTTTACAGTAGACGGTAACTATAGACTCCCTATTCCAGTTATGGATAGGTTTTTGAGAATTGCAGCCAAAGGGACCGGAACTGTAACAAGCTCTCTCTTGGCAATAGATGGCGTTCTGGGAGTTGCATAGATATGAGTTTTGCTTTGAGCCACTCATTCCCAAGAGGCGTGTCCGTTGCATTCACAAACGTAACTAACGCGACTTCTATGACGATAAACTCCCTAGGGTTCACACCACGAGCCGTAATTGCCTATGGTAGCGTGGGAGGAACACCATCAACTAACACTACAGGATTTGGAGTAGCAACGGGAACAGGATCCAACCAGGTTGGTCTTGGGTTTGATTCCGTTTTGACTAGCTATATTCTTTTTGATACAGGCGCTGGTGGCGATACGAGATTCGCAGTGACTTCTTTCACTGAAAGCTCAGTATCAATTACTCGTTCTCAAGGCTCCTCAAATCTATGGGGCTTAATGCTTGTCATTGGCGATATTAGCGCTTAAGCATCTCATTCCGCAAACTATAAACGCTAACATGTCCGCCCCTTCGCAACCTAGGCGGTTCTGGAGTATAATTCAAACATGCCTGCTGATTATTATGAAATTTTAGGTGCTTCTCCCGACGCCACCGCTGAAGATATTAAGCGAGCCTATAAAAACCGTGCCAAAGAGTGGCACCCAGACAAGAACGATGGCTCCGAAGAAAAGTTCAAAAGTCTTGTACAAGCCAATAAGATTCTTAGCAATCCAGAGACTAGAGAAAGTTATGACAGGAAGCGTAATACCTCCCCGGAGTCCTTCATAAGTAGGTTCTCGGGTTTTAAAGGCGTAGCAAAAGTAGCGGCTGAGACCGCCAGAAAAGTCATGAATGACTTCGTAGGCGAGAACATAGTCGAAACTATAGATGAAATTCTTGGAAGGAAAAAAGATCCAAAAAACATTGAACTTAAGATAAGTATTACCCTAGAAGAATTGTACTCGGGAGCAGATAAGAGGGTTCTCTTCAAAAGAAAAGAGCCTTGTGACTCCTGTAAAGGTAGGGGAGCAGAATCAAGTGCGGATATTAAAGTTTGCGCATCCTGCTATGGCATTGGGTCGTCCTACGATGATTTATCGGATTTATTTAAGAGTAATTCGGAATGTAAAAAGTGCCGAGGAAGCGGGAAAATCATATCTAAGAAGTGTGTAAAATGCAAAGGAAAGGGAGAGAGTAAATACTCCAGAGATTTTACTTTCCCCATACCCAAAGATTTAAACTTCGGAGAAGCAAAAGACAGACTAATTCTCCCTAAAGAAGGGGAGTATGGGGGAGATCTAATCATAGAAGTAGACCTTAAACCACATAAATTTTACGAAGTTTCCTGGCCCGACCTTAAACTAGAACTGCCTATCAAATTCTACCAAGCGATTTTAGGGGATTTTATAGAAGTAGAGACCTTGCTAGGCCCTGCAATATTTAAGATACCCCCAGGAACAACCCATAAAAACGCAGTAACCCTCAAGGGCTATGGTCTTAGAATGCCAGATGAAAAAGGTGAGCCCATGAAGGGCGACTTGAATATCACTCTCGCTGTTGATATACCTACTAAGATAAATAAGAAGCAGAGAGAACTACTAGAATCCTATAAAGCAGCAGATAGAACAAAGAAAAAATTACAACCCAAGAAAAAATAATACGATATTGACATATCTCTATACTATGTACTAATAGGGCATGATCAAATTGCTTAGCTATCAAGGAAACAGGAAATCTCTCAGGGAACCCGGCAGAAGAGTCACCCGTGACTACGCGACTTCTTCCGAATTTTTAGAAAATATAGAGAAAATGAAAGAGATTTTGGCCCGAGATGGGGTAGGACTGGCTGCTACACAAGTAGGATGGCCTATTCAGCTTTTTATGCTCTGCATAGACGAAGACGAAGATAGCTCAGACACCATCGAGCCTCAGATATTTCTAAATCCAGAAATACTTAAATACTCAAAAACAAAAACAAAAATGGAAGAAGGGTGCTTAAGCTTCAAAGGGCTATACATCTCAATCTCAAGACCGGCCTCTATCACATGGAAATACGAATCACTAGATGGGGAGGCAGTAACCAAGAGTTCTGCAGGCTTTTACGCAAGAGCAGTTCAGCACGAGATCGACCATTGTCACGGCAAGGTATTCATTGATAGGGCCTCTGCTGTACAAAAACTAAAAATTAAAAAATGGAATGCTTAGCACATCAAAAAGATGTTTATAACTTTAGGCCATAGTTGATATAATGAAAGTAGGTAGGTATGGGTTCATTGGACGCTTATAAAGACGAAATAATCTCACAACTCCTGGAAGGGGACTGGAAAAGACTTTTCCCCCGAAGGATATATGCAAATTTGACTTCTTGGATGAAGCGGCACTCTAAAAAAGAATCTGTAGTCGTAAGATTTACATTCTTTAATCCGTCCAAGGATGGTTCTTCAGACAAAGATATCAGATATGCTGTTTATCTGCTATGCGACCCAGAAGCTAAAAGAGGGAAGATGACGGTTCATGATATTAAGTTTTCGGAAGAGGATATCCCTCTAGCTATTCCCCCGGTATTATACGAAAAGCCCTTATATAATATGCCTAACGATCTTTTAGGAAAGATATTAAACAAAAAGAAAAAGTCTGAGTAAAATATGCCGAACAACCTAGAAAAAAAATTAGATAGACTTATTCGGCTTCTAGAAGACCAAGAGCTAAATGCGTATACGAAACAATGTGCTGTTAATAAAAATATGGTCAAAGAGTTAGTGCTTAATACCGTTTTAGCTAGTGCAGTAGGATATTTTATGTTTAGAATTTTCGATCATCACTTTAGACCAGCCCCCAAACCTAAGACAAGACGTAGAAAAGCCTAATCCTCGAACCCGCCGAAGGAGTTAAAGTCCTCCATTTCATCAAGATCAGCATAGTGGGTTTGGTGTGATTCATATGCCCAGCCAGGTATACATAAATCCTTACTAGGATCAATTTTTATGTCAGCTTCCTCAATAACTTTGACAAGATTAAGATGTTCTTCTGTTACTATAATAACACCCAAAAGATCCTCTGCTTCCTCGTTCCATCCAACTACGGAAAACGTGTGATATATAGTAAGCTGATCAGTCTCAAAGCCAGGATCATAGTCCGCTACAGCATAAAAACTACTATTATACCAGCTAGGTATATTTAGGCATATATTTATTACCTCATAACTGTCAGACGTGACTCCTTGCCACCCCCAGCTGCCACTATAAGCTTCTAGCAGGCTATCTCTGAGCATCTTGCGCAGAGGTGTTCCCTTAACTAGTATATTTAGACTAGGAGCAACGGGGTGCGATAGAATAAAATTCATAGTTCCTATAGAGTATTGAGCATCTACTACTTGTTTCAGTTGGTTGGATATATCTCTTGGAAGAGGGTCATGTATATCGCTGCCAGGATACTCCCAAATAGGATCATCAGCATTCTCGAAAAACCCAAGTAAACTATTTGGGTATGGGTAATTTTCCATCTTACCTATAAGGGATAGCATCTCAGGGCTCCCTGTAGCCATGCGCTGCAGCCCCTCAGCAGCACCTGGATGCCCTAAATTATTAATAGAATCAACAATATGGGCTACTTCCGCTCTAGTAGTTTTTGGTTCAAAATAGATAAAGAAGAACTCCTCACCAAAAATATCTATGTCTGTTGCTCTAGATGGTGGGTAAGCAAGTCCTGCATCCCCAAATATTTCCTTCATTAAAGGGTGCATAACATCGGGGTTGCCAAAATCTTCCTCTTCCAGCCCCCAAGGACCCCATATATTTTCAGAGCCTGTGGATAAAAGAGTAATACATAGGTAGGGAGTTTCAAAAGGAACTGAACGGTGGGATACCACTGGCAGAGATTCCAGCAAATCTATAGGATATCCGACCCTAGCAGACCCGTGAAGAAACCTATCTAAATTTTCTTCTGTGGGGCTAGCTCTATACTCCCTCTCCAATTGTCTGATTCTTTGGTCTGCCACAGAAACCCCTTAAGATATTATCGCAAATAGCTTTAAAATTCTTGTTTTATTTATCGCAATTTATTACTATTAATGCAGGAGATTAATATGTTAGGTCAGTATATGAGCAGTATAGGTTTTGGGGTTTACCAGAATGAATTAAACGGGCTAGGAGACTTAGGCGCACTTCCATCACTTGTAGCTAATTTCCTGTTTACCCCCGAAGAGATAAAAGAAGGCGAGTATAAAGGAGCAAAGCTCTCTAAAGGTTTCCGTATAGAAAAGCGCGGAGAAAATCACTTTATAGTCCCTAAGGGCGGGTCTGAGCTTACCGCTATAGTGGGAAGCGCCTCAGATAATCCTCTTCTTAGCGTTGCTTTGACCGCACTCGGCAGCGTAGCAGGCAAGTTGACCGGCGTCGAAGTTATGATTCCGGACATCAAGAAGCCTTTTACTGCACAAACAGAAGTCGGCGGAACCCTTGTTTACGAGCCTAAAGGGATGAACATGCTTCTAATCGCTGGTGCAGCAGGCGTTGGCCTTCTAGTTCTGCTTGTTCTTATGAGGAAAAAATAACTAAATCAAGGTTCTAAGGAAAGCCTTAGTCACCTTTAGACTCTTGTGACCGCAAAATTTCTGAACAGCCTCCTCAGAATTTGTCTGCTCATATATCTGCTTAGCTCTGAGTCTTTTCATCGCTTGAAAATCTAGAAATTTATCCGGGTAACCGGCTCGCTTAACATATTTAGCAAGCACTTTTCTACAGGAAGACAGAGAAAGTGGCTTAGCATTAACACATTTATCAAGATTAAAGAACAAGTAGCCAAGCTGTAAGCTGTTTACATTTGTTTTTTTAGATAGTTTCTGGGCATAGGTATCCTTCAAAGGCTGCAATCTAGATGGAAGATCCACATTAAAGGGCGTCCGCAAAATCTTTATAGGATCACCCAAGCTAAATATTAAACGTATTAGCATGTAATCTCTAACTCCAACAAGAGTGCTAAGGTCTACTTTAGCTAGTATTTTTTTAAAATCCACAAAACTTATATTTTTAGCGCTGCTATACTTCTCCACAGGATTATTTTTTATTGAAAGAGATGGATCAGTATCGGTCCACCCCTGCGTCCAAGAATAATCACAAAAACTACGGATAGCTGCCAGCCTGGCAGCAATTGTTTGCGGGGCTTTACCCACAAGAGTACCTTTGTAAGAAAGAATACTTTCGCTGGTAATGTCCCCTAAGCTTAATATATCTTCTAGAAAGTCGTCGAGGACAATTTTATAGTTAGTTCTTGTTGTGCTGTTGGTTAGACTATTTAAGTAATGAGATAGTGCTGAATTGATGTTCATTTCTGCTATAATAACAGAAGGAGCTGAGATGTCAAAAAACTATAGACGAAATCCGAAACCCTCTTCTAAGCAAATGGAAGATATGTTTTATGAAATCATTGCTTACGCAAAAGAAGAAGGATGCCCAGTAACTGTTTACAAAGATAAAACCAAGGTCAGCGGCTCAAATGGCTACTTTAGCTCAGAACCAAAACCTCATATTAAGGTAGCCCTAAAAGGCAGGTCTTGGCCAAAATCTATACAACTAATTATTCATGAATTCTGCCATTACTGGCAGTGGCGGGATAAATTTCTTGGGCATAAAGATGATGCCGGGAACATTGCTTACGCAAGGTTACTTGAAGGTGAGGATCTCGACCCCAAGCAGAGAAAGAAAGCAAGTACCTTGGTAAGAATTTCTGAGTATGATTGCGAGATTAGAACTGATTACTTGTTCGAAAAATGGAATTTACAGGCTATTTTTCCAAAGCACAAACACATCAAATCTTCTAACACCTACAATAGGCACATAGTCTGGTCTATCGGAGATGATACCTACCCAGGGAGCGGGGTTTTTTATCCCGAATATGATAAGCTAGAAACCAAGCTCTGGGGCAGCCAAGTTTTCAACTACTTTTGGGATCCGGAAACATCAGCAGGAAAAGCAAGACTCTTATCCCCAATTTCCGATAAACATAGAGCAATCTTCGATAAAGCAGCGGGAATTACTAGGGATGAGACGGGTATGCCTATTAAAAAATCTAAGAAAAGAAGAAGAAAATAGGCGTCTAACCTTTGCATTATCGCAAGAATATATTATTTATTATATATGGGAAGAACAAAACTTACTAATCCAGAAAAAATAGCCTTACTTGTGGTTATTAGAAAAGAACTTAAACTACTCTTCGAAGAGATTGAGACTACACTACCTGACTATAAAGAAAAATCTAAATCAGTAATAGATACCCTCTCACATATTCTAGAGGTAGGGCTAGAAACTGATCCAGAGGACGATGATATTTATAAAATCTTTGATAATTAGCTCCAGAAGACTTGTTTTTCAAAAGCTTTCAGGTAATATATGTATATGACTATATGGATTTTACTTGGCATCGCCTCTATTATGTACTTAGAGGGACTTTTATTAGCCACAGCTGTTGGAAAGCTCATAAAGCCTTCAAAATGGGTTTGGCCTATCTTACTCTTACTGTGGCCAGTAGCCCTGCCTATGCTAGGATATAAAACATTGATGAAATATCGGCCCCTACTTATGGAGATACAGCAAAACCCGTTTTTGAAATCTATGATGGGCGGTATGGGATCTACGGAATCCACGCCCCAAGATACAAACCCCTTTGCTGCGCTTATGGGCCAAATGCCGAGCCCACAAGCAGAAATGCAAAACCCCTTTGCTGCCCTTCTCGGGCAAGGACCTCAAAGTCCTGTAGCTGCAATTTTAGGCAGCACCCCACAAACACAACCCCAGAAAACTGAGGAATTAGAACTAACAGAAGTTTCTGAGAATAAAGAGGCTTCTGATGAAAATCAAGGAGATAGACTACAATAATACCTATGGCTAAGACAGGCAATTTTAAAGGAAAACAAAAACCCAAAAGAATCCGCACAAACGAGCAGATCCGAGCTAGAGATGTCCGAGTAATCGGACCAGATGGCGAACAAATAGGTATTCTACATATACGGGAAGCCCAGACCAAAGCGCAAGAGTATGGTCTAGATTTGATTGAGATAGCACCCCAATCACAACCCCCAGTATGCCGTATAGGTGATTTTGGGAAGATGCGCTACGATCAGACCAAAAAAGAGAAGCAGCTTAAGAAGAAAAGCAGCCAGCAAATAACTAAGACAGTTAAGATGAAGCCTAATATAGGTGAAAGTGACTTGCTCCGTAAAATCGCAGATATGGAGAAATTCTTAAATAAGGGCAGCAGGGTTCTCGTACAGATCAAATTCAAAGGCAGGGAAAAGAAATTCGTCCAGCTAACCCAGGACGCCCTAATAGGTCGAATAAAGGATGCCTTACCAGATGTTGTAATGGAGAAACCATCTTTCCAAGGACATCAAATCACAGCTGCCTTTACTAAAAAACAGACGTAGACAAGTAGACATGAAAAAAGCCCCTTTCGGGGCTTTTTCCTTAGGTCCAGGTCTTCTTAAGAAGTGGAGACCAGCTATCTGGCCTCAAGTCTGCTTTAATGTGGAACACGGGGTTCCATCTAGGCTTCTTGGGCTGAGCAAGAAGCTTTAGCCCTGCCTCTGCTGGGGTCTTAGCAGCTTTTTTGTTATTACACTTGAAGCACGACGCAACACAGTTCTCCCAGGAAGTAGGTCCGCGTCTGGACCTGGGCAGCACATGATCAATCGATAGATCCTCTCCCCTGAACTTTTTGTAACAATACTGACAAGTAAAGCTATCTCTGCGATAAAGTGCTCTAGTGGAAAACTTTATGCTAGTCTTAGCAACGTCATTATAGTTAGTTAGTATAACAACCTGCGGGGCAGGTATACTGAGAGACGGAGTCTTGATATAGAAATCTACCTTAGGCAGATTAGCCTCGGCAGAAACCCAGTCCTCCCAAGAATACATAACAAAACTTTCTGTACATACACCTCTAGCACTATCGCGACTCATTAAAACCACAGCGTCTTTTACCGTGGTAGTCCCAATAACCACCCAAGATCTATTAAGAACTAATACGTGATGATTTAGCGTTTCTTTCATGATTAATTACACCTGTTAAGTAGGACCGTGGCTACGGCGAGAACTGTCACGATAACCATAATCTTTTTGTTTGTCCGCATTTCTGACTCAAGAAGACAGAGGCGGCTTTGGCTTTTAGCTAATTTATCTAGGATTTTTTGGTCGCGCCCGTGCATATTGCTATTTTACCAAAATTAGATAATATATAAACATGATCAATTTAACCACAGAAGCAGCGGAAAAGTTTTTAACTCTCTTTACTGAAAAAGGCCTAGCTTCGAATTCAGCTATTAGATTCTCCATCAAAGGGGGCGGCTGTTCTGGGTTTACCCTTGAAGTGAACATAGAACCTCCGAAGAGATATGATATGGCGCGAAGATCTGACAGCAAATTCATTTCGAATAATATTCGTGTTTTAGTGGATAAAAAATCATTACTATTTCTTGACGGAATGACTGTTAGATATGAAGAACAGCCCTTTGGGCACAAATTTGTCTACGATAATCCAAACTCAACAGGAGTTTGTGGCTGCGGAGAAAGTTTCAGTGTTTAACTATCTGGCTGCTGTTTAGAAAGATCAGGCCAAGTAGTTTTATCTATCATTATTTTAGGATTAAGAAACGCTATATGCGCCCCAGGACCATCCTGAGTTTCAATATTCAAAAAGCCATTAAGTGGAACTACAATCTCCTCATTTAACCGGAAGCGCTGCCCATTAACCATGACAGGAGCTACATTCTTCGGTATTCCTGTATCCATACAAACTAGGGTCGCATGAAATTCAGAACACCTAGGAGGCATCTTCCACCTAACCCTTGACCCCCCATGCATATACATGGCGTTATTGGCATAGTTACCATCCACTGAAGATGGTATTTTTTGTAAATGTCCAGCAAAACTATAGTGGTCAAATTCTAGAAGGCCAAAGCTTATGAATTTCTCTATAGGAGTAAATTGCTTGATATGCAGGCTATCAGGAAGTTGTGATAAGCTATACTCAACGCAAGAACATAACCCACCAGCCCGAGTCCGCATACCCATTAAATGAACCGCATTTTGTCGTTTGAAGAAAGGCCATAGCTGCGGATGGCCCTCCGCTCCATTAATTACACATTTTATGCCATTAGCATAATCCAGTATCCCATGAAACGCTGCTACCATAGCGCCCTGATCTTCCATCATCATAAACGTGTTAGATAGGTGCTTATTAACAGTTTCCTCAACTCGATGCCAGTCTTCTTTATCGAAGGAGATGACTCCAGTATTGCCATTTGGGGTTGATTCGTCTTCGGTGACACCAAAGAGGGCTTTATACTCTTCCCTGTTGGGACCAATGCTGCTACCCCAGTCCCTAAGAACCACAGCTCTTTCAGTTAATATCTTCCTAAGATCTGACTCCCAATTGCGAAAGAAAAATATGTCACAGTCAAATAAGACAGCCCTATCTGCTCCATGGTTCTCAAAGCATCTTTGTAGGCATTGTAATTTTCCTAGCAAAGGAGCTTTAGGAACTTGCTTCCCATCCGACCCAATGTGAAGAACTATAGGATGCTCTTCTACTAGCACATTAGGCAGAGATTCTAGTTCTTGCCGGTCTTCATCGGTAAGTGACCCATCACTGAGAATGATGTGTGGGATATCAAAGCCACAATCTAGATGAATCCTCTGACAAAACCAGTTAAATTTGAAAATCTTAACATCTCTGTGGCACAGTAGACTGGTAAATACATATTTCATAGTGTATTCTACCTCGTCCTATATAGATGTCTAGTAAAGTAGACTAGATATTTCTTAATTCTAACTATTGACATATATAAAATTTCTGCTATACTCAGATCTATCACTTAGGGAGAACCAATCAAACTAAGCGACGTTCTTTAACAATACGGGGTTGATTTAGACTCGACTGGCTGTGAAAGCTAGGATCGCGTGTCGTGGTGCCGTAGGCCACGTAAATAAACGGCAAAAACTTTAATTGTCAACGATCTACTCGTAGGCGTCCCAAGCGGTCTCTCCATGGAAGATGCTCAGGCTCTTTCCGTTGAGACCCTTGCTGTTGCTTAATCCCTAGGGATTAAGACTCCAGATGCTCATGAAATCTCTCTCCCCTGAGAGGAAGTGAGTATAGGATATAAAAATAGGGGATAGGATAGCTATGGAGCCTTGCCATAGTGATCCGAAATAAACATAGGATATAACAAACAATGCTTGTCAGTAAGCTGTGTTTGCCGAACAATAATGAACTGACTACACACGTAGACGTTTTACCGGAAGCAGATCAACACTTGGGTGCAAATCCCAACAGCTCCAACCCACTTAAGCCATCTCTTCGGAGATGGCTTTTTCTTTGTACAAAATAAAATCTATCACTTGATAGATTTGCTACCATACAGTATGAAGAAATTACTCATTATCCTAGTCTTATGCTTACCAACTTTCGCCTTTGGCAAAGGACTAGAGAAGAAAAAGGCACTGGAACTTATCGACTCTACTGTAATGATACACTCCGGTGGGTCACAAGGTACGGGGGTAACCTTGTTTAGCCATGTATCAAAAGATAAAAGAGTAAAAAAAACGTATATTATTACTAACAAGCACGTTGCGGGAACAGTAGGCGCGTCATGTAAAATAACAAAATACGTCTTACTAAAGCAGCGCAATACTGTAGGAAAAAAGGAATACGATGCTAAAGTTGTCTTTGTATCAAAAAAACATGACATATCTCTGCTAGAAGTAGACACCCCGGTTTCAGAACAGTTCAGAACAGTGGAATTCTCTACTGAAAAAGACTGGGACAAAACCACTCTTTATTCTAAGATATATTTGGTATCTTGCGGACTAGGGACCATACCCACAGTTACCACAGGAAATCTCTCCTACGTCAATAAAGACGAAACAAAGATGGGATTCACCGCACACATAATTTACGGAAGCAGTGGCGGTGGCCTCTATAATAAAAAAGGACAGCTAGTCGGCCTATGCAATGCTATTCGCCTAACAAGAGGGCACCCCATAACCCATAAAGCACTGGGTATACCACTACCCACAATACTATCAGAACTTAAAAAATCAAAATTCAAGTTTATTGTAGAACAAGAACCAGAACCAGAAGAGGACAATCCTTGGGATGAAGAAGAGGAAGAGGAGGATTGGAATGACTGGGAGGATAATGGCCGGGAAGATCCAAAACCTAAAATGAAGAAACGTTATTTTTAGTAGTCTTCATCTTCGAACTCTTCGCGAAGCTCATCTTCATCTAAAGCAGATCCAGCTTCCCTAGCTTGCTGCTGTAGTTCGGCGGTAAGAAGATTAGGTAAAGCAGCAGACATTTCTTCTAAACCGCTGCCGTGCCAGGCAACCTTGCTCGGATCGTGCGGCTTCTTGTATATAGTAGTACCATCACGAAGAGTTAGATAATTAAGTCTATCTATATTAATTTCATCCTCACTGGCCTCAACATACTCTTCTATCCCATAAAAATAAGGTGTTGTATCATAGCTTGGGTTTTCTGCTGACAGTTTGTAAGGTGCAGGAATTACTATATGAACAATTTCAGTATCGTAAATATCCCTCATGATTCTTGTTTGCGGAACAGCTCGCATAGCAAGTCGCATGGCTGTTTTTCGCAAGTCCGCCCCCTCTATCACTGCAAGTATGGCTTTGGGCAGCAACTCCCTAACGATCTCCGGATTAGCCCTATTACCTATATCTCCCCCACCATAACCAATACCAAAGTATTCTAATTCCCCGAGATTCGAGGAACCCAGTAGATCTACTATTTCATCCTCATAATTTTCGAGAACCTCTAAGATATCTGCTACTGATTCAAGTAGGAGGCCTTGGCGAACATTATCAACAATAATAGCCTGCATTAACTCTGCAAATTCTTGTGCTGTGGAATAGGCATCAGCGTCTAGTTCCCCATAGTTACCATCCTTTGGGACAATACCAACTATTACTCCCGGAGATACAATATCCAGCATATCATAATCATTAAAACCTAGAACTTGCCTATCAATAGCATAAGTGAGTGCTACAAATGCGTGCGGGGTGACATGGACTCCAGTATACAGGTCGTCTAACTCAAAATAGTCCAATACTCTGCGAGAGGCTAGCTCTCCCATTCTATGTAATTTTGTTTTAGGTTTAGGTGGCTCTATATCAATAGGGTTTTCTTCCCAATACATACTAGGCTCCTGTGTCGGCGTCTGCTGGCCTCTTGGCTGCTGGCTTTTTCTTTCTTCGCTTACGTCTTTTGGGAGGAGCTTGCTCTTTAATAACAGCCTTCTGAACACGAGTAACAATAACAAGAGCTATAACCATAAAGATACCCGTTGCTGCACGAAGGAGCAGGTTCATTGACCCGAGATCTTCTTTATGGGTTTTAAAGAAGCTGTGCTTCTTCTCACCTTTAAAACGTTGAATGTAAGCCATTCTGCCAGCATCATGGGCATTTTTGCAACCCGTTGCCCAGATAGGACCAATATCCCGAGGAACAGGGGTGCCAGGCTTAACAAAGCCGCTACGACTAATACTAGCCCATACTTTTCTAGGCTTGCCAATAGCATCTTTAGTAGTCATTGGGTAGTAGATATCTGCATTACAGTTACCTCTGTAGGTCATATCGCTACTTAAAACCTTGGTAAGGGCTTCCTCATATTCCGGAGTCCCAGCACGAAATCTCCCATTCTTTCCAAGCCGTGTAGCTACACTATTAATTCTTTGGGCGATATACTTTATATATTGCTTCTTCTCTTCATCATTCTCTAGCTTAGATGAAAATTTTCTTTGAAGTTGGCCAACTTTGACAGCATGATGAGCCTGAACACCAACATTGACTATTGCCGTGCCTACCATAGCAGCACCCTGCCCTAATCCCTGCCCTAAACCCGTGTAGATGTACATAACAGTATTCTAACAAATTGGAAGTAGAAATCTGCTGCTATTCGCCGGAATCCGCTTGCAGTTTAGGTTTGGATGCTCTTCTTTGGGCTTTTAGCTGACGCATATATTTTAATTTCTTCTTTTGTCTAATAGAATACCCAGCTAATCCTAGAATAATTCCAGCATTTATAAGCAAGCGTGTCACCATAGCACGTTTAGCTTCTTGCTTTTCTTTATCAATATCTCTCTGAAAAAGGATGTTTTCTTTTTGCTCCATTGCCCAAGCCTTAAGGGCTGCTTTGTGGAACTCCTTGCATGCCTCTAGCCATTTAGGACCAAGAGCATTATCTATATGCGGGTTAAAAGCTTGCATTTTTCCACGACTATCAATAGAAGCAATTACTGGTCGTTTTTTACCGGCAGCGGCAGGGCCTAAAATATCTATACTGCAGCGACCCTTGTATCCTATTTCACTACGTAATTTTTTAGTCAGCGCTACATCAAATCCCGGAGTGCCCGGTTTGAGACCTAATGTTTGCAGATAAACCATTGCTGGCCCCATGCGCTCAAGAGCCGAGATGAAGAGTTGCGTGTTATACCGTTTTAGTAGCTGAGCATAGAAGGCTTTTTGTAGGGCCTTTCTCTCTTTTTTCTTTGATCGTGCACTTATTGCTAAGTCTACAATTCCCCCGATAACAGCCCCAGCTATTGTGCCTACGCCCGGAAATATAGTACCAATTCCCGCACCTAAAGAAGCATAGGATACGTAACCACCAGGACCTATGGCTGGCACTCCATCAAATTCTCCTAAACTAGTAGATTTTTCTTCCATTATTTAATTGTAAGCCCATATTTGATTACGAAGAATAGCAAAATGGCAAAAGAAATACCAAACACTGCTCTAAGTATTTTAACGCCCTTTTCGCGAGTCTGTTGAAAAGCCTCTAACTCTTGGACACGCCCTTGCTGTATTAAAAGATCTTGATAGGTATTAGCCCAGCCATCTTTAAGCCCTTTACAGTTGGTGTACCAGTGAGCTGAGATATTAGCTGGTACAGCATCCATATTTACGGGCTCTAGAACCCTACCATTTTGCTTAACATAGAACCAGATTGGTCTAGGCTTTTTACTGCCCGGGATCCAAGCAGTCATGTTACAGTTGCCTCGATAGCCTATTGTTTCAAACAGATTGTCATATAAAACTTTTTCGAACTCTGGAGTAGTGGGGTCTATGCCGTGCTCTTGCACCACAACACTGCCTACTTCATTTATTTCTGTCAGGAGATCATCAATGCCTGTGACTTGTGCTTTTTGTTTTCTAGTGAGTCGTGTTTTTAGCTTTAGACGTTTTTTGCTACTGAAATATTGCCAGGCTCCGATACCCAAAGCCCCCACCAAGTTAATAGTAGTTGCCCAAAGACCCGCAGTTGCAGTTGCCGAAGTTCCTGTTCTGGCTATTTCTTGAGAAATTGCATACCTGGCTGCTCCTTGAGCTAGGGTTCCTGTTACCCCCCTAACCAAGGCCTTTTCCTTAGCCTGTTTCGCAAATTCTTTCTGTCGTAGTTCCCATGCGGTAGCCAAAGTATCTCACCTCTTAAATTATTTTAACAAAATCCTTGAATGTACCCCAGAACATTTGATAATCTATCTATAGGAGTTATTATGAAACATAGATTATCAGACAACGTTAAGATTTGCGGCGGCGCTGCAGACCGACCAGGAATTATTAAACCATTTATGGTCCCAACCCAACTTAGACACCAGGTAACCCCCGGAGCTAAGAAAACGCCACTAACATTCACACCCACAGGAAAGACCCTAGTAGGGGGAACCCAATGGCGGTTCTCTACCCAACGCCCAGGAATCGCGGAGTCTTTGATTGTCGCTAAGAAGTCTACAGAAGCCACAGTAGCCAAAGTTAGAGCGGGAGCAAAAGGCCACCCTAAGATGGCAGCTAAAGCTGTAGCTAAAGCCGCAGTAGCTAAAGCGAAAGCTTCCGGTATTTCCGGTTACACCTGGTAAACCCACCCTTAACTAATGATAACTCCTTGCTTGTGAGGGCAGGCACGGGTGTAGGCTTTAGAATTTAAAAAAACACCACCCTCAGGGTGGTGTTTTTTTATTCCACTATTTGACTAAAAGAAAGCGGCGTATATACTTCAAGTATGACTGATTACAACATTTTAAATCGTGCCTCATTCGATGATATGCGGAAAACCTTTAAACTATCCATACAGCCTTTTATCGTCCAAGGCGGCGGGGTTTTGGATCTTGGGGGACCAGACAATGTGTTTTGGATTAAATCCGTTTCTTGGAAATATAATTATACTGATGTAAATATTCCAACTGCTACTAGAACTAAAATTAATAAAATTAAGATCGCAATAGAAAATCTTTTTCCACAAGCTATTGATACAGCATTGCCACCTTTCGTGGAACCACGACCTATGGTAGGTCGTATTCATTTTAATGTGGAAAACACAAATGTATCCAATAATCATAGATTAGATATAGAGTTTTATCTTGATGGAGTATTAGTAGTACCAAGACCAGGAGTAGAGCCCCCATCTCTCAAGGAGATGAAAGGCTACATAATGCTCGATAGCACTGCCAGAGGCCAGGAAGCTCTGAAAGAGGCCCAAGGCGATAAATTAGATGAGTTACTTGTCCAAAGCGGGCTTGGATCCTTGCGTGATGCTATACCCGGTGGGGGGATGTCAGCTTTGCTATCCCTGCCCCCAGCCCTGCAAGGAGCAGTATTGCAGGGACTAGCAGCCAAAGGTGACATCCCTGAGTTTATGATTCCCAGCATAATGGGAGCAGGAGCACCTCTGGCCCTCGGAGGCTCTGGCTTCCAACAACAACCATTAGCTCTTCCTGACTTGGATAGAGAAAAAGAAACTAGTTCTTTTTTGGGAGACTTGTTCGCAACATGCCCAGAAGAGTGCCAGGACACCTTAAAACCACGCCATCTAAAGCAGATAGCAGTGGATATGATTGAGAAAGGCTGGAGAAGGGTCTAGATGCCCAGAAATTCAAAACGCTCAGAGCGAGGAGAAAGAAAACGAAAAGTAAGGGCGGTGGATACTCCTCAAAATAAAACACCAGCCGCCTCTGTATTACACCCAATTGAGCCCAAGACTGCTGGCCAAGAAATATACTTAGATGCTATTAAGAATAAACCAGTCGTAGTATGCAATGGTCCAGCAGGAACAGGCAAAACCTTTATCTCCTTTGGGTGCGCCTTACGAGAATATATAACTAATAAAGATATTCTCAGAATTGTTATAGTTCGACCAACAATTACTGCTGGCGATGAGCCAGGTCTGGGATTTTTGCCAGGAAGTCTTCACGATAAGATGGCACCCTTTATGGCACCTATTTTACGAGATTCCGCACCATTGCTTATCAAGAAAGCTAAGAGAAGTTCTTCTGATAATCGTTTTATAGAGCGATTCGGGAATAGCAACAGTGACTACGTTAGTAACATATTAAGCAGATTTGATATAGAGATCGTGCCCCTACATTTGATGCGAGGGCGCTCTTTTCACAACTCTTTCGTAATCTTGGATGAGGCCCAGAACTGTAAAATGGAGGATTTCAAACTCTTTTTGACACGTATTGGTCGAAAAAGCCGAGTTGTAATTGAAGGAGATGCTACCCAAAAAGACAGGCCTGGCGGTGCTTTGCCTGAATTAATGGAAAGACTAGATGGATTATCTATGGTCGAAACTGTAAAACTGGAAAGAGTAGATATTATCAGAAATCCCATGATTAGTGATATCCTCGAACGTCTTAAATGATCGTCCCAACCTAGATTTATCCTCTCTGCCTCTTACAATAGGTAGAGAGGATAAATTATGCCCTGGATTTTTACTTACTCAGACTTAGGACCACAAGTTGTCGAGAAGCTGCTAGGAAGAGCACCTTTCTGCTCACTACCTGCATCACTCCCTAATTACAAAGTTGTTTTCAAGGGCAGGAGCCGAAAATGGGGTGGGGCTCTCGCAACGTTAGAAAAAACACGTAAATCCTGGGTTTATGGGTCCGCACTACTACTAACCCCCGGTGAGATGAAGACTATAACCAAGTATTACTCCGCATTTGAGCCCAAGGATCTTACAGTCCGACTAGATGCAACAGAAGATAAAATTAAGGCTAGAACCTTTTTTCTCAAAACTACTCTGCCCTACGCAGACCCCAGCGAAGACTATACTAAGGCAATCTTAAAGCACCTTAAATTTTTCTGGGGCCAGACTGGTTCTGGAAAGATGGGCTTAAGTAATTTCAATATCAATGAAGCCCCTCCGGAGAAAAAAGCACGCGCTGAGAAGCCTAAGCCACAAAAAGCCGAAACTCAAAAAGATGAGCAGGAGCAGGAGCAGGAACAAGAACAAAAAACTACACCTAAAAAAACAAGACGCCGTAGAACTATGAAGAAGAAATAATTTATGAATGACGGAAATTTAGTAATCAAAACTTTTGACCATTTCAGAGATCGCGGTTGGATGCCAGGATCTTCCGGTGCCTTGGCCTTAATGTGCAGTATCACAGATAGCAGCAATAAAATATATGTTACCCCTGACCAAGCTGATAAGAGATTAACTACAAATGATCTGTTTATCTTAAGAAGTTTATATGGAAAGCCGGATCTGCAGGAACCTCTCAATAAGATAGATGAACATATGGATCTATCAAAATGGGCCCCCGCTTTCCTGCACGTATTAGAGCAATACCCACAAACTAGAGCCTTGGCCCAGGTAACCACCAAATGGAGCGTCTTAGCAGCTAGAATGGCATTAGATGCATGGAAAAAGAGATCTGATAACCACCCAAACGTACTCAGGCTTTCTTACTGGGAGCTTTTAAAGGATCTGGGCAGTGACAAAGAACTCCTCATTCCTATTATTAACCTTTCTGACCCAGATTCTATGCTAACCGAAATTAAATCTCTATTATCCTCTTACCCTGGGACTTGCGCAATTCTAGTTAGGGATTATGGTATGGTAGTTTGGGGCAACTCATTCGATCAAATCGAAAGACGCGTTGAAGTTTTGGAGTATGTGTGCGAAATGCAGATTTACAGTTATACATTGCTATCTCCCCCCTCTTATGTATAATTAAGGCATATGAGAGATTATTTCGCAGAATTTATACTTGGACCAAAAACCCAAGCAGCGCCCCTAGGCAGTACCCCAAATTTAGGTATACTAGGACATACACTGGAACACTCCTCGATGTCAAAGAAACATCACATATTGTGGGCTCTTACTGCCACTGCCGTGGCAGTGGCTTCTTGGAAGGTGAGCCAATGGCGCACCAGCCACAAATTTCTTAAAAACAATCAAGCTGAAGGCTAGAACCAATGACAATGCACGGTATTGATAGGGACGTAGAACGTTTTCGACAAATTATTCGCGGTCAGATCAAGCAAGACCTTAAAAAATATATGTCCCAAGATGGCATTAAGGTTTACGGAAAGGAAGGTCGCCATAAGATCACAGTACCTCTCCCCCAGATTCAGCTCCCAAGATTTATTTATGGAGAAAAAGGGGGTGGTGTTGGGCAGGGCTCTGGGCAAGGTAATGAAGCAGGGGACCAAGAAGCAGATAACCCTCTAGAGGTCAATGTCACTCTTGAGGAGATGGCAGAACTTCTTGGTGAAGAACTAGAGCTTCCTCGGATTGAACCTAAGGGAAAAAGTGAGATCACAGTTGACTCCAAAAAGTATCGCTCCATACGAACAACAGGACCAGAGTCCCTAAGGCACTTCAAGAAGACTTTCCGCGCAGCCCTTAAGAGGCAGATGGCAGAGGGTACCTACGATCCGGATGATCCTTCAATCATGCCTATGAAAGAGGATAAGAGATATAGAGCCTCGAAGCCTATCACTATCCCGCATAATCAAGCTGTGATTATCTATATGATGGATGTCTCTGGTTCCATGGGTATGCACGAGAAGGAAATGTCTCGACTAACAAGTTTCTGGATTGATCTGTGGCTACGCAGTCAATATAAGAACATTAGATCTCGATACATCATTCACAACACATCTGCCAAAGAAGTAGATCAGCATACTTTCTATCATACTATGGAAGGCGGGGGCACTCGTATTGCGTCTGCTTACGAACTAGCAAGAGATATGATTAAATCTGACTACCCACCGGCTGATTGGAATACCTACATCTTCCAATATTCTGATGGAGATGACTGGGGCGGCGGGTCTTCTAAAGAAGCTTGCGATATTATCCAAGAGTTGCTGCCCGGGCTAAACCAAGTCAGCTACTGCCAGGTAAGAGAAGAAGGTGACTTTATGCATACGATCAAAGAGCGTTTCCAGAAAGAGTCTAAGGTAATCACCACCACAGCATTCCAGAAGGATCAAATTTTGGATGCTATTAAGAGTTTCTTCGCAGCAGGCCATTAATGCTCGATCATGATCCAAACACTAAGTGTGATTGCGGGCATACATTACGTCAACACCAAACTGAACATGGAGAGTGTGGTGTTGGCGAGTGCTCTTGTGATCTCATGTCCACCGGCCAGTGCGGATAAGACCGAACCAACACCTAAAATTTAATAGCGGTTGATATTTTAGTCCCACCGTGGACATTTACTTGCAACTTGCTAAGCTACATTATGCTTAAATGTAGTCGATATATCTTCTCTTACGAGACCCCCGCTGATGAAGTCAAAGATTTCATTCTTCGATCTGATGATTTAGCCGCCAAAACCTATGGGCGCGATAAGTCTTTTTCCAGACTAAACCAAGTGCTTGATCAAGCACGGTTTCTAGGATGGCCCCTCCCTAGATTTGGGTCAGATATCCCAGAGGATTTTACAGAAATCCCCCCACAAGGGATAGACCACATATTTGAAAATCAATCCAAGTTATTGGTTGATGTTGCACCCGTAACTAGAGTGATGCTAGAAGATGGGAAATACTGCCCAGTAAGGATGATTTGCGGATCTACAGTAGCAGGGGATTTAGTTTGGAGATGCCACTTATTAGTAGATCGTGATGGAACTCCTTACATTCAAAGACATAATAGACAACTTAAGGTTAGAACTAAAGGCACAAGAATAGTTTGTCATACGGATTCTCTGCCCTTCGATGAAAAATATATGTTCGAATGTTTCGGGGGAGAAGAATCTGGAATTTGGCCCGTCCCTTTCCTTCCAGAATTCTTTGCAGAAAGAAATATCGCACAAAAATTTAGCCCAGAAGTCGGTGTAGTCGAAGTTGTTAAGCTTGAGGAAGCAGAGCCAGTTCACGTCTTCACCAATGATCTAGCTCCCTGGTATCGTCCTCTTCAAATAGACCGAACTCGTGCTCTTACTTTTGATCCAAGAGATGAGTATTATCCTGAAGAGGAGAACCAGCCCCAGAATACCCAGAATCAACCAAGATCCAAACAATTCGACCCCGGTGCTTTAGTAGAGGGCTGGGATGATTTTGATGAAGAAGAAGCCTTTGAGCTAGATGAGTTTGAGGAACAAGATCACCTAGATCATCCAGACTCAGACCACTATGGTGAGGAGCCTCTAGATGAGGATACCCCTCTAATAAACCTAGCCACCCCTCTCACGCAGCCCGAAGAGATAAAGCTAGCAGAGTATGATTCAGTCATAGCCAATAGCCAGATAGCCTCAAAAGCAGAAGCAGAAGACCTCAGGAAGGATCCTGAGCATAAAGAGCGAGCCGAGGGTTGGCTAGTTGCTGCGGTCAACAGAATGCAGCTACTGGCTAATCACACTTCAAAGATCGGCGCTCTTCTTTCCATTCTAGAAAAACACGCAGGCCAACAATTTTTGATAATACAGCCTCGCCAAAAGTGGGCAGCAAAAGTAGTCGATGTCCTAAAAGGCCGGGGAATAGAGGCGTGCTTACATAACCCACAAAACAAGTCACAGACTAGTAGATTTTACGAAGGTGCCCTTAAGGTATTAATCACTAATCAACCAAAAGAAGAGTTGTTTATTGAAGATATAATAATTATCTCAGTATCTACCTTCAACCTAATACCTTGGCTCGATTGGCTAAATCCATCGCAGGTAGTATATACCCTGCCTACTAAACAACTAGGTTATGGGGACTTCAATTTTGTCCCAGAGCATCCAGCACTAACCATCGAAATAGAGACCTACAAAGGCCCGGGTCTGGATATATTAAAGCTACCTACAAGCGCCACAGCAAAAGCAAAACCAGCGCCTACTTCAGAAACAAAGACAACCGGAACAAAGACGACCAGAAAACCAAAAGAAAAAAAACCACCCAAGCCTAAGTTTAGGATAAAAACGGGAAAGGGGCGTCCTAAGTCAGCAGCAACCTACGAAAAAGCAGTAGAGCTAGCAAAGAAGCTAGAGGCGAAGGGGCAAAAATGTGAAATTTATGCCCCCGAGGGTAAGGAAGCTTTATATATAACTGGAATGCCAGAGCAATTGCAAGGAGAACTAAACTAATGACACCTTTCCAAGAAGAGCTTTATAGATTACTGCAAAGCGCCAAACAAGAATCAAATGCCTTTACCTCCCCAACGGAAGACGCGGGAAACGAAACCCACAAAATAATAAAATTTTCTCAAAAATGGGATTTCAAAGAGAAGCATGAGCAACTTACAGCAGAAAAAGATACGCTAGAGACCAAGTTTGAAAAAAGCAAACAACATACTGTCAACACAGTAACCAAATCAGTGGTCAAAGAGCTAGTTCCTATAATTGATGAGCTGTTCACTCTATCTAAACATACAACTGGAGCTACTCCTCTGGACCGGGGCCTAAATATAGCCCTAACAAACCTTGAGAAATTCTTACAGCGCAGGCAAGGAGGAGTTATACGTCCTAAAATAGGAGAGCAGCTTGATCCAGTTAAGCACCAAGCAGTAAGTGCTGAACAAGATCCCAGCCACCACGGTAATTCTGTTTCAGAAGTTTACCGATATGGTTACTATGTTATGGGCAAGGTTATTCGTGAAGCAGAAGTAAAAGTAAAATGTGGTGTAAAGAACCCAGTCTAAATTTGCTATCATATGTTCATGAATAGATATGCAACAAACCCCAGCCAACTCGCCAACTGTGGCAGCTGTGCAGGTAACCCAATCCCTAGCTTTTTCAGTAATTACGGAGAGCTAGGTAGTTTTTGGACAACAACCAAAGGAACCGTATTAGGTCTGGGCGCTGGTATCTTAGTAGGCATAGTTGCTAATAATTTTAAAGACGATATGCCAAACCCAATACTACAAATGGTAGTATCCCCCGTCTCGGCTAGCATCACTACACTAGTAATTTATGGGCTAGTCAGCTAAACCCTAATAGGCTTAGCAGGCCATCGACACTTACAGTCCAGTGCGACATAGGTAGCACCATGAGCATCATAATAGCAAGGCTTCTTGCAGTCGCTACATACGTAGTCAACAGGTCCACTCATTTTTTATCTCCAGCGATTTGAAGAGCTTTATGGCGAACAATCTTAAAGCAGCTTTCGAACAGCATATCACTTAATTCTTCGGGGATATTCTCGAACAAGGGTAGGGGAATCTTAACTCGCCCAGCACCCGTCTTTCCACCACCCCCGCCGAAAGCAGTCTGTACGAACTCACTGACATTGATAGCGGTATTCTTTGAGCGCATACTGATATCAATAGACCCTCCCACAAGCCCGAAAACAATAGCAGTAGTAATGCCTTCAGTTTTTGTATACATATCCGCTAGATAAGAGAGAGCAGCTCCCCGAGACTCCGGAATATGCCCAATACCTGTTACCAGTACTGAGTTTTCTATGGTTTTATTATGCCAGCCCATAACAAACAAGTCATGGTAGTATGTAGGATTTGAGTAGTTAAGAATTTCTTTATATAGTTTATTGTCTTTGTGGGTTAGACAGAAGGACAAAGCCGCAAAGTCTAGATCAGTGGCACTATCTGCAGTCCCATCCACTGTATCTGTTTTAATACCAAGAGCTAGCGCTGTAGCCAGCTTCTGGCCCGCCTCGCTGGTAAAATCAATATCTGCGTCCTGGGCATACTGCCACATAATAGAAGAGCATGCACCAATCATACGAACATCACTAGCCACTTTGGCTGGCTCTCCTTGCTCGTGATGATCAATAATAAAGTCAGGTGTAGCGGGGCAGACTCCAGAAGGGCCATCAAGGGATATTATACAAGTAAAGTCTTCAGCTTTAAACTCTGTATCTGACTTCGGGGTTACGCCTAAAACTTGCCGCATTATCTTATTTTGGGGTCTAGAAAAAGTCCCTCGATAGAAACACGTTGGCGTATGTCCCCAAGACTCTAGTATAGCTGCCATCGTGTACATAGATGCTATACCATCTGGATCCACCTGGGCACCAGAAAAAAGAGCCACTCTTTCAAGGTCAGCTTTCTTTATCTGATCTAAGATCGGCTTTCTGAGTTTGGCCGTTGCCCTGTCTTGACTGGAATTCTGCGGATCCATCGATAAACCTTGCTGCGTGTCTTGTGATTCCGAATCACCAAGATTATCCAATAAAGACAGAGATTCTACTTTGTTGTCCATAGTATCTCTACTTGCTTCTTCACCAGAGTATACCACAGAATTAATATCTGTAAAGACTTAGTGATCTTGACATTAAGATTTACTGAGGTAAATTAAGACAAGGCTAAAGGACTTAATGACTACACAAGTAATAATTGATGGATCAAATCAGTGGTATAGAGCCTACGCAGTAGGAAGCGCTCATATGGGAGAGGGCCCTGGAGGGCCTGTGTCGATCATGACTTATATGCTGCGTAGGGAGTGCCGGGAATATGGAAGCAACAATGTTATAGTCTGCTGGGACGCGGGAGACGGCGGAAGAAAAACGTTAGACCCAACGTATAAAGCAAATCGCAGCCCTATTCCAGGAGTATGGGAAAACATAGTTTATATGAAAGCTATGGTAGATGCGCTAGGCATACGAAATGCTCACAAAAAAGGATATGAAGCAGATGATGTTTGTGGGTCACTAGCTGCCAGAGCTTCTAAAACAGAAGATGACAAGGCATACATATTATCTTTTGATAAGGACTTCTACCAACTCGTTAATGATAGCGTATGTATACTGAGACCTGGAAGAACAGTCCATGGTAAAAAGATACCAAGAAAAGTCATTGATCGAGGCGTTGTAATAGAAGAGTTCGGCTGTGCACCAGAAAAGCTAACACTATTCAAAGCGTTTGATGGTGATAAATCTGACAATATCCCAAGATTGCCCGTTAGGTTCATGCCGAAGTTTAAAGAATCACTATTTAAAGTCCTCTCACTTTCTAATAATTTGAACGACTTCTATAATCATTTAGATATATTTGATGATAAGTATCATGCTGAGCTATTAAAATTTAGGGATAGGGCTGAGTTAAATAAAAAATTAGTTGATATACAAATCCACATAGATGTTAGTGTAGAGAAACCGCCTCTAGATGGGCAGCAGTTCGAAAATCTATGCAAAGAGATGGAAATTTCTAGATTAAAATTTGATGATTGGATCAATATGCCCAAGGAGCCCGCCCCTCCCCCGCCAACCCAAAACAGTTTGTTTTAATCTTGATACATTAGGGCCACATGCTAGAATTTAGTGGGAGTAACATGGCAAAATCAGTAAATCCGCAGGATAAGCATCCTGAGCAAAAACCACAGCAAGAGGAACAAGCAGAGGAACAAGCAGAGGAACAGGCTGCCCCTCTCCCCCCGAACAATAATATTTCAATGTTGGCGTATTTGTATGATAATACAGCATATGATCTACAGAAAGCCCTTGCCTCACAAGCGATCCTACTAACAGACGAGAAGATTAAGAACAAAGTTCGTTGGCTTGGTGAAATAGCTAAGACTTTGTCTGTGGTCTACCAACTAGAGTCCATGAGAATGAGCCCCAAACTAAACAGTTTAAATATCCCTGACGTAAATGTGGCCAAGGTAGATCCCGCTCTCAAAAAGAGCCAAAGCAGGCAAGAGTTTAACCCAAGCAGAGGACAAAATTTAGGTCAATTTAATAGCCCTGGCGGATGGAAACCTTTTTAATGAATTTACCCAAAATTATAGTTTATCAATACATAGTTAAGGCAACTAGAGATGAGAAAGACATAGACTGGGGCATTGAAGATGAAACTATGTCTAAGCTTTTCCTAGGCTTTCCCTGGAAAGAAGCTTTAAACTCTTACAACATTAGAACCAAATTCTATTACGGTTTTAGCATATCTGGGCATGGAGACGAACAATTTCCTATTATAGATGCTAAAGTCGAAGTCCATAAGCCCTCTTTGGCAAACCCTGAATTTATGATAGAGGTAGCTTCAATGCCTACTAAGCTTTTACCTGAGCATCGGGAACACCTAAACAGTGTTTTAAATGACGCAAGTCTAATCGAAAAGCAAGAATTCAAAATTTGGTGGGATGACGACCCCAGAGGGCCAAGAAAAAGAAAACTAAAAGATAAGAATCGGCTAATAGCCAAGGTTAAAGAATTGGATTCGTATACTGGCTCAGATGATTTAAAAATGGAAGATGCCGAAGTATCAATACCCGAGGCACTAATCTTTTTTGGTTTTGACACTAATTTTACACAAAGGGAGGCTCGCAAAGACTTTAAAGTAAGATATAGGCAATTACAGTTAGAGCACCACCCTGATTCAGAAACTGGCAACGAGGAATCATTTTTATTTTTGCAGAAGTGTTATAACATTTTAAAGAAGTGGATCCGTTAGAAAATTTTGATAGACTGGCACTATGAGTCACTATGAAACTCTTGGCGTAACTGACTCATCTTCCGAAGATGAGATCAAAAAAGCCTACAAGAAACTTGCTAAAAAGCATCACCCAGATGCTAATCCAAATAACCCCTCCTCCGAGGATAGGTTTAAGAAAATCTCGGCTGCCTATAGCGTAATCGGTGATTCGCAGAAGCGTGCTCAGTATGATAATGAGCAACAAATGCGAGCAAGCGGCTTTTCTGGGTTCGAAGGCTTCAGCGGCGGCTTCGACCCCTTCTCTGCCTTCAGGGGCGGCAGCCCTTTCCCCTGGCAACAAAGCTCTTCTCTACACTTACAGACATCTATCCAAGTGTCTTTCTTGGACGCAAAACAAGACCAGGTAAAGCCAGTTAAATTTAACCGCAGAAGCCCTTGCTCTAGATGCAAGGGGACTGGGGCTAAAGAATACCACGCCTCAGGATGTTTGACCTGCAAAGGTCAGGGGAGGGTCACACAGATGCTTGGTGGCCTTATACAGGCCACGCAAACATGCCATGCTTGTCGTGGCACCGGGAAATTGATCAAAAAGAAATGCGCAACGTGCAAAGATGGATCAATATCACAAACCTCCGAGGTTAGTGTCCATATTCCAGCAGGAATACTCGATGGCCAAACTCTTAGGCTGCGCGGAGAGGGTCATCGCTCTGCCGAAGGCAAGGGCGACCTATTAATACAAGTTGCTATAACACCAGATAAACGATGGGAGCGACAGGGGGCTCACATTATCACAAAACTCAAAGTTAACTACCCAACCCTGGTGCTGGGTGGCAACATAGAAGTAGAAACTATTTGGGGCAAGGAATTAGTAAAAATTCCTGAAAATACAAAAAGTGGATCAAAACTAGCACTTTCTAGAAAAGGCTTCCCAAGGCTAGGAAGAATTCTAGAGAGCGAGCGGGGATCCCATTACCTTATTATCGAACTAGAGTTGCCAAAAACCTTACCAAAAAACACTTCAAAGAAGCACAAAACATTACTACAAGAACTTAAAAAATTGTATGATGCGACTAAATAAGGACAAGGTTAAGGAGATAGCCAGCAATACGGGTGAAGTCAATTGCTTGCTGTGGAAAAACATTAAGTTTTCTTGGGAATCTACCCTAAATAATGTTGACCAGTATGTTTCCGAAGGTTATTTTTTAGGTATACATCCAAAATATGTATATGAAAGATTAACTATATCTGCTGACTTTACCAATAATGTTTTTTATTTAAAGACAGGACGCGGTAAAATAATTACCTGGATCAATATACTTGATCTTTAGTTCAAATCTTGATATCACCGTCCACTAGTATATACTCACAATAGGAGAATTTTATGGCTAAGAACATGTTGTTTAATGAAGAAGCTCGGAAAGCAATGCTTGAGGGTGTTAAAAAACTATCATCAGCAGTTAAGGCTACTTTAGGACCCACTGGAAGAAATGTTGTAATTAAGAACAAGGATAAGCCTCCGCATATCACAAAAGATGGGGTCACTGTTGCAAACGAGGTGAGCCTAGAAGACCCTATTGAGAATCTTGGAGCAGAGCTTGTTCGTGAGGTAGCAAGTAAAACCGGCTCCGCTGCGGGAGATGGCACAACCACTGCTACCATTTTAGCAGAAGCCATTCTCACAAATGGTAATAGCTACTTATCTGCTGGCGTTAACGCAACTGAATTAAGGCGGGGTATAGATCTCGCTGTGAAGGCAGTTAGTGAAGAACTAGCAGCAATGTCCCGGAAAGTCTCCTCCAAAGAAGAGATTTTTCAGGTAGCATCCATTTCAGCAAATAGCGATAAAGAAATAGGCGCGATGCTAGCAGATCTTATTGATGAGATTGGATCAGACGGAGTAGCTACTATTGAGAAAAGCGGGACCTCTGAAACCTTTGTTGATAAGGTAGATGGGCTGCAGTTGCAGGGCGGGATGATAAATAGCTACTTCGCTAATAAAGATACAGGAGAAGCCGTTTGGGAAAATGCTAGAATTCTTATCTATAATGGTCGTATTACTGCAGCCCGAGATATAATCCTAGGAAATCAAACAGGATTACTGGAAAGAGCCCTATCTGCTGCCAGCGATGGCAGACCTCTAGTTATCATAGCTGACGGGGTAGACGGAGAAGCTCTCCATGTATTAGTAATAAACAGAGTACAGGGCGGTGCCAAAGTTTTGGCTGTTAGGACTCCCTTCTCTTTGAATAAAGCAGAGCTTTTAGAAGATGTTGCAATACTGACTGGAGGAAAGGTGTTCTCCAAGACCGCTGGGCATAAGATCAATAAAATTGCTCTAGAAGAGCTTGGGTCTTCGGCTAAGATAATAGCAACCAAAGAGAAGACTCTGATCTTAGGCGGTCATGGTGATGAAGATAAAATAGCTGCTCGTGTAGCAACCCTACATGAGTTAATGGACAAAGAGACAGACGAAGCTACTAAGAGAGAACTAAAAGAGCGAGCTGCAAAGCTTAGCAAGGGCATTGCTGTCATTCGAGTAGGGGGATCTTCTGAGATCGAAATGAAAGAACGCCACGATAGAGTAGAGGACGCTCTCTATGCTACTCAGGCAGCGGTAGAGGAAGGCATTGTTCCCGGAGGCGGGGTAGCTTTAGTAAGGTGCATCAAAGTAGTGGAGGCTTTAAAGCTCGACAATGAAGAGCAGGCAAAAGGCGCGTCAATCATTATCAAATCCCTCTCCGAACCTCTTAAGCAGATCGCTAGAAATGCTGGAATCACAGGAGAGATCGTACTTGATAAGGTGTTGGCCGGAGATGGAAATTTTGGGTTTGATGCTAAAACTCAAACTTATGTAGATATGTTCGAGGCGGGTATTATTGACCCTGTCAAGGTGACAAAAGCTGCTATACAAAATGCCGCGAGTGTTGCTGGGTTAGTCCTTACTACGGATGTAGTGCTGATAGATACTCCGGAGCTAGAAAGCAAGTAGAGAAACCGTTACATACAAAGCATAGTCATTCCGCAAAGGCCTAGCCTTACCCTTAAGTTTCACGGCTAGCCAGGGAATCCTTCGTGGCCCGGTGAATCCTGTAATATTTATATTACAGGTAACAGAACTTCTATTCTCCATAGTAAGATCATTAACCCTAACACCGAGCTTAACAGACATGGAGACACCCCACATATCGTTTTCATACAGATTCCCCTTGGGTGTGTGGATTCCCAAGCTATAATGCCTTGTGCGAGCAACTTGGGGGGCAGCAGTATACTGTAAATCAGAGTTCCTCTTTTCGAGATCCCTCTCCGGACTAAGAGAAAATCTCCACCCACTCCAAGAAAATCTCCCTGAGCTTGTTAGTGTGACCGGACCCACTGATACTACATCATAGTCCTCGCCCACAGTAATTTGCTTAAATCTATGTCCACCATTTTCTATAGAGTAGTGATCAAAGAAGTTCACACGCTCTTCCCACCACCGGCTCCCAGCATCACTTGCCTCCAGGCCGTAGCGAGCCCTTGATCTATCAAAATCTAGAGGGTGCGCGTAACTTGCTTCTATCGAAGTTTTCAAAGCCCTATCATATAGATTTCTAAGCCCTCTGTTTATCTGTTTGTATATGATTTTCCTAAGGCCTCTGTACTTATAGGAATAAGTTATTCTAGGTCGATTAACATAGGAATCCCAGTAATCCGGAAAATCTAGATGATAATCCCGCCTTACTAAGTCTAGAGAAGCAGAGGTTAGTCGTAGATCACCGACATCATGCCTCTCCACCCCTAACCCAGAAGACAGACCAGAATTTCTATTTGAGTAGCCTGTCGGAATAACATTATCATCGTAATTTTGGGCATGGCATGGCTGTACTAAAAACAGTAAAAAAATTAAACTATATATATACCTAACCACTACTATAGTATAGCGTATTTAACTGTATTATTGAAATATGTTGACTAAATTTTTGAGGGTTTAGTTTTACTGAAATTTTACCAGTTTACATAGATTTTTGATATAATAATCATAAGATGCATAGACCAGGTTATTTAAATGGCTTTGAAGGTATTACAGCACGTAATGCCTCAACAAACAGAACACTGGGCCATTATTCTAGCGGCTTAACTTTAGGTAGTTTTGGTAAAGGGTCTATGGCACCACCGCCCGAACCGCCAGGCATAGCGCCTGGTGCTGCCCCTCCCCAATTCGTTGGTGGAAAATGGCAGTGCTCTGGAACCCAACCAACATCAGCCGCAGATGGGTTTTACCAGTGCTGTCCCATAACCGGATGGACTAAGGTAGGCTTCGAAGATAGAGTACCTTGCGGAAAAAATAACGGGATGCTCACCTGTGGCCCCCTACCAGAAGGCGCTGCTGTTGAAGATGCAATATGCTGCGAAAATATCACGGAATGGGCTCCCCGTGGAGAGCCAGGAAGTGACCCTTGCGAACAAGCAGGTATGGCACACTCTCAGGCTACAGGACGGGCAGTGCCCGGAATGACCTCAACCATGCTCACAGAAGATATAGTTATTGATCAAGGCCCTCTGCTAAGCCCTGTGCTGTTAGTGGGCGGTGGGCTGGTCGTTGCTATAATTTTTGGTGTTACTATCTTCTTAAAACTTAAGAGTTAGCAACTACTCTAGCAAATAGAGGATTAGAAAGAGCACTTTTACTACGATTTTTCCTGATGTGATTTACTATTTTCTTACCAGGCTCATTAGATAGTTTTCTAATGGCTAATCCAGAAATAAGCCCTGATCGATTCCAGCCAGCCCAACACGTACTAAGAACATTATCTCCGCGAAGTATATGTTCTATAGCAAGTTCCGCAGCCTGCTTAGCCTTTTTGATAGTTTTTTTATACTCTCTAGGAGTAAATAAGATAGTATCTCTCAAAGGGACATACAGAACATCCGCAGCTTCAAATCCGCCACCGGTATCCTCTATATAATTAGGTTGGTAGTTTTTTGCAGCAAGTATAAGCAACGAAATGTTATTCTCTCGAAGAATTTCCGGTATCTCTCTAGCCCCCGCCTGATACAGTTCCCCACCATTGGTATGTCTATATATGAGACTCATTACCTACCTCTAGCAGATGTAGCGGGCTTCTTTGCTGTAAAATAATAAAGTAGGCCAATCGTTACCAAGATAGGTATCCACATGTTTGCTTTCTTGGTTTCTCCAAACCCCCAGCCGTCCAAATTAGAAGGGCCAAAAAAAGCACCTCTTAGCCAGGAAAATAGACCACCAGTTTCTGCTGGAGGCGTAGGCCTAGCTGGAGCCGCTGCCGCTGGGGCAGACCTGCGGATAATTGCAGGAGGAGCCGCAGAGCTAGATCTCTGCATAGCTTTTCTAGTTTCGTGCGCCGACACCATAGACTCAATTTTTGATTGTGCTGTAGGAGCAGATCTTCTTGCCCTGCGGGGCATACCACCACCCCCACCACCGCCGGTATAAGCGCCAGGTGGGGCCATAACAGGTGCTTGGGTGACCATAGAGTCAACATGTGATTGGGCCATCTCTAATTGCTGTAGCTCCCCTTCAAGTTTTGCTTTTTCAGCATCTTCCAAAGCTTGTTCTTCTGGAGATTTAGAGGCCTGGGGAGCAGCTTGCGAAGCCCGGGCCTGAGCTTGGGCCGGAGCTTTTTGAAAACAACTCGGGCATGATAGATTAGAGCAGGGCCCTGGATATCCAGCCGCTGTTCTGGCCTGGCAACTAGTAAAGCCCTGGGCAGGCTCCTCAGGAAGCTCCCTATAGTTAGGATCATCAAAACAATCTTTTTCCTGATATACAGTCCCCTCCGGATCACAATCACCACCATCACAACAATCCTTGCCTTTGCAAGGCATGCCTTTGGTAGAGGTAGCTTCTCCTTCAGGACATTTCGGATCTTGCATATAAAATTTTCCGGTTCTTTTATCTACCGCGTTGTCTATTGCTTTAGATCCCGGAGGCGCTCCACCTGGAGGAGCAGAAGGTGGTGGGGTGAAAGCCCCTTTACCATTAAAATTTCCTAAAGAGCTATAGGAAGACCCAAAGCTGCTTTTATTTCTAGGAGACATTCCTTGAAAGCCTGATAAATTTCCTGGACGTGTAACCATATAGCTAATCCTTAGTATTTATTATATCAGTTAAGAAAACTTTTCGCAATTACTTCTATTTTTGTATAATGATTACTGAGGTAACTACGATGGCACAGTATTCAGAACTAGGCGACTTATACGGAGAACAACGATTAGGTTCTTTCGAAGGTTATGGTGTATCCAATCTTGGCCAAGGCTTCGGGAATTTAGGAGATTTAAGTGGCGCAGCTTCCGATAGACTCGATAATGAAATAGATCAACTCCAAAACGACCTGTATACTGCCCAAAATCAGGTAGGGCGCGGTCAAGGCCATATGCCCGGTACCTTTAGGCACCCATCAAATCGTGGAAGAACAGGAGAGTTTGCGCTCGGTAATACCAACAGGCTGCTACCCCAAACAATACAGCAACGCCAAAGCCTTGGGGCGCAACCAGCTCAAGGATCTCAGGACAACGGCGCTTCAGCCGGAGAAGTACTAACCGGAATCGGTGCCATTTTAGGACCTCTAGCCCAAGCCGGGGTTGGCATTTTCTCTGCTAGCCAGCAAGCCAAATTAGAAGAACAAAGATTAAAAAGTGGTGGAGGACATCGTGGCGGCGGCGGTAACGCTGCACTCATCGCAGCCCTCAGTAACCAAGGTGGCGGCGGAAGCAGCACCGGAATAATTATAGCAGTAGTCGCTGTAATCATGATCATGGGAATGATGATGTTTATGATGAGTAAAAAGGATTAGGAGCCTAAATGTCTAATAACATACCAATTTTAGTAATCGGTGGCGGTGCCCTAGCTGCTGGTGTTTACTTTTTAACCAAGAGCAAGGACCCTGTTGCACAGGCTAAAGCGCGAAGAGACACTGCTATTGCTCGCGGTGGCCCTAAGATGGAAGCCCTCAATATGGAAGATCCGCCCCTAAAGGGCGCTCAAGTAGCTGAAGGCTTTAATATCGAACGCCGAGGAGACTGGTCAAAAGATAATCCCAAGTTCGTTCTATCTGGGGATGGCGCGGTATTCACTTCCTTCAACCACCGTCGCCAATTTAAGGCCCCAGCTAATCACCCTCTATGGGGCAATGAAGTTTGCCGGGGCGGATGCGTTCTTTATACAACAGGATCAAACCCTAACGCAAAATACCCTTCCGAATTCGTAGAAACCTCCAAAGGCATTGCAGCCATACTAGGAACCGCTGGAACAGCTGCAACCGGAATCTTCAAAGCCAAAAGCCAATTTGATCTCGACTCAATGCGCCTCAAAGGTGGCGGCGGGGGAGGCGGCGGTGGCGGCGACCAAGCTGCCCTACTAGCTGCGATAGCCGGAAGAAAACCTAAGTCCAATACCGGAGTTATAGCTGCAGTCGCTATAGGTGGAATCGCTATGATGGGCATGATGTTCTTCATGATGAACCAAGGTAAAGACGAAGACGGCAAATAAGGATTAGTATGCCAAACACCCACGTAGGTAAATTAGGATCATTCGAGTCTTTCCAAGGATGGTCTGCCTTCGGAGATCTAGGTGTTTTTGCCCCAAATGTGCCTTGCGAGTCTATATGCGCCCAAGCCATGCCCACGGCGATGGGCGCTTGCATTCCTCAGTGTGGCCAAGAAAAGGCGCAATATGAACGCTCACAAGCACAGGCAGCAGCTTACACAGCTGGCCAGAAATCACGACCCGCACCCGCACCAGCCCCTTCCGGAGTAAATGCAGGCCAAGTAATGCAAGGTATTGGTGCTATCTTAGCTCCTCTAGCTAAAGCTGGCGTTGGTATCTACGCAGCCCACCAGCAAGCAAAATTAGCCGAAATGCAATTTAAGCAGGGAGGGGGCCAGCAGTCTTTTGGGCCACCCCCACCAATGTTTTTCCCACCACCACCCCCTAAAAAATCACCAGTAATGATGATCGTCTTAGCAGTAGTCGGCCTAGCAATGATGGGTGGAATGTTTATGATGATGAGCGGCGGAGACGAAGGCGGTCAAGCCCAAGGCGGTCAAGGTGGCGGTCAAATGCCAATGCTCACTCCCAATTCTGCTGGTGGGGTAACGTATGCAGCCCCTCCTAGAGTAACCAAGGTGAAGAGGGTTCGCAAGCGCCGCAAGCGCCGTCGCCGCCCATAACTAACCTACTAATCTAATCATCAGAAAAGATTAGTTAATATCTCCAAAAATAGGTATACTATTAATAGCATGTATATATCAACATTAGGCCAAGAAGACCAAGAATTTATCGAACCCCCTAGAGATTCTTCTGCTGAAACTATTCATGCAGTAGCAGACCTAACTCGCGCCATAGCAGAGCCCGCTGCGCAGGCTTTTGCCATACACGCAAGGACAGAACTCAATAAAGAGAGGCTCAAAGCTGGGCTTCCTATACTGAGGCCAGGAAGACCCCTCCCTCCACCCCCACCCGCCCCAAAAGATAATTTTGTATTAGGGGGCATAGCTTTACTTGTCATCGTCTATTTGTTATTCTTTAAGTCTTAGCTTAGGAATTATATGCAAAAAAAACTCTCATACCCTGAAGTTCTGCAAAAAATCGATGAACTTAGGTCTGCAGGTTTATCCGATACAGACCCACAAATAAGAAAGCTCAAAGTTCAGCTTTGGGGCTATTTGGAAAAGAAAAATAAGAAAAAATCTAACAAAGTAGTTCCTACTGTAATGGCAATAAAAACCATAAAGTTGAATCCCAGAACACTGGGAAACACTAAGCTACCGGCCCCTGCAAACACACCGACCCCCGCAAACACAGGCACTGAACTTGAAAAAGCTAAAAGTGGTTCCCAGATAGAAAAACAAGCAGATAAACCCTTGAAGCCTAATATCAAATATGTGCTGCTAGGAATTATTATTGCTATTGCAATGGTTTGCTATAAGTTCTATAAAAAAGATTAGATATACTTTTTACATACCGCCCAGGAAAGCAGAGCACCAAATACGCCAGCGGCTACAACACTTACGCCAACAATAGCGTACATACCCGCTCTTGGTTTTCCAAAGGGCGCAAAAGATTGTTCAATTCCAATAGTTTGCACAGCTATCTCTGGCCTTATCAGCTTCATCATCAGCGGATGATCGGACTGTATAGCAGTATTTGAAGGCGTTCCCGGAACAAGTATGTCAGCTAAATTTACCACTATTTTGGGCGTCACGTTGCTATCAATAACAAGTTCCGCTTGGCCAGCAACAGCAGTTAGTAGAGATCTCATGTCGGGCATAAATCAATTATACCTTATTAGCGTAGAAATACATACCTCCCTTAATAGGTTAATTTAGCAGAAACTCTTGTTTACACTGACTAGCATGCTACTCTCCCTCTAGGAGATTCTATGCTAGAAATTCAGGGTGATTTGTTCACCTACAACCCACGCGCCATACCACTAGAAGCCACCCCAAATACAGTAGAAGAGCTGTTAGCTTTTAGTCCTTCTCATGGAAACATACTCAGGTGCATAACGACCAACGGAGTAGTTAATAAATTAGGATATTTAGTTATGGGGGCCGGAGTTGCGAAACTAGCAAAGCGCAGATTCAGAGAACTACCCTATTTACTTGGACAAAAAATAGATGAAAGAGGAAATCATGTTTATATCATTGATGAATATGGAATGGCTAGTTTCCCCACAAAGCATCACTGGAAAGATGATTCCGATATTAATTTGATTGTGCAAAGCTGCAGAGAACTCTTACATTTTTCTAAAAAATGGGATTATGTAATCCTCCCCAGGCCCGGGTGTGGTTTAGGGGGTTTAGCCTGGAATGAAGTCAAACCTATAATTAGCGAAATTTTACATCAAGATAAATTCATAGTTGTCCATCTGTAGGACTATTACAGAAGAACAGGTAACATAGGTATATGAACTTTTCACTAAACGCGACCGAAAAAACAGTAAAAAAAGCTATATCAAAAGCCGCTGAGGAATTAACTATTGACGATGTAGTTGATTGGAAATCCCCAGCATGGTCCCATTTAATGGCAATAACAGCGGGCCTGAAGCCTTTCTCTGACCCAGCTATTTTGATCATACCGGAGGTCTTTCGGGCCTTTTTGCCGAGAGTAGATTTCTCGCCAACAACACAGGACCGCCAGCTTGCTGCCCAAGCTCTGAAAAATGCCCTATTTCATGTGAATTATGCAATCATAGAAACCACTAAAATGGCCTATAGCTCAGTTCTCCAGTCTCCTGTAGGAGGATTGCTGGGATCATTGCAGCAAAGCATTCCAGGAGGAATAGACCAGTTTCTTGGGGAGTTACAAAACGAGCTTAATAACTATGATATGAGAAAGCTATACTTCCAAACAGGTCTTGCTATGATGTCAGATGAGCAAGCTTGGCTAGGAAAGCACCACACCTTTGCTGTTGGGGTACTAAATATTTACGATGCAGACCCCTCAAGAATTCTGACTGATAGTGAATACTTTAGTTTTGCTTATGATCTTGGTATGCTAAGTGACGGTGTTATTACTTTCGATCCTCTAAACCAGAAGAAGGAAAGTTTATCACCAGATCAAATGATGTCAGCACTGACCCAGACCCTCAGCCAAGCATCAGGACAAGATATAGCCTAAACGTTTCCAGTTTGCTAGAATAAAGCATGGAAACCGAACTCTGGTATCATGGAACACCTAATCCTGACTCAATTCTGGATAAGGGGTTCAATATAAACCATCAACGAACCAGTGACCCCGGAGATTTCGGCTGGGGAACTTACGCCAGCAGATCCCTCTCTAGATCCCGGTGCTATGGAACTGTATTGGGTGTTTTAGTGGATACAAGCTCTTGCGCTTATATATCTAACCCCTACTTCCTTAAAGGCATAAATCAGGTCCTTCCCTCAACATTTGAAGAGCACTTATTTTATGATATAGTTTTTGATACTAGCGATCCCGCCCTCTATCCAACAATGCTAACTATAAAGGGACCTCGCGTATCACGAGAAGCCATATGCAAAGAAATCAGGGACAAGTTTTTAGAAAATGGCTATACTGGTATAGCTACAGATTATAATATCGGGGAACTAGTGATCTTTGATCACGAAATAATTAAAGACGTATTCCTGCTAGACCGATAGAGGCCCTAACAACTACTCTTTCTTTTTACGCTTCTTTTTCTTCTCTTCTTCTTCGTGCGCTTTCTTACTAACACGCTTCAGAGCCTTGGTTTTTGGGGCATCTTCAGGATTCTTCCTAGGACGACCGCGAGGACGCTTGGGCTTATCTATCTTAGGATGCTTTCTAGGACGACCGCGAGGACGCTTGGGCTTATCTATCTTAGGATGCTTTCTAGGACGACCGCGAGGACGCTTGGGCTTATCTATCTTAGGATGCTTTCTAGGACGACCGCGAGGACGCTTGGCTTTTTCCACTCTTACCTTTTTGGGCCTGCCCCTTGTTGCCTTTTTCTTAGGAAGGCGCTTAAGGGGTTCCTTTGCAGCAAGGAGAACCTTCTTGGCTTCCGCCAGCCTCTCGGCCATATCTTTAGATGGACGACCACGCCCCCTAGGAGCGAACCATAATCTTTTAGCAGAACGAACTGTTAGCTCTTTAGTGCGTCGTTTTGGCAGCTTTTTTGTGGTTTTCCTAGTCTTTGGAGACTTCTTAGCATTTGCTACCTTCTTAGTTTTTGGGTTTTTTGCAGCGGCAGCAGGGTTTCGCCTTAAGTTCTTTTTAGGGTTTTTGTTTTTCATAGTAGTTCCTGATGAAGCTAGTAAAACTAGTTAGTTTACAATACTATCATCTCTTAATCAGACTAGGTTTTCAATAGCTGGATCTTGACAAATCTCTAGGCATTACTATACTTTATTTATGAGTGAATTAGATCCCAAACAAAACCCCCCAGGTAGCTCTAAAAGGTTTACCTTCAATTCCTTGCATACCCTTGCTGTTGAGAGCGCAAATCAAATTAATAAAACTACCCAAAAGTACAATGAATCCTTGTCCAAAAGAATAATTGACCTATCTAATAAGGCAGCTGATTTTAAGAAACAAGTAGAAGCAATAGAGCTAGAGATTACAAAGTTAAACAAAGAAATCAACTCCTCAGAAAAAAGCGCTCTTGACAAATACAATGAAACACTACAGGTTGTAGTTGGTTCCTTTGACACGCCTCCCCCACCCTGGAAAGCTTCAATAGTAATGCAAGATGGAAAGCCAGTCGGAGTAGATATCTCCCAGGAAACTCAATAGCGGCCACTATTGACTCTACTAAAAACATTGATATAATGCTAAAAACCCAAGGCAGAGCAGATTATGCAAGTTGAAAGAGTAATTCAGACCTTTAAAGATGGGGTCCTGACCTCCAAAAAAGTAGTGAAGGTACCTCCTTCTACCAATCCCGAAACTGGGTGGGATGCAAGCCCGCCTAAACATCACAAAGCCTTAGATTTGGGAGACTTTAGCGCTGTTGCTATACAACAAGCGGCTAATGCCCAAGAACTCTTGATGGCTGAGGTCAGGAAACTTAGGAGGAATTTAATTAAGTCTGAGCGAGAAGCAGGAGCTAGGCTAAAAGAGCGGGATGCTCTAAAAAAGGCTCTGCAAAGACGACTAGACCAAGTAGAAGGCTTACAGATGAGAAACGATGACCTGTCCTGCCAGGTAGCTGCTCATGAAGATGACAATCTTCATCTAGAAGAGGAGCTAACTAAATACAAGAATCGAGTCACCTTTCTAAGCACACAACGAGCCACGCCACCTGATTCTGACCGGCAACGTGCTCGCACAGGTCCTAGGCAACCAACGCAGCCCGCTTCCGATCAGCAACGTGCTCGCACAGGTCCCAGGCAACCAGCCCAGCCTGAAAAAACACAAGCAGCAATAACAAAAAGCAGTGCCGAAAAAGCTGCTGAACTTTTGGGCGAGCCCGCACAAGAACAGGTATCCAAAGAAGTTCGCTCCATCGCAGCTAGCCCAGTAAAGAAGTAGGATAATGTCAACACTTAGAGTAAGAAGATGCGGTATTTGCAAAGAGTCTGGCCATAATGCAAGAACTTGTTCTCAGGCATCTACTCTAGGATCTATACCGCCCCTAGGATCTACTGCCACTCCCCCAGAACTAGAATATGAAGTTGTGGATGGCAAAGCCTTGCTGGGGGCCTTCAGGTTGGGCTCTAGGCACGTATATGTCAGTATGCTGCCGTCTCACGCCGAATCCGTAATGGTTAAGTACAACCCTAATATCCAGGTATCTTGTGTTATACCTCCACAAAAATTTAATGTAAGCTATGCTACTAGACGACAAACCAAATCGCATCTGGATATAACGACGCCCACACTAATTATGAGTTGCGGTTACGGAGAGGTTCCTACATCCCGAAGTCATAAAAGTGTAAACCTGGGATATACTTTATGGGCGTATGATACGGAAAGAAAAAATAAAATCTGGGCTAAACCTTACGTTTTCGCCAATGTCTATACGGGTTCCGGGCAGGTGTGCTTCGGAGGTTTAAGGCCCAGCAGCCTGAGACAAGCATACAATCAGTATTGGTCTAGTAGCTTTAATAATGACCTTTTCCGGGAACCGCATAATTGCGGGGAAAAATCACACAGCTTTAATTATTACCACAATGGCTGCAGATGCGACCCAAACCATAAACAACACACCTGCGAATGCTCCAGAGTGACTTTTCACAAGCATCGAGGATGCGGGTGCAGGACCGTGGCTGCTTCTAAGAAATGTCGTGGTGGGTGCGAAAGACGCGGTGCCGATGGCTGTCTTTGCTGCCAGGCCATTCGCAGAGTTACTGCCGCAGCACTAGAGCTAGACCCTAATATGAAGATTAGAAAGAAAAATAAGCTAGCAGTTGTTGAAGGAACTCCTTATCCGGATTGTGGGTGTGGCTTTAGACATAAACAGGCATGTGGGTGTTCCACAAATAGATGCACCTGCCTTTGCTTATGCGCTTGCTGCCAGAAAACCTGCGTACATGAACCATGCGTATGTCAATGCTGCAAAGATACTTGTAGGTGCAGATGCGCGTGCACTGTTGAGAAACAGTTTTCTCATCATATTAAAAACTATCATGAAAGCAGGCTACTTAAACAAAAGTGGACCGACCAAACTCCGCTTTTCTGCGGAACTAAATTTTGGGCCTCTTCAAAAAGCACAACAGGAATCCTCATCTCCAATGAGAAAACCCTGCTATCCCAGATTCCAAGAAAATTCTGGAGAAAAGATACTCACGGAAGCCCTATGGTAATTGCCACAGCGCTGTTAAAAGACGACACCTGGTACTTCGAATCAGGCGGCTTCACTTTCTCCTTGCCACAAAGTAGCGTAATTGCAAACTAGCCTGGTTATGGTATGATCAAATCATGGATTTCAATATTTTAAGTAGAGCCCATTTTCAGGATTCTGTTTTGACCTTTCCTATCAACACAGGCTCCGGGGCATCCACGGCGTATTCCCATGATCTTAACGGTGGATCCTTTTGCTTGAAAAGAGCAGAGTGGAGATATAGCGTTCCGGGAGGCCAACTAGATGATTACGGGTGGCCCAAGGTCCCAATGCAGATATCCATTAACGGGGCGATGCAAGACCAGACCGCTAGCCCAGTAGTCATATCTCCACCGGCTCTTCTTAAAAATAAAGTAGAAGTATCCATTAGTAACCCTTCTTCTCTGCAGGTTACCATCCATTTAACTATTACTGGAACCTTGGTTACCCCCATAGGAGATAGTGCATTGACCAGTAAAGAGATGTTAGGCTATTCTCTTCTTGATGATTCACAGAAAGGAATGCTTGCTCTGGAGGAAGCCGCAACAGATAGGATGAGAGAGCATCTCAAGCAACTAGGGTTTGACTCACAGACGCAAGAGCAGATAATGCTAGGGCAATCTAACACTAGCAACATCAACCCTTCGGCACTACCCTCCGCAGTAATAAAGGCATTAGACACAGAATCTAATAACACCAAAAAACCAGAGGAGCTTAAATCTCTTCTAGTCGGAGATCTCGTTCAGTTTAAATTAACGAACAGTAGCGAGATTACTCTTGATGAAATACAAGCATTATCAGACTATCTCTTGAGCAAAGAGTGGAAAAAATAATGAAAAGAAAGACCAGAGGAAGACGGGCTGCTATTAAAGCAGCCCGTCTTTCGAAATTTTATGCGCATCGCGTCGGGGCAGTGTTATTCAATGGGCCCCGGCTAATATCTCTTGGATACAATGTTCATAAATCTCATCCCGAGAATACGTGTTTCACGCGTCATGCAGAATTCAATTCATTAAAACGAACAAAGACCAGAACAAACAATCTAGTAATGTATGTAGCTAGATTAACAAGAACCGATAAGATCAGCCTAGCCCGTCCCTGCCCAGCTTGCCAAATAAAGATAAGAGAAGCCGGTATCCGGGAAGTATACTACACCACACACTCAGGCGAGCTAGAAAAACTTACTTTTGATGCTGAATTGGTAGGTTCTAATGTCTGAAAACTACAATGACACTAAGCAAGTTTTAAAAGAGTGGATAAAGACATCCTGGAGCTACTTAATGGCTACTAAAGACGCATTCACTAAAGAAACTAGAAAGTTCATAGTTGAGGCTCGTAGTGACTATGAGAAAGCCAAGAAAACTAAAGACGACTAGCGAAACTTGTCTGCTGTTTCTTTGACAGCGTCCGCTGCTCCAGTAACACTATCTACGGTTCCAGTTACCCTATCTTGGACTGATTTAACTGCAGCTTTAGCTTGCGATATCTGTCGTTGTTTGGTTAGCCAGACTAGCACAGCTATTATGACAATAGCTAGAAGCTTTCTCTCCATAAAAACAAGCAGGCCAAGGCTAACAGCACCTAAAAGAGGATTAGTCACTCCATGGTGGTCTAGACGATCAACAACCCCTTGTCCTACAGGAGCGGTTTTATCCACAATTTTACTACCAACGTCCCTTACTTGCCCCCCACGACGAACCGCCTCATCAACGAAGGGGCCTGGAGTTTCTCTAGCGATTTCAAAAGCTGATCCTCCAGGTTGTGATAATCTTTGGGTTTGTTGCAAGTAGATTTCGGAGGCTTCTGGACTCAGAGATCTTCGGAAACCAGACACACCCTCAGAGCTTGCCTGTTCTGGGGTTAGCTTTGTGGCTGCATTAGCCATCAAACCAGTAGCCCTTGCAGAAATATCGGTATACTTAAAATATGGGCAAGTTGCGGAGTCCCTGAATAGGGTCTGTACACTTGCAGAAATACTAGACCGAGAATCATCCCAACGCCTAGTATTTCTCAATTTCGCAAGCAGAGCTTTAGCCCCTCTTACAGTAGCTACAGGGGATCCCGCGCTCTGCTCTAGACCAATAAGCTCCGCTGTCAGCTGACATTTAACATCTTCTGTTTGTCCGAATGTGTGCATACACAAATAATAACATATTGTGCTTTAATTAGAAACCTTTCTTAGCACACTGATCTGCGACCGGGCACGAGGGACAATCGGGATCTTTCACAACACATATTACTTTAGCTAGTTGAATAAGATGCTTATGCTTGCTTACCGGTTTAGTAGAGGTAGTAAAGTCTTCAAATTTCCGGAGCTTGTCAGTAGGGGCATCATTTAAATTAATAACCCCTAGCCTAGACAGGACACGATCTGAATGCTCCTCAAAAGGTGCCTTTGCAGTTTTCTTCCAGCAATACTCCAGAAAGTCGGTTACACAAGCAGGAAAAACAGGCTCCTTGCGCTTTCTATATTTGAGAAATCTCTTATAGAAATTACTGTGTTTCGGGCAAGCCCGCACAGGACTTTCCGCTACAACCATTTTATTCCTCTCATTCATAATATCCCATGAATCGGGGATACCTTTGAGTTGGGCCAGATAGTTATCTATCAGATCCGGCTGTAGTTGGGGCATATTTGTCAAGTCAATTGTATCTAGGGTGCTCCAGGCGTTTTGTAGAAAATCCTTGATAGTGAGGGCTAATTCCCAAGTATCGCCTACTGCCCCGGCCTGTTTTAGAGATTCATCTATTTCTCGTAGGGTGCTAACTCGAACCTCATTCCAGCCCGAGAACTGCTTATTGCCGAACTCCCCTAGTTGAACCCCCCTAAAGATACGAACAGCGTCTCTGGCCACATCAGGGCTTTCAAAGTAGGAGATCAAGTAGTGGAGAACTCTGTCCGTAGTACCGGGCCTTTCCGGCAACTCCTGAGTAGCCCAAAATACTTTTTGATTACCAAAAGCCTGTTTTAAGCGCGGCCAAAAAAGTTCACTGTTCATATTTCACCTTATTTGCTATAGCTCGACGGATCTCACTATAGCAAATACTGGGCTCTTGACAAGACTTGCGGTCAAAGAGTTTGACAATCGCTTAGTATAGAGTTACACTGGATTTATGATCAAAGAACGTATTTTTCGTAAAAAAATAATCGTAGACAATTTTCTACTGCTCACTAAAGAAGAAATAGCAGAAGACTCCTTAGATAAAGCCAAACCACTAAAAAAAGAAGCAGAGTTAGTAGCTCAAATTCATTATACCCCTCGGGGCTATTTCTGTGAAGTTGAGCAGTTTTCTCCAATGGATGTTTGGAATGAAGATTTATTCTGTAAAATCGAAGGAATAAACGATGGCTCCCCAGAAGGAGATCTTTCCGAAAAGTTCTTCGACACAAAATTAGCATCAATGCACTTCATCACACGTCGCTTAAAAAGATTAGGCTGGGATCCGCTAGACGGATGGCATAACTCTTGATCCTACCTCTTGAATAAAAGCCAAAAACTACTATTATTAAAGTATGCAAATAACAGAAAAAGCCCAGGAGAAGATTAAACTCTTTCTAGCCGAAGAGCCATCAACTAAATTTTTCAGAGTTTCTGTCACTACTGGTGGTTGCAGCGGTTTTAGCTACAAGACTGAAATTACTGAAAAAAACCATGATGATTTAACGTTTCCTGCAAATGATAAGATCATTGTAGATCCCCTTAGCAGTCAGATGCTAGAAAGTACTATTTTAGATTACGTGGACAGCTTAGCACATTCTGGTTTTACCTTTACAAATTCTGATGCGACAAGCACCTGTGGCTGTGGGTTGAGTTTCGATCTTTAGTGGAAGAACTAGAAATAGCCCCTGGAGTAATATTCAAGAAGGAGCAAGGCCGCTCCCGGGTATGCATCCAAGGCCCTAAAGGTGAGGAAATTATAGCCTGGGATTACGATGAAATATGTGGAAGTGTAGAGGCCTGGATATCTAGCCTGAGAGCTATTAGTTTGGCAACGCAGCACGGCCCTTCCGTAGCACATGCTTGGGTAGAAAAAAAGAAGGCAGAAGCCGCTACACCAGCAGGCAGCCTTCTATGCAATATTTGCCAAAAACAGTTTGTGGTGGAAATTAACCGCCCTTTTGTCTTCATGGCTAACCTCAAAGGTGTATACTATCATGACTATCAGTGCGGAGAGGTATGCAACAAAAAGAGATATCAGCAGGTTTACAATAATGAGATGGGAAAAGATTTCATGAAGCTCTGGTCTCATTTAAAAGAAGCCCCTTGAAAAACCCCAAATACATAGTATATTGTGCTATAACCAATTCCTAACTCAGGAGAGATTTTAATGAAGTGCCCTTCGTGTGGACACAGTGAAGCTTACATGGGCTTTGCTTCTATAGATTGCCCCAATGTCGTATGTAAGTTCTACTCTGAAGAAGAAGATGACGTTATAATCGCGGTTCCAACCTTTAGCGGAGGGCCTACAGGCTCTACAGGCCCTTCCGGTACAGCAGGAATACCGGCAGCGCCTCCTGGTACAACAGGAATAGGGATTGCAACTAACCTGCGAGTAGATTTAACGTCAAGTATTATGCAAAATTCCGTGGCGCTGTCCCTCGTAGCACACGGGGATCCGGGATTTTCAAATAAGACTATAGAAATTCTATGGTCTGCCCCAACAGTTTCCCCTCCACGAATCTGCACTCTATCCACTAGGCAAGTTTATCACCTCTCGGGAATCAATGCAGATGGCCAAACAATCTATAATACCCATTGGCAATGCACTCTGGATGGCATTAAGCCAACAGATAACTGGTCACTAATCACAAGGATTTTCTAGGATCAACTAATGTCACTTAAAAGTGCAGATATTAAAAAGAAGCTTAAAGAGATCACGGGAATTGCTGCTGGTATCTGGTCCAGATGGGGCAGATACAAAGTAGGGTCTCCCACGGACATGAATCCTCCAGAGCATGCCTACGAATCCTTTATGAAGGGGTTAAGGTTTGGTGAGATATACCCTCAATATCAGGGCCTTTACGTACGCCTGTATGGAGCATCGGGTTGTGAGGTAGGTGATTTTAGATCAGTCGCTGTCTTTGAGCAGGACGGGGAGATTGCCTATATCATTGATCTTCAAAAAGACGGAACGGACGGGATGCTTTCCCCTACAGGAAGCCCTGAGCATTGGAATTCTATATGGCCCCTTTAATAGCTACCCATCCTAATAAAACCGAATTAAGAGCTAACTCTGAAACCAAAGAGATAACCCTAAAGATACCGACCCAACTAATTGAGTGCACAGCGGAACACCTGGAGAATAATAGATCCTTCAATATCTACAAGTGCTCCTTTTTTGAGGGCTATATTGGGTTGAACCAAGAGGAGCTTACAAGAGTCTTGTGCAGAGTACTTCTAAAGATGTCGCAGGAGAACACCATCCTAAGATATCTTCTAGATAAGGGCTTTGAAGTTAGTTCCCCAGAGGTAATCACGGATTTAAGTGATTACACCCTGCACATAGAAATAAAGGATTAGTATGCCGGTTGGAATGATAGATCAAGCCCTGCTCAAATTATCAGGAGAAAGCTTCTGTGAAGAAGGGGGCAAAGGGATAGACCCCCTAGAGATCAATAGGATCGCACGAACAATAAAAGAAGTTCATGATAAGGGTGTAAAGCTCGCTATAGTAGTAGGGGGCGGCAACATGATCCGTGGAGCAACACTCTCCGATAGAGGGCTAGATCGCGATACAGCAGATTACATGGGCATGCTGGGTACCCTAATCAATGCTCTAGCTCTTCAAGCAGCTTTAGAAGATATAGAAGTTCCCTCCCGAGTTCAGACAGCTATCAATGCTGATAAAGTAGCTGAACCCTATATCCGACGACGTGCTATTAGGCACCTCGAAAAGGGGAGAATTGTTATCCTTGCTGGTGGCGCAGGCATTCCTCGTTTCACTACAGATACCGTTTCTGTTTTACGGGCTAAAGAATTAGGCTTAAATCTAGTTCTGAAGGCCACAAAAGTAGATGGGGTTTATACATCTGACCCTAAAACAAATCCCGATGCCCAAAGATATCGATGCCTGTCTTTCAAAGATGCTATCCAAAAACGTTTAAAAGTTATGGATGCAACTGCTTTCACCCTAGCAGAAGAAAATCAAGTTTGCATACAAGTTTTCAACATTAAGAAAGAAGGAAACTTACTAAAGCTATTTCAAGCAGAAGATATTGGAACTCGCATAGATTCTTTTATGTCGTCACAGTTGGTAGGTACATAAAAAACGCTGACCGAAGTCAGCGTTTTTGTGTTGATTAGCAGACTGCTAATTTTTTGGCATGTCGCCTCAGCCGTTGCGGCGATAGCGTGACGCTGGGTTTCTTCTGAAAAGAGGGCCTCCCCAAGCATCACTGTTGCGTCTTCTGCCGGGAGGCCTGCAAGCACAAGTTCCGTCAGCGGCTTTGGATCCGTCACAGAGATCACACCTACCCCAAGGGCTTCCGTCTTTTTGCGCCTGGCACCAAGCACAAACACCGGTTGACTCATTGACTCTGTCTTCTGCAAAGCATTCACTGCACTCTTCGCCTTCTCTGCAAGTGCATTCCTCTCCGCTTTCTCCACAACCCCCACAATGTTCATGAAGTTCGTGTTGAACAGCGTCTTGAAGATCTAAACCAGCCTCATTTAAGCAGCTTTCGCACATGGCGTAACCCTGCTCTCCGCGACCAATTTTCTTTTCAGTAATGTTCGCGGCGGCGTCACTCAAAAGATTCCATTCTTCACCTTGCTGGTCTTCGTGAAGATCGTCTCCACAGTTGCAACATTCCCACACGCCTTCGCCTGGGTTCCTTCTGAAAAGAGGACCGCTCCAAGTATTTCTACGACGTGCTTCTACTGATCCCGGAGCGCATTTGCAGGGAGCGCATTCGCATGAGGGACACTCTGGGCATTCGCATGGAGCGCATTCGCAAGCAGGACATTCTGGACAATTTTCAGGGTTCCTTCGGAAAAAAGGATTTCTACGAGATCCTCCAGCTAAAAGGTGTGTCCCGAGATCTTCAAGCTCCCGGCACTCACACGGAGCACATTCGCATGCTGGACAATCTTCTGGGTTTCTTCTGAAAAGAGGGCCACCCCAAGCAGGAGCGCTGTTTCTTCTTAGGCGTCGGGAGCTACCCATTCCACCGCAGGAGCAACGACTCTCATCTCCACCACAGCCGCAGCCGCAAGAGGCCATACCGCAACCGGAACAAGGAGACCAACGAGCAGTCATTGCAGGGTTACGACGAAAGAGAGAACCGCCCCAAGTAGGATTTCTTCTTAGACGACGACGATAAAGAGGATTTCTGCGCTTACCAGCTTCCTTTTCTTGCCTGAGTTTGCAGGAGGCAGGGTGGGAGTCTAGAGGAGCCTTTGCTCCCGAGCCGCAGTCGCCGGGGCAGTGATAGATTACGTTTTCATTCCCTAGCGGGAAGGTGTTTCTTCTGAAAAGAGATCGACGTGGATTTCTGCGCCTGCCCCAGACAGGAGCACTATTTCTCCTACGACGAGGGTTTCTACGCTTACGGCGTGGGTTTCTTCTTAGCCAACTCATACTACTATCCATATCCATAGGTTCTCCTACCATTGATTCTACCGAATCTGGGTTTACATTAAAAATATTTTCTGCTATTTCTTTTCCAAATTCATAGGGTATTAGAGGATTTCTCCAGTAAGATGAAGTGCCTGCTCTTGCTCGCATTTTCCCCCCAAAAACAGTACCCGTATCTGCCCATGGCGCTGCTGCACCACCAGATTCCGACAATTCTGATTTGCAACTCCAGCATTGCCATCTATTAGCTTTATTTCCAGTCCCACACGAAGGACAGTTAACTGCAGGATTTTTTCTGAACATAGTTACTCCAGTATTTATTGTAACTAATTTCGTGCCACTTGACAAAAACTTAATAAAGTATAAGATACTTAAAATAAGGATTAGGTATGACGCTACCGATACTAACCAAAGAGACAGCAGACGCTTTAGCTCAGACTTCCAAAGAAGATCCTGATCATCCTATAGAATTTCTCAAGACTCTTGAAACTAAGAATCCTGTCCTGTATCAATACTTGGATTACACCATAAGCTTAGTTAATAAGAAATATAATAAAGAGCTGGCTGCCGAAGTGGCTAGTGTAGTAGGGATGACGTTAAGCTTGTTGAATGAGCAAAGTGAGCAAGCAAAAGCCAAGACCAAGACCAAAGCCAAACCCTCCACCAAACCCTCCACCAAACCCAAACCTAAACCCAAAACCCCAGCCAAAGGCAAAACCCCAGCCAAAGGCAAAACCCCAGCCAAACGTCCCAAAAAGGACCCTAAGCAAAAATAAGAATAACTATACCCAGTAAGATGAGGCCCACTACAAGATAGCTGGGACTTTTCTTTTTGTTTAGGTTAATTTCTAGCATAATACAAGTATGACAAAAATTAAAGAGACTCATCAAGTGAATGTTATAGCTACAAATAGAAAAGCAAGATTCAATTATAGCATTCTAGAAACCTGGGAGACAGGTATCAAGCTGCTTGGCCTAGAAGTAAAGGCTTTACGACAAGGAAACATTTCCATAGGAGAAGCTTGGGTTAAGGTAACAGATGCAGGAGTGTTTTTAGTAAACTGTTCTATAACACCAGACAGGGTGCCCGCATGGGAAAAATATGAGCACAGGAGGGATAGAGTTCTGCTACTTAAGAAGAAACAGATAAGAAAGTTAAAATTATCTCTACAGCAGGGCCAAACTATTATTCCTTTAAAAATTTATTTTAACAGCAAAGGCCTGGCTAAGCTAGAAATAGCAACAGCTAAAGGCAAAAAACTTCATGACAAACGAAAAGCCCTCCGAGAACGTGATAGCAAACGTTACGGATTCTAACCATCAGGAAAATCAATGTCTACAAAAGCAATAGAGAAAACTGAAACAAACACCCGAACATGCCCCATGTACAAAGTTATTATGCACAATGACGACGTTACTAGTATGGATTTTGTAGTTATGCTTTTAGTGTCTATTTTTAATAGAGAGGGCCCAGATGCTATAAAAGTTATGGCCGAGATCCACAATACTGGATCTGGGCTAGCTGGTGTTTATGCCCTGGAGCACGCTGAACTCAAGGTGGACCAGTGTCATAGTATGGCAAGAGCCCAAAAATTTCCTTTAACCTGTAGCATCGAACCAGCTTAATGCTAGAATAAATTAATGGGGTATACTCAATCTGAACTAGAACTAATGTCCGTTTGGACAGATATACTCGAAGGATTCGACCAATCCTGGGTTCTGTTTCAATTCGGAACTTGTGTCATTATTCAAAATCCGGAGAGTGACTTAGCAGCCCAAGCTATTCAGTTAATGAAGACCTGGGCTATGCCCGTAGCTGGAAGCCCCTCCTTCAAGTTCAGTGTCAGCTTTCTTTCAGACAAAGGAATACCTGGCTGCTTAGTAGGTTGCCACCATCCAGATATACTAACCTTCGTGCTACCCGCTGAAAGCCCAGTAAAAGGCAGAAAAGAGTTTGAGGGTGTGAGAATAGCCACAGGATCTTTTGGAAGAAAAAAGAGACAATGGGACTGCGAAACCCTAGAGATAATCCATATCGAAGACAAAAGAAACCTAGAATAGAGAACCAATGATACTAGACGAATTTCATAAAGAGATACAAGAATATGTTTTATCCAAGTGCTTACAGAAGGATGACCAGATACTTGTTGGGAAAAAAGCCGCTACTTTTGTTTCCCTGCCTACCATTTTTTATGGAAAGCTCGGGGCTCCCGGGGTAGAACCGGGTATCTATATAGACAGAACCAAGGTCCTTGTCTCTATTGATGGTAATCAAGAGACTCATGATATGTCTACAGTTACCCTAGATCCAAGTATAGTAGAACAGCGCATAACAAACCTAGAGCCTGGGTGGCACCTAATATCCTTAGCCCCGGATTTACTTGGAGAGCTTCCTGAGACCAAGTTTATAGAGGGAGATATTGTCAGGCTTACCGATGAAAATCATGAACACTATGATGCTAACTTGGATTTAAATCAGTTTGCTATCAACAGAATCAACTATGCTACCAACCCAGAGGATACTACCTATAAACTGAGAGCAGGAAAACTCTTCTTTAACGTATCAGAATCCCAACTATTTCGTTGTGGTGATGGCCCTGTGCGTATTTTTTACGGAGGTGAAAGCTGTAAACTTAGGTGGCGCAGCGTTAAAGACGAGGCTGAGTTTTTCCTATTACTGGGACGCTACTTACGAATCTATAACCCTTTGAATAAATCGTATTATTGGGATCTAGCCCAGGCACAACAGATGCTTTCAATAGGAAAAGGGCAGGCCATATTGCAAACCGCTGAGGGCCCTGCACTAATAACTTTTTGGGATTCTGATATAGGGAAGCAGATGACTTATTATCCAGAATTATTATTAGATATCTAGACTTTCGAGTCGCTTTAGGTTACTATCCAAGTAAATGCGCGAACTGCTACATAACGTATCGCATATTCTCTACAAGGGTGTCGCTGCCGCCTATAAAACTAAAATAGGATTTCTATATGACCTATCGGAGTCCGGTTCCTCAAATACTTTATTCGAAGCCACTGTCTTAAATAGCCTAGCTTCTTGTAATAAGTTTTTAGATTTCAACGCTAAAGAGCTTACTCCAGAACTATTGGTTCGATCTTTAGCTCTTACTTGCTACAAAAGAGCCAAAACCTACGGACATATACCACAATTATTTGGTTTGGCCATAGTAGAGGATAAAGGCTATATCTACGTGGCTTTACAGACCATGAGCAATACTGTTTGCAAATCAATAAAGCCCAAACCGCTATCTGCCAAAAGACACAGCGAGTTAATAACAGAGTTTGTGTTCAAAACGATGTTGCAGTATCTAACCATTGCTAGACCCCTAAGTAGCAGAGTTTTGGAGTATACCTGTAATTCGAATACGGCTTTATCACAATCCATAATTCCTTTACTAGAAAATACCACAAATGCCGTATACCCCTTTACAGACACCCCTCCCGAAGTTATATTCTCTGGGAGTTGGGATCCCCTGACACAGGAACACATGTATGTGGCGTCTATTGCAGAAGTTTTTTGTAATAGCAAAGTATACTTCGAAGTATCTATGGATACTATTCGGGGACCTTCTCTTGATTTACTAGATGCAGAACGTCTAATACAGCAGTTCGACAATATGTATTTTGTAATAACTAAAGCACCTACCTTTTTAGAAAAAGCAAAAATTTTCCCTAATGTGACTTTTGTGGTAGGAATAGATACCTGGTTAAAAGTAATTGATCCAAAATATTATGCATTTCCCCTTGATGAATTAATTAATAGATTCAACCAATACGGTTCTAAATTTTTAGTATTTGGGAGGCAAGAAGGAGAAAGGTGGCTAACTATGTCCGAGGATCAAACCTATGATATCGCACGTAAGGTGCCACAACACACCATATCGGATACCCCCGAAGAAGATTATGAGCCCGAGGATGTTATGCGATCCATCCTAGAGATTAAGTCACTACCCAAGCCCGAAGATGATAATAGACGGCATAAGAGAAAACATGTTGTTGGGTTGTGAGCGATCCCTTGCTTTTAACTTATTTCGATGTATGATCAAATAAATTATGGCGTCACATCCAGAACAATTACGATACCAGTTAATAGAAGCCATATCCTCTTCTATACCGTATGATCATCCAGATATAGAAGATATAGATATTGAGCTAGTTGATGTAATACAGGGCAAGGGCAGCAGCCATTACATAGCTATATTCTATTTCAGTAAAACAGAATTCTTTGCTGCCCTAGAAATGCAGAAGTTTCTTCAGGATGCCCGCTATGAAATTTTGGATGCAGTAGCAATGTCTATTACAAGAAAACGAATCCCGAATATTACTTTTAGAGTTACCGATGTATATCCAGAAATTCCAACAGAATTGATTTAGCCTCAGATAAGCTATTAAAGCGCTCCTACTTGCGCACTCGCGAGAAATGGATATAATGAAGAAAGATATTGGATGTGGCTCAATCTACGAAGATTTGCTTCGCCATAAAGGCTGAAAAATAAATGGTTTACATAAATACTAAAGAAGATATCGCTGGCATGAGAGCCGCTGGGCGTCTAGCCGCTGACGTTCTCAATAAAGTAGGAAAAAAGGTAAGATACGGGGTATCTACCCTAGAGTTAAATGATTATGTAGACCAGATTACTTCTGAAGCAGGTGCCACTAGCGCACCCTTTCAATACAAAGCATCTCCTACAGACCGGCCTTTTCCGAAACACTGCTGCACCAGTGTCAACCAAGTTGTTTGTCATGGAATCCCTAGCGATAAAGTTTGGCTTTCTAAGAGAGATATTATCAACGTAGATATAACCGTTATCTTAAACGGTTACCACGGAGATACTTCTAGAACTTTTTTCGCAGGAAAGCCTAAGCCAGAAATTAAGAAGCTTGTAGAAATAACAGAACAAGCGATGCATAAAGGTATAGAATCGGTAAAGCCAGGTGCTTGTATCAGTGATATTGGAAAAGCTATAGAGGAGTTCGTTAAGCCGCACAACTATGGAATAGTAGAGCAGCTAACTGGTCATGGGATAGGGAAAAACTTTCATCAAGAACCGGCCATTTATCATTTTAATGCCCCACATTACAAGTTGGAGCTTGTGCCTGGCATGACCTTCACTGTAGAGCCGATGCTTAATCTAGGAACTAAAGAAATTGGCTTATTAGATGACGGGTGGACTATCATCACTAAAGATGGTAAATGGTCTGCCCAGTTTGAGCATACTATCTTAGTAACCGATAGTGGTGTAGAAATCCTAACCAAGGCAGACTAAAGGAAAGCAATGGATTTAAGTGATCTTCGGCCTAAAGGCCAAAAAATATCTCAAGTTATACATGAAGGTCCTCGCAGCTATATTTTGTATCAGATGATACAGGAATTAGCAGCAGAGATGGTCTACGGGGCAGCCCAGGAAAGACGCACTATTTGCGAGTGTCATACGTCTCTCTTGATGCGCTCTGGCTGTCAGTGTGGCGGATCATGATGGAATCAGATACAGCTTTACTTGAATTTTACGCTGCCTATTTAGAGTATCTCCCACTTAAAAACCCTAAAAAGCTCTTCAAATGCAGTACGAAGATAGCAGAGGAGTTGGGGGAAGTAGCAGAAGCTACCTCGGCTCTGGATGGCAACGCTAAAAAAATAGCTAAAATAGCAGGAGAAGGGCAGACCCCGGAGGAGCGTCTCTCAGAAGAACTTATGGATGTGGTGGTGTGCTGTTTAAATTTAGCCCATGCTGCTAAACTTGATCCAGAAGCGATGTTCAAAAGCTGCACGGAGAAGCTTCGCATGAGGACGCAGGAACGTATAGAAAAAAAGCTAAAAAAGAACCCAGAAGAACCCTCACCAGCGGAGGACTAATGACCCAAAAACTATACAATCTCATCTCTGATTCGTTTGCTGAGCTACTACCAGAAAATAGCCCCTTCTGTACTCGAAAGGAAATAGATTCTCTGCATAGGTATACCTGTGAGTTCTTGGAGATAATAGATATTTACCCCGAAGTTCTATGGAGCTTCACTGATAAGATGCGTACAAATCTTGCAGAAGCCTCTTATTGGACAGATCCAGATGGAAAACCCCAGTGGAGAGTAGTCTATGACACTAAGAAATGGATTGCTATGGGCAAAGAAGGTCGTAAAAATACTATCATACACGAAGTATGCCATCTAGCTGTAGAAAAGCTGTATGGACATCGTGGAAAACCAGAAGGAGACAAGCCAGTAGTAACTGACCACGGAGAGCATTGGCAAGAGCTAATGACCAGATGCGGAGAGGAGCCTTTCAAGGAAGACTGTTGGAGATATAGATGAGCGACGATGACTTATTTACGACCAACGAGGAGCTAGAGATACATAGATGCTATACATGTGGCATCATTTTTGCCATGCCTACGGCATTTGTAGAAAATAGGAAAAAAGATGGGCTAAATTTCTATTGCCCAAATAGTCACTGTTTAGCTTTTCCCACTAAGGATGATAATGGAGAGACTGATCAAGAAAAGATCGAACGTCTAGAAGAAGAAAACCGTAACACTAAAAGCAGAAATATAAAATTAATGTCTCAGCTAGACCAGGCTCAGGCACATATTGCTAACACACCCCCAGGAAATACAGAAGAAAAAAATGACTGAAGAGACTAGCACGCCAGCTACGCCAAACCAGGCACCAATACCCACACCCAACCCCATGATAGAATATTCCGATTTTCAAAAATTGGATCTACGAGTTGCAACCATTACATCTGCAGAAGCAGTAGCCAAGACTGATAGGCTTGTGCATCTAAAGCTGGACATCGGAGAAGATGGGTTGCGCGACGTGGTTGCAGGGATCCGAGAATTTTACTCCCCAGAAGACTTACTTAACAAGCAAGTAGTCTATCTGGCCAATTTAGCGCCTAGAAAGCTGCGAGGAATTATGTCCACTGGAATGATATTAGCCGCAGCTGTATGCAAGGATACCGCAGTAACAGATCTTTCCCTAATACTGCCAGATAAACAACTACCAGCAGGAAGTGAGGTAGGCTAAGATGGCTACCAATTTAGAAAAAGAATTATTATCTCTGCCCGAAACCGAATTACAAGAATTACTAGCAAAGGTGCAGAATAAGCGAAAAAGGAAATCAAAAAAGAAGCTACTGAAAGTACCAAAAGCGGAGATGGATAATCTTCTTAAACGAGCGCAGAAGTTTTTTGATGGAGAAGAGGTTCGCAGGAACGAGCAGCTGAAGCTAGTATTTAATGTATACGATCATCTTGTTTGGGAATCAGAAGACAAAGTGCATTACGCAGGTATACACCTAGAGTTTGATAGCATGAAAAGCAAGCTACCTAATCCGCATTGGTTTTCCGAAGATAATACCACAGAATTTTTGCAAAATTCACTTCTTGAGTGCCTGCAGGATTACGAAGACATCGCTCCTCGCACACAAAAGAAAATAGAAGAATTGAACAAGAGAGTTAAAACTTTACTTATTGATATAGAGAAAAAAGAAAAACGTCTAGGGCTATCCCCAGGAACTATTTGGGACGAAATCGAAAAACGAACATAGTAACTCTTGTTTTTCATATTTTCCCAGTTAAGATGCTACTTGCTTAGGAGAACAAGACGATGAAAATTAGCGCAGAATATATTTGGATCGATGGAAGTAATGCAGATAAACCTACGAAGACGCTGCGATCTAAAAATCAGATACTCCAGCTTGGGCAAAGCAAAAATACACCAAAAGAGAAAACATTTGGACAGCTATCTACCTCGGTAGATCAGTACGAGATGGCTAATCTGCTTCGCCACCAAAATTGGTGGGGCGATGGGCCAGAAATGCCCCTACAGTTCCGCATGGAAGATTTACTAGACCTCCAAATTCCAGACTGGGGATTTGATGGGTCTAGCACGCTTCAAGCAGACGCGAAGCCCTCTGATAGACCGTTAATTCCGGTATGCGCTCTCATTAACCCGCTCCGTAAAAGAAGTATTCTTATACTATGCGAGGTTTTTGGCAAAGATGGAAAGCATCCTCACGCAACTAATACACGCAGAGCAATGGTCGAAACGTATGCGAGATTTACTGCAGAGGAACCCTGGTTTGGCATCGAACAAGAGTATACTCTATATCACGGTGGGCTGATGGCTCGCGTCCCTTATGGATGGCCAGAAAAGGGCCCAGCCACCGAGCAAGGCAAATATTATTGCGGTGTTGGGCTAGACGAAGCACCAGGTCGCCAAATAGCTATGGAGCACGAAGATGCCTGCCGAGATGCAGGACTATTAATTAGAGGAACTAATGCCGAGGTAATGCCAGGTCAGTGGGAGTTCCAAACAGATACTGGAAATCCGGTTACCGTAAGTGACCACTTATGGCTTATGCGCTACCTACTATACCGAATTGCAGCAAAGCACAACGCAAGTGTTAAGCTAGATCCAAAGCCCGTAAGCGGGGACTGGAATGGCGCGGGCGCTCACACAAATTTCTCCACTCTTGGTATGAGGAAGGAATACTCCGCCTGCGAGGAAGCTTGTAAAAAGCTAGAAACTAATTTCAAGAAGAACGGGTTCCCGTCTATGTATGGTGCTGGGTATGAGAAACGACTCACGGGAGCCCATGAAACTTGCTCTCATAAAGAATTCAGATATGGAGTAGCTGATCGCGCAGCTTCTATTCGTATTCCTCTCCACGTAAAAGTTAGAGGCGCTGGCTATATTGAAGATCGCCGCCCCTGCGCTAATATAGATCCTTATGAAGTAACGACCTTCTTAATGAAAACTATCTGCAAAGTCTAATCAATAGTGAAAACCTTTTGCTACTGCTGCCTGAAACCGAAGCATACTCGGTGGCGTGGGTTTTATTATAAGGGACTCTTGAAACATTTGAAATTATGCTTAGAATGTAAAAATAAGCTTTTTACGCCCGAGGGATTTGTCCAATTCACGACAACTCTCGAAGAAATTGCAAAAATTGCAAAAATTGGGCGTGGATACTGATCTAATAGAGGATTTATGAGAGTAGCCATACTGGGTTCGGGGCAGCAAGCACAGGGCGCTTTGCAATACCTATCTGACAAAAAAGTCAAAATTACCGTTGTAGATCAAGATATAGAGCAAGCTAAGAAGCTTGTAGATCTTTATAATAATTACCACGAATATGGGGACGGTGATAATCTCTGGACCAATGAGGGAGAGGTTCTTACCTGGCACGGAATTACCGCAGCTGGCCTCGATGCTTCCAATGAAGGGGAGCTTACTCTTTTTCTTCAAGACTATGAAGCAGCCTTTAATGCATTACCCTATTCCCTGTCTTTAACGGCTACAAAAGCAGCTATTGCTGCCAAATGTAATCTAGTTGATCTCGGCGGCAATAGCAAGATAGTAGAGCAGCAGCTTGCTTTATCAGACCAAGCAGACAGGCAAGGAGTGACAATCATACCTGATTGTGGGCTTGCCCCAGGACTAGTTAGTCTATTAACGGCTGACGCTGTAGAAGACCCACTTTTTTCACGGATAGACTCCGTAAAGATATACGTTGGCGGCCTACCGCTAGAACCAAAAAAAGCAGGACCACTAGAATACACACCGGTTTTCTCATTTGCTGGGCTCATCAATGAGTATGTAGAGCCAGTAAGGGCTCTGCGTAACGGAAAGCTTGTTGAATTACAGCCATTGACAGAGCTAGAAAATATACACTTTTCCTCCTCCTCTCGCACCTGGGCGGAGCTAGAAGCTTTCACGACCTCTGGGGGAGCTTCCACTCTACCAGAAACTTTCCAAGGCCGCGTTGCTAATCTCGAATACAAAACACTTCGATTCCCCGGCCACTGGAAAGCCCTACAGCTACTTAAATCTATGGATTCTTTTAACGTGGAAACTTTTAAAAAGTTGTGCCCACCAGGTCTTAGAGATCAGATCTTTGTTAAGGTAGTGGCTGATGGCTACACACCCACAGAGGCTAAAATAAAACGAACTTACCTTATCCATGAAACTGGAAATAATGGCTCGACCAGAGATTCCTGGCGTGAGGCAGATCCCGACGCGCCAGAAGATCCGCACCACTCTATTTCAGCTATGATGAAATGCACTGCTTACCCAGCAGCCATTATTCTAATGATGCTAGGTAATTCCGATCTAAGGATACCGCATGGCGTTCATAGACAGGAACATATTATAAACCCTCGTCATGTTATGAAAATGCTAACAAAGCGTGGAGTGAGGATTGAAATAAAGGACGACATAGAGCATGACCCAAGAAGCTTCTAATCTTGCTCAGCAGCGATATATCCGTGCTCTAGAACGAGTAGTTGGCATGGGGGATATCTCTGAGGAGGCCAAACTCAAATGTCTCGTCACACACTGCCCAAATCGTGCTGATCAAGGGAGCGGCCAATACCTACTCACCCAGCCCAATAAGCCTGGACAAGCACCTTATACCTGGGAGGGCGCTGTAGGCCCGCTGTTTATTTGTGGGCCTTGCTACATCCAGCTTAAGGCGGCTCCTTGGCGACCTAACCCAGCTACACAATACGGAAACTACCCTACTACTTCACAATACTCCCTCTACGGACCCTTTGACTAATGGATTCTATACAGCTAGATTTTTACATTAAACAAGCTAGCAAGGTATTTGTCTGGACCCAGCTTTCGGAACATCGTGGTTTATACATCAAGACAACTAAAGCCGCTTTGACCGAGTATCTACACTCATTAGACAAACCTTTTGATGAAGATATCTTCATTGAGTTTGGTGAGGAGACACAAGAACTATACTTAGGCCGAAGCAAAGAACAACATTAGCCTATTGAAAAATTAGCATTTCAGTATAGAATATACTCTCACGGAGATTTTAAAATGAAAAAATTACTAATACTACTTTCTTTGGTAGCGCTAATTGCTATTAGCCAGCCATCTTTTTCCAAGGATAATAACGCCCCAGCGCAAGCAGCCGCAGTTACTAGCTATACTATAGCAACTGGACAAAATCTGCTGTATAGCACCGCACATGTAATATCGGGTTCAAAAGTTATGATTGAGGAATCGGTTACTATCTTGTCTTTGAAAGACAAGAAGATCACAGTAGAGATTACTTCCACTCTAAAAGAGAAAGAAAAGCCTGATCGAGTATTGGCTAAGAAAAAAACCGAGTGGAGCCCTGTTCCGCCAGCGGTAATGAAAGACATCTTTCAGAGAATTAAGCCAGAAATTCAAACCTTTGTTCTAGATAAAAAATCATTTAATTATATAGAGGTTTCATCTGGGAGTCAGGTATGGTGGTTGGTTACTGACGGAAAGACTAATACTTTCCCGGGGGTTCTAAAAATTATGGAAGCACACAAAACACCAGATGAAGGCTTGCATTTCCATATAAAAATGCAGCTAACTAAAGTTAAATACCCAAATAAGAAATAATGACAGCTGATTCCCGGCTCTCTGTCCTCTAATTAGGAGATATCATGGATACACAGTTGCGCCAATTAGAAAGACAAGCTTTATCGGATCCCGAGGCCCTGGCCCGTTTGGTTTCTACCAAACTGCGCCTAGGATACCAAGAACGAAGTGAGCAGGTAGGATCCTCAGCCGTTTACAGTGGGAGCCCCTATACCCCCGAAGACTTTTCAAAACTAGTTGATTCCTGCATCAAGAGCAAAGATAGAGCAAAGTACCATCGATTTACTTGGGGTTTTTCTGTCGATGCTTCTGTTAGCTATGGCTATTGTGGAGATGATGCTTACGTTGATTCAGACGATATTGAACTCACCTTATACGTTAGTGGCGTTCGACTAGAAACTGAAAAGGAAATGAAATGGCGCAACAAGCAGCTTACAGATCGTGAAGAAGCTATCAAAAAGCAGAGGCGTGCAGAATCTAAGGTACGCAGAGACGCTAAAAAGTCCAGGGATGACCAAGAAAGGGAAACCTATAACAGGCTTAAGAGAAAATTTGAATCGGAAGAAAAGACAGAACAGCTTCTGGCTTCTATAGGGGAAGCTGCCGAGGCTTCTCTAAGAGAATATTCTCCTTCTTACTTTAAAAGCTGGTTTTATCGAAAGTTTAAGAAGCTGGGAGGAAAAACCCCCACTGAAATTTATGATGAAGGGGATATAGATAAACTACGTCTTTTCGCTCTTAAGACACTCTAGTAGAGTAACTCTGTAACAATGCCCGAGCCAAGGCCCTTAGCGGGGCCTTGTGCTAATTCTACATGATCACCAACTAGAATAGCAGCGGTCACATCAATGACGAATCCAGAGGCTTTGTCAGTAGAAAAGTATATAGGATGTAGCTTCCCGCTAATCCACACATTAGCTTCGGTCAAGGAAGGCTTGTTTAATTCTGTAATTTTAATACGAGCATTCACTACTCTTCGTCTTCTTCGTGATCCTCTTCGTCGTCTTCAATGTCATCTATTACATTACGGACTCGCTCAACTGCAGGCTCATCATCGTCATAATAGTAGTCATCGTTACCCTTGTTCTTAAAGAAGACCAAGGCTCCTCCAATAGCAACCAAACCCAAAAGAAGGATAACAGGAGCAATCATGCCGACATCCCCTTGATCTTCTCCAAGTGGTGGGTTTCCTAGATATGGGTTGTGTCTTGAATAGCTCATAGACCTATATTATCAAAAAGGCAGGAAAAGTCTAAGGTTTTTTCTCAGGCTATATTTCATAATACATCCCTGCTTTCTTATTGGGTATATCTACTAGGTAACTAGCTTGCCTTCTGTGAACTTTAGGTAGATGTCATTTATAGCCTTTGACACAGACTTAATATCCTTTCCGCAGATACGGCGAGAAGCTAGAATTTCAAGACTATCTAGAAGATAGGCATGAAGCTCATCCTCTAGACTAGACTCCGCATAGTCCTCAGCCAAGAAATCAAAAATGGCTTTTCTAGAGGTTTCTTTTAAACCACTCACTGCCTTAAGGACTTGTTCTTTATAGGCAGGCTCTACATAATACAGCCCGTGTGCTATTTCGTGATTAAGGGCATCGGGCTCTTGCCCATGAGTCCCTATGATGTAAAACTTGCCATCCCTACCCCCAAAAAGCGATATAAAATCCAACTCATCTTGAGCCAAGGGGTCGAGTTTCCCTTCTTTGAAAGGATCTAGAACCCAGGAAGGTATATTAAACCCGTCCCAGTCACTATAATAGGTAAATCTCCCATTAGGTGAATACCAATTTTTAAACTCATCCAGGGTAAAAGCTTTTCCAGAAAATTCCGGAGATTCATAGTATTCTTGGAAGCGTAGAAACATAGACGATAAGCTCTTTCTATCAGGAAAGCTCATCCACAAAATATTTGGATAAATCTCCTTGTAAGAGAGGGCTAATTTAGTTGATTTCATCTTTTTTCTTAGCTATTTCTTGGTCTAGCTGGGCAATACTGCGCATATGAAACTTTTGAAGAAGCTTTAGATCATCATCTCCAGCAATAATCTTCTTCTCCCTAAGAAATTCAATCATAGCTCGCTGCATAGCAGCAGCATCCCGGGCAAGAGAACTTAAAGCATCCTCTGTCACTTTTAGGCGCTCACCAAGGATAGATGCATTTTTCTCTAATTGAATATTATTCTTATTGAGAAGCTGTATATATTGTGCGTTTTGTTCAGTAAGTTTCATTTTTTAAGTATAGCAAGGCCAGCCAGAAACATAAATAGTGGGACTAGCTTAGCTCCGATCAGTTATCACTTTGCAGTTGGGCAAACTCCCTAGCAAGGTTTTGCCATAACCCTTGGTGGAAAATCTAGGATCCATAAGAACCACGATACCTGTATCCTCACGATGCCTAATTAGACGACCAAACCCTTGTTGTAGTTTGATGGCCACCTCAGGAACAGTTCTATCTGAAAAGTAGTTTCTCTGTTTGTGCCTCGGCTTTCCTCTATTCCACTCATTGTAGATTTCCTGCTGTGCCTCCGAGAGCGGGGTGGGTGGGGGAAAGGGTATCTTAGGAATAATTACATTCTGCAGATGTTTCCCAGGTATATCAATCCCAGTCCAGAAACTATCCACCCCAAAAATAACAGTGTTTTCTACTGTCTTTATTTCTTCAACAAGCTGAGTTCTGGTCATCCCACCCCCTTGCCGAAGTATATACATGCCTTTGCGCGTTAATTCCTCTACGCAGCGATCATATAGAGCCTTTGTTTGCAGGTTACTCGTGCAGAGAACCAGCGCATTCCCCTTGGTTTGGTATAGATACTTCTTTACCTTATTAGCAATAGTATCGAAATATTTATCACGTTCTTGAGGCTTATTCCATGGATCTAGTGGTATCTTCGGTGTTACATATATTTCGACTTGCTTATTATAGTCAAAGACGTGGGGCAGCTTCAAGGTTAGAGTAGTTTTCGGAAAGGCTCCTAGATTACGGACAATACCTTTAAAGCTATTATTTGTCGTCAAAGTAGCAGATGTAAGCGTAACAGAAGGTATTTTTTTGAAAAGTATTTTTTGAGCTAGCTGGCGAACGAATATGGGCGTACTGACCAGAGAAAAATAGTGTTTTCCTTTATATGAGGACGCTTCAACAGAAGATACATGCGTAGGAAAGCTCTCCCCAGGATTCTTGTCCGCTTTAATAGCTCGCGCTAGCTCACTACCTGTTTCTTCCATTCGAGACGCGTAGGTTTTTAATAAAACAGCAAGAACTTTAACCTCTTTGGGCGCAAATTCATCATCAGAAGCTCTCTCTAGAGAAGAACAGATGCTTGCTAGATACCTATTTATTTCTTTAATAGTATTTATCACACTGGCTGATCGTGCCGAAGTCAGACTACCTGCTTTAACACGTTTAGCAGAAGGAGGTTTTTGCCTACCACGCAACCCCGCCCTGATAAAAGGTTCTACATCCTTTTCAAAGAAAATAGCATTTACCTCTATAAGCTGCTTAAGCTTCTTAATCGCTTCTCGGGCATGGGTAATAGTTTGATGGGGAACACCATCAGATACTTTTAACAAAAGATCTAGAAACCCTCTATCCTTGCTGTTAGTAGCTCGCTTAGCCAGGGCAATCGCACTACCTTGTTTCCACTCAAAGGTTTCGGCTCTTCTGATGGCTTCCCCTAGCGCATGAGCTTCATCAACTATTAAATGTTTGAACTCAGGAAGTATTCCCACCGCACCGTCAGTACGCTGCTTAAGACCTAGATCTAGGGCGAGCAATGAGTGGTTGCAGATAATAATGTGAGCTTTAGAAGCAGCTTCTTTGGACTTAAAGTAGAAGCAGTCTTTATTCTTAGGGCATTTTTGCCCTAAGCAATCATATTGATCACTCCTAACTTGCTCCCACACCTCCCCGGAAGGGATCAATTCCAGATCTTGTTTGGCTCCAGTAGTTGTTCTCTCTGACCAGTTCTCAATATCTTCTATAACAGGGATTTGATCCGGTGCCCATTCATAGTTTTGCGCGTTCCTCAGTCTACGTAAACTTACATAGTTTCCACGACCTTTTCGTAATACAACTCGTAAATTGGGCAGACCAAGATACTTCTTAAGATCGGGAACATCTTTGTGGAAAACCTGCTCTTGAAGCGCAATAGTATTGGTTGAGATTACAACAGGGGCCCCACCAGATATAGCCTCCTCAATAGCGGGTATCAAAAAGGCATAGCTCTTACCTGTGCCGGTGCCCGCCTCACAAAATAGATGGCCCCTTTCTTTTAGGTTGGCCCTAACAGCTTCTGCCATTTGAATTTGCGGCGGGCGGGGCTCATAGTTCTCAAATTTTTGAGAAATAGGCCCTTCTGTCCCTAAGATATAGGCGGGGTCTAGGTTTACAGAGGTTTTTGCTTTTGGAAGTTCCATACCTAAGATGGTAGCGGCTGAAACTTGGATATCAACACTTGAATAGATGATTTGAGTCCTAAATTTTCTATATGTGCGCCAAATAATTAATCGAGCCTATATTAAAATAATGTCCTAGTGGGTATTGAAATGTCGGATCCATTTGCTAATCTACTAGCACTGGAACGCACCCAGGTAACGAAACCAAATAGGAGATTTAAAATGAGCGGAAACAATATTTTTGATAACATGGGAGACGAAGAACAAGAGTTTAGCCCAACACAACCAAGAGCAGAAGGTGGATCTTTCACCGTTCAGTTTGGCACAGAGGATGTACAAGTTGTCCTGCGCCCCGGAATGTCTGTTCAGGATGCCTTCACTGTTAATAGTGACTTCCTGGGCTTTGATCCGACCAGGACTCTAGCGTATCGTGATAACCACAATAACTTGCTTCAAGGCACTGAAAGCCCGGAGCCTAACACGGTTTACACGGCGTCCATTACTTACGACGAAAAAGGCTAATTCGCGGAAGATAAGCACCTAGAGTCTATCAGATGATAGACTCTGGGTGTTTTTCTGCCATAACACACTAACTAGATAAAGATACTATGACTACAGGACCCCAAGTGGAAGACAAACAACAAAAGAAAACAAAAGAAACCATTGAACCAGTAGTTCGAGTTTCTAGTTCTATATCCGAAAGTGACAAAGTTTATAGAAGCGGGGGGTCCTTTTATAAGATGCTCCGCTCCAAAGCATGGGGCTGGTATCTACAGCCAACAACACCCCCAGAAGGGTTAAACCTATCAACAGCCGAGATTAATGGCATTAGGTTGCACAAGGATTTCCCTAAAATACCAGCGGAGATATGGTCTCGATGGATAGCACTCTGCTTTTATATGTGCCCAAACACAAAATCAAAGATGGCTTCTTCCTTCCACAACAGACACTTAGAAGTTCAAGTTTGTTTATTGCGTAATGTTCTTCCAGAAGGTGGGGTAGGCACAGAATGGAAGATGGTAATTCCTAAGCAAGTAGTTTCTGGGGTTTCTGTAGAAGCAGAGCTAGCCAATAACATTGATATTGTTACCGGAGAAAAATATACCCAGTTTCCACCACAAGGATGGACTTACGCAGGAACCTCCCACTCTCACAATACTATGGGAGCATTCTTTAGCGGAACAGATAATATAAGTGAGCTAAACTGCCCGGGTTTTCATGTAGTTATTGGGAATATAGATCACGAAAAGCACGAGTATACTTATGCGTCATCTATCGTCATGAGAAAGATGAGAAAAGATATAGAAATAGACGAGGTGGTGGATACTACCCCCATGGAGAAAGAATTCCATGAAGACGTTCTAGCCTATATTGATACAGTAGTATCCGCAAATAAAAAATTATATGAGAAAAATAATTCTAAGAAAGTTACGACCAACTACACACTACCCTGGTCTAATCTAGAACGGTTCTCTCAAACACAGCCAGGAGAATTTAGCTCGACAGATGAGCTAGACATAAAAGACATAGATAGTTTGGAAGATTTGGATCTCTTTGACTTAGATGACAACGAGCATTTCCCATATCATGATGAAGTAGCCACAGTAGTGATGGAGGCCCTAGCCCAAGGTTACACCATCTCGGATATTTTAGGGTCCTTACGCAAAGCAAAAGAAGAGTATGACGTTTTTGTAGAAGACGGCGATGAGTGGGTAATGTCCCTAAAAGGGGACAGCCCAGAGGACAAAGAAACCGGTCGCATAGATCCCTGGGATGATGAGCGCCGCTCCGGCCCTCAAATGGCTTGGTAACTACAACTAATAACACAGGAAGACATATGAAATTTAAGCATGTATTTGTTATAGGGCTGGGAGGAACAGGCTCTCACCTTATAGGCCCTCTAGTCCAGCTTATGAGATTCCATCCTGAGGGAACAAATGAGTTTACCCTGATCGATGGGGATGACTATGAATTAGGTAATGCCAAACGCCAAGTTATCAAGAACGGCTCGGTTGGGACCAATAAAGCACAGGCGACAGCAGATCGACTTGGTCGAGAGACTATTAGGGTAATACCCAAGTTCATTGACAAGAATAGCTTTACGAAGATTGTCAATAAAGAAGTCAGTAAGGATGATAGCTTTTTAGTCATACCTACTGTAGACAATAATGCTACTAGAAAAGCTATCCTAGAAGCCCTAGATGAGGGCGGATATACAAACTTTGTTTGGGCATCTCCTGGAAATGGTTTTGATACAGGACAGCTAGTCCTTTATATCAAGGAGAATGGGGTGGCACTTACCTTGCACCCAACACTGAAGTGCCCTAACTTGGCAAACCCAAGAGATGCAATTCCTGCGGAGGACGGATGTGAGAGACACATCAATTCATCTCCACAGTTAATCACAGCTAATTTCTTAGCTGCTGGGATAACTTTGACGGCCATATCTAATATGTTAGATGAAAAAGGCTGGTATGAGGAATATCACTTTAATTGCCGTAAGGGCAAGATGGTGCCCCAAGGGACTTGCAAGGGCGTTCTAGTTTAGTGGATATCAAGCGGAATTAAAACTTGCCGAACCGAGAAATAGTTAACCCAGCTATTGCCACCTTCAAAAATTCTGCTACACTGCAGTCTTAGGAGTTAAAAATGAAAAAACTAGCCATTCTATTGTCAGCCCTACTACTATCCGGTTGCCTAGCAACCGAGAATCGAAGAGTAGCTATCACCCACAAAAACCCAGATGGAACCGTATCCCCAGTAGATACTTCCGTGTTCTGGTGGAGAACCCCTTACTATAAAGATAGCAAGAATCATCCTATGGATAAGTTCATTCCATTAGAAGATTTGCCTGATCGTTTGCATGGTGTGGATCCCCTGGATGCGGACCTGCTTTTCTTCTCAAGAAACCCCATTCGCTGGCCTAAAACTTTGCGAGCCCCTTTTAGCCCTCCACCCCTCTGGACAACCCCTGCCCCAAAAGCAAAAAAGCCCCGAGGAGTTTCTTACGAGCAGCTTCGCCGGTTAATGAAGAAGCTGAATAAGCCTTTGGTTCCCCAGCGCAGTGAGGTTTACTAGCCCCGATGGATGAGCACCTCCAAAAGCTGAAGCGCCAAGCCGCTACTGGAGATGTTGAAGCCCAAGAAGCTTTTGACCGTGATTTTCTAAAAGTATGCACCCACCGACACCCCACATACCTTTCAATGATAGGAGGTATGTGGGGAATGGGCGCTCAATGGTGCTCTGCTTGTGGTAGTTGTATGTCCGACCCTTCCCAGCCCCCTCGACCAAAGGGCGCTCGTAGTCACAGGGCATTCACCAAATCCATGAAGGCAGCAGCGGAGAGGCTGGAAAACCAGACTCCAGAAGAACGTGTTGCTTTTAATGAAAAACTTCGAAAACATGTCGAAGAATCTAGAAAAAATAGCCCTTTTCGACGCCAACAGGTATCTCCAGAGACCTGGAATAAACGGCTAGATTAGCCGTAACCTCCGCCCAAAGCTTTTCTCAAAGACTCATTTTGAACATTTGAGTAATTGGCTGGTTTGGGATGTTCCTTACCTTCGGTATAAGGCCCAACATCACAACGAAATACATCAGTAAACATTCCTTCCAAGCCAATAGGGTTGATTGATACTATATCAACCTCTCCACATACACTATCCGCGAACTGCTTGAAAACATCCTTCACTCTTTCTATATTTCTATTGTTATCAAGATAATAATTATCGCAGGACACTAATTGCGTAGCATCGCTGCCCACTAGATATATCTTGCTTACCCCAGTATAGACCAGAAACTGTAGGGCAGAGAAAATTATTAAGTGATTAACAAGGCAGCTTCGGCTAATATCTTGGCCAAAGGTTATCTGCGTGGTAAGCCCATAAGGTTTTAGTCCAAGGCTCTTTGCTTTGTCCAAGCTAAGCCATCCCGCACTAGATACTCCATTTAGTGTCACGTAGCCAAATTTCTCAATACCTACTTTAAGCCCGGATAGCCCATCTAGATAAGGCATGCTTCGACCGTCTACATGCCCGCAAAAGTAATAATCTAGAGCTATATCTCGTAAGGCCATAGAATTAACCCCGACTTTGAGTCGGGTTCCATCGTCCTCAAGGTAATCATAAGCCTTCAATGTAGGCCCCGTAGCAAAGACGATGGCTTCTTTTCCTGCGTGACGATCTCGATATTCCGCAAACACCGTATTAAGAGCGGAGGTATTTGCCTGGCCAACACATCTATTCTCAAGAACACTCATAGATTTTTCAAATGGCGCGAGAAGATGTTTACCCACCCACTTGGCCCTCTGTCCTGGTATAGGCATGACCTTAGCATGTTGCCAGTAATAATGTAAAATTTCATATTTAGAAGTAATATCCCGAAGCCTGAATCCAGCACCAATGAAGGCATCACTAAAGGTGACCTGCCCACTCTCCTCTGTATATGTATTTCCTACACAGCTACTATCATAGGGCAGTTTACCATATTTATTTCTAACCTGTTCGAGCACTTTCGATGATGTGAGACCGTTACTGTTCCCCATCCACTTCTTACCCTTAGCCTTACTTACAAAACCACACACATAACCACATTTAGACCCTTTTTCGAACATTTTTACTAATGTTGTATCAAAGTCGTGTTCTGCAAAATAATAGTCATCTTCCATAAAGATGTAGTAATCAAATTGATCCCGATATATTTCATAAACGTCAGAGTAAGCCCCATAAGATAGACCAATATTATGTCGTCTTATTATTTTAATTGGTAAGCCAGCAAAGCCTTCTGCCTCTAGTTCTTCAAGATAACTATCAAGCTTGGTATTACTTTCAGCATCAGAGCTAACGCATAGAGTAACTTGAGTAATGGAGTGTTGCAATTTTTGCAACTGCTCTATTTGTTTTCGAGCATAAACAATGTCACTAGATCCGCCACGACGATCACCGCCCCAGGCAGCAATTACATAGTTAAGCGTCCACGTATTCGTATTCGTATCCATCTTCTTCTTTACCCTCGTCTACGTATTCGTATTCATCATCGTTAGCTACGGGGTCAGCACCGGGGGGAGCCGCACGCTGAGGACGTTTAGGCTTCTCGGGTTTTTCACGGGTAAACCACCAAAGTGCGGCGGTGCTGCCTATAAGAAAAAAAGCAGCAAAAAAAGCAGCTAAATTCAGCATAGGTGTGAATTTCTGGGCCATACCTCGCCTATTCTCTGGGAAGATTTTATCCATAAGAGTTAGGGTTCTATTAACTCCATGCTCTGCACGATCTATGGCAGCATGGTGTGCCGCGCCTATTTTATACTTATTGGCAGCGACATCAGCTCTAGCTATAGCCTTCTTTGCGTTTGCAACACCGCTCTCTAGTTTTTCTAGTGCTGGATCAAAATTCATAAATCTATTCTAGCAAATTCGCTACTGTCTTTCGAGAAAGCCGTTGCATTTAGTGATGATGGCTTGTAATTCTTCATCACTGAACTCTCTTTTACCACCAGTATAGGGCTTAACAATCTGTAATTGCAACAAAAATGTATTAAGAGACTCCATTGCAGGCCATGGAGATATAAGTAGAGATGTTGGCAAACCTGTAATTTCAGCCTCTTCAGGAGAGATACTTTCTGGTGTTGAGAAGAATTGCCCAATTATACGACCAGCATATTTAGGCTTAGATTCTGAAGTTGCATAGGAAGGTAGATGTTTTCTTTCTTCTACCCAACCAGCAACTATTTTTTTTACCAGCAGCCCCGCTTGTTTTTCTAGTAATCTGCGGGTTCTAGTCTCAGGAGCATTAAGGCCTGATAATCTTAGGCTAACCACCTTCGTCTCCTTAAACCCCCTATCAAGAGAGAGGCTAAGGGTATCACCATCAATGATTCGATAAGCGCCCAGTTTAACTGGAAAAAGAAAGATAGAACTCATTACATTAGTATAGCAATTTGTGGCATATTTTATACAATAGGTTTAGGAGACACCCATGGCAAAGATCCGGAGGAAATGCAGCAAATGTAAAAGAGTTGGGCATAATAAAGCAACTTGTAAGAATAAGAAAAAAACTCTCAGCAAAGCTAAAAAGACTAAAAAGAAAGCTCCCAAGAAAGCTCCCAAGAAAAAGGCCAAGAAAAAGGCCAAGAAAAAGACAAAGCGTCGATCTACTACATCAAGAGGACGAGGCCACGCATTGAAAGGCAGCGGCTCTGGCTGGAAGGTTCTCCATTACTATGGCGTTACCCCCTCGGGAAATATCTCCGATAAAACTTGGGCGGTAAAGGCTTCTGGCACATCTGTAACCACCAGGCATGGTAAACGTAACGGGCAAAAGAGAGAAACCACTAAGCGGTTTACTACTAGAGCAAAAGCTTTAGCTTTTAAAGCAGGAGAGATAGTTAAGAAACTAAATAAAGGATATGAGTAAATGGGAAAACTCCCCCGACGAAAGGTAGTTTATCCATTAGTTATGCTTTTCGCAGCAATCTTACTATTGCTTCCTTCTTTTCTAACAAATCCCTACAGAAATATTAATGCTGTTGTGCAGCAAGCAACAAGCAAACCACAGCAAGCAATTCACAGATCTTTTTCGGCTTATCTAGCTAGACTTCCAGAAGGTTACACACTAACAATACACACACTCAATGATGTAAACTTTTTCCCTATAGAGTTTGTAACTATATCGAAAGTAAAAGGAAAACTAACTGTTGATTTGATCAGAGGGCCGGGTCCTGAAAATGCTTCGAGATTGCAAGAAGAGGAAGCACAGTCTTTTCTAGATGATCACCAGATAGACATCCAGCCTTTTGATGATATCTATGAATAGCTAGATGAGCTACTCGTCACCTAGCTTAGCAAACCCCTCGGAGAGAATTTTCCCTAGCTTAACTTCCGCCGCAATCCACTGAGATAGGTATTTCATAATCGTAGAATACCATAGGGGTGACCCACCACCACCAAAGCGTATATCTAGTCGCTGTCTTTTGATCGTTTTATCCACAAGAGATTCAACATATTTAAATGTTCGGGTAGCCTCTTCTTCCGGAGTCTTCCCTGTGTCATATTGACACTTTACCAGGTAAGCATACAGCTTTTCTTTGATCTCATCAAGATCATAATCGGCCTGAGCATAGTCATAATCAAACATCAAATTATACTTCCTGAATCAAGGCATCCATGGCATCAATAACATGACTAAATTGATTACCCTCTCCAAATATATCTATAGCTTCTTTAACAGAAACCCAATAATAATCATCGTGTTCAAAAGATATTTCAATTTCGGAATTGGAGGTAAACCCTAGATAAAATCTAAGCCATTTTTTTGATGGTATATTTATAAAATGGTATGGATATATATCTAAATTAGTTCTGTGATCTAGACCAGTTTCTTCTAAACACTCCCGTAAGGCACCCTCTAGAAAGGTTTCTCCGGGTTCTACATGACCTTTAGGAAGATCATATTTACCATTATGCTTTTTTAGGATAAGGATTTTTTTTGATGGATCATGAAAAACTATAATCCCCGCTATTTTAGTTTTATCTCGGGGGGTCTTTTGCGGACGCCCTAACATTACTTAGACCTGGACTTAGCCTTTTTTCTTGATTTCTTCTTTGGCCTGTAACCACCCATAGACTGAACCGTCTTGGGTTTGACCATGTAGAACATCAACATCATCATAACCATGCCACCAGCTAGAATCCCAAATATTAGGATGCCTGATCCAAGCCCGCTAGCCGCCTTGGAGAGACCTCCCGGGCCTGTAGGCACTTGGTATTGTGAGCCTGATTGCAGCATGCTCATATAGTTCGGGGCAGCACTAGATTGATTATTCTGGGCTAACATGGCTGACGTGTTATGTATCTGAGAGTAAAGAGCGGCTTTTCTGTTCGCGTCTGCTTCTCTCGACGCATGAGCCCGATCAGCAGAAGCCGTTTTATCACTCCTAGACAGGCAGCTCTGATAAATTTGTTGGTCAGAGCTACTTCTCGTTTTAAGGTATTGCTGGTATTGAATCTCGCAGGCCATGAATTTATTGTAGCACAATTTGTCCGTTAATTGCACAATTTAATTGCTGGAATATCATAGGGAGTAACGAGAGTAACTATGAAATCACAATACTTTATACCCCTTTTAATCGCTGCCATCCTTGCAAGTTGTGTAGACAACAAAAGAAAAACATATCCGGTAGATGGCTTCGCGGTGGCTGGGCAGATCACTTATGAGAAAAGCACACCCACTGCCAGTAGATTCGGGATTAGAAAGTCAACGGAAGAGTCCCCCGTAGCCGGGGCCTTAGTCCAAGTCATCGATACTTCAGATAATAACAAAGTCATAGTAGAAAGCTCCACCGATGACGATGGGGTCTTCAACATCGGTTTGCCCCTAGATCTGCAATCCAGCCCCTTAGCAGTAAGGGTCTTAACAGTCAGTGCCGTAGATAATTTTCCTATGGCAGTTTTTAATCAAGATACCCCGGCTAAAACTTATCATGCAGTAAGTGATATTTTTGTTGGAACGACTAATGATATGAAAATAACTATTAAAGATGGTGTTTTTAATAGTTCTCAGGCAGGAGCCTTCAACGTATTTGCGCAAGTAATGCGTGGATATAAATTTATGGCTACCGCTGGCGGCGAAGCGGATACCAAATTCCCTAAACTCAACGTTCTATGGGAAAGCAATGAGGTGGGCATAGATTGCACTTGTTTCTTTAAAAGATTTCTTGAAGCTGCTACCATCAACCTAAGAAACGACGAAGACGATGACTCAGTGATTCTGCATGAATTAGGCCACTACCTACACTTTTCTTTCTCAGCTACAAGTAGCCCGGGAGGCACTCATATCCTTAGTTGTGATCAAAACGATGACCCGAGACTGACTTGGTCTGAAGGCTGGGCTACTGGCTTTTCTCTTATTGTTAGGAGGGACTCCTACTATATTGACACAGATCCTAGAGGAAGCTTCTCTGTTGAGCACGAATTCCCCTGCCATCAAGGTCAGGGGGCTACTTCGGAAACTTTGGTAGCTGCCGTATACTTAGATCTTTATGATGGAACCACCAATGACATGCCAACTAGAGACGGAGATACAATAAGTATTACCTTTCTTCAAATCTGGAATGCTATGAAAGGCGTGAGGGGCAGCCGACTAACATTTCATGATTACTTTAATGTTCTAACAGCTTCAGGAGCAGTAACAAAGCAACAGTGGGCAGATAACTTCAGCTCTTTAGGAATGACTGAATCAAACCTCATAACCAACTCTAGCCCCAGCAGCAGCCCCACCACTAGCCCGCACGTTCTTCCACAGGCAGCGGCAGAGTTCTCTGCAACGGTTGAGTAATGTTTAAGAAGCTGTTAGTCAAAGCTATTGATATTACCTTAACAATTCTTGGGGACCCAGAACCATATCCCATATTTAACAATTCCGGATGCTATCAGCCACACACCTCTAGACAAATCATTGTGCCAATTATCAACCCACAAAAAATCCCCGAAGATCCGGAAGACCTGGCCTGGCCTCCTAAAAATAGAATGCATAAACGGATATCTTGACATATGTCCTTCTTCTGGCAGTATATGTCAGTAGGAGGTCGAAATGACTGTCACAATGGATCAAATCAAACAACTACGAACTGCCACCGGAGTCGGAATCGGTGATTGTAAGGCCGCTCTTACAGAATCCAATGGGGATTTTGAGAAAGCAAAGCTTATCCTACGAGAAAAAGGCAAAAAGCTAGCCGCTAAGGTAGTTACCGCAACTGAAGGTGTCATCGGACATTATGTCCATCACAACCAGCAGGTTGCTGTCTTGGTAGAGTTATCTTGCCAAACCGATTTTGTTGCCCGCAACAAGAAAGGCCCTTTCCAGGAGTTTGCTCGCGATGTTGCTATGCATGTAGCATCCTCAAATCCAGCCTATGTAAGCAGAGACGAAGTACCCTCTGAGGATGTAGAGAGGGAGCGAGCCTTCTTAATTGAGCAGGCTAAGGCTTCAGGTAGACCAGAGAAGATCATCGAAACTAAGATTATTCCTGGCCAGATGGAGCGATTCTTTGCTGCCCAGTGCTTGCTTGATCAGCCGTTCGTCAAGGATGAGAAGATTAAGGTCAAGGACAGGCTAGCGGACCTAGCTGCTCAGATTGGTGAGGTTATTGCTATTAAGCGATTTATCCGCTATAAAGTTGGCTAAATTTTAGATTTCCCGGCTCACGATTCCCGAATAGGGCTGGGTCGGGAAACCCTATTATAGTCCCACTCTTGCAAATATCGCCTCTGATGGCATAATATGAGGATAGGAGTTAATATGTCTACAAAAAAGAAACCTGTTACCCACGTTGCGCTGATCTTAGATCGTAGTTCTTCGATGTCATCCATCAGAACCGAAGCTATCGGTGCCTTCAATGACCAGCTAAAAGTAATCCAAGAAGCCGAACTCGACGGAAATGAGAACTTTGTCTCGCTGATCACCTTCAGCACATTCGTTGATGACCCACACTACTTTGACGCCCCAGCCCGTAAACTGCCCTTGCTTACAGAAGAGAACTACGTGCCCAGTGGCGGAACAGCACTTCTCGATGCTCTAGCTAGCACCATAAAGAAGCTCAAAGAACTTCCCGACGCAGACAACGAGAATACTAGTTTTCTAATCGCTACTATCACAGATGGTGAAGAGAACAGTTCGAAAGACTACTCGCGCTTTAACGGCGGCCCTGAGAAAATCAGCGCTATGATCAAAGAACTAGAAGAAACTGATCGCTGGACCTTTACTTATCTGTGCGCCAATGTTGACCCTACCAAGTTCAAGGAAACTCTCGGAGTCAGTGCCGGAAACTTTAGTAGTTTCATGTCAACATCCGGAGGCACCCTAAGGGCAAGCCAGTTGCACAGCCACTCTACTTCAAATTTCTTCCAAGGCCGATCAAAAGGTATGACCTCCACACCGGATTTCTATACCTCAAATTCAATTGATGTTGATCCCGACCAAGAGTGCAAGTAATAGGGCCAAGTGAAACCTACTTTAGTAAAAGTAATCCTGCCTCCTCCGCACACACCGGAGCTATCCGAGGCAGTAGGCTTTGTTAACAACCCTCCTGATAATCCGGAGGACGTTAACACCAACACCAACCTAGAAATCGGAATCCTAACCGAAACCGGCCTCCAAGAAATCTATCTTATCCCAACAGCCTGCTTAGCCGCAGATGACTCCCCGGAAACCGCAGCGCTTTACGCAGCTTACCGGCATACACTAGAGGAGATCAAGAGTGAATCTGACGAGCGATACAAAAAACAACTCTGGACCACTAACCACCTAGCCAGAAAATATGGTATCACCCCAGACGAAGTTCACGGTGTCTACAAAGCCATGTTGCACTATGAAGAGCATTATGACACCAATAGAACTGGCCGAGTGAGGCGCTAGCTAAGATGAAATACACCTGCCCCATTTGTGACTACCCTGATCTGGACGAAGAGCCCTACGGCTCTTTTGAAATTTGCCCACGATGCTACTGCGAGTTTGGCTTAGATGACGGGAGTTTTGCCAAAGACAGTCAGGAAAGAGCAGACTGGCTGGCAGAGCTAAGGCTCAGATGGGAAACAGACGGTCGGCTATGGCCTCAAGATCCTATCCGAAACCCCAACTTGGCCAAAGAGATTCTTGAGCGGGCTGAGAGGATTCCATACAACCCTAAATGGACTCTGTTGGAACAGAACCAGATACATGCTGCCAAGGCTCTTGCAAAAGAGGTTTTAGAACACTGGGAGAAAACCAAAATATGGCTTTACTGCCCAGTAGAGGCGGAACAAGTATACAGAGATTATATGGCAAAGCATAAAATCGAATACCAAGAAGTGGATCAAGATGGGAGACGCTGTTTTCTTCTCGATAAAAAACATGATCCACATTCGTGGGAGCTACCCGAGCTTGATAATCCTCTATGAACCATTACTGCGTTCCAGCAGACCTAGGCCTTGATTGGCCCCCCTTGACAACCGGAACCTAGTCACTCCTCAAACATATAAACATGTTTGGATACATACTCGGCTAGCTACGGAAGATATAGTACACCCCGTCTGGGATGTAGTTTACGAGAAAGTTTTCCGAACGCTCCCCACCCGCACACTGCGAATACAGAGATAGCATGGTAAGAATCCCACAAGTAGGAGAGCCCCCCACACACCGACCATCATGGTTGAAGCAGAACTATCCAGCACTGAAGCCAGAGCAGTGGGGCATTGTTAGGGAACAGCTTTACACTGTTTCCCTGCCAGCTAGGCTAGATAATTGGCCATATAAAGACGACTGGGAATCAAACCCAGTCAGAGCAAAATGGTTTTTTCAGGGCAAGGTTTATGTTACCACCCCAGAGAATGATGGTAAAATCATTACCTGGAGAGATGGAACTAAGATCGAAATAGATTGGACTGGTTTTTCGCCGGAGTGGCTGACGCCTATCCTTCAAAATTGTAATTGCAAGCTAGAACTGCTACTGTGCCGTGGCTGCCAGTGCGGCGGCGCATGAAATCACTGATACCTTTAATTGGCTACTCCAGCCTTACCTCCAGCGTGACTAGCGATGTCCTAGTCTCTCAAAAAGTATCCGCACATGTTTGGAAAAACACAACCGCCAGCCTAGATGATATTATCTACTGGCCGATCTGGGCTGAGGTATACAGGGCTGTTACAAACCAACCAACCACAATCATCTTCTCCGGCTTGTCACAGTCGGCATAGGCTTTTAATAGCATTTTCTTAAGACCCCAGAACTTAGCCCCCACTACTTTCTCTCGGACAGCCTTATCACCAAAGCCTAGACAGACTTCAATCCCGCCTCCTTGCCACTCGACAACACTGTCGGCCTCTTCCCAGTAAAGTTCTAGAAGATCCCCAACTTTGTTGTAATAGGCATATGGCTCGAATTTTCTCGGCTTTATCTGCTTTAATTCTTCTAAGAATTCCTCAAAAGTGTAGGGCGTTCCATCCTCGTGAGTCATGACTTCATGAGCTTGATCTTTAAACAGGAAAACACTAGATAAAACACAACCCCGCATCAACCCTATTTGCTATAATATTCCCATGACCAAAGTATTTGTTTATGGCACTTTGAAGCGAGGACATCTGAGAAATGATGTTTTAGCAGGCTCTGAATTAATACAAGAAGTCAAAACTAAAGCCAGCTATACCCTTTATGATCTGGGATCATACCCGGCCATGGTTGAGGGAGGCAGAACAGCTATTCATGGAGAGATCTACGATGTAGATCGAGATACCCTCCAAGAATTAGATGACATCGAAGGGGTTCCCGATCTTTATTATCGCAAACGCATCCAGCTACAAAACGGACAAAAAGCCTACACCTATTTGATGCCAGAGGAAGACGTTGATACCGGGGCTAGCATTATTTCGTCTGGTAATTACGGCTCACAAGCCCCAACAACACAAGCCCCAATAACACAAGTCCAAGCACAAACATCGGTCGAAGTAGAAATCTGGTATTCTGCCAAAGAAGATATCGGGCAGAAGATTATACGAATCCCTAAAATCGTTCGAGATTCTCTCGGATTAGATATAGGGGACAAAGTTGCTATCACTGGACCACAAGGTTCTATCACAAGAACTATAGCGTATAGCCCTAGAGAAGACGTGGGTGAGTTTGTCGGAAGATTAGCTGGCAAGGGCAGGAAAAAACTAGGCATTGATGTTGGTGAGATGGCTACCCTAGCAGCACGATCCCAGCCCAGACCCCGAACACGCCCCCGAACACGCCCCCGAACACAATCACGCCAACCACGCCAACCCAGAACTACGTGGCTATTCAGCTACGGTTCAAATAATCCACAGCAACTAAATGAACGACTAGGCCACCCAGTTACTGGAAAGCCTGCTTATCTGGAAGATTATCGACTAACTTTCAGAGGTTGGAGTAATACTTGGGGCGGCGGCGTAGCCTGCGTAACCAAATCCCGAGGAGATGAAGTATGTGGGTATGTAGCTCAGGTCACAGAAGATGATCTGCAAGAATTAGATGTCTATGAGGGCGTTCCAGATTATTATCGCCGTATCACAGAAACCGTAAAAGCCGAAACAGAATCTGGCTGGGAAGATATCAGGGCAGTAATATATGCTCCTGGGCCTAATCGAAAAGAATTTAACCCGCCTAGCAGATCTTATTTGGCTGCTGTTAGAAAAACTATTTTCGGCTTCTGGGGCCGAACTGGAGAATGCAAGGATTTAATCAATCAAGCAGTAAAAGAAGCTCAGGATAAGGAATAAGCATGGATAGAGAACTAAGAGAAGCCCAAAGAAGATACAGTGCTGACCCTTCTGGTGAATCTCGTGCTAAGTACCGGCGAGTAGCCTCTCGCTTCGGAAAAGTGCCCTGCGATTTCTGCCCCACACTAGAAGATCCTAGCAACGCGCATACATGTAATTACGTTGATGATCAAGAAGTATTAGTCTGTGGCTTAACCTCTTGCGAAAAGTGTTCATCAAATGTCGTCTGTGCAGACGCAGATTGCGATGCACGAGAATGCCCCGCTTGCGCAGATCCCTGCCCTAAATGCGGAAGAAATATCTGTCCGGGAGGCCATAATACTACCTGTGATGATTGTGGGCTAGTAACTTGCCTAGAATGCAATAAATACTGTGAAGGCTGTGGAGAAACCTCCTGCAATCTAAGTGACGACGGCCTCTGTGGAGTTTGCTACGAACAGAACAATGAAGATCCCCAGGAGTTCCCCGATGCCGACTACTGTGAATCCTGCGGCGCTGATAATCCCGAAGAGTGTAATTGTGATCATTACGATGATCCCTTCGGCGTTCTCAGGAGAAACCCAGACCTAGAAACCAATTACTGGACCGAAGAATCTCTTCCCTTTTCCTCCACCAAACCAAGGCAGCGGGCTCAAGGATACATTCTTTATGAAGGCCCGAGTCTCTATGACAGGCAGCCTATTGTAGCTATTGCTACAGGTTTTATAAACCCATCTGTAAACCCCAAAACCGGGCCGATGATTCAAATAGTTATCATACGCTCCGATGTTCATCCACAAGAAGCAATGTGGTCTGGCGAAGATAAAAGTATCTGTGGTCGTTGCATTCATCGCGGAGACGTAGAACGCGCACAAGAAAGAGATCTACCGGAACACAGGACCGCAGAGACAGCCCTTAGCCACCATAGATCATGCTATGTTCGTAGCCATCCTATTATCTCTATGTATAACGCATACAAAAGAGGTGGTTACCCACATCTTCCGCTTAATAAGATAGCTGAGGTATTCCGCAAATCTCCACACCCACCACGTTTTGGTGCCTATGGCGATCCTGCTATGGTTCCCGTAAGCGTATGGGCGGAAGTAGTAAAGTATAGTAAGAAATGGACTGGATACACCTCTCAGTGGCGTCTAAAACGAGTGCAGGCATATAAACCCTACCTCAACGCAAGTGTCAATACATATGATGATTATTGGGACGCTAAAAACCTAGGCTGGAGAACCTATCGAGTGGGCCGCAAAGATGAGCCTTTATTAGAGAGCGAAATCTATTGCCCAGAATCGCCAGAAGGCGGGAAGATCAACTCCTGCGGCACCTGCACCCTATGCATGGGAACCTCTAGAAAAGCTCCAGATATTTTAACTAGACCAACCGGGAAAGGCGCTGGTTTTCATGACCAGCATACGTCGCGCCGTGCACCACGCCGCTTACCTGTGAAGCGCCGCCGACATAACCCGCGCCGCAACTATTACCACAACCCCACAAACGCACAAGATCTCCGAACAGTTAATAAAATGCTAAAAGATCTTAAGAAGGCTAGTCCATGTGAGAAAAAAGCTTGGGGACTCCGGCGTAGATATTTCCGAAACCCCTACAGCGATTACTTTTAACTGCCAGTATTGAATATCTCGCATAATTACCTACAATAAGTAGTAATTAGCCCACCAGTGAGATTTTTATGTCCGATGAAATCCCCGTTTCGATGACCTACGAAGAGATTAGCTTGCTCCTACAATGGATGTATCGTGCGTCGGCCTCTGGCCTCGCCGCGTCTCATATGATCAAAAAATTACAAGACGCTAAGAGTCTGCTCAAGCCGATTAAGGATAACTAAGTGAAGATAGTTTTTCTAGATTTCGACGGCCCTATTATACCGTCACGTTGTTTTGCTCTGCATCCAGGATCAGGACCAGATCATGCACCTGATTTTTCTCTTAGTTCGCCCTGTGCCACTAGTGGGTCACTGATCAATCAAGTATTGATTCGGGCTGACGCCAAGCTGGTTATCAGTTCCTCATGGAGAGAAGATGGTCTTAACATCTGCAACTCCATCATACGACAGGCAGGTATCACTGATATCAGTAAATTGCATGTGGATTGGGCCACACCCATCCTTCAAAACCTATCCCGGGAAGATGAGATCCAAGCCTGGGCAGACAAACATGGGGTAACTGAGTTTATCGCTATAGATGATATGCCTCTTCTCAAGTTGGAGGCCAAGCACAGAGTTCATTGCACTACCCAAAATGGGTTTTTGTTGGAGCACTATGTGGAGGCTTGCGAAAAACTGGGCGTTGAGCCCTACGAGAAATCTTTCAATATATGGCTAAGTGATTATATCTTAGGATTTAATAGCAAAAATCAAAACCAGAAGCGCACCGAAGCCCATACCAGCAATAGCAAGCTTCTTCGTAATAGGCAATGCCGCAAACCAACTTTGATGGCTAACTACTTCTATATCTGGTTGTGATCTAGTCTGAGCAATAAATTGTTTAGCAGTAGGACCAGCAGAGGCTTCATCAACTAGGATTTCTGCTGTTTTGCCATCACTTGAGATTCTGAGTACTGGGCACCCTTTATCATCAAAGGTGATTCCACTAGACATCTCGCTTTGACCCTTCATGCTAGGATTACAAACACCTGGTTTACCGGTTTTAGGGTTCTCCGGGCACCCGCAATCTGCACCACCTGTCATTAATCCGCTGCCCGAGGGGTCACTCATCCAATCCATAGACTCCTGTCCGAAACCATATTCAACGTTTCCGTAGTTACCAAACCCGCGACTGCCCATAAAAGATTGTATCATTACTTGCTCCTTAGCTAAGTTTAGCAAAAACTAGCAAAATTTAATCACATTTTGTTACAATACTTACATGACATCAAGACAGGATCTAGCTGGTTTGAATATTGGGAAGCTTTTTTCTAAAGCTGGCCTAGGTATTTTAGGAGAATCTGGGACGAAAGTCATTTTTCGGAGTAACGTCACACCCGATATAGTTGTTGATATTTCAGAGTTAATGAAAGTGAAAGCTGTGGGCATCAGTATCGATGACGACGCTCCCGTTGACCCAACCCCAGAAACTGAAGAAGTGCCAATTAGCTCTGAAGATACGAGATTACTTAAGATCATACGCCCCGAAGTCAGCTTAAATATATTAGGTAACAGAGTTTCTCACGCACCTTATGGGCGACCAAGGCGCACCACAGCAGTTATTTTTGTTTTTGCACTAATCGCATCCTCACTAATTGGAGCAAAACTAGCTTGGGTCGCTTGTAAGAAGATTTAAAACCTCTCCCATTGCGAATCAAGTAATCTAGGCTATTATGGAAGAATGGCTGAAACAACCTATTCTATCCCCACAATCCAGATATGCGACGATTATTTGGAAATATGCAATCTCAGGCTCAAGCATCCCGAGATAATCCAATATTTCAAAAATCTTCCTCCCCACCAAATAGATTCGGAGGCAGCCAAAGCATTCGAGATAGGCATTAGCGTCATTAGCCGCCTCCAGCAGTCCCAGAACCTGGATTTTATCGAAGCACGTTTCTGCGACATAATGTGCCGAGTCCAAGAGCAGTTCCATGGTTTTGACTCCCAAATGAAGACAATATTAGAAAATAACCTAAATCCCTCCCAAGCAGGCAGTTTTTTAAATCAAGCCCACACACTTATCAATGCCCAAGCAGATAAGGTCAATGCAAGTTTAACACAAGCTTTACATGATACTAAAGAATCTATCTCTACAGAGGCACAGAAAATACAAACCAGTAGAGAGCAGCTTGATCGTAAAATGGACCCAACAAACACCCTAGGCTACTTGGCTACAGTGACCAATAAAATAGAAGAATTTGATAAACAGCTTCAAGCACAATTTTCTTCAACTGATACGACTAGTTTTGTAGGAAAGCTCAGCACACTAGTTAACCATCATTTTGGAGAAAATGGGCAAGTCTTGTCTCTTATCGAAGAAAAGATGGCAATCAATTACAATGACTTGACCAAAACTCCTCTGGGACAAGTGTATAATGGCCTAAAGCAAGAAATATCACTACTAAGAGACACCGTCATGAAAATGGCAGGACAGCAAGAATTACTTGAGAGCACAACCAAAAAAGGTTTCCCTTTCGAAGATAAAGTATTCGAGGAGCTTCAACGAATATCTCATCCTTACGGAGATGTGGTAGAAGATACTAGCCTTAAAGTGGAGGTCATTAGTGGCAGCAAGAAAGGGGACTATATTTATCACGTTGCTGGAACCGACACAACCCTAGTATTGGATGCTAAGAACTACGGACGCCTAAAGAGCTTGCCAGCAATGCTTAGCTACCTAAAGGAAGCAATGAGGGAGCGTGGATCAAAAATAGGACTAATAGTGGTTCCCAAGAAGGAAAACTTACAGAAACAGATTGGTAGCTGGAATGTATACGGAAGACACATTATTACACCGTTGGAATACCTGGAAATAAGCATTAAGTATGCCAAATTAGTTCTACAACTAGAAGAAAGTGATACAGAATCTGTAAATACGGGTTTGATTAAGCAAAAGCTAGAAGCCGTCCAACGAAAGATGAAAGAGATCACAAGTGTAAAAAGTAAGCTAACCAAGCTAAGCAATGGAGTAGCAAGTAGTGTGGCTGATATTCAAGAAAGCCTAGACAGTATCCGACTAGATGTTAATGAAAAACTGACAGAGATACAGGTAGAATTGCAAAAATCCTAGTTACATTCGAGAACTTTTGCTAGAATCATACTATGGTTAAAACATTACCAGAAGTCGAACAAGCTATTGCGGAATACGAAGCTAATCTAAGAGGTTTAGAGCGTATTATCCAAGAAGGCTCGCCAGAAGGAAAGATATCCGCCAGGAGCAAGCTCTTAGTAACTAGGGAAAACCTGGGGTTATTGTTGAAGCAGCGCTCTAGGCTTACAGGCGGCTTAGCGGGTTTAGCTGGCTTAGGGCAGTCTATGAATAAAAAGACTCTACCTATTTGGATGCTAATCGGGTTGCTGGCTTTTGTTGGAATGCTATTCTCTTCCCCATCAAATTAAAACGTCCAAAGTATTGATATAAGCTAAAAACCGATTACAGTTTAGCTATGAAGAAACCTAAAGCTAAAAGTAAAGCCCGTATGCACAAGAAGCAGCGCAAAGCTGCTAAGCGAAAGAAAACCCACAAAGAGAAGCTGAAACAGCAACACGATATGATGCAAAAGATGCGTCAAATGGATGATGAAGAGCTTCAGAAATTCTTAGGACTCAGTGACGAGGAATTCGAGGCGTGGAAGAACGGCGAAGAAGACTTTGATGATGACGGAGATTGGGAATAGACCGCCTAAGAGTGCCCTAATCTCACTAGCCATTCTGGTAGTGACCAAAGATCCTCTTCAGCTGGTTTCCAGCGACCGGAGATCATATCTCGTGCCCAGGCTAAGGCGTCTTCATAGCTAACCATAGACCCAACAAGATTTTTGTACTTACTCATAGACAAAGCAATGCTTTCTGCGCTTCTCGACATACCGCGCCTACGAAGATTATGAAGAGCGGCATAGTAACCAAGCTGTTCTTCTTTTAGCATGAATTCGATATCTGTGCCATACTTAGCTAGCCAGGTAGCCAGGCCCATTTTTAGTTGTCGCTTTGAATGAATCTGCTCATGGTATAGCAAACTGTCAAAGCGAGCAGAGCCGGGAGGGTTTTTCTCCAAGTAAGCATCAATATTGGCTCTATATATTTTTCTACCAATAGTGGTAGTTATACCACTGCTACCATTTGTTGTGGGCCGCTCCACCATCTCTTCTAGCGGCAGCCATTTCTCATCAAGAGCAACGGAGTTGCATCCAGTTATTAACATCAAAGCTAGGCATAAAATGATATTTCTCATGCACAGTATTTTAGCAAAGATAGCAGAGATTGGCTAATAAAATGCTATAATAAATCGATGTCAACCCCACAAATAGGTTCCGAATATAGACTCGATGTTAGAAACAACTGCTATAATGAGCCTATAAGCTGGATCAATAATAGATCCAAAAATCTGCACACTAATCTCGGAGAGATATCAGGACGAATAGTGTTGGTTAAATCCATGGTCAGGATTATGGCCGTGTTTTATATAGTTTCCTTGGTAGAGCACCCTAAGGATACTTTTTATACCCCCAAAAGAATGTTGATGGACCTAACTAAGAGACTGCCTATACAGTGTAGCTGTGACCTTCGGGCTTTGATAAATGGCGGCTGTAGTTGTGGAGCATTCCAAAAAGAGAAGAACCAACGTCCTTAGACATCAAATAGTTCTTCTAATTATAGCACCAGATGTTTAGCCCTATCAACTCAACTTATCTTTGTTACTATCCGATTAGGAGATTATCATGGTAAAAATGAGCATTGCGGAAGCGCAGAAAATAATAAAAGATTCTCGATATGGGGCGGATAAGAAAAAAGTCGCACGTAAAGTAGTTAGCGAAGCTAAAAAAGCAGGTAAGTTAAAGAAGCCTCTTAAAAGAAAGACCAAGGTACTTAAAACCAAAGCAAAGACCAAGACAAAAGCTAGGACCAAGGCAAAACCTAAGACCAAGGCAAAACCTAAGACCAAGGCAAAACCAAGATCTAAAACTAGAGTAAAAGCCAAGCTCAAGCGCACCAAGAAGGGCCAAGCTAAATCACGAACTAGCCGCACCCGCTCCCGCACCCGCCCAAAAACTAGAAAAGCAAAGACCTCTAGGAGAAACCCTCCTAAGGGCAAAGTCCGAGTCTATGACGTAGCCAATAAAAGACATGTAATGGTCCCCAAGGCTGATTGTCGCATTAAGCGAAATAGAAATCCCAGAGGTGGGGACCAGCTTATTGCTAACCATAAAGGAAAAAGATTAGTAACTTTCGTTAAAAAAGGTTTCAAACTAGAAGATTAAGACTCCTAAGCAGCTAGTAATTAGACTTGTTATTGCTTAGCTTTCCACTATAATAAAAGGGTGCTTATTCTATTGCTACTTAGCCTTTTTATATTATATGTAGTATTGCTACATCTTATGATAGCTACCCCCATCATAACCAGTTTGCTATAATAGAGGTATGGGTGAAGAGAAACTTTTCTTTAGAGATACTAAAAATAAAACGTCCTGCCGCCACGCATCTTTTACCCAATGCGAAACAGCCAAATGCTGGTACTCAGAGCATTTAACCCACAGTTGTCTGCATGCTCTTCACGGCAAAGACTCACACTCAAAGTGTGAGGGGGAATATCTGGTAGGCTATACGGGAAAAAACGGAGCGTCACTACATCTAGAGTGTGAATGCTTGTGCCATGATGATAAATACTATTCGCCGCTCACTGGGCGTTGGGTCTAACCCAGCTACTTCGCGGGAATAAATCCATGGTATCGGCCCATCCAATACCCAAGCATAAAGTCTAGTCCTGTTGAGTTGCTCGCGCCATTTCCGGCATGCCCTACGTCCCAAGGTTCTTTTTGCCAGGTTGAGTAGCTAGTAGGTTTTCTCAGGTGCGGAGGAAGAACAAAACGATCCGTGTCCCCAGCAAGAACTTGCAATAAGCTAGGCTTTCTCTCATCGTCAGCCAGGGGAGAACTATAACTTCTTATCGGCTTAAGCCGCAAGGATTTCATAGAAAACAGAGCATCCTCCAGCCCGCCGATAGCTGGATTGACCGCATTTTGGATAAAAGCAAACTTAGCATTTAGGTGCCCAGAAGTATACTGCCAAAGCCGGTCCTCAAACCACCTTCTCATGAGTGATTTTCTTTCTGCATTCTCTTCTAAGATGTAGATGCTATACCCCCTCAGATGACGAAGATTCCAAGCATAATATCCAGAAAAGCTAGAGAAGATATTTACCGAGTCATGGGGATTGAAAAATCCGCTGGAAAACTCATCCCCATACTTTTCGTTGATACGGGCCGCCCTATCTGGGCTCGTAATACCAACAGTAGCACGGTATACAGCCAAAAGGTTTACGTATAACAAACCAGAAACAGAATCCGCAGTAGTATCATTATCTCCATTTTCATCTCGTATCTTAAAATCATAAGCACGAAGATGGTTATATACATCTTCAGAAATTCTCGCCAGAACTAGCCTAGCCTGATTTACCCGCCCGGTGTCCCCAGCATTTTCTGCCTTTAGATGTTTCCAAGCTGTTGCTAGCCCAAAAAGAACGCCAGTTAGCTGGTCTTTAGTGCCGCGTGTGTAGTAAACCATTTTAGGAAAATGACCCCCGTTCATAGGATCAGCAATATTCCCTTGACTGGTATGGACAAATCGCTGGTCCCTGCCACCCCAAGATTCGGGATATCCCCACTCAGAAGATCTGTTTTCCGGAAATGCACACCGAGCGATGACACCTGGTGTTCCAGATATATGAGTAAGAATATAAAGCCCCCGCAAGCTCTGCATAACCTTATCCAGATCAGCAGATTCCTTGGTAACCCCATAACGAAAGACATCAGTCGCAAGTTTGTGCCCTGTAAAGATACAGCTATCTCCACCACTGCCGTACTTATTTGGATGTTCTAGAGCAGGATCAGTTCTGTACGCTTGCCAAATAATACCCTCAGCCTGGTTATATCGTTGATACTTAGTTTCAAGCATAACAGCATGGTTGTGCAGATCCTGGGTAGTTACTTGGCTTGGATCCACAGGATCCTTGTAGTTGTGAGGGCTCGTGCAGCCAGCAGTTAGAAGTAGTATAAGTAATAATTTTTTCATATCTTGATATTACCACGGATAAAGACACCTCCGGGCTTGTAAAATTCTTTTTCTAGATTACTCTTTAAGAGATGTTTTTTTTGGGCCTAGTAATTGGATTGTTGATTACCGCATTGCTGCGTGTGATCTTTAAGCCTGTTATTTTAACCCCACCAAAAAAGGTGTGTAAGCACCCCATAACCCACCATTACCTAACAGATAAGGGCCCCTATCAAGTTTGGTGCTATACCTGTAGTAGAGTTCAGGTTAAGAAAAAGGGGCCCTGGGTCTCGCCTACTATTGAACTTAAAAAAGCATTGAAAGCTACGTCAGAAACGGTAGAATAGATATAGGAGTTAGCATGTATTATTCACAACCCACTAATATAACCACAAATTACTATGAGCGTTACCGACCGTTCTCAGTATGGAGCTACCGGGACTACGCCAAAGCCCCTAAGTGGAAAAAAGGCTTTGTGACAAATTGTGATAAATCAAAGCTGGACAAGAAGATAGCTAATTATGAAAAGGCGGCAAACCTGGCGGGCACATCCCTGCGCGTTGAGGACGATGCTTATGATTGCAATGGAAATTTAATATCCTCCCTGTCTGCTGTTTTCATAAAAGATAACGACAAAAAATCACTTTTTTGGAAGCACCTAGACCAACTCAAGGCGGAAACCAAAACAAGTATTTACATGGAATTCCCTAAGCCGGAGTTGGCTCTGCCAAAACTATGTAACTGCAGTATCATGCTTCTCCTGCGAGCCGGATGCAGGTGCAACGGATTTTAATTTGTCTACCTCTTGATCTTCTTTTAGAAAGAGCTACCATATAAAAATGGAAAAACAGATTAAAAATACATTAAATAACATCGCCTACTTTCTAGAGTGGAATAAACCTATTGAACTCCAAGAAGATCCCGGAAATGATCTTGGATTTTTTGTATCGGAGTTGAATCGATACAGAACCATGCTAGGACTTCCTTTATTTGAGTTCAATAGACGAACCAAGATGCGGGGACGAGGAACTGATGATGGGCCTACGCACAAGGTGAGATTTACCCTTGCCGATGAAGTGTCGAAAGATAAATCGGCCCCCATGCAAGAAGCTGCGCCTGCAGAAACCACCCAAGAAACCACTGAGTCACTTACTCCTGAGGGGCTAAAGATAACCCGAACCAAGCTCAAGGCCAAGCTAGAAGAGCATTATCAAAATATAGAAGTAAAAGCAGAGAAGCAAGATGGTGTATCTGTAACTCTATTTTTAGCTAATGACGTCACAGTAGGCTCATGGTCTAAAGGCCGTGGCTGGTGCGTAGGGGTTTAATCAATAGCCCAAGAAGCATACCAATCTATGCTTGTTTTGATAGACTATAAGAGTGAAGATACTTATTCTACTGCTTTACTATGAAAGACCTTTAATGGTCAGAAATGCCCTATTAAGTATTAAAAACTTGAACTATGATGATTGGCATCTGGCCTTTATAGATGATGGAAGCATAAAACCAGGAAAGCCAGTAGCCGAAGAAATATTAAAGGAACATCTAGATAAAGTAACTTTTTACAATACTGAACATAGCATTGATGATAAAAATAGACAAGGCGGTAGCATGGTTGGGGTTACTATGAATCAGGCCCTAGCAGATAGTAATGCTGAAATGGCTATTATGTTATGCGACGATGATGCTTTAGTGCCTTCTTATTTTTCGGACCTAAGAGAGTGGTCTATGAAAAATCCAGATAGTCATTACTGCTATTCACATGTCATTTTATACAATCCTTTTGAGGAAAAGCCGCACGAAGAGTTTGATTCCCCTTTCCTATTACGCAAGATATCACACCAATTGCACAAATTTAACAGAAGAAAATGCTGGTATAATAAAACACAACAAGTATACCCAGAAGCAAAGTTAGATGCTAGCCAGGTAGCTTGGAGAACATACTGTAACGATAAAGCCTTATTTCCTGCCAGAAGAACCTGCCATCTTGACAGTGCTTTTTATAGAGACCTTGGGCAGTATTATGGTCAAGCTAAGTATTCAGGATTTTTTGGGCAGTATAAAGGGCTTCATGATGATACCCTAAGCATTAGAGACGAAGACTCTCGACACATAAAGTTTAGCAAAATATATAAGGTACAGGATTTGGACAAAGATTGACTTACTCTTATATATTACATATATTATAGATATAACGCTTGCCCCTCACAAGGAAACCGCAGAAATTTCTGCGGTTTTTTTGTCACTTTAGGATTTTACGATATACCAGCTTCATGTAATTGGGGCACTTATTTGTAGCTACCCACCCGCCAATATAAGCTATTATCTCACTCATAGCACCCACCCCGAAAACATTTGTAATAAAAGCATCAGATACTTCTAAATAATGATCTACGTCTTCTGCGTAACCAGAATCTTGTAAAAGCCTGTGAAATGCGAGAGCAAATTCTCGATGATCAATCCATTCCCCCTCCCCATCGCGATCCATGTCATCAAGATGATGTATGTATTCATGCAAAAAAGTCCTAACAGTAGCTTCCCTTCCCAGAAAATTCCTAGACACAACGACTTTTCTCTCAAAACCATTAAATAGTATCACACTAATTAACCGGCTCCAGATATTAACTCCTACCACATAAGGCTTTAGCATCAAACCATCAATAACAGGTATATGTTCTACAGCTTTGTGTGCTTCCTCAGTAAAATATTTACCTAAGATTGAACTATTAACGCCTGAAATTGAACTATAGCCTGATAAATTATCATTTTCCGGAATCTCCGATAGAGAATTATATACGCGTGTAGCAGTGCATCCAGATAAACAACTTAGGAATAGTAGGATAAATAAAAATCTGCGCACATTTAATTATACCCAAAAGGACTTCAATACCGGTTTTAAATACTGCTTCGTTGATATTCTTCAAAAGAGGCCTAAAATCATGCTATGGAAACTCTATATTGGCACGACTATGAGACCTTCGGAATAGACTCAGCCCGAGATAGGCTGGCTCAGTTCGCAGGAGTACGCACCGACACCGATTTGAATATCGTTGGAAAACCCCTAGTAAAATATTGCAAATTATCGCCCGATATAGTGCCCGACCCCGGGGCTTGCCTGGTTACTGGTATCACCCCGCAGTTTGTTAACAAAAAAGGGGTGTCTGAGGCCAAATTCATAGCCTCTATATACAAAGAGCTAATCAAAGAAGAAACCTGCAGCGTTGGCTACAACAGCGCTAACTTCGATGATGAGTTTACTAGGTACGCTCTTTACCGAAACTTTTACAACCCATATGACCATCACAGCAAACATGGTAATAGCCGCTGGGATTTAATAAATGTTGTCCGGCTTGTGAGAGCCTTCAACCCAGAAAGTCCTATAGTATGGCCTAAAAAAGATGATGGAAAATATAGCACTCGATTAGAGGATCTAACCCGAGCAAATGGTATTGGGCATAATGCCCACGATGCCTTGGCCGATGTATATGCAACCATAGAGCTAGCTAAACTCATCAAAGAACATCATCCCAGATTGTATAAGCATTGCTATGCACATAGAACCAAAGCCGCAGCATCAGAGCTTCTAGGCATAGAAAAAAAGAGATTAGTAGCGCCAAAAGCTTTAGTCCACGTAGATAGTTTTTATGGCTCCGATAATAACTATGTAGCAGTAGTATTCCCTGTAGCGATGCATCCAGTCAAAGGAAATGCCGCTATAGTATATAACATTTTAAAAGATCCTGCTCCCCTGCTAGATTTAAGTGCTAGAGAAATAAGAGAGCGGTTGTTTACCAAAGGGCTAAGCAGTGATGAGCGTATAGGTTTGCACGAGATAAACTCTAATAAGTGCCCGGTAATTATTCCGTTAAATATGGTCAGCCAAGCAAGCGCTAAAAGGCTGGGCATAGATAAGCAGCTATGCGAAAAACACATAACTGAGTTGATGGGAAAAAGCGATGTATGTTTTGTTGCACAGACCGCATACCACAAATCTTTCAAGAGCCGAACAGACCCGGAATTAATGCTCTACGATGGGTTTTTTGATAGGTCCGATAAAACTAAAATAGCAAAAGTTAGATCTACACCCTCTAAAGAATTGAAAAAAATAGACTTTAAATTCAAGGATCCTAGGCTGCCTGAATTACTTTTCCGGTATAGAGCGAGAAATTTCCCATCAACACTTTCAAAGACCGAACAGGCTAGGTGGAAGAAGTATTGCCAGAACAGATGGAATAGCGAAGATGGCGGTGGAAGCTTCACGGTAGCTAAGTTCTATGAGGAAATAGAGACGCGGCTGGATGACAAAGACCTAACAAGAGAGAAGGTAGAGATCCTTAAACAGCTTAAAAGCTATGCTAAGGACAAGACTAGCATTTAAGTGACTAGTAGTAATAGCACTTTAGCTCGGATTTTGGTAAAATCCAAGTATGAGTTATAGCTTAAATGCCTGGGCAACTAGTAGAGAAGATCCTGTTGGTGCCGCGATGCGGGCCAATACAACAGCTGCGCGTCAGGTTTCTGATGCGGCCTTTGATTACAATAGCGCCGTTTCCCGAGGAAATACAGCCGAAATAGCAGCAGCACAGGGAGCTTTTAGGCAAGCATGGGAATCCGATGTTAGGCGGAGAGGGGGCCACCCAGAAGAATTTATTCCTAATTATACAGGGAGAAATATAGTACCTTCTATGTTGCCCCATGGATTCTTTGGTCAAACAGAAGACCCTAGAATGCCTCTGGTAAAGCTGATGAGCAGCGCCACCATATTGTATATATTATGGATGTTCTTTAACTAGTGTTATCTGAAGAGGATAAAGCTATCAAGGCAGGCCAGGCAGTCATAAAAACAATTGAAGAGAATATACGTCAGCTTAAAATTGAATATCAAAAAGCTCTAAAAGACTATGCGCGGCTTAAAGGTGGGCACGAGAGTATTTTTGAAGAACTAGAGCCCAAGTATCTTACCTTACTAGCTAAGCTTCAAAAAGCTATTAAAGGATCTACGGATTTGTGGGACCGCTCAATAGCTAGCGTAGAGGAGCTAAAAAGAGTAAGAGAGGAAAAAGTAAAGTATTTCTTAACCGGAGTAATTTGGTCTACAAATCTGCTTAAGCTTGATGAAGAGACTAAAAACCGCCTTATCGAGCAAGCGAAAGACTTATTTTATCCTGCCTAATTTGATATAATTTGATATGGCTTGTAACTGTACATCAAACCAGCTGTTTAGGCAGGGCTGCAATTGTGGAGCATTTACGTTTGAGAGATCAAATCATATCTGGTTCAATGGGGTCATATACTCAATAGCAAAGACAGAAGATGAAGCACGTCGATTATCTACGTCTTACTTAAGAGATTTCGAAGATTTCGACTCCGCCTGGATTGATGGTGACGGCAATGGGTGGGGCCTTATACCAGATGACCTCCCCCTACCCTTACTAATTACGGAAGACCAGGATACGGAAGAAACTAGATTAGCCTATGAGTGGGTTGAATATTACGGCCCAGGATTTTTGGCCTCTATTTAGAGGTCTCCTCACCAAGATACTCCTCTTTAGCTTCATAGATACCTTTCATGGACTGGTAATGCAAAAATTTAACAGCAGCCCGCAGCCCTACAGCCATTACTGCTGTCTTGAGTGGCCCATCTTTATCACGGTTTCCTAGATAATTTAGAATTTTGTACGCAATCTTTTCTGGTATTCTTGTCATATTTATATGGTATCAATACCATCCGACATCTATAAATTAAAAATTTTAATGTCCTACCTCCTTGCAGTGTCAGAAGCAGTTGGTATGCTAAACACAGCCTAAAGACGGCAATAGGAGAAAAAATGAGTACTGAAACAACAACGTCCGAGACCACCACAGAAGTAACCCTTTTCGATGAACTAGAAGCTCTGCTAAAATCAGCTAGGGCTGATTATGATAAGCTTCGCGGAACTGCCACCAAAGCCGGTGTGCAGGATCGTGCAACGAAGCTCCGTAAGAAGCTTAAGAGCGTGCAGGAAGTTGCTCAAAAAGTTAAGAAGGAAGCTCTGTCGCTACGAGCAGCAGCAAAAGAGCGTCGTGCACAGGCTAAGGCCACGCGCACAGCTTAATAGCTATACAAGCACTAAAGAAGCGTCGATAACCTCGACGCTTTTTTTATGCCTAGCCCTAAAATTAGATTCTGGTATACTTTTGTAATGGTACCTGAAAAAATACTAATATGCTCCGATGCTAATAGCTACTACCCCTTTGATGATAAAAATGTTTGGACCCTAAAAGAGGATCAATGGAAGCTTATACCTGTTCCCCCATTTATAATGATTTGTTCTGATAATGAATTACTTGAGATATTACTTTTGAATAAATGCTCTTGCTCCTCTAGAGAGCTTTTTAATTTCGGGTGTCGTTGCCAGCACACCCCTTGAAATTTCTAGAGACTCTGCTAAGCTAAGGCTTGAGGTACCTATGAAGCGCCCTTTGATTCCAGTAATGCTATTACTGTCCAGTATCTGTTTTGCTCAATCAGGAAAAAAACCAGATAACTATCACATGACTGTGATTAAGCACCCCAAAACCCAACTAACTAAAAATTGGGCATTCGTTATTGACACTAGTCATAGTATGAATCAAGACCGGGTAGAGAAAGCCCAAAAAGCTTTCCAGGAAGCAACGAGATGCCCTAGCGACGAACTAAATTTCTGTATGTTCACTTTTAACGATAAGGGTGTAGACAGATTTAGAAAATGGCGGGAAGCCTCCCCGCAAGCCTTCAAAAAAGCCCATAATTGGGCAAGAAAAAAATGGCAACGGGGGGTTCTTTCTTACGCCGGAAATGCTTTACGCAAAGCACTGCAGCTTAGAAAAACCGAACTTACTCTTATAATTATCTCTGATGGAGGGTTCACAGAGGGCTATGAGAAAATTGATTGTATCATAAGAAGAGGGCAAGCTTGGAGAGAAGCAAATGGGTATGAAAGAGCTATTATATCCTGTATTGGAATTCAAAATCTCTATTACAGGACAGGAGGCAAAGAAGCAGATTCAGTAAACCAGAAATGGCTACATGATATTGGAGTGGCTAATCAGGGTGGTTATAGCTATGTCCATCGAGGAGCAGCACCTCTTAATCCCCTACGCTAACAGCTTGGACAAGTACGCTGCATTCCACGGGACACATGCCCAGAAGACCAGGGATGCGGAATAGGTGCTCTTGGTGATGGGCTGGGTGGCCCCGGTATAAGAGGCCCCATACTAGGGGGCATCGAACCAAAAGGCGCATAGCTAGAGAGTCCTCGGAATTCTTTCAATTTTCGGGGCGTATACCCTTGATAATCTTGTAAAAAACCAGGTCTTCTCATTTAATTATTGTAGCAAATTAAGAATCGATTACCCAATCTAGGGCAAACAGTATAGAAGGTTTCAAGTTAAGCCCTTCCAGGTCACTCAGCACTAGCTTTGGGAGGTCCACATCAACTTCAGTTGAGACAAGCTCCTTAAAGGCTTTATCGAAAGCCTTTCTATCTGCAAAAACCAAAAACCCCCTACCCGAATCATTTGGATCGGCTTTTACGACCTGCTCGCCATTCTCATCATGCTCAACATATTGATTTTGGACAATCCCCAAAGCTTTGTTGTAATCGCTTAGGGCCTCATCTACTTTTCTAGAAATTTTAGCTACTTTTAGCGCCCCCCTGACAGGCAAGGAAACTTCATTTAATTCATTTAGTGCTGCGACGGAGTCTAGCAGGGATTTATTAGTTACTTTCATAAGACCAATGTATTAGAACAAGATAAAAAAGCAAATTCCGGACAACTAGTTTCTTAATTTTCGCAATTCCCCAAGACATCTTATACAAAAATTAGTCCTATGTGTTCCAGCTCTCCAGAACATCGTACAGTCTTCATCATTACAGTGGTGGGGACGATCTGGGTTAGAGGGAGGCTCATCTCGCGACCAAGCTACTCTTATCATGTGCCCTAATTCATGAAGCAGGACAACCCCCTCCCAATCATCATCCGTAATATCTCTAAAAATAGCAAAAGATGTATCCCCATATTGTATCCCGGCTATGGTAGTTGAAGACCCTCCGAGGTATATCCCAGGAAGATAAGCAATGAAGACAACCAAAATCCTATCCTCTGCATTTTTATCACGAATTAGCCTGTTATTTTCCTCGAACTGCCTAAGTTGCCCAGGTGTCCAGACATTAGGGCCTGGAATATCCTGCCGTTGTCGAAATATAACACGGTTTCCTATTCCATACTGAACAATTTTACTACGGAAAAACTCTAATGCCTCAGAACTAGGCGTACCAGTATTAACACTAGCTATGTCAAATATAACTGTATCATAGAGAGGATTTTTTACTTGTGTTTGGGTAGATCTTACTTGTAGTGGTGCGCAGCTAGTAATAAAAAAGGTCAAACCAATAATCACTAGGTTAGGCAATCTAAACATATATGCTAAGTTTAGCAAATATGTTAAGTAGTAACTAAGGTTTCCGGTTTTTAAGGTCTAACATATCTTTCTTCATCTTAGCGAACTCTATCTTCGCATCTGCAAAGATAGAAAGTGCTTCTACAGATAAAGCCGAGAATGTCTTATCATCTAATACTTTAATAGTAATAATGAGTTCTCTAGAGAGATGCCTTACGTCTAGATCGAAGTCAAGTTTCATTGGATCTATATTTGTTAGGTCGGGGTTTGGTTGTATCATAGTAGATAAGTATACCAAAAGAACCCCCAAGCCACTCACTTCAATATAATTTAGTGAGCACAGTGGTGATGACATTGGTGCCAAGAGTGCCCATGAGGATAAATAACCACTCTGTAATGAGAACATCTCCAGCTGCAGACATGGTAGTAATGCCAGTGACAGCTCCTATTACAAGAATGGTAAACACTAACCCGGGGGATAGGTATAATTACCGTACCACGAATTCCACGAAAACGAACAGCACAGCCCGAAGTAAGCAAAGTCATGCATAAAACGAATAAGAGTATAAAATTTCTCATTTTGGCAGTATACCAAAATTGTTCATTAAAATGCTGGAATACTGGTATAATAAATCTATGAAAGTTAAGTTAGCTATTTCGCAGAACGATTACGATGAGTGGGTAGTTAAGTACTACCTAAATAACAGCTTTTCCGAAGGAAAAAGTTATTACACCGATGATTTAGAGGATGCCATAGGCACTGCAAGACACATGGAAAGAGAAGCCGAGAACCAAGGTCATATTGTCACTACAAATCTGGCTAGGTATGCTCAAAATCCTTGGGATTGCCTATCTCGTAATCCAGATGATGAATTACCTATCTATGAAATACCAGAAGCAAACTGGGCAAAACTCGAAGCATCGATAGCTGATCTCAATAATAAAGCAGTAAAGCTAGGCAGCACCCCCGTTGTTCTGAGCATTATAGATGAAAGACAAGTTACTAAAAAAGATGGCGAAGATACTTGGACCGAAATAGTTTATCACGTAACGGTCACCGGAGAAGCCCCCAAGCTCTCTGGCTGGGGGTTGATTGCAGTAATAACCCCCCAAATCAGTGGGGAAAACCTAGTTAAGTGTATTCCTGGTAAAGTCTGCCCAACAAAGTACCGCTTGGCAGACCCAAAAGACTGCGACCACTGCAATACCCAGCGCCGCCGTAATGATGTTTTTATTTTACGCCACGACAACGGAGAGCACCGACAAGTAGGTAGACAATGCCTCCGAGATTTCCTGGGCCACAAAGACCCTAGCAGAATCCTAAGTATGGCAGAGATTCTAATGTCTGTTGGCGATATTATGCATGATGCTGAAGAGGGCGGCTGGGGCGGCGGCTTTAGGTCTCCTACTTACAATTTGCAGCAATTCGTTGCCACTACAGCTTGTGTTGTTCGACGCCTGGGATGGGTTCCCAAAAGTAAAGCAGAACATGGCCACCCTTCCACAGCAAGCAATGTTTTGGAGATTTTGGTCCCCCCTTTCGGGGCCCAGGCAGCTAGATCCAGACGATTATGGGTTGCTGAGAATCAATTATATGTCAACGAAGAAGATGAAAAACTAGCCGAAGATGCTATCCAGTGGGGCCAGGCTTTGCCTACAGACGGCGGCGATTATATCTATAATCTGGGAGTATCGATCCGTAATGGGGTTGTCGAAGCAGGAAATAAAAATAGTACAGTAGGCTTAGTCGCTAGTTTGGTTAGTGCCTACAACCGAGAAATTAAAAAAGAACGTGATATTCTTAGAAGAGCCCAAAAAGCAGAAAATACAGTTCATGTAGGGACTCCCAAAGTAAGACAAGGATTTCCTGGGGTTACAGTTGTATTTATAGGAGAAACACGACAAACACAATATGGTATTAGCACTCTAATTAAATTGGAAGATTCAGATGGGAATAACCTAACTTGGTGGAATACTAGTGAGGTTGCTAAGTGGCTTAAAGATAGCTACCAGGATGACACTCCAATAGACATTACAGCAACAGTGAAAAAACATGAAGACTATCGAGGGGTACCACAAACTGTAATCCAACGAGTAAAGGAAGGTCTTCCGAAGAAAAAAGCAGCAAAAGGCGGGGCACGAAAATGCGGTCTTTGCAAGCAGACTGGGCATAATAGACGAAGTTGCCCAGATAAAAGCAGAAAATTGCGCAGAAGAAAGAGCTAGATCACCCAGGGATTGGGGGTTGGATGCTCATGCTCATCTTTAAATTTTTGGATAGCAGTCGATGCATCAGCAAAGTTGATTGGGATTTCTAGGCTTGCTATATCTCCACAAGTTTTACACCGCAAGGTTATAATGAATTCGATTTTCGGCATTAATTTTTATAGACAATGATAGGAAGAAAATAGGGAACTCTTGCCACACCACCATCCGGAGTTTCTGAATACTCATATACATCCTGAGGAACTCGAAGTATTTTAACACCCTTGGGGCCAATATGTCGAACCCCTAGAACACCAGATTCATCACCATAATCCATACTAACATTAATCAGTTTATATCGTTCATTATGTCGGCTAACTAGGTATATTTCAAATGATCCAGCACTACATCCCAACCCCTGAAGCCCTCCACATTTTACCCACAGGTCTTCCCAAGAACCAATATCATCCAGATTCATTATTAGATCATAGAGCTTAGCTGAGATCTCTTCTTTGTATTTCCACTCAGCACCTTGAGGAGTAATAATAAAAGGAGATTTACCCTCTGACAATAAAAGAAAATTGGCGGCTCCCTTGGGTAGAGCTATTGATCCGTATCTAGATATGGTGTGTCGTCCACTTGGCAAGACCGCAGGAAGGAAAACTTCTCCCGGGGTAGCATTTAGGTCAACATATTTTTCGACTGGGAACAAAGGTGTGTTAGATCTCTTAAGGCGGGATAGGAAGCTTTGACCAGACTTGGGGCTTGGAAGTTTCCGCATGGAGTAATCCGGATTTCTTCGGTATCGTCGTCTTTTTCCGTGTCGGCGGTTGTTAGCCAAAGCAACAAGGGTGTTGCCCCTAATGGATCTAGATAAACTTACTTTACCCCTATTCTGCAACCTCTTTACATATATGTGAATTGTTTCGGGCTTAATATTTAAGCCACGGGATATGCCCTCTACGGTTTTTGTTCCATGAAATCGGAGGTACCCAATAATTTCACCGGACGTGAGGCTGTTTTCTGATATCGCGTCTGGCCCAGACCGCCCAACAGCTTCCTCCTCCGCTCCTTTTTTAGACCACCTGCTCATCAACTTATTGATGTAAGGTTGATGCTCAACATGATCCAAGCAGTAAGGCTTACCTTCGTTTGTATCCTGCCCACAAATACGGCATGTTTTTGACTGGGGCATTTTTGCATAACCAGAGCTACTAGATAGTCCTCTTTTTGGAAAGCCAAAAATTCTTCCCAGAGGGTTTTTGCGACGTATTCTACTGAAGCGTCTTCGTCCGAAGTGGTTTTTATGACCAGTTCTGTGATATGTATGCCTAAATCTGTTTATCATTAGTCTACTTGATAGTCTTCCCACACAGGGTCTTCCACCCAGAATTGGTCTTGCCAATCTAGTTTTGTTTGCGGTGCAGGATAGGTATGCACGTCAGATGATCGACTGGAGCTTCTTCTCCAGCTTTGTGGGGCAGGAGTTGGTTGGTATATGTCACCAAACCAATAGTCCGTTCCATTTAAAAATCCTGGTCTCATATACTAATGATAACAAATCTAGCCTTTGCCATAAATAAGAATCCATAAGATGATAAGACTTAAAACCCAAACCCACGTATCTGGTTTTCTAGTATGCTCCTCCCAATTTAGATGAGTGACATTTCCGGCGTCCTTATCTGGACCAATCCCAAAAAGCAAGTTGCCCGTGTCTTTATCTCCAAACCAAGGAATACAATTGTCTGCTTCCGGGGCTTGCCCTGACCCACAATAAGACCTGTGCGGATTGCTCCACACACTGTGCCTCCCATCCTCTATATTTATAGAGCCCAGCTTAGGGTGATCGCCCGTAATAACAAATGATCCATCCTCTTTTTGATGAATCTTGTCAAATATTGAACTAACCGTAGCCCCCGCTAGATGCGGATATTTCTTTAGTATACCGCTGGATCTTTTTAGATATTTGATATCCATCAAACGCATAATGTAATTATAACAGAAACTTGCTACAATAGAGTCATGCGCCCAGGATATTTAGGAAATCTAGACGATTTTTGGTTTGGTAATCTTTCCGGAAAACACTTTGAAATACTAGAAGCAAGAAGCGCTTCTCCTATAATCACTACTAAAAATAGGATAATGGGTAAAACCGCAGAAGAATTTAAAGCTCTCAATTACGGCAGAGGATGGTCAACTACTGCTATACCAGAAGAGCGAACTGTAGATAGCTATCAGCGAAGTCCGTATTCGAATACCGGGTTGAACCAGGTAATTGCTAAATATCAGAAAAATTCTCAAATTTTTAAGCTAGTTTAGCTACAATGAGTAGGAGGTAATTATGTTTGGAATTCTAGAAGGCTTGTTCGGAATGATTAGACCAGGAATACTGGGTAATCCAAAGAAAGATTTAGACGATCTAATCACTAGGTTAGATTCTATACCTAACTGGAGCCTAGCTGTAGCTAGAGCTTCTGATTCCCCAAGAAAGCCCGAGAACCTAGCTAATGAATTTTATGGGTTGTTGGATCACATCAAGAGAACCAAGGATTCGGTATCTGTCACCATAGTTCGCAGATATACCCAAATGGTTGAGCAGATGGTTAAGCTAGCTGGCCCCGGCGAAAGAGCACAGCCAGCACCGGCCCCAAAGCCCGCACCGGCCCCAAAGCCCGCACCGGCCCCAAAACCGGCCCCCAAACCAAAACCAGCCCCAGCAAAACTCCCGCCAGCCCCTCCTGGACTTAAATGTCCTCACTACACTTCAGCGTCCGCTTATCCTAAAAACTGGGATGATCCCGAAGCAGAAGAGAGGTATCTAGTAGGTAACCCCGATGTTAGAATGTGGGTTGCAGCTATGAAGAAGAGAAAATCTCTCAAAGGCAAGCTAAATGCTCTTTGGCACTATCGCTGTTACGGTGCTAAAGAAAACAGAACTTGGGCTGGCTGGGATATGCCCGGGTATCTTCGCTAGGCCGAAAATAATCTTTAATTTTGAGCTATGACTTGCTTTTAGCTACTAGAGATATATACTCCTACTATGTCCAACCCCCCAAATCAAGCCGCTTCACTTCCATCCAGTATCCGAAAATCTACGGCTAAGTTTGTCCGAAGCGAAGTAAACAAAACGACTTCCGCAGGCAATCTCAAAGTGTGGTTGCTGGAACTAGCTTTTGCAGTAGTAGTTGGACTCACCGTCTCTTGTGGCTATATTCATTATTTGCTTGGCTAGGATAAAAGGTATGAAACTAACCCATAGAATCAAAAACAGCGCTAGAACTTATTTACTGCTCACTGGAATTGGTGTGACCGCAGTAGTTGCCGCCCCTTTTGCTGCCGTTTTTACGCTGCTTAAGCCGGATCAGGACCTACTAAAGAAACGACAAAAAGAGTTTTTTAAGCAGGTTAACGGCAGCATTAAGAACGCGGGAACCCAGTTAAAAGAGACGTTTAAGGATTTTGATCCAGCAGACCTGATGGATCCATCTGGTAGTGAACCTTGGAAGAAGCAGCACAATAAATACCACGATATGACAGATGAAGAGTGGTCTAAACGAAACGATGTTTAAACCCCATGAAGAATAGCTTAGTTGTATTGCTAGTCGCACTATCTGGTTGTTATACCCCAGTGATCTCTTTAGATGGCTATATACCAGACAAAGAAGTAGCAGTTTATCCCACAGTAGATAGTCTTCGCAAAGCTAAGTATATGGAAAATGCTTACCGTGCAATAAAAGACATACCAGTCGTAGATGGTTTGTCTTTTAATACTTTTGCAGCAGGAACTAGTGTAGGATCTGCTATAGCTAGTTTTTTGACTTTATCGGGAACCGGAAGAAAAGTAGTTCTAGACAAAGAGCAAATTTACGAACATGGCTATGTTGCAATAGTTCACGAAGATATACACCATCTTGATGATATGGATCGTGACGGCATAAGCAATTGGATAAATCATGATGTATTCTTGCAAGCCTACAAATTGCTAGCCAAGGATTACAGATATAAAGGCATTCAATTGTGGTGCGAGACAGTTGCAAACGATTGGGTTACCAATACTTTCGGGGTAGGCCCTTATGCAGAACATATAGCCTATCTCGGTATGTTCTTGTCACAAGGTAAGCCAGCACCCGAGTATCTAAAGGCTGTATTCTCTCGCATCCTAAAGGTAAGCTACTACAAAGAATCCGCTTACGTTACAACAACTGGAGAGAGATTCAAGATTACAGCAGGCCCGGATAGTATCAAACTAGAGCCCCTTAGAAGATAAAAGGAGCTTCAGGCGTTCCTAGGCTATGCCCATCCATTTCCATTTTGATATGACCAATGACTGTCAGTATCATTACAATAGTGAAAATAACTGTAAAGAGTATATCAGCCCATTTACAGGGTTTATGTTGGGGTCTAGCTTCGGCCACTAAAACCCTCCCGCAACCACTCTTGTAATTGGTCTTTGAGACTGAAGTAATATAGAGCTAGGGTGTAGTGCCCTGTGGGAAACAATCTAGCTTCCGGACCACCGAGAGCATGATACAAGTTCCATTGGCAACTAGTCGGAACACTAGTATCATGCAAAGATATCATCATTTTTATCTTTCTGGTATCTACGGCCCTTGCAGCCCGTATGATGTCGAAGTCCAGCTTTTCTATATCTCTATAAAGTGTTTCTGATGAGCCCATTTCTCTACCGGGGTATTTTTTAGATAAATAGTCAGCATACTGCTTAATCAGCGCATTCCTATTAAATATTACAAGGCTTTCCTGAGAACCCTTGAATATCTCACTGTTGCCTCCTCCGGCCATAATAGCAACAGTGAGCACTGCATCCGGAAAGAGGCTAGCCGCACCCACCGCGTGTATGCCTCCCATGCTAATCCCCACAAAGGCATAACGGCCAGTTAGCTTGGGTTGATCTGGTATCCAGTGATATATTATTCTACCAACACCCCTAGCTAATGCTGCATTATACTCATCATAGCTCTTTTCCTTCCCGCCATCAGGCAAAACCGGTCGCACCCAGGCCTTACTTAAGAAGTTTTCTTGTTTTACAATAATGCAGTCAAAACCGGCATCTAGAATCATCCCAGCAGCCATGCCAGAAACTACGCCGCCCGCGTCATTGAGAATTCGATAGACAAAAACCACTTCATGTTTTTCCTCAGGTCGTAGCTTAGACCGACGATATTCAAAGTTCAGTATTTCAGCACCAACCGTAACAGTGCCCTCTCTTACACCGTCTTCTTCTTTTTCAAATTCGAAGGCTGGGATATCAGCAGTAACGTCAGTCTTGGCCAGCATCCGAGCAGGCCATCTCACTGGATTTCTAGGATTGGGATTTTGTTGAATCAAGGTGGTGCATCCAGTTAAAAGTGCCAGAGGTATCGCTAATGCAAAAATAAAAACATTCTTCATAGATCAATGATATCACAAATCCTCAATTTTTCTAGGGCTAGGCTAAAGGCTAGAAAATTTGAGGTTTTGATCATTTACTACTTACCCCCACACTGACACCCATACCGCAACAAATCCACTCCATCGCAGCAGCATTTGTTTTCTATCTCACAAAGTTGGCACTTTTTGGGATTGGGTTCTGGGTCATGCAAGCCTGGTTGCCACCTTAGAACATGGGCATTTCTTTTTGAATCACACATTTTCCACCTAACTTCATTCCTTCTTACCTTATTGTGGTAATGATACATTGCTATATTGCTTGTATGGTAATATGGCATTTTTCTATCGCTCATTATTTCCCTTTCCAAACACTAAGTATCTTATCCATAACTCTGCGAACAGCCTTAGCCGATTTGCTTTGCTTGAATTGATATTGTTTTATAGCCTCTTTAGCCTTTTCCTCTGCAGCCTTGCAGTTTTTACAATTAGGAACACTAACAGGAACCTCGCGCTTGACCTTAATGACGCGTTTTTCCACAACTTCAGCCATGGCCTTCTTAGCAGCTTCAGCTACTTCTTCTTGCAGATCACGAGGTATCTTTGTCTTTAACATGCTATACAGTTCTCTGCTCAGATGAGGCAGGAAAACCGGCATAACGTCAAGCCCCCGAAGTGTTTTCCAAAGTCGCATGTGGGATTGCACGTCACCCCTTTCGCTAAAATAGCCTGGTCCCCGCTCTCCATTTCCATTGAAGATGTTTGTTAAGATATTCTTCTGTTCTCCTCTATTGTCTACTCCGTATTGTCCTGGGATATCCCAAGACTTGCTGTGGTTTGTTTTTCCGTCACGTTTAGGCGCGTGCATATTTTCTCCCTTGAACCACCGGGTAGCGGGAACAGATTTTTAGCCCTGCCCCGGCCACCGGGTAGTATTTTCCTCGTTAAAGGTTATTTTTTAGCTATCTAGATTTTGTGCAGCAAGATGATCATCTCTGATATCTTCTAGCAACTGACGAAACTCTTTCGCATCTAGTTTCTTTTCGATGCGATCTTCTGTTTCAAGGTGCCAACCCTGATCACGAGAAGCTTTATCAAGTTTCTCAGCCAGATCAATGTGATCTCGCCAGTGAAGTTTCCACATTTTAAGCAGTGGCTTCCATTGCCTAACCACTTCTTCGGGTTCCACCTCGTTAGCTCTGAAAACTTTACAGACATCACGGGCTAGTAACCTTGGTAAACCGCAGTTCTCCAGTTCTTCCCAACGAATCTGTCTAATGAATTCATCAGCTACACCACCGAGTTTGACTAGCTTTTCTATAAAACGTTCGTCATTGACCGGTTTAGGCTTTTTAATACCTTTAGGCAGCGTTATATCTGCTAACTTGGCATTGTATTCTTTGACTAGGCGACAAGCCTTCCAAAGTTTATCGCTATATAGTCCCATTTATAGCTCCTCCAAACTTCGTGTTGGGCTCTTAAAAATTTCTGCAAGCCTTCGTGCCATTAGCACGGGAAGCCCACAAACTTCTTCAAGATCCTTTGCGGTAGTCCTAGCCAACATTTCACTGGAAGTTCCGCCCATAGCAATAAGTTTAGCTACAAATTCCTCATAAACGACACGAGTATCATCGGGGCAGGGTTTTCTGAGATAGTTATGGGTATCAATGAGGCGCTTCGCCTCGCTTAGTTCGTGCTGATATACAGCATCATTCGTCTTAGTAGACATATATTCTCCTCTCTACTACTCCCGAAGATCCGACTGAATCTTCTAGGCATCTTCACAATAACCCTTGTCCAAGAAAAGATCAAGATTAAAATGAGAAAAATCTAGAAATAAACTCTAAAAGTTCAGCCACCGACCCCACCCATCTTTTTGATAGAATACAGTATGCGATCACGACAACCTACCTATATCATTAACGCAGATACTATAACCAAAGACCAAGTAGCCCAATACTTGGCTAATGCGGGTGTACTCAATGCTTTAGATGATCTGGATCATGCTTACCGATCAAATCCGCCGTCTGATTACCAAGAAAGCAGAGAGACAAACGAAAGAATGACGCGTTTGCGATTACTGGGCATAATGTTTAAACAAGCCCGAGGGCTGGGATGGAACATACCCTTTTCTTGGGATCCCCTTCAAGGGCAGCACCCGCGAAGAGGCAAGCCAGACCAAACTCCTTACGATCTTACTGACCCTCGCCAACTAAATACCGGGGATATATTAAAGCTGCTACAAAACCAAGCGATTATTCTGCAACATGCAGCTCCAGTTACTACCTGCAAAGACATAAAAGGCAGAGAATTCGAATTCAAGATGCATCTTCTGCAACTAGGGAAACCAGACAATATTTATTGGGGCATTCCTGGGCTTTACGATGTCAAGTTTAGCAAAAGAACTGATAAGAAGGTTTACGAGTATTACTTGTACGATGCGACTGGGCGAAAACGCATTATTAAGAGGTCACCTAAGGCTCTACGGCCCAAAGAGATTGGCTGCGGCCCGGATACCTCCCTTTCGATTTCTCATAACTGGCAAAAATTAGATAAAAAACTAGATTTAAAAGCTTTTGCATTACATGAAGGGCACAGCTGGCCCGTCCCCTTTCTCCCTAAAAGTTGGGACCCTTTTGATGAAGAAACCCCAGATGAAGATTCTGCAAAAGGCGACTTACTATCACAACATTTTTATAACGGTTTTGTCCTATTCCATGCTCCCAGAGCAATTGAAATTGTGGCTACCATCGAGCGGCCTAGCTTAAAAGATATTGATGAATCTGAAAATGCAACAGTAGAGGGTAAGACAGTTTTGCCCAATGGTAAAATGCCACCAGACAAACTCCCTCTCAATTTCAAGAGTAAACGCAATAAATACGAATGGCAGAAACTAGCCTTAAAGAGGTGGTGGGAATCTAAAATCACTTTTGATGACGAAGATATAGGCCCCCATGATGAGTTAAAGGATGGGTGGACAGGAGGTCTAATAGAAGCTTGCACTGGAGCCGGAAAGACTAGATTCTGTTTCGATGCTATCGAGAAAGTTCTAAAGCAGAAAAAATACAAGAATACCCGTATTAGCATCGTCGTCCCAACACAGGTTCTGCTCGATCAATGGCATGAAGAAGCAGTAACTAGATTTGGTACCCTTGAAGATATTAAAAAACTAGAATTACCAGCAAAAGAAACAAAAGAACTAGTTACAGCTAGAAAAAAAAATAAAGTTAGCATAGAAGGAATTTCTCGGCACGGGGCTGGTCATGATGAACCAGCTGGTCAGCTTTCTATATGGGTTATTAATACTGCCTCGGTAGAGCTACCTGTAGCAGACAGGCAGCACCCGCACCTAGTTGATAAATATCCCTACCACTTTTTAATTGTTGATGAGGTTCACAGAAGTGTAGCCCCTAGCCGCCGACAAATTTATGATTTCACAGGTAGCACACATCCATTTTGGAAGAGTGCTAAGTTCCTGTTTCCGGAATTTAGATTAGGCGTAACCGCAACCTTACCTAAAGATGAAAAGAAATTTGATCTTTTGTGGCGATCTGTGGGGCCCCTTCTTTGCCAATACCGATACGCTGACGCCATAAAGAAAGGCAATATCCCTGATTTCAAACTTCGTTATCTAGAGACCGGATTAACCGGAGGGGAAACAAGCATTTATTCTGAACTTACTGATAAAATTGCAGCACAGATAGGTAAGGTCAAAAAAGAAGAAGCTCTAGGAGAAGATAGTATCCCCTCTAATATCCCGGACAGATGGGTAGCACAGTATAAAGAAGAGCAAGGAGATCCGCCAGAAAAGCAAAAACTTAAATTCCTAGGCGGAGCCCGCGCTCGTATTTACTGGTCAGCAAGCAATCGCCTCGCCTGTGCCCTGGATTTGATCCGAACTAAAGTAGCAGAGGGTAAGAAGGTTCTAGTTTTCCACAAGAGCATCGACGGAGCAACCGCACTTTACAATGCTTTGCATAAGGGATTAAATTATGGGCACGACAATGTTCCCCACATATCCGCAGGTCTTTATCACAGCCAAAACCCCATCGGAGTAAATGAAGCCTTTTTAGAGGCCTTCAGAAGACCTCTAGACGGGTCGGAGGGACCACCAGTACAGGTTTTGGTTAGTGTCCAATCTCTCTTGGAAGGGCTAAATGTTCCAGATGCTGACGTAGCTGTAGCTGTATCGGCAGATAAAAGCCAGATCAAAGCCATACAAAGCCTTGGCCGAGTCCTACGCAACAAAAAAGGTTCTAAGGAGAAAAAAGAGTTCTACTTTATTACTGTTAGGTGGGGCGACAAGATTACCGACTCTATGCGTTGGAGCCTCCCAGAAAATGAGCAGAATCAACTAACAGGCGATGAATACATTAAGTACAATTTTGAATCCAGTCTCCGTGATGAAGAAAATAAATTTGTTATCGACCCCCCAGAAACACTATTATGCGGGGACCTCTACAACCATCAAGAAGGAGAAATAGAGGAGCTTCATAAGCAATGCGGACTAATGAGCTACGACACCCTACATGACCTAGCTAACGATAAAGCTATCCATTTTTTATCTGAGATAGGCAGGGATGGTTCTTATATACCCACACTCACAAGAAGTAGATTACGAAAAGCACTAATCGCGTATAACGATGAAATAGAAAAAGAGCCTGGAGATGGTTCAAATGCAGAAAAAATAGAAATATCTTTCCCTATACCCGCGTGGCCAGAATGGCTACTGGCTGATATGCCGCATCTCAAGGAAAAAGAACCAGAACATATAATAGAAGATGAGCCCGAAGCGCCTAGATCAAGAAAACCAAGAAAACCAAAATCAGATCGCCGCAAAGGCAGCATCAAAAAGCTCCGAGAAAAATCCGGAAAAACACAGAAGAAAGTTCGTAGAGCTAAAAAGAAAGAACCAGAAAATCCCTGGGGAATTTAAAGAAAAATAGCCATTAAAAAGGTTACTAACATGCTAACCGTAATAGGTATAGCCAGGTTATCATCCATTTCTTTGAGGTTTCGTTCTACTATTGCTGATGCCAGAGCCGGTATCCCGGCCATAACTAGAGCCATTTCACAAGACATACTGACCACAAACCAGGGAAATCCGATAGCTAAGCAAACAACAAAGAATCCCAAGGACCCAATCCAAGTTTTATTCCCCACACCCTTCTTGCCCCATCTAATTCCTACGTAACTAGCTACAGGATCACCAAAAGCTAGATATAAAAACCCTAGCATTGTGGCTATTTTAGGAAAGACAACTATACAAATGATAGCGCTAAGCAGGAACCAGCTAATACCGGACAATGAATGAAATTCGTGCTTTCGCAATAGGAAGCTAAACGTATTTTGGATTAGCCAATTTAGATAAGGCACATGAAGTCGTAGCAAATCAAACCCAATACAGACCAGGGTAACGATAGCCAGCGGAAATAATACTGTTTGCCAGGTCAGGCTACTCAGGCCATATACAAGCCCAAATAAACTAATACTGATCATATGAAACCAGCGACGTGTATTATTATTGTAGGAGGTATCTGTCTTATCTAGCTCCGGATCCTCTGCAACAGATAAGATGGTTTCCTCATTCGGTTCGGTTTTCAGCTCATCGTCTATAAATAGCTCTGAATTATCCATTCCTGTCATCGTAGCAAAGAAGGTGCCAAAGACCAACCCCATACAACAAAAGAGTTAGGAAGACCGCCCGTCAAAAAGTAAACACAAGCGTTGGTTGATCTTAGTATTCAAAACCAATAAGATAGATATTAGCTAAGAGCGTAGTTGCTGTAGCTCCAGTCACATTTATTTTTATTACTTCCGTTGCCAAGCTGTTTCTGGATTTAGAAAATACCAGCCAGTTACTCCAGACATCCCCTACAGTATCAAAATTTATCAGGGATTCCTGGGCGAAGATATCGGTTTCGCCGCTGGCTATTCCTACGCTGATTTGTGGAACAACAGTCACAGTATCGGCAGCCGTGGCCTGGCAGAAAATCCCAAGAGTAAATCCCAGCTTATATGACGGTGTAGTATACAAATTGAAAACCCCGGTTTGGGTTAAATCAAAGTTAGTTATAGATCCTAGAACATCAACAGGGGTATTAATCAATCTGTCTGGGGCTAGGGTTCTATATGCAAGTTGAGGAGAACGAAGCTGGGCAGCTGTTATTTGAATAAAACCCTCCAGACTAGGTCCTAGGGACGCTGAAGGTATTGCATCAATAAAACCATCTAGACTAGGGCCTATGGAAGCCGATGGTATTGTCTGAATAAAGCCGTCTAGGCTAGGTCCTAATGTGGGCATATTTTACGCCAACGCTTCCGGCACTCGGGCAACTCTATTTGCAGTAGTTAAACCATCGGTCTGGACATCCCAAACGATGGTGTAAACAGTAGTGCCGTCCGCTGCGATTCCTTCCACTTGATTTGAACCTGTATTTAGAGTTGCTGATCCACCAGTAACAGGTAGAGCAAGAGTTGCTGGGAGAAGCTGTGGGGTTCCTTCTTGTGTATAGTGCAGTTTCATTTTTCTGCCAGTACCTCCGCCCCAAACAGTAAAGGTTATTTCCTCGCCCCCCACTACTCCGGTGCGTGAGAGGATTCTGATATCTAGCTCTCCTGCTGTGAAAATTCTTTCGCCGTAGTTAGGCAATCCAGTTGGGATTGCGTGGTATACGTTGCCGCCGCCTGAATCCACGACAGTCATCACTGATGTGTTGCCATTCCACTTGTAGACTGTGAAGCTGGTTCCTGACGTTCCATTCACCGCGTAGTAGAGGTAAATGTCAGTAGTACCTACAACGCTGTTGAGATCATAGACCGGAAGCATTCGTTCATTATTGATGTTGGTGGTGCCCGAGTAAGTACCGCCACTAACCCCCGAGTGGCGCAGTGCTGCAGGTATACATCCCAATTCTGATATGTCTGTGCGGACAATGGACGTGTCCCACTCAAAGCCCAGGAACCCGTAGCCAAACTGGTTCGATAGACAAAGGGCGGTCAGCGTGGTGCCATCTGTGAAAAGCCCATACTTACCGATATTGGTGACCCCGGTGCTACCAGGCCCTGACGCGCCGCCAACATCGGAATCGAAGGACTCAACCAACACCCAAGAGCCCGTATATTCATAGAGCCCGAAGTTGTTGGCATTGTGCTCTGAAATGGCGAAGAGACGATCTTCAAAGACACACATCGAGTGGAGTTGGCGGTTACTAGGCCAGGCCGCTGTCTTGTTGGCAAAGGTGGTCGTCGCTGCATCAAATGTAGCCTGAGTAGTGGTGCCGTTGAATGCGCCTATCAAGTGGAGCACGTCGTGGTAGACAATCGCGTCAACGACACCCGTCATCGTGCCGACGAACTGTCCACTGACAGCTTGCGTCCATGATGTGCCGTCAAAGCAGGCCCACCATAAAGTGTTCGCGCCAGCGTTGCTGTCCCCCCCTATGGCGTAAAGGCTCGTCCCGATCACATACAGGCCAAAAGCCTGCTCGTAGATGCTATCGGCCTGAGTCCAAGCATGCGCGATTGTCCACCCACCCGACATCGATGACGGGTCATCCTTCTTGTAGATCCCGTCTTCCGTCTGGGCATAGAGATCGCCAGCGAATTGAACACAACCATTTCTGCCCGCGCTAAAGGTAGGGTTTGGGCCTGCGTGCGCCTGGTTATTACCGAACGTGTTTCCAATCTGAGTCGGCGTACCATTGGCATAGGAGTATGCACGGCAAGTAGCCCCCGCTCCAGTTGTGCTGTCCATCACTAAAAAATTAGGCATTATGTCTCCTACCTAAAGTATATTAAATATGGCAGTAACCCACAACAAATATTATGCTCAACTTAGTTGATAACCAAGAAACAGCACATCTAGTTCCCGAATTCATCTAACCAGAACCACTCTTAGGATTATAGATTATGTCTGGGTACAGATTAGGCTAAAAATTGCTATCATGTAGGCATGGCTAGAATTAAAATTACCTATGAGCATCCACCCGGATCAGGACAAACAGGTTGCGCAAGAGAGTTTGACCTTGATTACGTAATACCAAGCAACCGAGGCCCTTTACGTGCCGATGATGTTGTGGCTGGTGACCGCCTTGAAACGGCCCCTACATGCAAATGCTTAGTCTTAGCTGTGGAGGTAGTGTAATATGGCAATTCTGCGAGGAGCCCAGTTTGCAGAACGAGGAATAGCCTTAGATAGATTCGCTGATCCTCTTGCAGCCATTTTAACTGTATTTGAGGATTTAGATTTAACTGCTACATCAACAACAACTATTTACACTGTTCCTACAGGAAAAACAGCTATTATACTAGGCTGCCTACTCAGAATAAAAAGTGCAAACACAGTGACCGTCGATGCAGCAGCTAGCTTAGGTATCAACCCCTCTACTACAGATTTATTTGCGGCAGAAACTTTAGTAGGAGTTCAAAGTATTAGCGATGTTTGGAGTTTCTGGAAAGATACATCTGGGGGTTTAGTTGCTAATAGTGCCGATTTAGTTGATCTTGATGTCTCAGTAGCTGCTACCGCAACAACCCTAACCTGCGATGTCTTTGTTATAGGATTACTTATTTAGCATCCCCCTCAAGTTGCATATAGAACTAAGCTCCAGATTATAACTTCAAAATGGATATAGCTTAAAATTGTTGTGGTAAACAGTCTAATTTAATATACTTAATTAGGAGATACAATGCCAAATTTTTTAGTACTCGATAGTCATTTCGGAGCGAATTGCGCAGCATTTCTTTATGCCAATGCTACACCAACACAAATAGGTGATGCCTTCGGCGTAGCTGATACACACGCCACCTCAACGGCAGCACACGGGCGACTAGTCCAGTTCCAGGGTGACCTGTTCGCCCTGGCACAGGATGGGATTTACAAGAAGGACGACCCGACGAGCATGGCGGGTCCGTGGACCCAACAAATTGCATTTGCGTCTACGAGCCTATCCCCTTCTTATTGGGGCCTTCACGCAATAGAGGTCAATGGAGTAATGAGCCTCATAGGGGTTCGTCCTGCGGCGGGTATTGCACACAAATACAGATGGGTGAAATACGACGGAACTACGTGGACAGAAGCAGCGGCAGACACCGCTTTCTTCAGTGTCGCCAACACTCAGACGGCTGCCGTTATCGTCTACCACAACACGATATTCTGGGTCGGCGGTAACGGTTCGACAGTTGCCGACTCGATCAGCTACGACCCGGCGACTGATAATTACACCAACCTTCAGGCCGCACTAGGCGCACTCTTTCTCAATGGTTGCGGGAATATGTCTATGTGCGTCTTTGAGGACCGCTTGTTCTTGATCGGAGCTTACGCCTCCGGTGGCAAGATTTTTCGCCTCTGCGAGTTCAACGGTTCAGCGTGGGTAAGTTTCCAGACTTTTGAGCTTGCCTCTGGCGCGAACTGGACCGTATCTAAGCCGTCCCTATTTACAGACGGCACAAATATGTGGCTTCTGGCCCCATACGATGCAGGAGGTAGCGGCTGGCGTTGCTGGGAGTGGGATTCGGCTATGAATAGATCCGAGATCACAGCAACCGTTTTGCCCCCGGCGCTCCGTTGGACTGGGGCTGCGGGAGGGGCCTACTCAGGAACGCCTTCCACCGCTCGTTTCTCGGTAATTTACGACCTGAACACCACCCCCGGCACCACGGACATTTACCTCTACAACACTACGAGTGGAACTGCCGGGACTGGCTTTGCGTCTTACAAGTGGAACGGCAACGCCGCGCTTATGACCTCTGTCGATTCAGGCGGCAACGTAGATCACTCATTGCCGCTCACCCACCTAACTATGGGAGAGCGAATTTTCACAGCAGGTGAATTAGACATCAAAATAACAGCCCGTGTAGGTGTCTTCGGTGGAGAGCAAATTTCGTTTATAGCATATGGCGGCGGCACAGGTCGTAAAATGAAGCTACATTATACTCTGGAAGGTACTCCCTCTCTACTTCCCGCAACACTAACTGCCCCAGTAACAGGAGGGTCCGCAACACTAAATACTGGGTTAAACCAGGTAGAAGGAATCGCTGCCGATGGTGCTACCGTTTACACTATTGTCTGGGCGGTCGGAACCGATGGCTTAAATTCAGACACAAGAGTAATTCGCTCAGCGGAAGTGTTGGTGTAGCTTATGCCACTAAGTCCAGGCGTAGATGGGTTTATTCAGTCTATACCTACATCGTCTCTAAGTCCAGGCGTAGATGGGTTTATCCAGGCTATACCTTCATCGTCTCTAAGCCCAGGCGTAGATGGAATTATTCTAGCTCTCCCGTGGCCACTATACCGCTCTGGACAGATCCAACAAACAGAGTTAGCAGAAGACCGTTTGGCGAACGTCACAAGCCGTGTTATTAGCACAATACCATCTATAGATCTAACAGCTACTGGAATCACTACCCTCTACACGGCCCCTGCTAGTAAAACCGCCCTTATTTTTGGTGTGATCCTTCAGGCTACTGCCGCAGATACTATAACTGTAGCCCCACAAGTTAGCGCGGGATTAAACCCAAGCACTGACAATATATTTGCAGTAGAGTCACTGGTTGGACTAACTACAGTTGGTGGTACCTTTGTATATTGGGCCAACCTGAATAAAGCAGTAACTGTATCCAACGGTGGGGTTTTAGATCTTAATGTTAGTGTAGCTTCTACGGCCACAGCATTAATGGTTACTGCCCGTGTAATAGCAATTATTTCCTGACCCGACTAATATCACGGATAAAGAATTTATAGCTCTCGCAAAGAGAGGCTGGCAGCCCATGCGAGGAGTTGATACTCTTGGCAGAGCGTGGATATTTGAAACCAAGGATATGAAGACATACCTTTATTGAATCAATTATGGTAAACTTGTGGTATGATCCCTCGCATCCACAAACCTTCGCCCCAACAGTTGGAAGCTGCTGCTCGCAGAAAGCAGCCATTTGTTGTAACCGGACTAATAAATGACTGGGATATCATGGACTGGACTCCCGATGAATTGGCAGAGAAGCATCCTAACTATCCCTGCCGCATAGCGCTTACGTTGGTAGAACAAATGTCTGCTACCAGATTTATTAGCATTCCACTTAAAAAGTATGTTGAAATTCTAAAAAACATGGTTCTTGATCCAGCTAGTGAAAAGAATTTTTATTTTCTAGAAAATAGGGGCTTTCTGCCACATACGGGTTTGGAAAAGGTCTTGGAAGATGAAATAGAAGACTGTATACCTGTTTGGCCCAGAGCAATTCCAGTAATGCCTTGAATACCAGTATTCCCAGAGGTGACCAGGGGGTTGCCCTGGTCATCAGTTAAAACATCGCCTGCTTTAAGAGTCCGGTTTTTACCGGTCGAGAGGTCTACACCAAATGGATCAACATTAGCCATAGATTAATTATACACTTTTCATGTATAAATTAACAAAAATTAACACAAGCGTTGATCTTTGATCTCTGATCTCTTATCATAGCCCAATGCCGCCAAGCCCTCCGAACCCCCAAGAACAAGACCGCTTACAACATACAGTAGAGCATCCTGTCTGGCGTGAATTTACTAAACATGTTTCTGGTAGGCTATGGTTGACGAGGAGGCTCCAGCTAACTGGAGGGGTTTTGGAAGGACTTTGGGACTGGCCTTTGATTATTGATCAGATCAAGGAAGACGACGTTTAACGGCCACCATATTTCTCGCATTTACCACTCTTGGTCCACCAAGTCAAGCTACCATAAGCGCCGACCCCTTTTCCGCTAGCAAAGATCAAAACATATAGGTAAGATAGCAGCCCAGCCGCTGGGTCGATTATCTTATGAATGATTCCGGCTATAACCAACAAACTCAATACTGTAATCAATATCGTCAGGATACTCGCTAAAATATTACGCTGGCTGTAAACACAGCGATGGTAAGAGGTTATCAGGACTTCTTGAACTAAGCCCGCTAGAAAATACAAAAAACAAGGGAAAATCACCATAAGCAGACATTATAGCATTAACTCCCTTTACTAAAAACAATGGCCTTGTTTTCAAAATCTAGTCTGCTAATATATCCGAATGAAGATCACTAAACAGCTACAAGACCAACTGCTCACTACAATTGATATTGCCATGCAAGCAGCCCTCAAAGTCTACGCCCAAGACGATTTTGGTATCCAAACAAAGAGTGACCAATCACCGGTTACAGCGGCAGATTTAGAGGTTAACCGTATTCTCACGGAAACTTTGCACGAGCATACACCAGACATTCCTGTAGTTAGTGAGGAAGATAATAACCTCACTTGGGAGGACCGCCAAAAGCTAGACCTGTTTTGGATCATTGATCCCATTGACGGAACCAAGGAATTTATCAAGAAATCTGGTGAGTTTACCATTAACTTGGGATTGATAAAGAATCAAAAACCTATCTTTGGCGTTATCGCTATTCCCATCACAGGCGAGGTCTTCTGGGGTGGGCAAGAAATGGAACATTGCCCTGTCGGATGCGGACAAGAAAGGGAAAACTGCCCCACCACTTGGACCGGAACAGCGTCTTATGTTAGAAAGCCCACACTTGATTTTGAGGCTACCCTCGGATCCCCACCAAAGTTCAGCACGTTTCAAATCCGTGCCCGTGAAATGCAAAAAGCAGATCACATTGTAACCCTGGGATCAACACCAGAATTTCAAACCTTGGCGTATTCTACGTTGGTTGACATTACCTGCAGCAAAGACCATCTTCATGCCAATGATACGGCTTTCATAAAGAACATCGCAAAAGATCACTACATCAAGCTAAAACCCTGCGGCAGCACTATTAAAATCTGTCGTATTGCGGAAGGCGAAGCCGATCTCTATATTAGGACAGGCGGCATTAATGACTGGGATCTGGCTGCGGGCCACGCTATCATTGAGGCTGCTGGCGGTCGTGTTTCTACCCTTGATGGCAAAGATCTAGTCTATAATACAGAAACACAAAAACTAGCTCCTTTTATTGTCCATGGAGCGACCAAGTTAGATTGGACTAAATACCTATGAAAATAAAAACCATCAGCTATAAAAGAACCAAACAAACCAAGCAGTATGAGCCCGAGGTTATCGAACTAATAATAGACCTGGCCCCTGGGGAAACCACAAAGGAAGTCATTGCGAAGGCAAGAGCTTTGGTAGCAGCAGAGTTTGGGGAAGAGCCTGCCCCCTGCACTTGTGATTTAATGACGCTATCTTCAAAAGGTTGCCTTTGCGGTGGAAGCTAGAGCACCAATGATCCAGCCCACCCCAATGAGCCAGCCCCTTAAACCTCAACATAGATACAAGGCCTGCAATGACCCTGGCTGGCATCCCAGTTGGGAAAAAATGGATACGACTATTTTACTTGAAGTCGGGGCCTTACCCTGGGATAAAGCAAATTCCGTTTTAGATCAAATATACGACATAGGGTTTTATATCCATGAAGAACTATATTGCTGGCCAGAGAATTCATAGTTTCTATGAAAGATGTCTCCCTAAACATCCATATGAAATTATTCAGGACCCGCGCTGGTGTTGATATAATGGACGAAATTCGTGATATCCTACGTAATTCCGCCTATCACAATGATCCAGATCCTGACAGACATTGCTGGAAATTGCCGGATTATTACCACACTGCTGCTGCTTGGATATACTTCTTGCCCATTAACCGAGTGCAAGACTTGACCCACCAACAGGTTTTTTATCCAAAATAACGACAACAAATCCGTCCAACCTTTGCTTTCCCACACCTCTTCTTTTATATTCTAAATAGAGGAAATCATGTCTAATCAAACCTGCCCTTTTTGTGGAAAATCCCCCGTCCAGCAACTACTAACCAGCTATCTGTGCTACAACGCAGAATGCGCCTACTACGATGAAGCCTACGCAGCGGACCTATTCGATGAGACTGGCGATACCATATTCATCTTCCCCAGCCCAGCAGACATACAGTATGAGACGTATGAGTGGAAGGGGGTTGGCGAAAAGATGACGCGCATCACCCCACCAGCACCACCACCAGCACCACATCCAAGCACAGCTGATTTCTCCACAAAAACCGACGAGGAAGAAGCCGCCCTCGATTTGATATCCGGATCAGGATATACTGTTACCACAACCCCCTCTTCAGGTTTTGTGTGGGCCGTACCGCAAGACTATAACACCTATACCTATGCCCCTACAACCGGATATCTGACAACAGGAACAGCCTGGTCTTTAACCACAAGCACAAGCACAACCACAGACGATAGCACATATGACCACGATTTTGAGGATATCAATGAGCTAAAAGATCACTACGACGGGCAGATCGAAGACCTGATCGATGATATTGATGATAATGAAGCGAGAATTAAAGAACTAGAGAAAACCATTGCCTCTCTAGCTGCGACCGTAGCAAGTCTAACGGTAGCTATCCAGAAACCTCAAATATCAAACATAAATTAAGCTGCCTAGCTATTTGAAATCAGGTATGCTATAATTCCCCATACGGAGAAATTTTATGAAAAAACTACTTAACAAAAAAGTCCTGGCTGCCGTCGTAGCACTCGTTGTTGCGCTTGGTATTTGTGACTTAACCCTGCTTGAAAACTCAAACCTGAAGCCTATTCTAAACAGTATTCAGGAAGCCTTAACCGAAGAAGCACCAGAAGCTACTGAAGCTGCGCCCTTAACCGAAGAAGTTAAGTAAGCACAGTTCTTAACCCAACCTTAAAATGCCAGGCTATAGCCTGGCATTTTTTATAAAGAGAGAAAACTATGTCGCTAGCAGATAAAATGCGCCAAAAAACAAGCGAAGCTCTTTCTGATAAGGAAGAGCAAGTCCATAAAAATGAAGCCGCTGCTTTAGAGAAAGTAGTAGAGTTTCGCAAGAAGACCCGCAGACTAGCTAATACTCGCTACTCACACCTAACCAAATTGATAGAAGGCGCTGCTGCCACTGGAAAAAGCAGCCTAGAATATCCATCTACATGGACCTTCGGAACTCATAATGATGAAAATACTGAGATATTCTCACAGATCGCTGAAAAACTAAGAAGCGATGGGTTCGAAGTAGAGGTATTTCCGGAATCGAAAAAAAGTCGCATACATCTGCCACCAGATCGCACCTATGTTATGGATCACAGAGTCAGACTAGTCATTAGCTGGAAAACCGCCTAGAGCGGGTATATTTCCAGAACTTCCCCACTAGATGCGGTACAGCTATAATGCTCGGGGCCGTTTCCGTGCTTTTCTTTGACAAACTGCAACCCGAACCGATCAAGAAAATCTTTAACTTGGTCTAGATTAATTTTCTTTGTTTTGATGACCAGGGTATTCTCATCATACCAACGAATCATTTTGACTCTTTAACGACCTGGCTAAGTAAGGTAGCCCCTACCTGACAAAGTTTGCTTGGATCAGCAACGTTTTTGCTGCACTGGGGGCATTCTTGGAGATGTGTTTGAAATTTTTCTACTGTGCTCATACGACGATTCTATCAAAGATTTAAATTAAGACAACGCTAGGATTTGGTAGACTAAACAGGTGTCACGTTTATTTATCTTACGTTTGCTAGTTTGGTTCGGGCTAATGTTGCCGGTATTTGGACAACAGAAAATACCAAACCCCACCCAACCGAAAACCCCAGAAACCTTGCCACAAGTAACGCATCACCGGGATGTCAGGCCGGAAGAGTTTGCTAGGCCCACTAAACATATTTTGTTTTTATTTGATTCCAGTGGGTCTATGGATGCTAATCAAATAGGAACAGCCATAGAGTTCGTGCTAGATAATCGCAGCGGCGTAGCTGCAGCGCCATTTGACGATTTTCACATAGCTCTAGCTACTTTCGGTACTGGAGTAGCTCGTTGGGAAGGCGCAGAGGATATAGACCCGGCTACGAATAGACCCATAAGCCAGTATGGCTGGGCTGCTATGCCATCAGAGGATAACCTCACAGCTGCACGAGCGTGGATCTCTGCTAATTTAGACGGAGGATCTACCAATTTTATTCCCGGCATTAGGCATTGTTTTAATAGCAGCAGTGGAGTAAATGCTAATCTAGCCGGGTTACAGAGACCAGTAACTGTAAACGAGCTAACAATACTGATTATCTCTGATGGAGAATTTCATGATAAGCAGCAAGCCAGTAATGTTATAGCAGAACTACAAAAACATCGCAGAGCTAATAACTTACCAGAAGCCATGATAGGATTTGTTGGCATCCAAGTAGATATGCCTGATACCCCGACAGATATCACCGGACATAGCGTGATGATCGGACTAGCCACGGAACATGCAAAGCTGGGATACCTCAGAATAGAATTCACCAGACGCGAAGAAGAAGACGAAGATTAAAAAAGCTTCACGCTGATCCTTGATCTCAGCCCTCAGATCCCTATACTGGCTCTATGCTAAAAAACATAGCCCTCGTTCTCTCCCTCCTATTCAGTTTGGGCCTGGTGACATATATCGTATCCTCAGATCCAGATAAAACCCCAGAACAAATCCTAGCTGAAGAACACGCTAAATCAGATAAAGAAACCTTGGAACTAATTAATAAGGCTAGAAGTTACTGGCTACCACCAGAAGCTACTGAGGTCAAACATTTAGGTAATTACTGGTTTACTTTCACCTTGCAGAACAGGCGCTTTATGTTTCATCACGGTAACCAGTATCGGCAAGGCTATGAATCAATAGTAGAACTTCGGCCCGCAAACCCCCAACCGGAAGCGAATAAATAATGCGAGAATGGTTCGATGAGTTCCAAGATTCCATTTGGTTTGTCTTAATCGCAGGGGCCCCAATATGCACAGCAATTGTTTGCGCTTCGTATTTAGTTGGGACAGCTTACGGGATGATAGCCTTTATAGCTGCATTTGTGGGCCAGCTTATTCCTTTTTTAATATTGGCTGCGAAATTTGGTCAAAGGTCTGGGCGAAGGTGCTATGAACGAGACAAGAGAAAATACGGCTTGTAAATGATCCACTACCGCAGGGAAGATATATCAACCCCGCTTTTGAAAGCATATCTGAAAAAGATAGATGTGCGGGTGGAACCCGCTTATCCTGGCGATGAGCGTTCACAAACATTTGATCTAGTTATGGCTGAACAAGTGCGCCCCATATCAGAAGTCCTACTCCGAGAACTTGAAGCCACAGATGAAACCTCTTAAAATACGAAATCCACACCACCTAACACCCTACCCTGCTGGGAACGAATTCCCAATGCTTGAGCTTGAGGCTCGCAATGGAGGGCTTTGTTCCCCAGGAGTTATTCATGATGCAGTTTACAACATTTTCCTGCCAGTCCATAGAGTAGCAATGCCACTTAGCGATGATCTCCAGTTTGCTATTTTCAACGCCCCAAGCGATGACCGCACTAAGAAACAACAATGAACCTACAAAACTTCCCCCAGGGCTGCGGCCCCCCAGAGCTAATAATATTTTTAGTGATAATCGGGCTAGCCTACCTCAGTTATGCTCTTATTAAGACTATTGATTAGAAAGTTAAAATCGGCTGTCTTGAATAACCTGTTCCTCCGGCTAAAATAAGCCAATGACCAGCCCAGATCCCCGCCCACTCTCCATCGTCCGCTTCAAAGTGGAAGACAGAAAAAAAGAAATAGAACAAGGTTACTATACCGGTTTGCTCGATTCAGATGGCAAATCCAAGCAATTCATCTATCTAGGTGATATGCCTAACCAAATAGGACATTGCGTTCTAATTGAAATCGGCCCGCAACCAGACCTTCAAGGATCATTCCGACTATTCCACCACACTGCAGATTTCGAGGAAATACCAGAAGATGACCTCTAGTATAAAAAACGAAGCCCCCTGCGGTCTATACTACGATAGCTGGATGCGCATCATCTGCAGTAACGAAGATTGCCAAGCCACGAACTGGGTTGAGCTAGGTGATCTCAATGATTATTCAGCCAGAGACCGTCATGCAGCTACCTGTCACGAGTGCCAAACCAAATTCTGGATAGACTGGAAAATAAAGAAATACGCTGAAGATCATTTCGATTTTGACCATATGGACATAACCAAAGATGTTATTGATCAAGATGAGGTATACTGCATTGAAGGCGTGGCAAAACCGTGACTGAAAATACAAACAAAGATTATGTGCTAGTAGATGTATTCGGCGGCAATGGTGGATGCCCACAACCCATGGGACCATTTACTTTTGATGAGGCTGATAGTCTTTTACGACAAGGTGCTGCCATTTGTGGTAGCTATCGGGCTACCACAGGATATTGGAGTAGCCTTCCCTCATGGGTAGTTAGGGATGATCTCACCTGGGTAATGCAAAAACTAGATGATGATTTTAGCATTGTCCTCAACGAAGCAAGAGAAGAAAACCTTTAGCTATGATAGAAGATTACCTCGATCAGCTTAAAAATCCCATAATACGAGACGGGGTTCCTCAAACAGGAACCGCTCTATGGGAGATTACAAAGTTGGTTGAGGCAGGCTTAGAATTCCCCGAAGACGAGATTCCATTTATCGAATCCCTTTATAAAAAGGGTCATTACGAACAAAAGTGGATGGCCAACGAATTGCTAGAATTACTAGGACATTAATATGAAACTATACCATATCATTGGCTGGGCAGATATTAATCCAGTAATCATCGCTAGTTCTGCTTTCGAAGCTGGTGAGAAATACATCAATAAATACGGACTCGATTTTGTTCCAATGCCCAGCACTACCAAAAATGACCCCAGAGATGTCGCTGGTTTTGGTGATCCAACAACATTCCCCAAAGAAGGCGACCCTCTAGTTAGCCAAGTGGTATTTGATGACATCTGCGGTTTCTTTGTGGAGCCTATTTGCCTTAAAGATCCAAAATGCGTAGAGTGCCGAGATGGGTTTAAGCTAGCATTCGAAGAAGATATCCAGCTAATAGCGCAGCTTCTTGAAAAGCAGGAAAGAACCCGATGATACACAAATTTCCTAACCTACCTGAGACCGACAAAGCAGCTATCAAGAGATGGCTAGAAATCCAAAAACACGAATTCCTAGCCCAACACCATTCTTACTCTGCTTGCGGCAACATCAGCGAAGCAGATAAAACAAAACATTATGCGAGCTGTTTTGAATTCGTAAAAATGATGATTGATTATCATTCCGAGACGCCCCATCCCCCACAAAGTCCCGAAAATCAGAGGCTAGTATAAAAGTCTTAATCATATGTCATTTAGTAGTAGTTCTACTAGCACTTCTTGTGTTGGGGGGTTTTTATTTACTGGGCAAAGCCTCTAAAGACCCGCATTGCGATAATTATACTAATCCATACAGTATAGCAGCTTGCTGCTCTTGCGGAACAGCCGCCCTTATAGTTTTGGGCTGTGTATACCTAGCAGTAGCCTCAATTTTTTAAGGAATATAATGTTTAACCTTTTCGGACCACCAGACCATACAAAACAGATCCAGCAACTATACGAATTTCACTCATGTTTTTCTATGGCTTTACTAGAAGTGCTCAAAGAAGGTAGCATTCTTACAGGAGACCAAGTAAATCTGGTTCTACAAAAAGAAGCAGAACTACTTAATGGGTTCACTAGAACAAGAATTCTTCATCGAGGATTGAGGGTGGAGAGCCCAGACAGTGCCCTTAACGAAGTGCAAAGCACGGCGAATACCACTAAAGCTTTGAATTTAATTCTAAATTTCAAACTAGAAGAGTTCCGTAAATTAGCCGATGAAGGACCGCACCCCGAAGCAGTTAAGAGGGAGGAGGGCTCATACAGAGAAACTATAGCTAAGTGGCGCAAAACGCTGCCTTGTAAGCATGACTTCGAAAATTGGGGATCTAACGTTTGCCGTAACTGCAAGACAGAAGCTAAGAAGCTTCCTTTTATTAGACGGCGACTTTTCCTTTTGGATGAACTACAGCCCGCTGACCCGGGCTATGAAACTACTAGGCAGGAATGCCAGAAAATAAATGAGTGCTCCCACGAGATGGAAACCCCAATGTCCTTCTTCACTCAGCGCGTGGATGAATGTAAGCATTGTAAGACCCCACAGGACATAATCAACGAGATAAGTAAAAAGCTAGAAAAATCATGATAGACACTAGTTTCTCCGCTATATTACTGGGGTTCTTTTTTATCATATGTATGATCGGCTATCTACTCTTCGATATAACTGGCCTCGTTCTGGGAGCCCTTTTTTATCTATTTGGATGTGTGTATTCCGTTATTTGCTCTAAAAAGAAAATTGGAATATTCAAACCAAAGGATAAGTGGCGGTAAAAATGATTACGAACTATCTAAAAAGGTACGACAGACCGGCTTGGGTGCCGAGTCCTAGTGTTCAGAGCCTACGAGGGACCCCTCTCGCAGGCTCTATTAAAAAAGCCCTGGATCAATGAAAGGATCATAAAATGGCAGAGAAGTTTGAGCGTGGCAAGCCCCACGTAAATATTGGTACTATCGGGCACATCGCCCATGGAAAAACCACTCTTACTTCAGCTATCACTATTGTTTTAGCTGAGCATGGTAAGGCTGAAGCAAAATCTTATGAGGACATCGCAGGAAAGCGTGGTATCTTCCGAAAGGAAGGAGGCACTGGCGGGCAACGTATTGCTACTGTTACCGCTGACCATGTTGAGTATGAGACAGCAGGCCGTCATTATGCTCACGTTGACTGTCCTGGTCACGCCGACTATATCAAGAACATGATTACCGGCGCGGCTCAGATGGATGGGGGTATTCTGGTTGTCAGCGCTGTTGATGGCCCTATGCCCCAAACTCGTGAGCACATCTTGCTAGCCCGTCAGGTCGGTGTTCCGGCTCTGGTTGTTGCTATCAATATGGTTGACGCTGTCGATGACGAGGAGATGATTGAGTTGGTTGAGGAAGAGGTTAAGGAACTGCTTGATCTTTACCAATTCCCATCTGATGAGGTCCCCTTTGTTCGAGTTTCGGCTCTAGGTGCAGTCCAAGGTGACGCAGATGCCCAAGAGGGCATCCGCAAGCTAATGGCTGAGGTAGATCGTTACATCCCAACCCCAGACAGAGACACTGAGAAGAGTTTCTTGATGCCGGTTGAGAATGTTTGCGCTATTCCTGGTCGTGGAACAGTTGCTACCGGTCGAATCGAGCGAGGTATCCTTAACAAGGGCGACAAGCTTGAGTTGGTCGGCCTTAATGATGAGCCTCTTGAGACAGTTTGCACTGGTATCGAGATGTTTCATAAGGAGCTAGAGCAAGGACTGCCTGGTGACAATGTTGGCCTCTTGCTGCGTGGCCTCAAGAATGATGACATTCAGCGTGGGCAGATTCTGGTCAAGCCGAAGAGCGTTACTCCTCATAAGAAGTTTACCGCTCAGGTCTACGTGCTAAAGAAGGAAGAGGGCGGGCGTCATACGCCTTTCTTCAGTGGCTACCAGCCACAATTCTTCTTCCGCACTACAGATGTAACCGGAAGCTTGTCCTTGATGGATGACATTCAAATGTGCTTGCCCGGTGACCATGTTACCGTGGAAGTAACCCTGCAGAAGCCAATTGCTCTTGAGGAGCAGCTACGCTTTGCAGTTCGTGAGGGCGGTAAAACCGTCGCAAGTGGTGCGGTTATCAGCGTACTTGACTAGCCAAGTGTTATCGCAAAACCGGTAACGTCAACACCAATTAGAAAGCCCAGGGTCAAATCGATTCCTGGGCTTTCTTTTTGTCTGGCAAGTATCCTTTAACGGTAGCGTCTTCGGCGGTTTCGTCTTCGCCTTCTACGTTTAAATATCTCGTCAGGCTGGGGAGGCATATCACTACTATAATCCTGGGAGTCAGCGCGGCCCTGGAGATCCCAGCGATCTCCCCTCCAATATCTATTTGCCTTAGCCAGAGTATTTTCTTTCCTCTCCGGCAGATCATTAAGTTGACTAGAGAGATAAACATTATCAATGTTTGTCATTCGATGATCCTGCTCTTCACTATCACGATAATAAGTATCAATGTAGCAATCAAAATTAGAGTATTTATCATCGATAGTTTGCATATATTTATATGCTTTATTCACTGTATCATAATCAACAGGCTTAACGCCAGAAGGCTCATCACACCTTATTCTATAAAAACCAGATCTAGCAGGTATCGCTGATCTTCTAGGTGCCCGAATCTTCTTTTTGGGTATAACAATATCTAAGTGCTCATCTTGTAGTTTCCCGCATATAGTGCATGGAGTCAAAGTCGCATTTTTTGCACGACGACCTCTGGGGAACCTAAAGGCGTGTGGACGACTAGGATCTGACGCCCCGCCCCTAACTAATTCAGTGCGAGTAAGCCCCGGCAGGCCTCTGAGTTTTACCCCTCTGGCAATCCCAGAAAGCTTGGTATAGCCGCGCCCCGTCATGCCCATATTGTGGGTCAGGCCATATGCAAAACTGTCGCCATGCCCAGAAATACCATCAACCATATGAGTTAATTCATGCACTACAACAGAATACATCCAATCAAGATCCTTAGTTTTATTCGGATCATAAAATTCCATATTCTCTAAATCTATATGTGCGGAATAGTAATCTCGTTTAAATGCTTTTATAGGATTAAGCAATATCCAACCACCAAAGTCAGGTATTTCCGCCCGCGTCTTCGGGTCGGAGATAAACATGCCAAGAGCATCAGTACTAAAGCAGAAACCTACACCAAATTTCTTTGTGTTACCCATTAATATCAAACCCAATCGACAAAATTCTGCCCAGATCGTTAATAAGCGCATAACACTCTTAGTCATAGTTTGCGGCCAAAATTCTGCAGGGACTTCAAATCCTGAAGCCTCATTAAAAAGTATATAGTCCGGCTTCCATAACAGTTGCTGGGCAGCAGCTTGGACAACAGAACTAATATCACCTTCTTGGTTTTTAAGGGATTTTAGTAGCTCTGCTGTAGCGTCAATAGTCCCACTTTGCGCTGTTTGTGGCTTAGCCTGACCACTAGGAGGAAGCTCCGAAGGCTCAGATTCCTTAGATCGTTGTTTATCTTCTTCTGCTGCATCTTGTATTCCCGCCTTGAAATCCTCGGAATCAAATGTATATTGAGGGCCATACTGTTTACGAACTTCCTCAAATGATGCTTCTGATTTAAACCTATTTAGGGTATCCCCTATAAAGGTCTGCATGAAATGTCCCTGACCCTTCCTGGTCCACGCTGCTACGCTTTTAATCAAGCTGGTAGCGACTTGCTCTATCTGCCTTTCCAGACTTGCGTTTTCCAATTTATTCCTACTAGAGGAAAACGCCTCTAGAGATGGGAGTAGGATGTCAAAAGTCAGAGTGCCTGGAATCTTATCTTCCATCCACATACGTTTGCTAAACATAAAGAGACGGGAATTGTTGTTAGGATTTACGTGCCTAACAAATATAGTAGATTCCTCCCCTCCCTTTCGATGGGTAAATCTAAATTCACCCATATTTTCGACCGATTCTTCACGCTTTTCCCCCAGCAACTCAGCGGCTATTATGCGGGGCTCAGGAGAATTATAATCGTAGACTGTAAACTCTACGTGTGGGATATATGAATTTTCTATAACATAAACAGCATTAGCAATCGTAAATGATCGAATATCATCTTTAGACATTACAACTTCTAGCAGCGTGCCTTGTAAAAAGGGATGATCGCCCGCAACAAAGTCCCAAGTTCTGACTTTACCTTCAGCTATCATATCACGAGTAGTAACACGCCATCTTAACCACGGGAATAGTAGGAGCCCTTTGGCAACACCAAAACCACCAGTCCCTGCTACGGCGTCTTGCCCTACCTTGCCGGTTTCACCGTAACCAAAGAATTTATTAACGAGTATATGCTCAGACATTCCGGAGCCATTATCTAGAGCCCTAACTGTAAATGTCTCATCTCCATTATCGGAAATAGATAGTTCAATTTTAGTAGCACCCGCGTCCACAGAGTTTTGAATAGCTTCTCGCCACCAGGACACGGCCCATGCCGTGCCATATTCTCTTTTAACGCCCTCAACAGCATAACGATCACTCATTTCGATAGTGGGGTTCCGCCTTCTTCTACTTCTACGCAAATTTCTCCTGTGATATTTCATGCTGTAATTATAGCAATAAATACAGATTCCCTGGCCCTTTTTTTGCTAGTATCAAGGTATGTTCAATCTAGGAGATCAAGTAAGAATTAAAGACGACTTCGAAGGATCAATCACTGTATCTGAGTGGGGAGAAAAGGGTATTTCTGTAGAAAACTGCCTATTTGAAGTAGTAAGTTTTGAAGAATACCAGAAATGCCATCCTAATTTTGCTAAGCGTGTAAAAAAGGGCCCTACGGGAAAAGATGCTTTTCTAAAAAGACTATACCCTAAGCCAGATAGTAATGTCTTTGTTCTATACCCCTCAACTTCGTTAGGCTTGGTAGAAGAGGCAATCAAAGAATGCAAGTGTCCTATTAATAGATTATGGGCGGGTCGTGGCCACTACACTGGCTGTCCCGAAATTTAACTATATAGCGACCCAATTTGCTATACTCAATACATGAAATTTAAGAATGGTTGGGCATCCCACAACAAACAATGGGATAAAATTAATATAAAACTGAGAATCAGTTTTTTAACCTTGCTGGGCCTACATCTAGATTGGTCATCTAAAACATACTCCTTTACCTTGCTGAACCTTACTATCTGCAGCGACTCAATTCGTCCCTATAAGAGAAAAAACAAGGTAGATGCGTTAAATTCCTAACGTGGATTGTTTGACGTTTGCTGACACCCCAAAACAAAGGCCAGGCCCATAATTGCTGCAATTCCAATAACCGCAGTGGCTTTGGTGTAAATCCCGTCACGAACTTGTTTGATTTTGTTGATCATAATTGATAGCTCCTCTATAGGCTAAGCAACTACTATACCAAAGAAAATCCTCGGGAATACCTGAGGATTTTTCTTTTCTACTGTTGATCGTGGTTTAGGTAAGGAAAAGACCCGCAGCTAGAGCCGCCAAAGCAGCTGCTTTCCCTGCAGTAAATCCAGTACGAGGCCGCATATTAGGCTGTCCCGGTCTAGGTCCCATAGGACCCCTGGCTAGCCGTGGTCCGAAGAACGGCAGGGCCATGAAGGGCGGAGCAACTTGTGGCACAGCGGCAGCGTCAACTGGCGGTAGTGTGTCCACTGGAGGCGGAGGAGGCATATCCATAGGGGGTGGTGGTATCAAATCCATGGGAGGAGATAGTAAAGGCAGCCCCTTAGCTTTCGCCACAGCCTTTGCCACAGCTTTAGGCCGTATAAGAGGAGCTACCGTAGGAAGACCTTTAGCTGCCCTTCTTTTGACTCGCCTAGCCTTTTTGACTGCTCTTCTCTTAGCTCTTCTTTTAGCTTTTCTTTTAGGTCTGCGCTTTTTGCCACCTTTACCGAAAGCTCCTAGTCCGTGAAATCCGGCTAGACCGCCATAACTACCTAATGATTCTGCTTCATAACTCATAACATCATTATGGCAAATTTTAGATACTTTCTCTATTAATTAATTAATCAGGAAATTAAGAAACACAAAGTGCCCAAGCACAGCAATCCCGGAATCGCGTATTTCACAGAATTAGGTGCTTCACAAGGAATGGGGGTATTCGCATCCCAGGGCGTATGTCTATGCCAACCGTAAACTGGATGCCAAACTGGATCCAAGTGATGATCCTTCGGATCATCAAGTTTGTGGGCTCAGCCGCTTGGTTTTGGGGTGAGGTGTCTCATACGTTTAGTATATCATTTTATTGTGCTACATCAACTATTTTCATCCAGCTTTGGTATGCAATTTAGCAAGTTGGTATGCAATTTAGCATCGCTTTGATTAATTTTTAATCGTATTTGATATAATCACATTATGGCTATTCTAAATCCAATTTGTACTGATCAAACAACGGGTTTATCCCGAACTTTTAAAACTGGCGATATAGCGTCAATATCGAATGTCGATTCGAGTGCAGGGCTAATTATTGGTGGCGCGACAGCTACATCAATTGCTATCGGCAGGGCTGCTATCGTCACCACAGTTCGCGGTGGTTTGATTGGTGGTGCAGCCAGCGGCACTACTAATGATGGTGACTTTAGGTTTGGCGATGGAACTAGTGAGTTATCTTTCAGTGCCAGCACAAATATACTGAGTCTATTGGGTGCTGCTGCCACGATTACTAGGGGAACAGCGGCCTCAGATGTAGCAACAACTGCGCTAACCATCACAGCGCAAAACTACTTCCCTACAGCTACCACTAACATAACTGGTGGTGATTTAATCATAGGCCCCGGCACAGGAGCCAAACTACTTACCGTTGTAGACTACACTATTGCAGCAGCCAACAACAACACTGTTGAGGTTGTCGTGGATGGCCTATTGACGGTGCTAACTGCTGGAACAGATTTCTCTGCAATAACGAGTAATGATGTAACAGCTACAAACATCGCTACCGCAATCGACGGCATCACAGGGGTAAATGCTAGCGCAACCGGAGCGGTCGTGGCCGTGCTGCGCGACCCCGGTACATACACTCTTGATCTAGACGAATCCGGGACTGGAACTCCTTTTACATTCGACGTAGCCAACGATGGTCGGGCTGTCCTTGCGAACAATTTGACTGTCGGCGTTCCTACGTCGATGGTGACTGTATTCGACTTCACCAGTACTTCCGGGGTTACATTAGATGTCTTCGTAGATGGCGTGCTAACCGTTCTTACGCCTGGTGTTGATTTCACGGCTGCGACGAGCAACGATGCTACAGCCACTAGCCTAGCATCAGCGATTAATGGTGTGACAGGTGTTAGCGCGACAGCATTCCGCAACATAGTAACAACTCGACCGGATGCAGGTGTGCGATCTGTAGAGCTTGACGAGCACGGCAGCATGATGACTACGACGAGTCGTAATCCATCAGCAGAAAGTGGCGGTGACCTTCACTGTAGCGACGGGGTAGGAACCCTGTCTTGGAACGCCAACATCCAGGAGTTCTACGTGGGTATGCCAACCAGTCGCGGCATACTATACGACGGTGGTAGTTGGATCGATGCGAACAATGGCTTTCTGTCCGTCCTCACCGGAGGTGTAGGCACTCCGTTAGGTGTCGATCCGCACGATACGGCTGTCCGTATTAGTGGTTCTGGCTATGTCCGCATTGGAACCGATGATACGGGAGGCTCCGGCAGCGCAGCTGATTGGGGTGATCTTAGCGCAGGGGTCAATGGTGGGTTCGAGTTGTTCTGGGACGCAAGTGCAGGTAACTTGGCCGTCGAGAACATCACTACCGCTGGAACCCTAACGGGCCCTAGTATGGTTATGAACCGAGCCACTCTAGGTGACGCGTCAGCTAATCTAATAAAGATTGATAATGGAGGTACTATTTTCACAAGCACGGGGGCAAACGTCCAACTTGGCCCTGTCTACTACGACCCAAACACTGGTCAAAAAATAAGATTTGGTGCTTCGATTATGATCGATGGCGATGGTGTGGTTAACACCATCAACGGCGACGACGGCGCAAATCCTCGCACCGAGGCACTGTTCAAGCTCACGGTTGATGGCACGCGGAACCTAGCCACTGACGGTCCTATCACAGCTAACAACTTGACTACAGGCTCAGTAACTCTCAGAGGGTTCCTAGCCTCAGCCCCAACAGTCCAGGAAACGGTCACTGATAATGGTGCGGGTGCCTTTCCTGTCAGCACATTGCTTCCATCGGGCGGGACCATCACTTATGCTACAGGCGCAACGACTGGGACAACGGCATCTCTAGTGGCCACGTCTGAGCTTGTTGCAGCTTACCTTGTAGATAATACTGCTGGCGAGGCCCTCACCCCTCGTGGGGGTAATGGAACAGGTACGGCAGCAGGTGGCCCACTAAACTGTAAAGGCGGTGCTGGTGGTGCAACAGGCGCTGGTGGTGATATATCTCTAATTTCTGGTGCTGGTGGTGCTACTTCTGGAGGAGCCGGAAGTATTGATATCAGTGTAGGTGCAACGGTTTCTGGAACACCAGGCACAGTAACAGTAAACAGCCTTCCCCTCCCAACTGTTTTGGGACAAGCAACCGGAGTAAATCTAGACGCTGTCAGCACTGATGTGCTCTATACGGTTCCGACAGGCCGCAGTGCAGTCATTACTTCTGTAGCGGTTAGGCTAACTGCAGCAACTGCAGCTGCTGGTGATTCTATTGTTAGTGTGGGAACTAATGCATCTTCTTATGATAATATCATAACGTCTTCAACTCTGACTGGGCTAGATGCCCTTACAGAGACTTTTGTAATAGTTACTGGGGGGCTTATTCATACAGCCGCAGCAGCCGAGGTTGTAACCTTTAATATCACTACTGCGGATACTGGAACTACGGCTACAGCTGCGGTTGAGCTGATTGGTTATCTGCTTTAAGATAGACTATATCGTCTTAATAGGTTTTGCTGCGGCATTTCCAAGGAAAAGCCCAAGTATTACAACCAGAAGGAGAAAAGAAATGTTAGTGACTTTTTTCTCACCTTCCCCAAAACCATCATAGCCAAAAAGTGACGCTGATGCGGTATGATACTGCCCAGGACTAATAACTGATCTATCCATCTTTACACATTCATTCCACTGAGCATTCCACGCGTAACCTGGTTGGCAGCGGCTGCAGTATTCTCTATCTGGTATCCAGGTTAATCCTTCGGGACACTCCATATTAATTCTCCTTGGTCTCTTCTTGCAAAATGTATTTAGTCATATCCGGTACATCAAAAGCTTCACCGCTGGCTATTTTAAGCAAAAGTTGTCGGTCCTCTTCTTTGAATTCAAGCTCAAGAGTTTCCGTATCGAAAAAATAAATAATTTCGGCTACGCCATCCTCTGTAAGAATAGGCCTAATACATTTAAGTTTCATGATGTAATTATACTATTTTTTTCAGAACAGAAGGTTGCTATTAGAAGAAAATCCAGTATATTAAATTCAGAGGCAAAATGGGCTCCTGTACCTGTAAATCTATAGACCTATTCAACTATGGTTGTCGTTGTAAGAATAACCCGCTCCGGGTATGGCACAACGGAATTGATTGGGTTGTGGCCAAAGATAGAGAAGAAGCTTGTGAAGTTCTTCAGGGGTGGACCGGATGTCTAGCCGATGAATTTTCTATCTCAGACTGGTGCCCAGTAGATGATGACATATCTCTAACTTTTCATGATGGACCGGATGATGACAGCAGAACTACTCTAACCGCAAAAGAGTGGGTGGAGGAAATTGGTAAGCCAGAATATATAGATTCGAGAATATATTAAGCCCTCTCTATGAAGGATATGTAGTAGGCAATTCTGTAGGGCAACACACCTGCATTACGAGTAAAGGTAAATCTAACATTAGCACCGGACGTTGTAATAGCGGTGGTGACATTAGCAATATCAGACCCATCGGTAATTGCGGTAAAGACGGGAGATCCAACTAGTGTAGCTGTCCCAGCAGTGTTGTGCACTAACATTTGGCTTACCACAAAACTTCCTCGATCAGTAGGGGTTCCCGCTACGTGGTTCACAACCATATTTATTTGGAAGCTATAGGCACGACCTGTATCAGTTGGTATGTCAATGTCTACGGATGCCCCGAAGCCCACCTCGTGCGCGATGAAACTCCATTGAGCATTAGCAGGACCTTTTGGATAAGGACCTACATCGCTGCTTCCACTGGAGATTTGCGCAGAGAAAGCACGCTGTCCGGTAATATCTGCTCCAGCGGTTTTACCATGAGCCATACAGTTCTGAGCCTCAATGGTTGTTGTGAAGCCTCCGAGAATGGTTGAGTAACCAGCACCAACATCGATTTGGCTGTAATAACCAAAAGCTTGGGAGTTGTAGCCATCTGCGTAGCAATAATAGCCACCCATTGCAACGTTGCCTGGATAATCACCATAACCGGCGCGACAGTAAGATCCAAATGCAAAGTTATTTAAACTATGCGTGGTTGTCCCCTTGCCTATGGCAACTGTGTTATAGTCATTAGCCTCACAGCGATAACCTACGGCTAATGAATTATCTCCTGCTAGGGTGTTATAGTAACCAAAAGTGGTTGAGTTGCTAACAGCTCCAACAGTATGATTTTCACCACTTGCAAAAGCGCGATAAGCGTCTGCTGAGGTTGTATTGTTATAGCCCATGACTACATTAACACGACCGCTTCCTCCAGAGGTTATAGTATTACCCCTTCCTTGAGCAAATGAATATGGGGTGCCAATGCTATTACTATATCCTTGTGCAAAAGAGTAGGCACTGCTGATTGTGTTTCCGCGACCCTGTGATAGAGAATAGGCCGCATCAATGGTATTACCTTGTCCCTGCGCGAAAGAGTTGTATGCTCCAGTGTTTATATCATTAGAGTATCCTTGGGCAAAGGTGTTATCCGCGTAGCTAATAGTGTTATAGCTGCCTTGCATAAATGTTTGATAGTTATATGATCCAGTATTGCCCTCTAGGTAGTTATAATAGCCTTGTATAAAGCTGTTATAGCCATAATACATAGTGTTGTCTCTACCCTGTAGAAAGTTGTTGTATCCGTCACCAGTGGCTTCGTTACCGCTTCCTTGCATAAAAGTCTGATTCTGTTCTGTGTTATTTCCATCGCCTGCAGCGAAACTAGCATCACCACTAGCATTGTTACTAAGACCTATTGATACGGAGTTTGTTCCTCCGGCATCCGACCCATTACCTTGCGCTAAAGAGTTTTCTCCAGAAGCAGTCGGGAGCGTAGCACCCTTACCAATAGCAGCATTAGTTCCAACACCATCACTGAAGAAGCCGCCCCCGCCACCACCACTTCCAGAGGTAACACTATCAAGAATAATGGTTCCGTCTGCCACACTGACACCAGCAATACGGGCCACCACTTTTTCGTTGGTTCCTGGGGTTACGCTAATGGCTCCGAAGTATCACTTAGATAAACTGTATCTCCGACATTAGCAAAGGAGCTAGTATCTAGCCCGTTGAAGCTGCCTTCAATTAGAACACTGCCGCATTCGCCTATGCCTATGTCGGCAGACGCTAAACCAAGAACGGCGCACGTCGTTACGCCAGTTGCTGTACCCAGCATACAACTTTGGAAGTGGAACAGTTATATACTTTTGCAGTGATGCCCACCTCAATAACAGTCTAGAACTGTCAACTGCCTTTATAGACGATAAGTGCTTCGTAAAAGCCCAAAATGTCAGCGGCAGTATTATCACTAAGGGCCAGCTTGTATACCAGAGTGGCTTTGATGGTACTCTACAGCTTCCTAATATTAACATTGCATTTTGATATTACTTGGTAATACCCGGATGAAGCTCTTAAGAGTCCCATCAGAGTATATGCTATCAGCCGCAGTAACTTCACTAGGATTCGCACCAATATAGCTCAAGCTAGCCAGAGTTTGCGTAGTGCACCCACAAGCAGTAGTACCTAGTATTTTCTCAACATAAGCTCTGTTGATAATAATATATTCCCCTATTGAAAAATTTATAGCCATATTTAGTCCTTATCTAGTTTAGTATACCAATTAAGTGGTGAGTCATCCATCTTTTGCTACAATCAATCTATGAACTATTCCGCACATGGATGTGATGCTTTAAATCAGGCTCTTAATAACAGCTACCAGAAAACAGATCCGACTAAATTTTGCTACACAGTCCCTCAGGATTGGAAACTTATCTCTCCCAAGGAAAAACCAAAAACAAAAGTCAACTATGTTATAGCTACCTGGTCTGGAAAACGTCGAAAAGGTAATAATCAGATTTTAGAAGATCCCACTGCATATATACAACAACACCTCGATCATATTAGGCGATTAGATAATAATCTAACACAAATAACTATCATGGTTCCGCATAACCCCAAGGAATCACCTAGATTTACAGATTTTATATCCCAGATACCCAGTAAGGTAGTGGGCACCGAAACCGATATCTCTATTTTGCGCAGGCCCAACGAGGGGCAGTCGTATGGCTCCTACGTCGATTGCTATAAAACTTATACAAACCAGTTTGACTACTACATATTTGCGGAAGACGATTATGTTCCTGCTCAGCATAATTTTGATCAGATTTTAATCCAAATGTTCAATGCTTGTCAATCCTGCGGTTATCTTTGCAGTAGGGTATGCAACTACCCCCCAACCACAGGACGCCCCCACGCCGCAATAAGCAATGGTATTACGAGTTCCAGTATATTAAAATCACTAGTTGATAAATTAGGGGATATACCTTGCGGGAGAGCATCCACCAGGAAGTATAAATATGCCGCCGTGCCACAACTAGAATTCTCTTGGGGATTTCTAGACTCTAAGCATTGGCTGTACGACTATTCTACTCACTACTGCGCTCCCTATCATCATGTAGGAAGCATACAACACTACGGAAGCATTAAAAAGCCTCCGCTGTTTGTCCCCCTTCAAACCAAAGGACTTAGATAAAAAATAGCTAAAAACCACAAAAATCACACTACTAAGTGTTGCCAGTAAGAACACACCATCTATAATGAAGGATGGGAGATAACATGAAAAATACAATCCTAGTCCTGTCCTTGCTCATCCCTGCCCTAGCCTGGGGGCAAGAAAACCCAAAGCCTGCCCCGGTAGAAAAAAAAGTAGAAAAAGAACCCCCCGTCACATACTTTGTGAGGGCTGAGGAGGGGATCCGCCCAACAAAGAACATTATCTATCTTTTCGATTGCTCCACATCCATGGGTGAGGATGATCGATTTTTAAAAGCCACTCGGGAGATTAATCGTATTCTGCAATACCCCCTTGACGATGGTATGTTTAGTATGATCGGCTTCAAAACAGAAGGAACAACAGGCCATAACCTATTTTCTGTATGGCCTGGAATCAAAGAAAAGAATACTCCTAAAAACTGGGCTAGGCTGCCAAGTGCCTTAGCACTAAAATCCGCCAATAAGTATCTAGGTAGCGTGGGCTGTATGATGTGGACAGATATATACCCAGCAATCGAAAAAGCTTTTAAATCAAATGAGAAAAGAGAGAGGCTTACCATCATCTTATTCAGCGATGGCAATAATACTTACCCCAACTGGAGGGGGGAGAAGCCATCCGCCGTAGCTAAGAAAATCGAAAAACTACAAAAGGCTAGGATTAAGGCTGGGAAAGATAAGATCTTTATTTACATTTTCGGTGTTGGGGTAAATCAAAATGTAAAGATGCTATCTGCAATTGCAAAAGCAGGTAATGGCAGCTACCTCACTTTGGAAGCATATTGCAAGAAATGTGCAGCACATAAAACGCCCCGCGCCGATATGCAGCAATTCCATGAAGCAGATCACAAGAAGCCAAAATCCAGATACGATGATGGGGCCCCGCACCTAAGCCCAGATGATTTTCGATATTTTCGATAATCCCAAGCCAAGCATTGAGATCAAATTAAACACTTTAAAATGGGGCTTTTTTAGCCCCGTTTTCGCGTTTAAATAATAATCTAATTAGTTTGGCCAGGTCTTGTAATTAAAGCCCATTATGGGACAATATGACTATGCCAAATAGGCCACACAATACGAATACTAAAGGAGCCCCCGTGAATACCTCCTCCACGACCATTTCCAAAGTCAGTTCTAGCTATGAATCTGAAAATTTAACAGTTTTGGAGGGGCTCGAAGCAGTTCGGGTAAATCCGGGATGGTTCATTGGCGGAAAAGGCACTCATGGCTTGCATAAATGTATCTATGAGATAGTTGACAACTCTGTCGATGAGGCTTTAGCAGGATTTTGTTCCGAAATTGGTATTACAATACATGCAGATAATTCTGTCACAGTGAGTGACAATGGACGCGGCATTCCAGTCGGCCTGCATGAAGAGTATGGGGTACCAGGAGTCGAGCTAGTATTTACTAAATTGCATGCAGGAGGTAAGTTTCACGGAGAAGACAGCGCCTATAAAGTAACGGGAGGGCTGCACGGAGTTGGTGCCGCCGCTGTAAATGCTGTATCATCCCAGATGACGGTTACTGTAAAAAAGGGCGGAAAAGTTTATGAACTAGAATTTAGAAGAGGTATACTTACAAAACCTCTCAAGGTGGTAGGCAAAACCACGGAGACAGGTACCTCCGTAACCTTTAGGCGCGATGAGACTATATTCGAAGTTTTGGAATTTAACTACAACACGCTAGTCAACAGATTTCGGGAGATGGCTTACCTTAATAGCGGCCTTAAGCTCCTTCTCAGTGATGGGCGAACAGGAAAATCGGAGTTATTCCATTATGATGGTGGCTTAAAAGAGTATGTCATCTGGTTGAATAGATCCAAAACCTCACTACATAATGATGTAGTACATATCACGCAGGTAGAAAACGACTGCGAGGTAGAGGTTGCTCTGCAGTGGACAGATTCCTACACCACGTCCATTAATAGTTATGCTAATACCATCGCAACCACCGATGGTGGAACTCATGTCGCAGGATTTAAGTCCGCAGTAACCCGAGCATTCAATAGCTATGTAAAAGACAATAATCTGGTTAAAGGTAAAACGAAGCTATCTGGTGATGATATACGAGAAGGGCTATCAGCTATTATCTCCATCAAGCTGCCTAAGCTACTTTTTGATAGTCAGATGAAAACTAGGTTGGTCAATACAGAAGCTGAGGGTATTGTTAGCTCCCTCGTAAATGATGGCCTAAAAACTTATTTCGAAGAAAATCCACAAACAGCTAAACTAGTTATTAAGAAATCCCTAATGGCTGCTGCAGCAAGAGAAGCTGCAAAGAGAGCCAGAAACCTTACCCGAAAAAAATCGGGATTAGCGGGCGGGATTCCCGGTAAGATGGCTGTCTGTCGTGAGAAGGATCCAGAAAAATGTGAATTGTTCATCGTCGAAGGTGATTCGGCTGGTGGCTCAGCCAAGATAGGCAGAGATAGTCAATTTCAGGCAGTTCTTCCTCTTCGGGGTAAAGTTCTTAATGTGGAAAAGGCTAGGTATGATAAAATTTTGGCCAATAAGGAAATTCGAACCTTAATACAAGCTATAGGTGCAAGCGCCGGAGAATCCGGATTTGACGTTGATAAAGTAAAATATCATAAAATTATCATTATGACCGATGCTGATGTCGATGGTGCACACATTCGTGCTCTCATTTTGACCCTCTTCTATAGACAGTTTCCTGGTTTAATTGAGAGTGGTTATGTCTATATTGCTCAACCACCTCTTTATAGCTTCAAGAAAGGAAAGACAGAATTCTACCTTAAAGATGAAAAAGCCTTAGAAAGATACCTAGTAGAGCTTTCCTTTGCGGATTCCGAAGTAACAGCAGGAGAACAATCCTTAAATAATGATATAGTGGAAGAGCTAGTGAGCAATGCTATAGCTTTTAACAAGCTACTAGCTAGCTACGATGTTAGCTTTGATTCCCCCCTGCTTCGCAAAATAGTGACCAGCCCTACTTTTAGTCTAGGAGATCTAGCCCATCCACATAGTCGCGACCAGCTTGAGAAAGAGATAGCGCATATTCATGATGAGCTGAAAATAGAGCACCCAGACCGCAAGTATGGGTTTAAAATCCTAGAAGATTTAGAGACGGATTCCTACGGGGTTACTATTTCAGTCAAGATCTTAGCAAAAACAAAACACTTTAACCTGAGATCAAATTTCTTGGTCAGCCCTGGGTATAGTCTTCTACGCGAGAAATACGACACCATATCAGCGTTTGAGAATCTGCCCTTCAACCTAAAAAAGGGCAAGACCGAACACGAGTTTGATAACTTGCAAGGGATTGTGGAATACTCTATGGCAGAGCGTGATAGAGGAACTTTATCGCGGTATAAGGGGCTAGGAGAAATGGACGCTCCAGAGCTTTGCAAGACAACTATGGACCCAGAAAACCGCAGATTACTCCAAGTCCAGTTAACAGATATGGCTGAGACAGATAGGGTCTTCTCTGTATTGATGGGATCTCAGGTAGAGCCCCGCAGGCAGTTCGTTGAAGAGAACGCCCTTAATGTCAGAAATCTGGATATATAATGCAGATATCTCATTCTTTTAAAATAGAAATCATAACAGTAAAAAAGCTTGATTATAAGGTCCCTTATTACGGGGCACCCGATGGTTTAGAAGGTTATGAGGTATTTGGAACAATCTCGACAGAAAGCAAATACCCCTACCCCAATGGTAGATCCCTTTCTAAAGACGGGATGCGTGAGAGGCTGTGGCATATCGATGCGATAATGGTTTCCATACCCCAATTCGGATCGCATGAAAATGGTTTTGTAAGAGTTGGGCTGATGGGGGCCAATAATGGTTTGGTTGAAGATATCGCAGCTAACTACTTAAAAACAATAAATTTAGATAATTACTTGATCGCAAAATGCGGCTGCGATTTAAATCAAATAATGATTACAGGCTGCTCCTGCGGAGGAGAATAAATGACTAATATAACACAAGACATCGTCCCAGTTAACATTCAAGATGAGATGCAAGAGTGCTATCTAGATTACGCCATGAGCGTAATTAGAGGTCGAGCCTTGCCCGATGTTCGAGATGGGCTAAAGCCCGTTCACAGAAGATCCCTCTACGGTATGTTGAGAATGTCTAATCACCATAATAAGTCGCATATTAAATCGGGCCGTGTGGTTGGTGAAGTAATGGGTAAGTATCACCCCCACGGTGATAGCTCTATTTACATGACTATTGTTCGAATGGCACAAAAATTTTCCATGCGCTACCAATTAGTAGATGGCAAGGGAAACTTTGGATCAATCGATGGTGATAGTCCTGCTGCTATGCGTTACACTGAAGTTCGAATGCAGAAGTTCACAGAAGAGCTACTGCAAGACCTAGACAAAGACACCGTAGATTGGCGTCCCAATTACTCCAATGATTTTCTAGAGCCGCTGGTTTTGCCTACCAAGATACCCAATCTATTGATTAACGGATCATCCGGAATCGCTGTTGGCATGGCAACTAACATCCCCCCACATAATTTGACCGAAGTTTTAAACGGAGCAATCGCGCTACTCAGAAACCCCTCGATGACTATCGAGGATGTGATGAGCTATATACCGGCCCCAGATTTTCCAACAGCTGGAGAAATAGTAGGAACATCCGGCATAAAGCTAGCATATAGAACAGGGCGCGGAATCTTCAAATTGCGAGCAAAAGCTGAAATAGAACTCATTGGGCAAAAACAGAGAATAACTATTACGGAACTTCCTTACCAGGTCAATAAGGAAAAGCTTGTTGATAAAATCAAAGAGTTGGACGCAGAGAAGATCATTACGGGTATTTCCAGCATTAAAGATCTGTCAAATAACAAAGGTAAGGCCAGCGTTCTCGTTCAGATAGACTTGAAGCGCGGAGAAGTAGCAGATGTAGTTCTTAATCAATTATTCAAGCATACTAATTTACAGGTTAGTTTTGGGATGAACCTCCTTGCTATTTGCGATGGAATGCCCCGTGTTCTAAACCTCAAAGAAATACTCCAATATTTCTTGGACCATCGTCGTGAAGTAGTTATGCGACGAACAATGTATAGGTTGAGAAAAGCAGAGGCTAGGGCTCATCTATTGGAAGGGTTAAAAATAGCAGTAGAGAATATAGATGATATTGTAAAGCTAATTAAAGGGGCAGAAGGCCCATCAGCCGCTAAGCTAGCTCTGATCTCTGCTTACCTTCTTAGTGATATACAGGCCCAAGCTATTCTGGACATGAAACTTCAGCGATTAACGGGGTTGGAACAAGAAAAAATTCTATCGGACTACCAAGAAGTGCTGGATCTAATAATTAGTTTAAAAGAGCTTCTGGCAGATGATGATAAGATAACCGATGTTATTGAAACAGAGTTTCGTGAAATTCTTTCTAGTTACGGAGATGATAGACTAACTGCAATAAAAGCCGCTGTTGGCGATATTAGCATGGAAGATGTTACAGAAAAAGAAGACGTTATTGTAACCATTACCCACAAGGGCTATCTAAAGAGAATGCCGGTTGATACATATAAAACCCAGAAACGAGGAGGCACAGGGGTTAAGGGCAGCAGCAGCGATGAAGATTTCTATACGGATATCTTTATGGCTAATACACATGATATATTGCTATTCTTTACCGATGCTGGAAAGATGTTTTCTAGAAAAGTGTATGAAATTCCCATGGGATCTAGAACGTCTAAAGGCAAGAACGTAGTAAATATACTACCGATTAGTTCTGACGAAAAGATCAAGTCCATTTTAGTGCAACCTAAAGACACTTCCGGTAAGTTCATCGTTTTTGCTACCGAACAAGGCCTGATCAAAAAGAGCCATCTATCTGATTATGAAAATATACGTCAATCTGGGTTAAAGGCTCTCAAGCTCGTTGAAGGCGATAATATCGTCAATGTCAGCATTACTGAGGCAGGCAACGACATACTTATGTGCGCTACTTCCGGTAAATTTATTAGGTTCAACGAGAGTGGAGTAAAGCCTAAAGGACGAGTATCACAAGGATCCCGAGGTATCAGCCTGTTCTACGGAGAAAAGGTAATAGGTATGGAGATTATTACGGGCCCTGGGGAAATTCTTTCCCTTACTGAACGAGGTTATGGCAAGCGCACTAATATCGATCAATATAGGCAGCAAACGCGTGGTGGCAAGGGAGTTCTGGGTATGCGACTCACCCTAAAGGTCGGCCCGCTAGCCGCAGTCAAGTTTGTCAGGGAGAGCGATGATTTGGTCATAATTACTGATAACGGCCAGGTAATCAAGACAAAAATGAGCGAGGTTTCTAGCCTTAATCGCTCTACCCAAGGAGTAAGAATCATTCGACTCAAGAAAGATGAAAAAGTCGTAGCCATTGAGAATATTTCGGATGTTTGAGCTATCCTACCATCTTCAGACCGTAGTAGATTCCAGCACCGAAGAGAATACCCCAATCCAAAGCGACAAGAGCATTACCAGGATTGGCACCTACAACCGCTTCCCTGAGTTGAAAGCCAACAAGAGTACCAAACAGGAGAAAGATCACCCACTGAGCGGTGATCTGCTCTTTACTTGGAAAAGGTAGCCTTGAAAGAATATTCATTACTCAAGTTTAGCAAAATATCACTAATCTAACAACACACTCACACAAGGATTAAATCATGGGAGTCGATCAGACTTTTTATTACGGACCCTATATCAAATGTACTTACGAAGGAAAGCCAGGAACTCGTAAAGTTTTTTACTGCCTCCAGGATATACTACACAAAGTATCTAGCCAAGACACCTTCTGCTCTGCCTGCGGAAGCCAGGTTATGTCAAAAACGGAAACAACAGGCAAAACAATCAGTGATGTTTGTACGTGGGAGATAGCTACCGAAATAGACGAGCGCCTGTATCCAGCCAGTTCGATGGGGGGAGCCTTTGGCGAAGCTAAAACCGACTACTGGAAGTCTAATATTAGAGATACTATAAGCAGAAATACTAGCTTAGAGCAATATGAAGAAGCCTCTCTTGAGGTAACCCCAGAGTTAGTTCAAAGCGAGATAGCGGCACTATCGGCTTTCTTTCCTAAAGAAATAGAAATACTCAAGAAACACTATAAAGATGTTCGAGTTGTTTGGGGGATTTTATCCTACTGCAACTAGAAAACCCCAAACACCAAATCTTAGACATTGAAAAATAACTAATCTTTAATACAATAGAACAAAGGACTTAAATATGATGAATCAAATGGCTAAATTAATTGAACTGGTAAATGACCTCAAAGCAGGCACGGTTACTCCGAAAGAGCTTGCTGAGAAAGTCAAAGCAAGCCTGCCGCCAGGCATTCTCGCTATGGCTAAAACAGAAACCCCAGAATCTATCATAGCTAAGCTAGAGCCCCTAGCTACTACTTTTATGGGTAAGGACGTAGCTGATCTATTGAAAGCAGAAGCAACGGTTAAGCTACTCGGACAAGCCCTAGATATCGTAAAGGCTGAGTAGAAGAAGACAGAAATGAAATTAGTTGAAATTGAGTCTCCCTTTGCAGGAGACATAGAGAAGAACATTAAATATGCCAGAGCATGTATGAGCGATAGCCTGCATAGAGGAGAGGCTCCCCTTGCATCCCATCTGCTCTATACTCAGGAAGGGATCCTCGATGATACTGTCCCCGAAGAACGAAAGCTCGGAATGGAAGCCGGTAAAGTTTGGTCCAAATTGGCTGAGTTAGTTGCCGTGTATACTGATCTCGGCATTAGTGGTGGGATGAAGTGGGGCGTTGAGGAGGCAAACAAAAACGGTATAACCGTCGAGTACCGTAGCCTTCCAAATTGGGAGTAGCTAGTAGACAATACTCAATCTATAATAAAAAACCCGGCCTTCAAGCCGGGTTTTTTGTATCTGGTTGTATGCTTTAGCTTAGAGTCCCCAGAAGCCTAGACCTAGAAGGCCAGGTGCTGGAGCAGGTTTTGCGAAGGTAGGTCTCATTGTCTGTGCTGCAGCGCCAGCGTTCCGAGCACGGCAACGCCATTTTCTCCAACCTCTTTTGTTGGCACAAGGGCCTCTACCCTGACCGTGGCGACGACGGTTACCTTTTTGCCACCCAGCAGCCCGAGCCTTTGCACGAAAAGCTTTTTTCTTGGCCCTTCTAGCAACCTTGCGACCAGATCGACGTGCATTACGTGCTTTACGGCGCATTCCGCGTCTGCGACCTCTGCGGCGACCTCTGCCACCACGACCACTTAGTTCTCCGAACCATGTGTCACTTAAATCACCGAAATTACCTGGTCTTTGCATATTACTACCCTTTGCATCCATATTATCAAATTTTTGTTATTTTTGTTATATTTTTTTACGAGATAAACACAAGCTGGGCTTTAGTTTGAACATTCCAGTTTACTAGCGGCTTGCAAAATAAGGAATTTGTAGTAGAATATCTCAAATGAGGATTTTATGCCTGACTTAGTCATTATGGAAAGTGCTACCAAGTGTAAAAAAGCACAAAAATATCTGGGTAGTGGGTATGTATGTATCTCATCAAAGGGTCACGTCATTGATTTGCCACGTAAAAAGTTTGGAGTCAAAATTAAAAATGACTTCGAGCCAACGTATGAAACAATGGCAGAAAAGAAAAGCATCCTAAAAGAGATCTTAACTTTGGCCAAAGATGCAGATACTGTATATCTAATGGCTGACCCGGATAGAGAAGGTGAGGCAATAGCCTGGCATCTTTCACGATCCTTACCCAAGGGCAAGAAATTCAAGAGAGCTACCACAAACTCTATTACTAAAGACGCCATTCTAGCAGCTATTAAAAACGCAGGCGATCTAGATTTCGATCTAATCAATGCCTATGAGTGCCGCCGTATTCTAGACAGAATCGTCGGGTTTAAGTGCTCCTACCCAGTAAAGATGGCTACGGGCGGCATCTCCGTAGGCAGAACCCAAAGCGCTGGATTAAGGATTCTGGGAGAACGAGAGCTTGAAATCCAAAATTTCGTTCCCGAAGAGTATTTTACCATCGAAGGAGTTTTGGTTTCCGAAGGCGGCGAGAAGATCACAGTTGATATTAAAAAGCCGAAACCTTTGGATATCAATACATCTGACCTTGCTGATGAGATTCTAAGTAATTTTCTCGCGGGACCTATTATCGTCGCTAAATACGAAACAAAACAAGCCCAGACAAGGCCATCAGCACCGTTCCGCACTTCAACAATGCAACAGGCAGCTAGCAGCTTTTTGGGTATGAGCCCTAAACGCGCTATGGGGGCCGCACAAAAACTATATGAGAGCGGGTCCATTACCTATCACAGAACTGATAGCTTAAATATCGTTCCGCCTGAAATGGCCAAGATCAGAGGCTACATCTCTAGTAATTTTGCAGTGGGCTATCAAACAGCAAGCGTAAATAGTTACAGCGGCAAGGTAAAAAACGCCCAGGAAGCTCACGAGGCTATACGCCCAACTGATATCAGTAAGAAGGCCTTAGCAGGCGATGGCACTAGCGACCAAGCTAGGCTGTATCAGCTAATTTGGAAACGCACGGTAGCTAGCCAGCTAACAAACGCCAAGTTTGAGCGGCGCAGAGCTTTATTCGCTGTAGCTAATAAACCAACTTGGATTCTTGGTGCTAATGGAAGCAAGATGCTTTTTGACGGGTTTCGTAAAATATGGAACTACTCAAAAAGCGAGGACGTTTATTTGCCAGACTTAGCTGAAGGAGAGTCAGCGGGGGTTGAGAAGCTAGATAAAATTCGTAAAGAGACGAAGCCGCCTGCTCGTTATAGCGAAGCTAGCTTTATTAAGAAGCTAGAAGAGACGGGTATTGGGCGTCCATCTACTTTTCAAAGCATTCCAGAAACCCTAAAAGCAAGAGATTACATAGTAATCGAAAATAGAAGCATCACAACAACGGCATTAGGCCTAACAGTGATGAAGTTTTGCGTGGAGGTTGATTTTTGCTTTATAGATCTAAGCTTTACGGCTAAGATGGAAGAACTATTAGATGAAATCTCTAATAAGGAAAAGGAAAAACTTCCCACCTTAGAAGACTTTTGGGAAAGGCTTCAATCGGATCTAGAAAATTGCAAAAACAAAACTGTGGAAAACAGTAAGACGGATTACCCCTGCCCCAAGTGCGATGGAGAGCTAGTCAAGAAGCACTCTCGATTTGGTGCTTTCTATAGTTGTTCTAATTATTCAAAGAAAACCTGCGACTATAAAGCCGATGTGGGCTCCGAGGGGGAGCCTAAAGAAAAGGTTAAGAAAGAGAAGAAAGAAGTCATCCTCAGCGAATATGATTGCCCGGTATGCAAAACAGCTAAGATGGTAAAACGCGAAGGCCGATATGGCGTCTTTTATGGTTGCTCCTCATGGGTGAAAACTAAGTGCAAAGGCATCTTAGATAAAGATGGCAAGGTCAAAGAGCCTAAGTGGAAGAAGCGCGGTAAGAAGAAGAAAACTACCAAAAAGACAAAGAAAAAAGACTAAGATACACCCACAAAAGCCTCACAAAAAGCCCCTTGGATAAGACATAATTTTGATATACTCTATACATGGGAAACATTAGAAGATGGGGCCATTCCAGATCCCGCAGACAAGCACGCTTAAGAAGAAATCCTTGGACATCAAGTATGGGCCTACGAAGAAATCCACAGCATGACCCACAAGATGGGCATGATCACCTTGGCTACTTAAATAACCCCGTAGACGGTGATGACCTGGCTATGGATGCTCAGATGTTAAATAGAGCTAGAGCTGCCTGGAAAGGCTACCAAGCACTAATCGATTACGCACGATACGCAGGTAAAGAAGAGTTTCACTACAAAGACATATTTGAAAATATGATGAAGAAGGCTAAGAGGTATGGCTTCTCATCTGCAGGCCAGAAGAAGTTCTGGAGAGACATGCTTCTCCGTATGGAGCGTTATGTAGAGCGGGAATCCGCCCCAAGCCAATCCGCCCCAAGCCAACCCGCACAAAGATCCCGCCAAAGGTCCTACACAGGCAGAGGTTCCTGTGATACCGTTTCTCCGCGAGAGTCTCTATACAGCACTACGTGGTGTAAAGTCTGCAGTATAAAAATAAAAAAAGGTGAGAACATAGTTCCTTGGAATGGCTCTAGTGCAGGAATCTGGGTTCACGAAGATTGCTGTGATAGCCCTATCCTTGCCCCCTTTGGCTCTACCTGCCGCGCTTGTGGAGAAAATGTAGCAAAGGGCGATTCGCAAGAGGTGTGGAAGGATAAGAAATCTCAGATTTGGGTTCACGAAGAATGCTATGAGACAGACATAGGTGCGAAGAGCGTTACTAGCTGCCTCGTATGCCGTAATGAAATAGAAATTGATGATTCTATAGCTCCTTGGGCAGAAACAAAAAATGCTCTAGGCAAACTCTTGTGGGTCCACGAAGAGTGCGAAGGAGGAAAGATAGCAGTAGATATACCTGAAAAATTTAGAAATTTTGACCCATCTACATACCAGTCGGCAATTAAAGAAGAGTATCTAGAAACAGACTCCCATCTCATTATTGATGCAAAAGCAGGGTCTGGAAAGACTACTACATTAGAATGGCTTGTTTATACCACACATAGCCACCCATCAAAAAATATTCTAATGATGGCGTTTAATAAGAGCATTGCTAATGAACTCAATGGAAGAATGAGTCATATCCCTAGAGTAGCGGCAAGCACACTAAACTCTTTTGGAAACTCTTTAGTGGGCAAGGCATATAAGTGGCCTAAAAAACTAGATGCCAAAAAGATTTCGATCTTAGCACAAGTTCAATTTCCATTTAAGAAAAAAGATCAAGATAAAATCAATCTTGTTGGGCACGCATTTGATGAACGGGTTGATAGAAATCGAAAAATAGTTGATTGTTTGCAGAAGATCATTGATAAAGTTAAGTCAAATCTAGCAACTCCAGACCAATACGAAGAAATCATTTCCCACTATAACATCAAGAATTACCATGAACTGGATGACGAAGGTCAGCAATTAGTCCTAGACACTATTCCGGAACTACTTGAGGAAAATATCCGAGTAGCAGAAGAGTTTATTGACTTCAATGATCAGATTTTCCTACCTATAATCTCTGCCTACCAGAAAAAAACCGGAGAACAGGTTCTGTCCGACACAGCCATGGGCTTACTAAAGAAGGTTCGATTCCCTCGCGGCAAATCCCAAATAGACGTATTGTTTGTCGATGAGTCCCAGGATCTGAACCGCTGCCAGCAAGAGCTAGCATTACTAGCAATTGGAGATAAAGGCCGTTTAATTTGTGTTGGTGACCCAAAACAGAGCATCTACGCTTTTTCCGGAGCCGATTCATCCTCTATGGATCGCATGCTTCACCTGCTTTCAGAGACAAATAGAGGCTGCCGAAAAATGGATCTCAGCGTTACTTTCCGCTGCCCAAGGGCCGTTGTTCAGGAAGCACAATGTATTCTGCAAACCGTAGTTGGAGATGGTAGTGAGCCTCCAATGCCCGTCCTAGGCCCCGACGAAACAACAATCTTGCCCGCACCGGGTGCTCCAGAAGGAGTAGTAAGAGAAATGTTTGAGGATGAGGCTATGGATAACATTACTGTAGAAGATGATGCAGTTATGCGTGGCGATCATGTTCCTACAATGATTTTATGCAGGGCGAACGCACCTCTCTTTGGAGCAGCTTTACGACTCCTAAGCCGAGGCATACCCGTAAAAGTGATTGGCCGGGATATAGGCAAGTCACTTAAGAAGTATATAGATGGTATCAACAATAAGATCAAACCTAAAAACAATGAATCCATAGAGAAATTTGCCAGAGCTTTGCAGGTGAGACTTGATAATATTCGTGAGCATGAAAGAAAACTTATCAAAGCTAATGAATTCGACCCTGAGAATGAAGAAAGTCCATATAGCACGGAAAAAGATCAGATAGCTGCAATTTACATGCTTGCTTGCGGCGGAGACCCCAACTCACCTTGTGCAGAGGGAGAAGGCCTGAACTTACCAAATTCAGTAACAGGGTTAAAAGAGGGTATCGACAACCTCTTTAATGGCGGCTCCTGTCCAGATAATACAAGACACCCAGTAGGGGTTGAGGATGACTTCTGCCCAATTTGCGCTAACAATCAATATGATGCTTCTGGAACGCTGCTTGTAGAAGGCCATTCTGTCCCGGTAATAAAGAGACCTGGAGTCATATTCAGCACCGTCCACAAATCTAAGGGGCTAGAAGCACTTAAGATTTATATTCTAGCTCCCGAAAAGCTAGGTAGGCTATTCCCAGATGCAACAGCCGAAGACCAACGCCAAGAAATACACTTGTGGTATGTAGCTGTAACTAGAACTAAATTTACTAGAGAAGATTCTGATTCGGGTGTGCTGACCTACTTAATAGATGAGGAGAGCGATCATCCGTCTAGACTGTGTATACAGGATGAGCACGAGCATGATCGCAGACCACCTTCTCGCCCCCCAGCACGAGTACAACACGACCCAGAACCTGAGTTCGACCCACCCTTTGAGCCAGATGAGGGCCCCGATGAACCACGCTACGAGCAGGAACCAGAAGCTCCTGGTAGCACTCAGTTTGTAACTATTGAAAAATTAAACGACATGTCGCTCCCGACAATGCCCAAAACAGGAAAAAGAGGTTCTTTTACAGAACCCACTATGGCTATATGGGCAGAGATGCGTAATCTTTATGCTGACCTTGGAATTCCAGCCAAGCTAGTTAGATTCCAGCGTTGGAACCAGTATGCCTTACTTGTGAATGGGGTAGCTATCAGTAGTAGCACCCTAGATGTAAGAGGCGGGTCTCGTGGTAAGCGCAAGGCCATCCGTGTTCTTACTTACAATGAGCGCGGCATTCCAATGGCTCGCTCCGGAAAAACTATTCGTCGTACTGGAGGCTGGGAAGGCCGTGTTCTTGAACGCTTGAACGGAATTCTACGAACCAAATCCCCTACTCCGAATGATATGGATAAGTTCGATGACTTGCAGGATCATGGACCAGCACGTCGTCGTAGAAACCCTTACACATACCGGTATAACCCCAATTATTTGTATGATTAATAAACTACGGAGAAACTATGTGGGATGATTTTTACGGTAAGCAGAACAACCCTTACGATGCTGATGATTTCAAACTGATATTGTTTGCACTAAAAGCATTAGTAGAGAACTGCCCGGATGGCGGGCTGGAAGAGTTATCTTCTCTGATCAGATTAACTAAAGAAGCACTAAAAACAGAACTTGGGGACGAGTCCTTCGATCATTCTCAAGATCTAGATTAATCTACGCCTTCGTTCTTGATCTTTATTCACTATTCTTTATAATGGTCCTATGTTCCCGTTAAATCTACACCCAAGAGAGATAGACTCCGTATATTCTATACAGATTAAAATCTGCCATCTGGATACCTCAAAAAGGCCCAAACCCATTAATAAATGCATCTGCTACAACGCCCATAGGCTGAGAATGGAGACTGGTGCAAAGGTGCAAACCCTCCTCCAACATCTACAAAATGAGATTGAAGATGAGCCCCTACGCACCAAAGAATCAAAGATGCCTAAAGATGCCTAAGCTAAAACATCATCTAGAAAGACATATATGGTTTCCCTCACGGGGCCATATCGACGCCCTGTTTGCAGATATGTTATCTGATCAAGTTGAAGATCAGGTCTGGGAGATCTATGAACGGCTCCGCCCTGCTGTAAGGCACCTACATAATCAAATTGAGGTAGAGGCATGATCCAGATTGAAATAGAAGACTTGGATCAGGTCGATTTCAGGCCAGTAGACCCTATATGGAACTATCTTGCTTGCAAAGGACAATTGTCAGGATATCCCGTTTGGGATAAAATCTGGGGTTCTATAAGAAACCCGGCACGAAGACAAATATCTAATAATTTAAGAACACCAATCTTTTTCCAACTTCAAGATGATTACCCAGGATTTAAATGAAAAACTACACCTATCGCCAATTCCATGACAATATTGTTCAAACTATCACACCAAAAAAAGCTCTATTCTTTCCGTTACGGCTCTTTGACAAGGAGCCTGCTTCTGAGGGTGGTAATTCCCGACTAGAGTCCAAAGATGGTAGCCTGTATATTGAAACTAGTGATTTCGATCAAGTTCATATATACGTTAGTGCTACCTCTAAGCGGGATCCAGAGAAGATCAAGAAAGCGCTTTTGCAGTTTCTCAATGAAGTTGAGTAGGGGAGGCGTCGAGGATTCAAGACTTAGGGCTTTTCTTGACACAAGTAACTACATAGCTTAGAGTGCCTTGTGTCGAAAAGATTTTCCAACAGCTAGCAAACGGGCATAGCATGAAACGTCTCTCCCTTGTCCCTCTTTTGATCCTCGCAACAACACCCCTAGTGGCCAGAGCACAAGCACACCCAACAATTGCAAAAGCATATAAAAGCACTTGTATGGTATCTGCAAAGGCGGCTGGCGGAGGCACTAGCCGTGGCACGGGGGTTCTCTTGTCAAGTGGGTATGTGCTTACAGCAGCTCATGTAGTAGACGCAAATGCGGATGGAAAACTCTCTCGCAACGAAAGAGAGGTAACCCTGAAGTTTCATTCCCCAAAACTGTTGGTAATGAAAGGATGGGTCATTTCCCTAGGTGATCCTACCGGGAAAACTCACAAGATTGATCTGGCAATCATTATCCCAGAGATTCACCTAGTTTCTAAGGTGACCTTGGCGAAGCAACCTGTTGTTGGAACGCCTATTTTTACCATTGGTCATCCGATGGGAGCGCCTCCTTCCGTCACGGATGGTAGGATCTCTCACGCTACTCCCCGTACTGGCCGGATGACGGCCCCTATTTTCTCTGGAAATAGTGGGGGCGGCGTATTTCTCGCAGGATCACAAAATTGTGTAGGGATTGTAGTCAGGGTTTCCGTATTCCGCAACCAAATCATCACACACTTAGCGGAGTATGTTAGATCAGCCCATATTCAGAGAATTTTGAAGCATGTTGAGGCGAAGAGCAGCCCCCTAGAAATGCTTAGGTTCATGCAAGGTTTGATGCGGCTAAAGCCCGCAGCCAAAATCAAAAAGATCAAAAAGCCAAAGCTGCCGCCCAGAGCCAAGACTAAGAAACCCACACACAAGCCCGCTAAGCCTAAAACTAAGAAAAGTTGTCAACAATGCAATAAGTGTGAGCTTGGGAAATGTGATCTCCGAAAACAAGGAAGAAACCCTTCTGGCTGCAAGCATCCTGTTTGTGAGAAATGCTGGAAAGCGCTTCTGGATGGCCTATTTACTCCGAAGAATAAGAAGCCAAACAAATACTGGTAGAAGATCCCCGGGTTTTCCCATCCATCAAAAGTAGCCCCAGATTTCTGGGGCTACTTTTTAATCATTACAATGTTAGTTAGTCCTACAGGAGAGGGTTAACAGCGTCCGCAGAACCGGTTGCCTTGTGAGTATTAACTAGAGCAACTAGCTTGTCAATAAGAGCAGATGCCTCAGCTTGGGTAGCTGATAGCGCGGAATTCATTCCGGCTTTGCCTCCTGGGCAGCCTACTACAAGCGAGGTAGCACGTCCTACAAGTTGGCGAGCAGTTCTAACTGATCTGATTAACATCTTTTGCATTTTAGCAGCACAAATGGAATCGGTTGGGCTTTGTGAGGCATCTGGTTTCATATCTGAAATGGGCATAATTATCTCCTGTTATCCTATATAGCATAAATACTATTTTTTTTTGTAATTTCTTTAAAACTTTTAACCAGCTACTACTACCTCATATTATACTAAATTTAGTAATATATAGATATGAATTGGCCTTACTACCACCATAATCCTAGACTACTTACCTGCAGTAAATGCGGAGAGCCTTTCCATACTAAGCGAACTTGCACGCAAAGAAATGCTTCTCCTAGAAAAAAAGTTTTCTTCTATGTTCCAATACACCCAGAGCTAGCCAGGCAATTTCCTGACCGCAAGTATCCTCCGCATGTAACCCTACTTCATGTAGGAGATTTAACCAGAAAACAATGGAAAAAAGTGCTTGAGGTTGCAGATGAAATTTTAGCTAATACTAGCCCTTTTCAAATATCTCTAACTCATTATGATGAGTTTCCGACAAGAGGAGACGATAAATACCCACATATGGTTGCTGAATCTACATCTCTAGAGGCATTACATCATGTTCTCAAAGATGCTATTAAAGAGCTTTATATAACAGTTAAGCATTATGGATTTACGCCTCATGCAACTCTGACAAAGATACCAAAACGAAAAAAATATAGAGGCCCTACCCCCACAGGAAGCTGGATAGCAGACCAAGTCGTAGTCACGGGATTTGAGGATTATACGTATAGTCTAGAAGGCGAAGGCACTCCCCAGACCTGGGACGACACCCCCAAGAAAGCTATTATTATGAGAGGGGTTCCCGGGGCAGGAAAATCATATTACTTATCTGAGCATTATCCAGACGCTGCTGTAGCTAGCGCGGATGATTTTTTTACTAGACATGGGCGCTATAAGTATGTTCCAAAGCTTGCTTGGCTTGCTCACAAAACATGTTTTGAGAACTACGTTTCTTACTTAGACGCTAATTTACCTTTAGTGGCTGTTGATAATACCAATTTAACAAAATCCGAGATTAAAAAATATAGAGACGTAGCTATAGACCACGGGTATGAGCCGACTATTATTACTATTTTAGAATATCCCGACGAAGCCTATGACGCAGGAACACATGGTGTTTCTTACGAAAAAATCATTGAGATGAATACAAAATTGCACAGAACCAAAATACCTAATGATTGGGATCATCAAATAATAGATTACACCTAAACCAGCTTGCAATACTAATTCTGCGGCCCAGAGCCGCCCACTATTGATTTTTACTGGGTTTAGGCTAAACTAAGATCTTCTAGAACCTGGGATTAAAAATGAATCTTGAAAATATTCAATGGGATAGTAATAAGGGAGTTCCGATTACTGATAACACCAAACTCCGATGGATCGAAGAGATGATTAAATTCCTCAAAGATAATCCAGACGAGATTTGGACTGGTATGAGTAGCGGAGATACTTATATTAAGGTTACGCGAGATGACACCTTTTATGATATCCAAGAATTCGAGCCGCGAAGATGGGCCATGCTCTCAAAAGATGACGATGATGTTTCCGCCTGCAGCTGCAGTATAGCGATCTTGAATAAAACAGGATGTCAATGCGGGGGGATATGAACTGAGACTAGCTGTTCAAAAAGGACTCTAGTCGGTATTCGACATTGTCGATGGGTAGGAACATCATGATTTCCAGGGCGGTATCAACTCGTGCGTCTACACCATGAGGCCAGCGATTTTCTAGCACGTACCAGGCGTGAGCTAGGGTGAACCCATGCGGCCAAAGATCTTTGCGTAGGTATTGTAAGATGTCAACGACTCCTTTTTCTAATCTCCCGCGCTTTGCTAGGTCCTTGAACTCTTTACGTATGTCGCCCCACTTCTCTGTCTTCTGTCGGTATTCCCAGAGCATAGTTCCGATAGTACTACTAGGGAGATAGGGGTGCTCAGCTTTCCACTCGTCATGGAATTCTAGCCGGAGTTTCTTTACGCGAGGCCGTTTACGCGCAAGCTCCTCATGGATCTCTCCTTGATACTCACGCCAGGTGTCGAATGCTCCGAACACGGATTCAACATGCCGCATGAAATGCCGAAGATCACCTAGCCGCATTTTGTTTATGGTATCCCAGTGATCACCAGGATTTCTCCTATAATCCAATTGATCCATAGTGCGGATGCTTTCCGCTCCATCGTATTCTTCGATTGAAAAGGGCCCGGTAACTTCTACAATATACAGACCTCTAAGACCTCCCAGGTAAGGACTATCCCCACCAGCTTCTTTTATAACTTGTATCATATTATGAATAGCCGGATGGCTTTCATCTATATCGTCCTCACGCTCTATGGCTTCAACGAGAGGAGGGAAATCCATCATAATTTTCCTGGTAATTGGATCATACGTCGTGGTAGTCCATCCGGACCCGAAACCACCAGATATTAAAATTTTCCGTATGTCATCTTGACCTGTAGTTCTGGAAACCGCGACAGCTAGGCGATGAGCATTTTCATCCGTAGGTTCTATAACATATAACCTAACAAGACTTCTTATGTGTCTATCCATTAAAACCTTCTCCTTCTTCTTCTATGTCTCCTACTGGAGGCTTTCTCTTCTTGTTCCTTGCGAACTTGTTCCTCAAGCTTACGAATTCGTCTCTCCTCCGCCAGACTGGCTTCATCTTCTAGTTCTCGATCTATCTTAGCTATTCGTTTATTTATATCGTGGAATTCTTGCTGGGTCAGGGGGCAAGAGGTTTCCTCGCCCGTATTTCCTACAGCCCTTACAACTTGGTTGTATATCTTTTTTTCGTAGTTATCCTTTGGATCATCAAGCTGAATAAAGACAAAATCCTTTTCTTCATTATTTCTTCTAAGGATTCTCCCCATTGCTTGGATATTTTTTGTTTTACTTCTATCCGCTGCTAGAGCTATGCCTATCGAAGTATCCGGAACATCAATACCTTCTAGTAAAGCCTCAACACTTAGCATGCATCTTACACGACCCTTATTACTTGAAAATGATTCCATCATCTTTCGTCTAAGCTGCGACGGCTGTTTAGAGTGGTAATTCCCAAAAGGGATCAAATACTCTTCATCTGTGTGGGAAGTAAAAGAGTAGTCATCACTCATAAAAGGATAAGCAATAAACTCCCCGGCCATCCAATCATTAAAGAGAAGGGTATAAAGTATATTCATCGGTCTTACGCGTTTATGGAAGCATATTACCTTTTTGCCCTGAGATAACGCTTGTTTGATTAGGCAATAGGCACTAACTATGCGTGCTGGGTCCATCCAAGAATATTCTCTTTTAAGCGCTCTTTCCGCTAAGCTGCTATCATTATCAATTTCATGAAATATTGTTGGTGCAGTATATAACCAAGTTAGATTAAAATGAGAAATTGTTTGCATTGCCAAAGCCCGAGGTAGGTCATATTTAGCAATAAGCGGGCCGCATTGCTCCTCTAGGATATCCCATCTCTTAGAAATCTCTTCTTTTTTTGATAAAGCATCATGATCATCCTCGTCTACGTCATTAGTGTTTGGTAGTGTCGCAGAGACGCCCAAGGTGTATTTGTGGTGATAGGTTGAGGGCTTCCCCTTTAGGCACGGATAATCTCTAGAGTGATCCCCTATCAGGACACCCAACACTCTCCTGCTAGACGCGGAAGTTGCACGATGGGCCTCATCCAAAATAAGGAAATTTTTAGCCACGCCCCGTTTTATGCTTACCCGGCATTCTAGCTCATCAATAGCGGATGCGTAGGTCATAATTGCAATACTGCCAGGAGCTAAAATAGTTTTAGGATTTCTCTTTATAGGTGTGATCCTGCCAACTACTTTGCCTTCCGCCTCTGACCAGGAGGTTAGATCAGGATGATAGGATCTTATCTTGCTTTCTCCGAAAGTATATATCACTGAACGCGAGCCGATATCCTCATCCCTTTTTAGGTTTTCCAACCACTGCCCCACTAGGGCATTAGTAGGAACCATAATGGTTACTGATATGCGCTTCTTCTCTTCGTAAAGAAGATGCTTTATAGCACCAATGCATAACCTAGTCTTTCCCGCCCCTGTCACTGCCTCAACTAGACCTCTATATTTCGATCTAGTTGTAAGTTTTATCTTCCTATTTTTCTTATTTCGAGCATAGGGAGTTATGCCCTTCCATCTATCTAGAACCCTAGCTTGCCATGCATACCGTAGCGAGCCGTCTTCTGCGTCCTCTACTTCTCTTTTCGTGAATAGGGAAAGTAAGCTACTTCTTGCTGAACCGGCAGGAGGCTCTACGGCGATTGGTATACCATCTGGCCCTCCTCGTATTATCTCAATTTGATCAGGTTTAATACGAGAGCCTTTAGCTAGCTTCACCAATCCGAACCCACTAAGTAACTTAGCTCTATCCATCTTATAGCAACAATTTTTGAAAGGAATTGACTTGTTGTCCGCATATCGAGAACCGCAGTCACAGATCAATACGCTGCCCCGCCCTACACCAGCACTAAGCAGGTCTTTTCTTCGTTCCGACCACTCAGATCTCTCCCTGGGCTTGTCCTTATTGCCTGATAGTGTCCAAGCATAGGCAAATCTCCTACGATTTTGCTGACTTTCATGGCTGAGACATTTATCTTCATCCGTCAAACAATCCTGGCAGGCATCCTCTTCTGGGTAAGCCCAATAATCTGGTATAAATGGGATAGGATATCCTAAGCCGAGATCTGATTGTCTCTGGGGGCTTGCAAAATCCGATTCTGGGTGTGTTTCCCTTTTTTTATCTGCCCTGCAAGCCAACACCCTATCACACTTCTCTTTAGCTTTAGCCCTCTTGGCACCTCTTCTAAGGGGCCTGTTTTTAAGAATACTAATACCATGGCAATCGCAGGAGTGTCTGCGCTTAATTTTCCTAAACTTGGCCTTCGGCTTAAATCGTCGTCCTCTACGAGACGAGGATCTATCCGACCTTTGCAGTGCTCCTGTTTTTTTCTTAATAGAAAATCCAAGAGATTGGGATTCCACCCAACTATCATCAATTGGATACCTCGGATCATAGGGTATGTGCTTAAACCCCCATTTGTTTTTAAGAATATTTCCAGGAACCCTACCTTCTACGGAGTCAGGCTCCTGCTCCCACTTACATATCCAGTCGCTATTTACCTTATTTATTATTCCTAATTGCACAGTTACTAGTTCGTAAAGATCATCAATAGATAGATTTTTAAAATACAAAGGAAGTCTGTCGTACCAGCTAGAAGGCTTAAAGGCAATAGATATAGGATCCAGATCAGCTACTACCTTTATATCTACTATATCACCATTTTTTTCGTATCGTGGAATCCAACCAAATGCTTTAGCATTCATCAGTATTTGCTGAAGAAGATATGCTTTTCTAAGTTTGATGTCCTTAGATCTTTGTCTTCTAGCATCCGCTTCAAGCGGCCCATCCCCATAATCTGCAGGAAAGGGGATCGGATTATCATGATAGTACATAGAGGTATTATCTCATAAAATGCTGATGTTTGAAACAGCAATTTTGCCTGGCTTCGTCTGCACGACTTGATTTTTAGATCTTTCAATGTAAAATAGCTATTTCCGTTGAAATTAATATCGAGGTATAGATGTGCGGTATATTTTGTTTTTGGGGCAAGAATCCTCCCAAACAACTACTCCCAGTTACAGAAGCTTTCAAGAGCCTCCAGCATCGAGGCCCTGATAATACACAATTAATACCAACCAGCGACTCTGGGAATAATGCCGCATTACTGGGTTTTCATCGCCTGGCAATTATGGATACCTCCCCCAAAGGTAATCAGCCCTTCGTAACGAAGGAAGTATCCCTAGCCTGCAACGGAGAAATATATAATTCTAAACAGCTTAGAGCACAATATCCAGACTATGATTATCAATCAGACTCTGATTGCGAGGTTATTATCCCCCTCTACTTAGATCGCGGGATCGAAGGAGCAGCCAGAGCCCTTGATGGCGAATTTGCTTTTGTGCTTTATGACCATAGGGATAAAAAAGTTTATGCTGCCCGAGACCCTATTGGTATTAGACCTCTTTTTTACGGATTACCACAAGACCATTTGAAGGTAAATCCAGATGACTTTGCCATTGCATTTGCTAGCGAAGCCAAAGCCCTCTCTAGTTTTTGTGATGACGTTAAGCCTTTTTTGCCAGATTGCTTTTACGATGGCCAAGGAGTCCGCTTAAGGCGAATTGATCGAATAACGCATCAACGACCTATCAAGGATACCCTACCAAACTACCTAACTGAGATCAGGACCAAGTTTATAGAAGGGGTAAGAAAACGACTAACTAGCGATGTGCCTTTAGGGTTTTTGCTTAGTGGGGGACTAGATTCTAGCTTAGTCTGCTCAATAGCAACAAAGCTACTTGATGAGCCTATCACCACCTTTTCAATCGGAATTGAAGAAAATCCCATCGATGTTAAATACGCCAAAGAAGTAGCAGATTATCTTGGATCAACGCACCATGAAGTCCTGTTTACTGAGCAAGAGGTTCTAGATGTTCTGGACGAACTAATCTATCATTTGGAATCTTGGGATATCACCACTGTGCGAGCCTCTGTAGGAATGTACCTTTTATGCAAATACATTAGAGAGAAGACGGATATCAAGGTGGTTCTAACTGGTGAGGTTAGCGATGAGCTTTTTGGCTATAAGTATACTGATTTCGCCCCCTCTGGTGAAGAATTTCAAAAGGAAGCTATTAAGCGGGTCGAAGAGCTGCATGTTTACGATGTCCTACGGGCTGATCGATGTATAGCCGCTCACGGCCTTGAGGCCCGCGTGCCATTTAGTGACAGGGATTTCGTTAGGTATGTGATGGCAATTCCGGGTGATATAAAGATGAACACTTATGGGATTGAGAAAGCTCTACTCCGCAACGCATTCCATCCAGATTCAGCCAAAGAAGAGTTTCTCAAGGACAACATTCTATTTCGTGCGAAGGCAGCTTTTAGCGATGCTGTGGGCCACAGAATGGTCGATTTATTGAAAGAAACCGCCGAAGCTAAATATACGGAAGCAGATTTAAAGAACGCGGAAAAAAGGTATCCTCACTGCCCACCCTTTACCAAAGAATCATTGATGTATCGAGAGATCTTCGCAAAGCACTTCCCTAACCAGGATAAGCTAATTCCGGATTATTGGATGCCAAATAAAAGCTGGGAGAACTGCGATGTAAGCGACCCCTCAGCCAGGGCTTTGCCTAATTATGGAAAAAGTGGGAATTAGCGCTCCCCGTTGACAACTTAGTTACACATGATACCCTATATTCTGAACAGGAAAAAAATGGGCCGCTTCAAAGAAGATGATTTAGTGCGGGTTATCGCACAACCACCAAAGCAATTTGTACAAATCAAGGGCCTATGCGGATACATCGAAGAAGTATCCGAAGAGGGTGATTACTACGGCTTCCAGTCACTTGAACACAACGGAAGTGTCGGAGGATATGGCGGCGTTCCAGATAACTGTCTGGAACTCTGTGATGAAACTTGGCTGGTGAGAGCCAAAGAGATCCGATATAAAACTCTACAAACTAATTGGGAAGCTTGTCAGCGCAGGTCCAATAGAGTCAAAGAAGCATTACAGAAATTAGCAGACAAGCATCGTATTAGTTTGGAAGAGATAAGAGCTATACAGCTTGATCTTAAAGAATTAGATAGCGTTTATTTCTAGGAGTAAAAATGAAATCTTGTGAGAAACCCGATTGCTGTGCAGATAAAGTTTCCGAAATACCTGAACATCTCAGTAAGTACGTTGGATTAGATCCGTTCCCGTATGACGCGCCATACTTGAAGCTGTGCTTTTACTCAGGCTTCCGTGTTATCGAAACTACAACGCCGGATGGGCAGGTAACTCACTCGATTAAGCGAATACTCTGCAAAGGTAAACGCTGTCCCTTCTGCTATCCCTTCCTTCATGTTCCACGTATCAAGGCCAAGCTGGAGACTGTCCCTCTCGACCAGGACTCTGCCTTTGGTACGTTTTGTCCTGATCAAACAAGGCTCACTGGTTGGGGTATCAACCCAGGCGCTACTCAGCTCGCGTCTGGTGCAATGATCGGCCACGTCCGCGTCAAGATGCAGGAGCTATTCGGCAGCGACCATTGGCAGTACTTCTGCGTTTCGGAGTCGCACAAGAGGGGTGGAATTCACCATCATCCCCTCTTTCGTGATCTTCCTTCTCTCGACCACGTTTGGTCTGTCGGCGCGGACAAGCTCCTGGCCGATGGCAGTAAGCGCGGACGCCTTATTGACGCTCCTGCTGGTGGGTATTGGGCTACCGCGAACAAATTTTTCTTTCACCGCGCCTATCGTGGTAGGGACATCGCAGACACCGGAAGGAAGATCCGCGTTCACTGGCAAAACAAGCGGTATTGGGACTATTCCAAGGTCAGCCGGTATCACGCACTTTTTGGACTGGGAAAGGACGCCCCCCAGTTAAAGAAGAACCTTGTCTCGATGTTCAAGAAGCGGCGGCGGTCGAGCAAGAACCGCGCTGGTCGTCAACATCTTTACCAACAATATCAGCGCGAGGTCGGCCTGGTAGAGCGCGACGTTCCTATCGACGGCTGTTTGTGCCACCCGGACTCAGAGCATTATCAATACCGCGATCAGCACAGCGTCGAGGATGAGTACCGGGCCATCTTGCTTGAGTGCATTACTCAAATCTACGCCACGGAGACTGGCTTTGGTGACGTGTTCATCTTGCCGGTGTTCAGTCCCGAGGCGACTAGGGAGTACGTCGTTAAGGAAATGACCAAGGTATCGCAGCAAACGTCTAATCGTCCCAAGAGGGTTCCGATTACACGTTCGACGCATAAATTCTTCCGGGAGTATCAGGAAGAGGAAGATGAAAACACGCACCGTCAGCGGATGATTAAGGGTGGGAGTCTTGCTGGTGCTGTTAACGCACTCAAGAAGCAAGGCAGCGTTCTTGGTGCAGAAACAGTCGTCTCCCGAAAGGGGCCAGGTGACGATGTTCCGTTTTCAGAATTATCTACTATCAGGAAATCCAAGGAATGACAGAACACTATATTAATCCATTAACAGATTTTCGTCTACCTCTATCTGAGCTTAAGAAAGAAATAGAAGCTCTTATAGATAAATATGGTGAAGATGCTATTATCTTTCCCGATGCTGGCTATAACAATGTCGAGATAGTTGTGATTACAGGATGATAGACGTTGATTGCGCCATGTGCCAGGATACTGGCCGAATAGGTATGTGTTGGTGCAGTACAACCTATCCGCCGTGTTCTGGATGCACCGAACCTTTGCGACCAGATGACGAGTGGAGGATATGCATTGATTGCGATGATGAAAAAGAGAATAGATTCAAGGATGAATGCGACTGCCCTGATTTATTTTCTTTCGGCTGCCAAGACAAGGAAAACCATCGCTGACTAACAAGGTATTAAGTGGCCCTTACCTAAAATAAACGTAAGCGCCTGCACCCAGTAATACTACTCCAGCAACCACGCCTAAATGCCAAGGCTTGAAAGCAGTGTCAGCAACATAGATAACATCTTCTTGCTTTCTTACTGCGTCTGCTGCTGTTCCCTGCCCTACGTTCTCTAGCCGCTGCGCTAATGCACTTTGATCAGCAGATGCCTGCTCATCACGCCTTCTTGCCATGTCTTGTAAGTCTTGCTCAGTAGGCTGTGGTATTTGTGCTAGCTGGCAGGCTAATCCATTTCCTTGAGCACACAACCCGGGAAGTTCTGCGTCACTTGCATTCATGGCGAGGCTGTCGGATTCGCTTGTTCTTGCACTGGTTTGTCCTAGATATGTATAACTCATACATCAAGTATACTAAAAGGATTAAGGAAAATCCAAAGTGGCTGCTCTAGTTTTTAGATTATTTTGTTAAGATTACGGCATGCCTGAAACTGCAAACAAACGCCTAGATAAACTCGCCATTTGGTCACTACAAACCATCTTTGGTATCGGACTACTGGTTGCCAGTTGGTTCCTGGGAGGTCTCTACGAGCGTGTAGAAAAGGTGGATACTAAAGTTAACACCAATGCCACCCAAGCACAGGTCAACAAAGAAAAGCTTGAGGGCCAGGCCGCATCAAATGGTAGGCAATGGCAAAAAATAAGCGATTTGGAGTCCAGGGTTAGCCGATTAGAAGGCCAGATCAACGCGCTCAACCCAGGCAACTAAGTCTATTAACCTAGAAATTCCTCTACCCAAAGCAGACCATCTTCTTCATTATCGAACAGCCCAGCCTCTTGGGCTGCTTTAGTGGCTTTAAGTATCCTGCCCATTTCGATCCCCTGGATTGCCAGCCCATGAGCAAGCAAGGTTCCTCCAGTAATAATAGGACGATAGAAGCGATCCCTAATCCAGTTTTCAGCATCTCGCTTAGTATTGATCTTGCACTTAAGCTGGATCTGGTAGGCTTCCGCAATAATTTTACCCATTCCGGGGCCTGGCTTTACCAAACCACTACTGATCAACATCTTCCCCGTTACTAGCTTCTTTGGCGGGCTAAAGAGAATGCCATCTTCATCGGCAATTTCCATTAGTCGAATAGCTGTCTCTGGCAACTGTTTAGGCTTTGGTGGTCTGCCGCTGTGATCGGCCTCAATAAGCAGAATTAGCTCTGCAATACACGCCGGTTTTAGTCTGTAAGAGAGCCTTCTAATAGCAGGAAGCTTCTTAGCATCAATATATGAAAGATGTTCGGCCATCAAAGGCGGAACCTTTTCGATAATCTTGTTTAGAGCACCGATAGATGTGAGGAAGTCAACCGCTGTGTCGATACCTTCCACACCATGACCAGGACTGCGATACCTGCCCCGATCAAAAACAGTCGTAGCATGCTTTCCAATATCGTGGCACAGCGCAGCAAACATCAAAGTAGCTCTTTCTAGCCCTTGCGCCTCTTCTCTGCGTGCAATATCCATTGCAGCATCAACAACGTGTTGGGTATGGATAAAGACATCTCCCTCGGGATGCCACTCGGGATCCTGCGGGGTATCCATTAGATTTTGTAGTGCAGGATAGGCTTCTATCCAGCCTGTATCAACCAGAAATTGTAGACCGGCTCCTGGGGAGACACTCTTCGTCGCCCACTTATACCACTCACCCCAGATTCTCTCCGCAGGGAAGGTGTCATACTCGCCCAACAAGGAATAGCACATTTCTGCTGTTTTAGGATCAACAACAAAATTAAACCTACCAGCAAATTGGAATCCCCGCAAAACTCTTAGGGGGTCTTCAGCAAAGGCAGGCCCTATATGACGAATAATGCCATTACGGATATCCTCCTCACCACCAAAGAAATCTAACATTTCTCCGGTTCCCAGATCATACATTAGCGCATTGAATGTGTAGTCGCGTCTTGAGGCCGCTTCTTGTGGATCCATGAAAGGGTCTATCTCTACTTCAAACCCTTTGTATCCCCTACCGATTTTCTTCTCTCTGCGTGGCATGGCAAAGTCATAGTCATTATCTTTGGTGTAGAGCTTAATCACACTAAAGCTCTTACCTACATCAGCTTGGACTTTTCCGTATGGCTCAAGAAAATCAGCTAGAATGTCGGGCTGCAGACCAAAAACTTCGATATCTAGATCCTTGGGGTTGAGCCCAAGAACTACGTCTCGGACTGCACCACCTACGAGATAGCATTTACCGCCTATGGCGGCTATATCCGCAGCAATGGTGAGCAATTCTTGTGGAAAATCAGTAATCATAGTCATAGTGTAGCATATTTCTAAAAACAGTCTATAAATGATTTAAGACGGCTCCTTGTTTAAAAAAGGATCATTGGTAAAGTAGACGAACCTAGGCGGTTACCATGTCACTCTCAGAAGAAAATTTCCCAGCTAAATTTCTATCCCAATTCATGGAAGCCATGAAGCATGTCGATAAAATCGAAGACGCATCTACATGGAAAAAAGATAAATGGGATACGCCACCTCTTTGTAAGGTAAGGGATGATTACGAAGTTGATGAAAAGACGTTTAAAGATTTCGAAAAGATACTTTATTTTCTTACCCTAGCCGTTTTCGGAACAGGAAGTGAAGGCCGCTCTCGGGGCCGCTTCGTTGATTTCTACCTTAAAGACAAGACCAAAGATTACGCGGCTTTACCGATGTGGCGAATCACCAGACCTGATAAGGTTGAAAACAGCCTACGTAAACTGTTAAGAGCCCGAGATTTAGCTGATGGCAACGCTAAGATGGCACAGAGTGTTGTTGAAGACTTTGATCGATACATAAAGTATGCTCTAGACTGTGATTATGGCAACCTTCTCCCAGAAGTGGAAGAGTGCGTTCACTGCGGCTGGAAACGTGACTCAGGCATATGACAGACGATAACGAATTTGGGGGCTTACAGTACAACTACTCTTGGAACTTCTTTCTACGTCGTATAGATGGTGTCGCTTTAAACCACCCTTCCTGGGAGGTATCTCCCACGATCAGAGGAAAAGTCTGGGATGCTATACAGCCATATGTACTGGTGGCCCCGAATAGATACTCGCGTAGACATGTTGTAAGAGACTTGATGACATCAGTTTTAAATGCTGTGATTTCAGAAGATAAGGAGTCCGCATGAGCGCTCTGTTTAAGATCTGGTCCAAACAACACGACCGCGCTGTTAGCATCTACGGGGTAAGGCAGACTAGATTCCTAGTTTGGACCACTAAGGGATGGTCGTGGGTTGACCACAGCAAGTTCATACCAATGACATCCTCACCATACGAAGAATCCGTAGCCTACGAAGAAAGTGTTTTTTATACTGGGCAACGAGAAGAGTCATGAAAATGGGAACCGAGGAGTTCTACGAAGCCATTCGTGCTCTTCATACTCCACTATGGCCGTATAACAACCACCCAAAAGGATGTGGGCACGGTAAAGATGATCGACTAGTCACTACCAAAACTCGGATGCGCAAAGACCGAGTAGCTGTTATGACTTTGGTTTGTTGGAAGAATCGCTGGAAGGAAAGCGAAGATGAGATCCCACTTAATGAGCCTCTTCACAAGGCTCTTTTTGTCAGAACTACGGCGTTAACTGTTGAAAATGCAGTTTTGATTGGACAAACCCTGACTGATTATCTGGAAACCGGCAACGAGCCCACAGCTATCATGGATATGCCCATGTATCCTGGGTATGAGGATATTGATAACCGGAAATTCAGATGAAACAACCATCGATCAGAATTCGTAGTATTAAAACCAGAGTTAGGAATCGTATTTTTGGAAGAGGTCTTCCTTGGAACAAAGTCAGGAATAAAATTTTTGGCCCGGTCTATGATCAAATCCCTGAGATTTTTGAGAAGGTGCATCAAGCCTTGCTAGAAGAGTGGCCGCGTGATAAGATCAGAGATCAAAGATCAGCGCTAGGAAATGACCTGTGGGGGTCTGCGGAGCGTCATCTCTAGTGGCTCCTGCTCAGATCCGCCTCAACTACCTTTACGAAAGGGTTGACAGTACTTTTGAAGCTCTCTATCAAGAGCATTGGCACAGCCAAGCACATCTAGTCAACAAAATAGTTTGGGCCGTAATTACTCCTGTGTGGGACGACGTTTGTATTCCAATATTTAATTCAGTGACAGGCGACCCTCCCGACTCCGTATAAGCCTTCAGAGGTGCAGACAAATGAGTATTTTCGTAGGATTTCCAAAAATCGGCCAGTTTCGCAATGTCGTTCAGGGCCTCACTATGCATGAGCGGTATGCTGGCCGAGATGAAACCGGGGAGCCTATCTATGATAGTAATAGGCTACTTCCTAAGCTAGTTTTCAATGGTACTGTTAAGCTGCACGGCACTAATGCAGGGTTCGGGCTTTACAACGATGAAGTCTGGTTCCAGAGCCGTACCAGCGTTATTACCCCCGTCAAGGATAACGCAGGCTTCGCTGCTGCTTTTTCCGGAGCAGATAAGCTCAGCTACATCAAGCAGACACTTGAGGGCCTCAAGAACCAGCACAACGTAGATGATGACAAAGTCGTTGTCATGTTTGGTGAGTGGTGCGGAGGTTCTATCCAGAAGGGCGTAGCCCTTAACCAGCTTGATAAGCGTTTTGTGCTTTTCGGCATTCGAGTAGTTGGGCACGAGCGCAACGATGATGGCAACTATACCTACGATGAGTGGCTGCCAATTTCTGGAGTTAGTAACCACGAAATTGGATTCTACAATGTCGAAGACTACGAGCGCTATGAGTTGTCAGTAAATCTCAATGATCCAAAAGCATCTCTTAATAGTATTGAAAATCTCGTTAAGGCTGTTGAGGCCGAGTGCCCTTTCAGCAAGGCTTTTGGTATCTCTGGTCTAGGAGAGGGCATTGTCTGGACCACCCTACATAAGGGCACTCGATATGCCTTCAAGACCAAGGGCGAGAAACACGCTAATGTTCGTCAGAAGAAACCAGCTTCCGTTGACCCAGAAAAGGTCAACAATGTTGCTGAGTTTATCTCTTACTCTGTAACCGAAAATAGGCTTAATCAGGCGATTGAGCAGGTTTTTACTACTCAGAGCATTGAACCTTCCATTAAGGGAACCGGGCTATTTCTTAAGTGGCTTGTTAATGATATTGTCACCGAGGAGATTGATACTCTTTCTGCTAATGGTCTTTGCGCCAAGGATGTCAACGGTTCTATCTCCAAGGCAGCACGAACTTGGTTCTTTGAGTATCTCGACAAGCTGGTTTTCTAGGTCAATTATAAAAATCAAAAATAAAATTCTGGCTTAGATTTCCGACAACCCTTGCCAGGCCCCCAAAATATGTTCTAATAAGCACAGACAAAAGGAATTAAAATGACAGATCTTACAACCGCAATTCAAGATATTACTAAACAAGCTGAAATCGCTGACAATGCAACACGCAATGTTGGCGATAACATGAAACTAGGAGAGGCTGTTCGTCAAGGCGATCTCTACCTCTTCAAGGTAGAGAAGGACGTTTCTGGCCTAAAGGCCATTCCAGGCCAGAAGCAGCTTGTTCCAGGGACGACCCAAGGTTCCCGGCACCACGCAGAAGCTCCTGCCGTTCTTTTTGAGAACGATGGTAGCTCCGTTGAAGGCATCGATACTAACGCCCTTCTAGGACCCATCGTTGACTCGCCTTCGCGTTTCGAGGTTAGCCACCCCGAGCATGCCCATATCTCGCTTCCCGCAGGAACCTACCAGGTTCTGTATCAGCTTGATTTCCAGGCGCAACGCCGCGTTGCGGACTAGCCCTACACTACCAGCTAGCCCACACTCAATCTAAAGAGAGATTATGACATCTACCGATGAACAGCAGCGTATTGAAAAGCTCACACCCGAACAGGAAGCCCAGCTATCTGTTTACCGAGATAAGTGGATTGCTATTGGGCTCCAAACCGGTCTTGCTGACCGGGAACGAGCCGAAGCAGGGGTTAAGCTTATCTATGAAGCTGCCGACCTCCCCCACCCAGATGAAATTGTCTGGGTAGATTCTCCCTATGCTGGACATAAGAAGGCTAAGGAGTTTACAGATGACCCAAAACCTCTTCATGGGCAGCATTCTGCTGCCTGGCTCAGCTTCTATGAGTATTTCTATGAGGTTGTGGGCCTAGAGTGTGTGAAACCGCTGGTAGGTTTCTTTGAGGTTGCTAAAAGCGCGGGCTGGTGGTGGTGCTTTGATAAGCTCGCCATTATGAGCGAGCGGGCCTCCGAGAGCCATATGGATGAGCAAGGGCGTCTACATCGCGAGGCGGGCCCTGCTATTGTCTACCCAGATGGCTGGGGTGTTTACTCCTGGCATGGCGTGAGGGTTCCAGAAAAGGTAATCATGGACCCGTCCTCATTGACGGTTGATGAGATTCAGGCCGAGCAGAACATTGAAGTTCGTCGGATTATGATCGAGCGATACGGTGTTGGAGACTTCTTGCACCAGACCAAGGCTGAGATTGTTGATATGGATGCATCGCCCATTGCTGGTGGTGCCCCTCGTGTCTTGATGCGGGATAGCCAGGGCTTGCAGTTCCTATGCGGGACCGATGGTAGCACCAAGCGTGTCTACTTTATGTCCGTTCCAGATGATGTCGCTACCTGTAAGGCAGCGCATGAGGCTATCTGTGGCTTCTCGGAAGACCGCTTGGTTGCTGAGTCCTGAGATTTATCTGTCCTGTCCTGCAAAGCTAGCCCAGAACCCGGAATGCCCAGCACTCCAGTGTTCTGGGCTAGCTTCATGCCAACCAAGAACGAGAGATAGATGAACGAAAAATACTTTCAGGTTTGGCTTGGTTTGCATGAACCTATTTTTGATTACATCTACGATAAAACCCTGCCACCAAAAGGAGAAGAGCCTACATATATTGTGCGAGATTATGATACTTGGTGTAGAACCAATGATTTATACGCAGCAGTGTTCAACAGGCTGGAATTCGGAGACTCCTTGATGGATGAGCTAGAAATTTCAAATCACGACCGGACTTCATTGTTTTGGGCGCTGACGAGGCAGGTTGCCCCCAACCGTCGAGGACGTGCTTAATACGGGCTATTACTTTAGAACAAAAATCGCAGCCATAGCCTTTCTTCAGCAACATGTAGCACATCCAAGATAAGGAACTAGTATGAACGAAGAAGAACGATGGGATGATACAAAAGAAAACGGCTCAAATATACCTTCCTCTGAGCCAGATTGGACTGTTAATCCTTTGGATGGCCGCTGCAACTCATCCGAAATGTTCAATATGCTCGTCGTTGAGGTTGGAAAACTGATTCGGGGAGATGCTCATACTCTGCTAAACGGCCACGCCGACAGCACTGCTCGCCTTATCGTGGCCCAGCTTGCCCATAAATACAAGCTACAGCCAAATTTGCAAGCTGTCCATGATGAACGACAAGAAGCTATCGATGCTATTGAAGCTGAGTTTCTAAAAATTCCCAATGTCCCTTTTGCCAAAGCCAATGTCGTAGTCCACGTAACAACAGACTACACTTCGGATGAACCTCTTCGAGATGATGGAACACTAGGAAACGGAACATTAGAAGATCTGCAACCCATTTTCGACGCCGAAAGCGATATGATAGATCGCTTTCCTACTATTCATTTCGATTTTAACTCAAAGCGCGTTGGAAAAATATGTAACGATGAGGATGATGAGGATGATGAGTGATCCAGGTTGTCAATTCAAGGGTTGCTTTAATACAGACCCTACCAGTTCTTTGGGGTGGATTACCGTAATAATCTTGACAGACCATAAAAGACAATTTTGCTGTCCTGCCCACGCTATCTACTATATATCTCATCCAGAAAAACATGATGCTGATCCTAACGACGAGATAATAGATCTGAATATTACTGTGTGAGGCAAAGAATGCTACAAGAAGAAAAATGGGAAAAAACCAAACAGGAACTTAAAGCTGCCAATAGGTCGTTGTGGGATTTCGGCCTTAGTCTGTCTTTTGAAGAAGAAGCTGATTTTCGAACCTACTTGTCTAATAACGAGCTAGGGCTTGCTTGGGAATTACTTCGTGATAAGTTTCTAGGACATAGCCCCTTCCTAAAACAAATGATGCGGGCTGCAAACTTAATGCAGCTGTCCGACCCTTTCGGCACAAAAGGGGAAAGAGATTCCGATGGCCAAAGTAATGATTCAAACGACAATTGACTGTGAAGTAAATTCATCTGAAGCTGCCCACCAGCTAGGTCGCGAACTCGAAGATAGATTACACTCAGTCATCACACAACTTCTCCCAAACCTACGCTACGCAGAAAACATAAGAGATGGGAGCATTCGCTTTCACCTAGAAATCACTGGAAGACGGGTTACCATCTCAGCCCCCGAAAAAGCTAAAGATAAATAAAATGGACATTGATGGTCCAAGCTACCGCGCAACACTTCAAGATGCAGAAGACTGCCTTCTTCGCCCGCCTCGTCCAAAATTCCCCTGGCCGATGATGTTAGTGCTGCTAGTTTTTGCATTTATGATGGTTTATGCTGGTCAAAAGGTCGAAACACTTAGATACGAAAATAAATTGCTCCAAGCAGAGCTAGACACGCTTAAAGGTGACAATAATGACAAAAGATGAGTGGATTCAAAAGGCCAAAGCTCTCTTTTTCGATTGCACTTTTTGTGTTGATTCCAGTGGCATCCACAAAGAGATTGACGAGCTTCTCAAAGAGGGTGGTGGCTATGATTATAGGGTTGAGAGCGCCAAAACACCCCTAAAATGGGCAGGAAACTCTGATGATGAGTAATAAACAGCCGTTCACATACAAAGCTAAAAACGGTAATTTTTTTAGTGCGAAACAATGCGACTTCAATGAACCAATTTTTGCCCATTATCCCCAAAAAGACGGAGACGGAATATCGCGACCAATCGGGTTTGATACCAAAGGTTTGACGCCTCTTGAGATATCAGAAATTCTCATTGAAGATGGTCAACAAAAACTGATGGCTGATGTTGCCGAAATGATTGGTTATCATGCAATAAATGTTCTTCCAAAATTGAAGGATTTTCAAGGATATGATAGCCTTCATTTTATTATTTGCCGTAATTGTGAACAGTGAGGTAGGTTGTGAGAAGAGAAAAATGTGAATTCTGTCCTGGCACTGATCTGCTGCGGGTTTGGGTAGATAAAGCTTACCGCAGGGGTGGAACTACTTATGAACGCGAGGATGGGGAGTATTGGATTGCTGATGAGTTCAACTTAGATCTTGATAACCCTTTGCCGGGGATTCTCGATGGCGGATCGGTTGACATGGTGGTATGTCTCGACTGTCAGAGGATCCAGGGCTTCGCCCTGACTGCCGAGCAGAAAGCCGCCCTTATTGCGGAGCACATCAAACACGGGCACAACCCTCTCGAACGTCAGCGGGAAAAAGATGCAGAAAAGGCAGCACGTAAAGCCGAACGCGAAGCAAAAGAAGTACTTTATGCCGAGTGGCGAAAAGGCCAACCACCACGGGAGTTATAATGAAGAAAGGGTATATAGTTCACTATTGGGGCGAGGTTGCTGTTGAAGAAGTCAGTATCTTCTCAGAGTTTGTGTTTGATGGTCGAGAATATTATGCTCTTCAAAAACAACACATGATCTGGTCGTCAGTTGGTGGTCCGAAAGAAAAGCCTAACTATCAAAACACGCACCCCCTCGCCCATATGCTAAAAAATCCTCAAGAATCAGATTTTCAATACGAGAGAATTTTTCTATCATTAGACGAAGTAAAGAAAGAAATTAGAAGTCAAACACCCAAGCAAATAGAAGAAGCAGAAAGACTAATGCTTAATTGTAAGCGTAATTTAGAAGCTCTCAACAATCTAGATTTAGATACTATTCCCAAAGAAGATTACACCTCCCTTTTTACTGGAAAACCCACTTAAACAGGAAGAACAAAGAAAGGCTCTAAAACGGTGCAAATATTTGTGACAACCAAGGGTTGCCTAGAGAGTCAGAGAAGTAGGAGGCTAACATGCTAATCAAAGGAGGAGAGTATCGTAAAATCCGGGTTCTCAAGGACATCGAAAGAGAAAGTTATTGCACCGGAGAAATGATGAGCTGGAAAGCTGGCAAATTTGAGGAAGGCTACGTCGATGAGCCAGGGCGGCGGGCTGAGATAAATTGGGGCTGAGGACAGATAACATTGCTCTTCGTGGAAGGGTATTCTGAGGACGGTAAAGTTTCGGGGGAATTTGAAATAATGGAACCGGGTAGCTGTGAAAACTGCACCTGGCAAGAAGATGGCCAGTTTTTAAGTGCATGTGATGCATGTGATCGGTCGAATCACTAAAACTAGAAGAGTAAAATCATGCCTGCTTATCACTTAACAACACCGATTTATTACGTTAATGCCGCGCCGCATATTGGTCATGCCCGGATCCAACTCAACTTGAGTTACATGAAGCTTCAAACAAAATACCTAGAATAATAGCTATCTCCCCAGCAGGGACAACTAGCAATTCTGAAACTCCAGACACAGTCATATCGACCCCGGATCTAGACGCTAGCACCTGTACTGGGATATTTTCAAGACGATCCGAAGCTAGAGTATTTTGGGTTAATTGTTTATTTCTGATCAGAGCCTTTGCCATATGTTTACCTCCTTAGAGTATAGCAAATTATTATATATCTAACATCAAATTTGCGCGATCACTCTAGACTACTACAAATTTAAAACAAGAGCTATATTTGGTATGATACTAACATGCACAGAGAGCCCAAATTAATTCAACTACCTCCGCAGCTTTTCGTTGGCCCTGGGGTAGAATCTGAAAAAATGACCCCAGCAACTAATACGGCCAGTGGTTGGATTAAGCCCGAAGGCGGTTTGTGGACTTCTACTTACGACCCAGAGTGCGGAAGCGGATGGGTTCAGTGGAGTATGGGGGAGCGGTTCCGGGTTGAGTGCGATGACGATTACGAAACTTGCTATTTTGATTGTTCCATTCTTTACCCAAAACCAGCTAGAATTCTTATAATTGACACCCACCAAGATTTGGTAGATGCTATACAAGATTACCATTTTGTAGGATCAGAACCTCGTTCCTACTATGCCGAGGATTACCTAGATTTTGAAGAAATAGCAGAGGACTATGATGCTGTTCATCTGACGGATCGTGGTCAGTGGAAGACCAGAAGAACACGCCCGGGATTATATGGGTGGGATTTAGAGTCTACTGTATGGTTAAGATGGATGTTTTCTGAGGTCGAACATATAGGAAGAGTTGGCTTCAGCAGTTGTGATATGTCAGCCACAGAAGAGAAAAAGTTAAAAATGCTGGGATTGTTCCGATAACGCTAACTTAGCGCTGATCCTTGATCTTTGAGCCCCGCTCCTATACAATAGCTCTATGCCGAAGATATCCCAGGACCTTATTCAGTCAGATACCCATTTCCTAAAACTAGTAGCCACCCTAGAAGATAGCAACAAGCCAGATGAATGGCTTCTAAAAATCCACGTAAGTGGAGTCGAGAGAGAATTTCTAAGCGATACTGTAACTCGATCAAAGGCTATAGAGTATGCAACACAATTCGAGAGTTGCGTAGAAGCAACGACCAAAGACTCGGTAACTAGCGCATTAGAAAATGTTTTACGAGATTTCGGAAATAGATCCAGTAGGGGCCGTAAATGACCACCAGAACAATCCTATTCTCCAGCGGTGAGTACTCCGACTACGGCCTTTCCGGTTTCCTAGAAATTGACTCCGATGCTTATCAAAAAGCTAAGAGCGAGTGCGAAAAACTAATAGAAGAAGAAAAAGCCATCAAAAAGAAGGTAGCCGCGAGATCTAAAGAAGAGGGTGCCACCCGTAAAGAGCTTCAAGAGATGGCTCGGGGTGGTGATGCGCTGAGGCAAGAACGGCGAGATATTTGGTGGAATCTTAGAGAGACTGGTAAGCCAGTGCCTTTCGAAGAGTTTTGGCACGGAGATGCTTACTAATGAGCCAGTTAAAAACTGCAGATTGCCGTAAATGGCTTGCTACCGACGACGACATTCAAAATCTAGTTAAAGACCGGTATGGCTGGTCCGATAATATCGAAGATATGCTTGAAATGTGTGATAATGATCAAGATGAAATAGATCAAATAAATGATGTGGTAGCGCAAGCCGCTAAACCTAAAAATTGGAAAAGATACACCAAATTTAAGCTGGGCTCCGAGACTGACCAAAAAAATTGTGATTACGGACTACTGTTTCCTGGTGAAGGTGTAGTTCGCCAATTCAACCTTGATGACACCGAAATAGCTGTCATGATCCTTGAGCAAAACGGCAAGCTATCCTTCTTAAACGATTTGAGTGATTAATGGGTATGCCGACACCTGATGAGATCGACTCTATGATTAAACAAGCAGCATTTGGCTGTTTTATGTTCGTAGTGTTTCTCGTTTCTTGCGCCTTTCTCCTTGGCTATACTTGGGCTTAATATGACTAATATAGAAGAACTTGAGCTATCCGAACTTGATACCAAGTCTTTTGAGGCACTGGGCGCTGCTTGGTTTGCTGAAAATACCAAGCGCAACCCTCTTCCTACGACACAAGACGTGCATGATGCTCACAACAGGGCATTCTACGAGCCATGTGAGTGCTTCCAAGAATGCTGCGATGAAGATACTTGCGATAAGTGCCATGGAAGTGGACTTGCTGCGATGAAGGCTTGCGCTACGTGCAAAGGCATGGGCCAATACTTTATTCCAGATAGTGTTGCTAATGAATCAGCAGGCGGGCATATAGACAAAGATGGGAACTGGGTTAAAGGCACTAACCAGAGAAGTATACTACATAATGAGTGTAGCGATAATGAGAAAAAGCTCTCAAAGGAGGCCCGCCTTGAAATTTTTGTTGGATACAGCAAAAGTTTTATGGCAGATGATGTCTTTGAATTCTTCAAAGGTGTCATAGCTAACCTGGGAGCAAAATTAGAAATGCACCCAATCTATGAATGGGATCAAAGCATGGTAGTCTACATGCCTAATTACCCTAACAAGAAGTGAACAATGAAATTAAAGATAGTAGCACCTGGCGAGCCCTGTAACCGCAATACTGTTGAAGCTGAGATTGCGGGAACAGTTACTTTGTCTGAGGTATTTGCGGGAATTAGTATTGTCACAGAAGATGACGGTGCCACTGGATCCCAAAGATTCGGAATTGTGCAAAGAGACTCGGGGCTAGAAATATATTGCCCTGATGGGGCCATGCTTGAAATAGGAATTACTGACTCTGGTGAGACGTGTGTAAAGGCTTACACTGCTAGCTGTCCCAAGTGGGCTGGTCAACCAGAAGACGGAAAACAAGAAAACTAAAATGGGCCGACAACGCACCAAAATCACACTAGAAGATCATGTAGCCTTATATTGCTCTCTATGGCCTGGCGTGCAAGTAGGTAGTGACGTACGAGTACAAACCAGCCAAGAAATAGAAGAATTCATCTGGACTTGCCTAGATGGCGATTCCCGCCGACCTACCAACATGTCTTTTAGAGCCCGCGCAGGATTAGTAGCCCGAGGAAGAAGCGCATATCAGTTTGTAGCATCAACCCTACAAGCACAAATTAGCCAAGACACAAAACGGAGAAATAAATATGACTGAGAAAACTAAGTTGCTACCCGAGAATGGGCATTCCGTTCACTTCTCCGAGCCCACCGGCAACGTGACCATCGGGTCTGCAAAGGTTCGCCACATTCCGATCTACTCACCACGCCACTTTGATAACTACCGTGAGGAGGCACGTTTGGTGATGAAAGTGCTCAAAGGCGAGTGCAGCAAGGAGGAGGCACTAACCCTCCCAGAGTTCAGCTATAATGCCTGCGGCTTGAATACTTTTCTTGCCGCATTGGCTTATGAGATCCTAGAAGGGGAGCAATGACCTTCGAAGACCTAAAACAAAAAATCGTCGCAGTCGTCAGCCCCTATCATACAATCAATGGCAATGATGAAAATGGATGCCCCTATCTCTGTTCATCATGCAGAGATAGGCGACGTATCCGAGACAAAGTAAAACAACTTTTTGAAGAATATGAAAACCCGGCGTCCCTTGATTCTTGATAACGTAACTTACCACGACATCGGATATGATGGCTCCCTAGATGACCTAAGCGAGCTACAATGCTTCGGCCCACGACCGGGCGCTGGGCCTGCCCTAGATGGTGTAGAAATTTTTGTCAAAAACAAAGAGCTAATGGCACGGCACAATAACGAGATATTTGAAATCAACTTGTGCGAAGGATGCTATGAAAGTATCATTTGCAAATTACTAGAAAAGACACTATGACCTGCATCACTGATACCTCTCTAGGCCCTTGCCACAACTGCAACACTATAACAGATGGTAGCTGGACTCGAAAAGATGCGGCTGGTCGTAGCTGGATCATCGGTTATGAGTGCCCCAAATGTAAGGAGAAATAGTGGACGGCAAGTTTCTTGAATTTCTTATAATTCCCATCATACCATTGATGTGGGCCCTTGATAAACTGCTCCCACCAGACGTTGGACCCGGAGGCTTAGGTGTGGGGGTCATGCTTTTATTTGGTCTTATCGTTTGCTTTTATGCCAGTTTGGTAACTCTCGCTGCCGTAAGTTGGTGGGGATATTCACTCGTGGCGTATGCAGCTTTCTTTGCCTCTGGCTACTACATGAACCGGCCTCTTGAGGATAAGAAATCTAATGATTAAACATTTCGATTCAACAGAAATAACTCATCTTCGAAATCTAGCTGATGCCATTGCAATCAAGCCAGAAGATTCAGATAACTTTATAGATATACTCTTAAATGTTGTTGTCCCTTCCAGCAAAAGCGATCCAGCATTCATAAAATATTTGAACAAGCTCAAGAATGATCTGGTGGAAAAGAAACTTAGTTATCCTGGAAATGATTTGAACAGCATTCGACAGGTAGCTGATAGCTATGCAACTTCAACTGATACAGCAATCCGAAGAATGGGTGAAACCCTTCTCTGGGGTTTGACACACAAGAGAAGCGCGAGCCGACAGAAGGGCAGAAAATGAAATTACACCTAGCTGACGACGAATCTCCAAAGGAAGTTCTTTTTTTAACTAATCCCTGCTATCGCTCCCCAGAACAGCGCGAAAAAGCTAAAAGTTCTGACTGGTTTATGACTGATGAGGAACTAGATAAGCTTTATGGGAAAAGCTGGCAGCAGCCGATCCATCCACAAAGCTTCTCGACCCTAGCCTACTGCGGGGTAACTCTAGAAACAAAACCAAAACCAGCCCCCGAAGTTCTCTACGAAATGATCAACTATACAGTTGCTTACTGCTTACTTGAGCACCAAGAAGACGGAGAAGAGATTTGCTGGGACTGTGTTGCTAAATTAGACAAAATACGTAACGATGAAGGTCGTTGCGAAGTAATGCAACGTCTTCGAAATCCTGATTCTTGCGATTGCGCCTTGTGGGTGCTGATGCGAGAAGGATGCCGGTGCGAGAAAGAAAACTAACTATGATCAGACCATCACAAGGACAAAAGTTCAAGCATTTCAAGGGGGGGATCTATAAGGTTCACTTCATCGCCAAGTCAGCAGATACCCAAGATAACATCGTTTGTTATGAGTCCCTTACTCACGGAGGTTACTGGGCACGTAGGCTAGAGGAATGGCAGGAAACAGTAGACAGGCCCGAGTATCAATACATCGGTCCTAGATTCGCCCTCATTCACGAGACTGATGCTAAAAACAAGATATAACCCTCCATATCATCCAGTCGGATTCCAGCTTTTTGATTTGCAAGAATCAAGAGTGTGGGGCCGTGTTGGAAAGGCTCTCCATCCTGATATTCGTGCCTTTTTTTGGGAGGAATTTAAAGAGCCTCTGCAAGGGCGGGTGGTTATTGTTGATGACGCTATTAGACATCAGATAGAAGACGATGTATAAATTCCTATCAAAACAACACGAAGTCCAACACAAACTACGCTCTGTCTCTCAACGAGGCAGCGATTCCTGGGCTTATTTTCCTTGGATATATAGAAATTGGGTCGCTGAACAGTTGCGGCCCGAGCAAGTTTCTATAGTCTGGGAACAGATTTGGGAAGAGCTTAAAGATGAATTTAGTGAAATAGAGTTTGGTCTGACCTAGTTCTCTCCAGTTTGCTATCATGCAAGAATGTCGTACATTAAACCTGGTGACGCTATCATAAGAAAGAAATTCGGTTTCTGGGGCAATTTCTATATTCACTGGGGGCTTTACATAAGAGATACCGAGCCGGAGATCATCGAGAAACAAGATATTGGGGTTCGGCAGATAGCTTTTGGTCGATTTCATAAAGATATGCCCTACACAGTAATACCCTATACCGGCGATGATCCTAGAGAGCTTGTAATAGAGAGAGCCCTAGCCCGCGCCGACGATAAAAATTTTGCTGCGCTAAATGATAACTGCGAAAGTTTTGTAAAGTATTGTCAAACAGGCAAAACACCGATAAGCCGCCAGATTACTGCTAGTTTAACTTTAATTGCGATAGGATTCCTAGCTTTACTCTGGGCTATTATACAGATAATTTGGTAATATATCTGTATGAGAAGACGAAGAAATCCTCCCAAGAGAAGAAAATGTGGTAACTGTGGAAGAACAGGCCATAATTCCAGAACCTGCACGTATAGTAGTAGATCAAGTAGATCAAAACCAACCTCCAGAAGACGATGTGGTACTTGTGGTGGGATAGGGCACAATGCTAGAACCTGCACCGCAGGCAGAACCCAACAAACCCAGCAAACCAGACAAACCAGCCACACTCAAAGTCGTAGCAGACAATCCTCTTCCTCAGAATCTCGCAACCTCCAAGAGATTTTTGATAACCTAAACGATGAGTATTTCCAAGGACGGCTTACCTGCTCTATCCGCTGGACTACCAGCGTTATCACTAGTATGTGGGGATATTACGAACCAGGAAGAAACCGTATAACCCTAAACCGAGTTTACCAAAGTCCGGAAATACCTTTCTACTGTCTAGAAAGCACAGTTTATCATGAGATGGTTCACGCCGACGTGCCGGTATATCGCGGAGCCAACGGTTGCCGGGTAATACATGGTCCAGAATTCAAGCGTAGAGAGAAGCTTTATAGACACTATCATGAATCTAAAGCATGGAAAAAGGCAAATGGTCACTACATTATGGACAAAGAATCCGGGGCCACCACAATAGAAACATATGAAGGATTACGCGTAGGGCAAACCTTTGTTTTCCGTGGAACAAGTTTTACTATCATTAACTTCAAACCAAGTCAGTGGAAGTATCCAGTTATGGTACAAAATGCCAGAGGAACTGTATATAAGATGACTCTAGCTCAAGTTAAAGGAACACCCACCCCACCTCGAACTTCCCAAACACACACCAGAAGACGCCCCAGAGCAAGCAGTTCCGTGCAATCTTTTGACGGCCTTGAGGTTGGAGATACTTTTACTGTTCGCAGAACTACCTATACCATTGTTGGATTTAAGGCTAGTCGTTGGAAGTATCCTGTAACTGCCGAAGGCCCTCGTGGTGGCAAATGGAAATTCACTCTTGCCCAAGTAAAAGGGGGTAGAAGAAGAAACCCTCAAGGACTAGACCCACAACAACTAGTTTGTGAGATCGATTATGATGACCCAGGACATCAAGGCGATGTTATAGAAGAACACGATACTGCAAATCGCAGACATCGTAGACGTAGAAACCTACACAGACGTAATCCATTCACCTGTAATCCAGAACTAGATGTATGCCCAGTCGATCATGATGACCCAGGACATCGAGGCGATGTTATAGAAGAACATGACGCTCACCGGAGAAACCCCAATGCGACAGAACTGTCAGACCAGGGAATCTATTACATGGGGGACAGATCCTCATTCATAGAGGAGTGCAGCGAACTAGAGACTATAAACTACGATCCCTCTTTTTGGGGCGGGCCTGGTTATTACCAATTCGATTATGATAATCACCGAGCCCACAAGATAGACTCCCCACGGAGGAGAAACTCCAAAAGAAGAAAGCGCCACTATGGCTAATTTAGTACCAAGTGGAATTGACATTACAACAGGACAGTCGCAGAAAGTATCATCCGCAGATAATTTAGTAAACTCCAGCGGAACGCCTTTGGCTGTTGGCGGGCTGCAATTGATCGAGCGCAAGGAGTTCTTGTCCGACACCGCGAGCTACACCTTCACAGGTCTTGATGGCGATACCGACGAAGAGTACGTCATCCAGGGCAGTGTTATGCACGGTACTGGTGCTGGCAATCATCAAGTTTATGTCCGCCCTAACGGACTCAGCACCAACCTGTCAGGCTTTTACGGGCAACTAGCTGGTGCTGTTTATTCGGGTGGGCCCCTGACGGGCTGGTGGCTCGCCGTCACTACCACCTCTGGCTTGGATCTTCCTGCACACGTAGACGCCCACGTCTACGCGAAGCGGACGGGCGGGGGTCCTAATCGTCAACGCATGTTTCGTAACAACATGGTCCTCGCTGCCCCTCTTCTCGTGAACGGGACCTGGAACGAGACGGTGACCAACATCACTTCCCTTCAGATCATTGCGACGATTGGCGTCATTGGGGTGGGCACCGAACTCAGCCTCTACAAGGTGATTAAGTAATTCTAAGAAAAAGTTTGGAAAGTCTAGGTTTATGGAAAGATGTAGACGTTATTTTTAATTAAACTTTTCCTATTATTGACAACGATATAGGGCTTTTTGTTATACTTAGTGCAGGAGAAAATTTTATGACAACAGTAGGGAATAATGTAATACTAGAAGAGGTCGTAGTGACTGGTGCTACAAGCACCGCAGCGTCTACTTTTAATGGAAAGGTCGTAATGGCCGGATCAGATACTTCGTTCCTATCCATTCTGGGAAACATTTCTTTCTAAGAAATATTCTCACTGCCATTTACAAAATCCTCTGCAGGCTTCGGCCTCGCAGAGGATTTTGCATTTCATCACTTTCAGGGATTGCGTCTGCGTCGTCTAGGACTAACTGCTTGATATCGAGCAAAAGCCCTAGATTCACGCCTAGCTAGGGGCTTTAGCTTTTTCCGGGCTCGCCTGAACGCTTCCCTGTGTATCTTGTCAACTCGATCTACTAGAGCTATCGCCTCTTCTTCAGCAACCCAACCCAAAGCATTCGAAGCCTTTTTCTCGGCACGACGTGCTCGTTTTTCTGCTTTTCTTCTTATCTTTCTAGTGGCTTTTATCAGGGCTTTTCGGGCTTTTTCCCACTTCTTTTGTTTCTTCTTTTTCTTGGAAGGGTTTTTCCTACCCCTAAACCAGCGTCGGGGTGCAGCATATCGACCAGCATATCTAGATGCCCTCTCGTGCTTTAGCTCTAGCTGTTTTAGGCGATATCTCCAATCCTTGAAATCTATAAGGCTTAGTCTCTGGGCTCTAGCAAGAATATCTCTCGCCATTGCAAAACCATTGTACCTTCTTGCTCTATCTACTAAGATTTCTAGTTTACCGGGTTTTTCAGTAAGCTCAGTAAGATAGTCATCAAACTTCCAAGCTTCAAATCTAGATGGATTTCGCATCAAGCCACGAGGTGCCAGACTTTGATAATACCTTTCAACAGAACAGCTAGCGCATTTACAGTTTGGACAACTCATGAAATTATTATAGCAAATCAAACCGTCTCTTGACAGATTTCCGTATACGCGGTATTCTATCAGAAGATGGATAGTCTAGACTTTAAACAAGATCTTGAGCCAAAAGTCTCGCACAACCTCGAAAAAGAAGTTTGTGAAGGAATCTGCCAACTAGGATGGTCTTTTGCCGCAGAAATCTGCACCCCAGTTCAAGTGGAAGTATGGTTCGTAATCCAAGACCAGATTTGGGATGATGAATGGAAGGACACCCAGTGAGAAAATTACACATCCGACAAATGCTAATGGCTAGTCCTATCAAAGTAACTCCAGTACATTCTCGCATATCAGATAGTCTTTACCAGCGTGTTATAGTTAAGATACTTCCTTCCAGACAACGACAAGAACCGATTGTTAATCAAATTAGTCTTAAAATAGCAACTGAGTTAAAATGTTAGGTATGCCTTGGGGTAAGGAAGTAGAGCAACTATTGTGGGACAATGTGTATTACGACATTGTCAGACTGGTTACTGACAATGTGCGGGCAAAAGCCGATTTTCTAACCTTTGATATAGAAGAAGCCATTGGCGTAGATTATGAGGTAAGCACTTGGGATAGTGTTGGTCTAAGCCTATGCCAGAATATTCGAGAGAAAATCAATGAAGATCAAGAAATATAGATGCTCTTTTAGAGGTTGAGGCAGGGGCCCAAACAATTAAAGCCTCCCTCGGGAGCGGGAGTCAGATGATCCATGCACATTCTAGCACCACAGGCTTCACAAAAATCCCAGCAATGTGTGCCTGCATTAGTGCAAGCTTCATCCCCGCAATCGCACTCTCTTATATGGTAAGAACAGGCTGGCTGCTTACAAACGTCGCATTTAGGAGCACATTGCGGGCATTCAACCTCACTACACTCATCTTCACAATTAGTGCCACAATCCCGGCATACAGTCATATCATGTTCGTTGCAATAAATAGAACCTACATTACCGCAGACACCGCATTGTAGAATATGTCGTATAGGGCTTTCACTTAGATCATATATTGAAATGTCAACTTCATGCCCTTCCTTAAAATCTCCCCAACGCGACTTCGTAATACCGGAAAGACCTCGGGTTTCAACAGCCACAAGAACCTCTAGATGCGCTTTGATAACTTCAAGCTGCGTGGGTGGTGATGAAGCAGAGTGGTCTCCTAAATCAATGAAGCTATCATCGTCCCCGTCTGTGTGCCAGGCACCATGGCTTACTCCATACCAGCCATCATGTGGAGAGCCCGCTGAGGAAACCATGATCCCAGCTAAAGGGGATTGCATTTGCCACAGATTTTCGGGGCCAAACTCAAAGAGTCGATAAGTGGGGGGTAATAATTTCATACCAGAACGAAGACGCTGAACGTTGATCCTAGATCTCAGTTCTTCACCACCATTAACAGCGTATTCTCGTTCCAGTCTTCTTAATCTTTCATCAGGGTTGCGGTAGTACATGACTATAGTATAACAAAACTACTTACGAGATTTCGGTCTACTTCTTCGACGAACTCGCTTAAACCGCTTCCCGCCCTTGGTGATAATACCTGTTTTACTAGAACTGGTTGCTGTAGAACTAGCTAATACGCCTAATCCGACAACAAGCGCAATTATCACCGCAACAAAAATTAGAATCATCTTTAAAGGGCTCTTACCTTGCCTGGCCGCAGGAAGGAAAGGCTGGTTAAGAAGTTTAGCCCTACGCTGGTCAAGTAAGAATCTTTTACCGGCATATTTAGTCTCCATCCCCGTGTTGTGGATATCAAATCCAGCAGACACTAGAGGATTTATTATAGCTGCAGCCCCGCCAGCTACATTCACAGGCGCGGGTGCAGGCTCTAATCCTAAAGTTCTAGTGGGGTATAGCACTACTCTTCCTTAATATAATCACAGAGCAGCTTCGACCTTGTGGGCCGCTACGCGGATTTTTTTGGTGGCTCCTGAGATTGATTGTCGAACTTGGCGCTCCAAGAAGTCAACCTGAGCATCTGTGAGGTCTTTGAGCACGTTCATGTGGGCCATGTTTACTGCCTCATCTGCGCCGCTGTCAAGTTCATCTGCAGCCGCAAGGGCTGCATCTACTGTGTAGAATACCACCCGCGAGCGGTTGAGGATTATGAAGTCGCCGCCCTCATAATACTCGTTTTCTAGCCGGTCAATAGCAGTTTCACTCAGACTGACGCTGACAGCATCCCAGGATTCCATAGCCAGCCGCAGGGAGGCAAGGGTTTCATGGTCACCGGCTGCGGATGCAACCTTCCATGCTCGCTGTAGGACGCGTTCTGGGTTTCGTCTATAGTAACGCGATTCCCCTCCCGAGTGTGTTCCCAATTCCGCTAACTCTGCGACTAGTGCAGCGCGTCTCGCATCACCACCACCGCAGCACCAATCACAGCCCGAATAGGTTCGATCCATCTCTTTGATCGCAGCCCGAATATCTGCGATGGCCTTCGCCCGTTGCTCATCCGTCTCCCTAGCCTTCGCTTTAGCCTTCCGGCGCTCTAGCTTCTTCTTTCGGCGTGATTTAGGGTTTTTTCGTCTACGGTAACGTGATCTAAGCTCCCAGCCTGGTCCAGAAAGCCCACGATGTCTTCGTTGCTGCGCCTGCTTATTTTCTGCAAAGCCTCCCCATCCGCTTCCTGAGCGGGAACCGGAACTGAGTTTTTTCGCACCATCTTGTGGGCACTTTCCTCTACAGTAAGGAAACGCACTACATGCCCAGAATAAACCATACCTACCTGATTTTACTACGCATGGATTTTCGCACCCCGGGCACTCTGGGGCGTCAGAAGGCCCAGTAGCTTTTTTCCTCTTAGCAGCTTTCTTCTTTTTCTTGGGAGTTTTCTTTTTTAGGAGGCGAGACTTAACAGCCTTTTTCTTGGGGGCTTTCTTTCTAGCAACTTTTTTCTTAGGAGCTTTTTTAGCCGTCCCACGGCTAGAAGCGGACTTATGCCGTTTACAATACGTGCGAGCACAAGAAAGCCCGCACTTTTTACCATCGGATTTCTTATAAGCTTTGCACTTGTTCATTATTTATCTTCCTTAACATAGATCAAATCACCCAGGATAGCCACGCCATCGCAAATACTTTCTTCCATGCCATAACTAGTGTTTCCTTGCCAGTAGGATCGTGCCCAACTAGAAATTTCATCTTTAGCTCTTTCTCGGGCAGCAGTGTTAAGCCACCGACTAGGTGCGCCACCATACATATTCCCCCCCAGGGCCCGCATGCAATCTTGTCTAGCTTCCGTCCACATTTCGGAATCGGTCGTAAAGATAGTTCCAGAAAATAGAACCTCATAAACATGAGTTCTCGCAGACCACTCACTGGGTTTACTGCAGAAGCCGCTATCAAGTTTAGGGCATAGGAATATGCAACCTATACGTGAAGGCGCTTCCGGGTTTGTTTTGATTCTTACCTCGTCAAAGACATCTTCTTGGAAGTTCCAAATCTTGTAGTGAACAAGCATCTCTGGATCAGCGTCAATAGGCGGATCACTGCCCAGCCCTTTGAATTTGGGGACAAATTCTAAATCACAGGGGCCTTTAGCAGCCCAATACATAATTTGATCTTCGACGTGGTGGAAGCCAGGCTCTGTAACATCTGGGTTATATCTATACATTATTGGCACTCTCCACAAACTTCTTTGCCGTCTTCGTTTTCTTCTAAGTGTTCTTTACATACTCTGTAACCACATTCGGGGCATGAAGTTCCACATCCTTCACAGAGATCCATCCCACATTCCTCGCACTGATCCCTACAACATTTACATATTACATTATCACATTCTGCACATTCACTAGAGTCACTACTGCAACAACTACCAAATAGGTGGGCACAAGAGCGTGTCCCACTTTCATCTCGGGCAGAACACTCAGTTTGACAGGTATCACAAATATGCGCATTTTGGCAGCACTGGCATGTTGTCATACAATCTCTACAGATACCACTACCGCAGCTATCACAGCTCATTAAACAATCACCACAAGCAGCTTCACCGCACTCGTCGCAGCCACCCATGCACTCTTCGCATCCCTCATTGCCGCAGTCTGTACATTCTATTACGCAGCTTTCACATCCCGCACTTTCCCCACAATTTCTGCATTCCGAAGCTTTTAGATGCCCGTGCGAGGAGCATATAAAGCTGGGCTCTAGAGTTTTGAATACCTCTATAAGTTTATCTCTGGCTTCTGAGTCCTCTAGATCCGAGTTATCTACGTCTTTAATTTCGACATGCCCGCTCATGTAAGTATTAGATATCACACCCGAGTAAGCTAATATAGGCCCAGTATTACTCATCAGGTCTAAATCTTCATTAACCTCAATATAGTAAAAAGGTCCTGATTCAAGATAGCGCTTTGCCATCGCCTCGTCTTTAATGCACCAACGAGTTTTTTGCCCATATCTGTGAGCAGCTTCTGTATTACTAAGTTGGGTTATACGAAAATCATCATCTTCATATACTATTACCGCCCCACTCAATTCAAGCCGTTTTTCCCTACCGCGTTTAGATTCTTCGAAGTTGTCCCGCAAAGCTCTGGATAGATCTCCAGCCGAATCAAAGCTGTTAATATCTCTTAATTGTTGTGGCAGGCGATGTTTTTTCTGATCGAATTCACTTAGTAGTTCATGTAAAACCATGACATCATCTTCTGCTTGGCGGTTATTCATAAACACCTTGAATAACCAGTTAGCATACTTGCCTCTTGGCGTTGGATCAGTAGCGTCTAAAAAGCGAATAACACGATCAATAACCCCGCCCTGATACCGAACTTCTTGCACATAGGCTGAGGCACTGCTTACATAACCTTCCCAGTGTGCGCTAATACGTTGTTGCGAGGAACCACCATCAAGACTGTGCTCACCAGTAGGGCTACCTGAGAAAATTATCATACTGTTTTTATACTTAGGGCTTTCTTCTCTAAAGATGGTCAGCGTCAGCGGGCCTAGTTTTTCTTGCGATAAAACAGTGCGTTTAGTGCCTGGCTCCCAGCGGCCTCCCCTCTTAGGACGAAGATAGAATTTTTCAGCCAATTTCCTGAAATGATCAATACGAGCTTCGCTCAAAGGGTTTCTTGCCCAAGGATTGTATCTGTAATTCGGCATGTCGGTATTATAGCATGTTTCTTTAAGCTTAGATCTGGTTTTCATCAACAGACGGCCAAGATGGTTATGGCCGACCCCACCCGATATACCCCAAAAAGTATCCCCCCAGGAATTTTCTTCAACAAGATCTTCGCCAAGAGTGTTTAGTAGTTTTTGGCCAAGCTCTGGTATTGAAAACTTTTGTCTTAATAGATAATCCATTACTTCAAGTTTTATCTCAGACCAATCCGCCCTTTCAGGTAGCTTGTGCTTTCTCATTGCTCTTTTTGCACGCCCCGGTGTTGTCTGATTCTGTATAATAAGCATATCTTTGGGATTTTCACACTTAGCTGCTTGGTAGGCATGTTCTACAGAAGGAAAATCTAACCCCATATAGACTACATGCGAAGGATAAAAATTACTAAGAAACTTATATTCATCCTTAAAAGATGTTATAGGGTTTGTGAGATATTCTTTTTTAGTAAAGTAATCTGGCTTTTCTCTGACAATGAATTTGACCCCAAAGTGCAAAGGTTCCGGCAAATCAGTTACAGGAAACCACTCATAAGAGTCATTCTCCCAGTTCAGTTCCATATCCCAAGCATCTCTTTGTTCTTCGGTTATCCTGGCCAGGAAAGTAACGTATTTGAAGTTGCCCTCTTCGAATATTACTTTATCGAAGAAATCTATGGGGTCGGGCAGATAATACTCCTCACCCCCGCATAGTTCTTCTATTGTTTCCTTTATAGCATTTTGAAAGAAGACATCCAATGACAAGTGTTCCTGACCTAGAGAATCCTCCTCGGATTGGATATACATCTCACCTATAGCACCGCCTGGTATACCCCAGGTGCCAGGTTCTTGGACGTTTGGGCTTCGTTCCAGTAGCAATACTTGGTTTTGGCAGAAAAATAGTATACCTGCGCCAGCTTTACCATAAAATTCTGGGTTTGATCTATATCTAGTCATCTAGCGCCGCCTTCTTCTCAATTTACGTTTGCTGCGTTTTCTAGTATAAGCGCAAGGCAAGTGTTCTTCCTGGTTACAGCACCACTGTTTGTTGCAAACAGGGCAGACGGCTCGGGCGTAGCAGCCTTTACATAGTTTCTTTTTATTATGGTCGCACAGTTTCGTGCAGTCCTCGCAGAAAGGCTTTTTACAGTCATCGCATTTTTCGTGCGTATTAGTATCACACTCTACTTCTTCCTTGCCTGTTTTATTATTGACAACATACTCTTCTATCTCTGTGTTGGAACATTGCTCCGGCTCGCAATTCTCGCAGTGTCTGCAATCCCAGCCATCATACGGGCAATCACAATCCTCGCAGCCTGTTACGCAGCTTTCACAGTAATCTCCATCACAATGTTCACAAGTCGTGCTGCAAGCAGGGCAGGTGCTCCCGCAGCTATCGCACCCGTTACTAGCTTCGCAGCTATCACAATAATCAGTACCACAGGTAGGACAACTATTAGTACACTCGGAACAGACACTGCCGTAACAGTTATTTTGCACCCCGCACTCACGAAGGTGGTCCCCGCACACAGCATTTTCGCAGGATTCGCATCTATACTGGCAATCTTCGCAAACTTCCACGTCACAGCACTCTAGGGTGACTAGATCACTTGGGCCGTAGTCAGAGCCACAGCCAGCACATTCCGTAAGATGCTCATTACATACATAGTCGGCATTGTAGGACGAGCCAACGTCCGTTGCACATTCATCACAATAATAAGCCGGTTCTGAATCTTTTACTGCAGGACCAACGCCTCTGGCTTCACATTCCCGGCACGTATGAGCATGATCTTCACATACAAGACCGCAACAATCACCGCCCACGCACTTAAAGAATTTCTTGCATAGAGGACATCCGTGATCTTCTGGGTCGTCACTTTCCCCACAGTCGTAGCACCACATGTTTCTTATTCCAACCATGTTGTCCATTAGTTGTTGGTCGCCCTCATAATGACCGTGCGGTGGGCCATTACATAGCAGCAGATCAAATCTATCCAGCGCCATAGATACCCTAGAAGGATCCGGTATAGTAGCTTCACTTTCTTTCTGCCCACAGGTATCACAATAATCTTCTCCATGGAGGTAAAGATGCTGACCAGCGGGGCAGGGATCTGGCCCATACCCAGGAAGGGATCCTCCGAGAGGCGACCAGGTAGCTCCTTCTTCCCGCGCCCGACGCGCCAATACCTCCTCGCGGTCTATAGCCGAATCCATAGCCATCTGAAGTAGCTTAATGAGATCACCATACTCTTCCGTACTTATAGGATGAACACCACAATCATTGGTATCCATAAATTGCATAGATTGGCAGTGAATTAGGCCATACTTCTTTTGGTCTCTCAGGATAAGATAGAGTGGGCCTTCCCTAAGATATGCCGCTGCAGTACCTTCATTACAAACACACCAGTTAGTCATATTAGCAGCCTTGCTAGCGGCTTTAGCATTGGTAATGCGTATAATCTGGTATTCTGTGCCGTTGATCAAATCACGAAAGATGGATTGCACACCCTCTTTTTGCAATTCCATCACACTTTTAGTCTCTGGTAGCCATTTCTTGACGAACATGAATAATTGCTGCGTGCTATTAAAGTTCTTTATTTGCCTATACTCTACGGGCAGTCTACGTTTAATACGATGATAGGTAGAGAGTAGCTCTCGGGTTTTTTCTGAATCCTCTGGCAATTTTATCTTGTTGTTTATTACAAGATTCATAATCCATTCACAATAACTACCTGATTTGCTAGGATCCGCTTCCCCTATTATAGCCATCTGTCTACGGATATCTGCTTCACGTTTTGCTACATTGACCTGGATTGGTGATCCTACTTTTTTGGTTAGCTTGTTTTGGAACCGGTCCATGAGGTATTGGCGACGTTTATCACTAATGGGATTGCGGTATCTCCTATCAAACTCCCCCAACTCGGCGCTCTCTCTTTGTGGATTAGGGAAAACCGCTCTAATGTCTAGAACTTTGCGTCTATCTTTTTTACGTGGAGACGTATCAACAATAACCTCTCCATCGTAATCTAGTAATAATGCGTGCCCTTGAACTCGTATCATATAACGAGTCCCTTTAGGATCACCCCAAGAATTTTCCGAGGCATGGCGGCCTAGCTCATGTGTGAGCCATTTAATTATATATTTTGCCCTGGCAACTGTCTTTACCCCCGGCTTATAGCCTATATTTCTGTAACCTCTTTTAAGATGTGAATTACGAGAACGTGCGGCCCATCCATTCTTACGAAGAATAGCAAGACGCTGTTTCAGCTGCCCGCTATAGTGATAAGAACATGAATTTATGCCGAAAGCAGCTAATACCGCACTAGTACAGACGGTTTTAGAGCCTCCTCTAAATCGGAGGTGTTCTGGCACTCCACGAGCATTGGGGTCTTCTCTAGGATTAGGTTGCATAAATCTATTTTATCAAAAATGCGCTGATCTTTGATCTCTGATCTTTGTTCTTTGTAATAGCAGCGGGTTGTCTTAGCAAAAATATCATCTATACTTAGTATGTGGAAGACATCAGAAAAACTCGCCTCCGCAAAGGCTTGGCCCAACTTAGCAAGGAGCAAATATCAAAGCTCCTTGAAGCCCCGGAAGAGTCCCTGGTTATGGATGAATTTTACTACCACGATGGGCTTTGGTGACCGCTAGCTGTAGCTCTGGAGTTACCAGGCAAAATAGACGATCCTACCAACGAAAAAGTTCGCGATACTATCACTGATATGGGATACCAGGTGATCCGAATCCTCAAGGGTTTCGAGATTCCTGTGCACGCCGTCGCGCTGACGAAAATGGACCGCGTCGAGTACGACGAGCAGACCTTCCGAGATCGGGAGGCCGAGGTGCGTCTGCTCCTCGACGAGTACGGCGTCAAACAATGATCTCAATCCAATGAAAGGCGTACCAGGCGTCTACTACACAACAGATAGGTATGAGGATTTAATCAGGCTTGCTAAAGAATTGTCACCTTTGCTATAATAGGGCATGCCCTTACGTCGCTATAACCCCATCAGTGATTCCAGACTACCAAATATTCGTAGCTACATAATAAAATGGATGGTAGGCTACTATAATGAATTGGGTGCCACGCGGAGAGCCGCACAGGATATTATCAAACCCTACCAAGACCTCATACACAAAGAGACAATCGGGCTATTTAAAATCAGAGTCTATTCTGAGCCCAAAGAATTTAAGTCGTGGATGGAGCCAGGCTATGATCCTGGCCACAGATATGTAATTTTTGCACCAGCAGAAATCAATGAATACAACGATGAATACGCACGCTATCCGCGTGTATTGGGCGGCGACCCAGGATCCTTTGTATCTGCGGAGAACAAGGTAAGCCCTACTGATGATAGAGATATACAACATACTCTTCTATTACTAAGAAGATCTTTTGAAGATGTAACCACCCATATTGAAAGTTCAGCGGATCACTTGCTGAGGCAACTTAAAGATGCTGATCCTACACACACGGGAGAATATGCACGTTGGATAGCTAAACAAGTAATAGAAGAAAATCTACGGTTTCCAGAAGATATCGAAAAGGTTAATGATGATTTAACTGGTTTTCATGGTATCAAGGCTCGCAAAGTGCTGCCCAAAGAACATCGTGATATAAATAAGTTTGCTACATACGGAGAGTTTTTTGAAATTCTAAAGCAGTTTGGCGGGGTTCTTAGCGACCGGGAAAAAGTAGCCCGAGCTATGGAAAGTGGTAATACCATTTACGAATCTGAAACTTATCGGGTTATAGAAGTCAAAAAGTGGCAGCTAGCCAAACACCTTGCCCAAGGAACCGGTTGGTGTGTTCGTGGCACAGATATGGCCCAGCACTACCTGCAAGAACCGGAAAAGTATCCGTTATACTTCTTTTTTAGAGATGGTGAGCAATACGGCCTATTATCAAGTCGTCCAGACGAGCCACAATTTAAAGATGTAAACGATGTTGAGTTTACTAAAGAGGCTATTGAAGAAGATTCGGAACTTGTAAGCATCTTACCCAAGATTTGTGATTGGATTGTCTGCGTTGGTTGTGGGACTGTTTATGCTGAAAAATTCGATTTAGATCGCTTTAGTGATGAACTATCCGAATTGACTGGAACTAATTTTCAATCCGATAGGCCCATTCCAGTAAAAGACACTGGGGTTACTTTCGGGGTTGGCAGTTACCTGGTATTCCAGTCTCCCCCAGCCATAAGCAACTATCCTGTTATCACAACGGAAACAATGCTTAATGATAAGGTAATGCTTGGACCCGCCCGAGGAGTTTTAAAACAAATTGCTGATGTAAAGTTTCCTGCTATTGATAAGTTTTTTGAGAAAGCTGGAATCTCTAACTCCGCTGATATTGTAAGGGATATTACGAAACGGGTTGTAGAGCCTTTGCTTTGTTCTTGTGGGGGCCTTGATAGACCTATCGATGCAGGGGAGGTTAGAGATGAAATTCTCCATGCTTTGTTTGTTATTCAGCCCTGCGAAGATTTTGGCGTTATGTCAGGCTACGTCGTATGCGGGCATGACTTATCGCCCAAATATCGAGGGCCTGCCTGCCCCGCTAGACTCATGGATTGGGGTCCTTTTGTTGGTATGCGCTGCGTCTGCGGAGTTTTCGTACCTTACGGATCAAGATTTTCCATATGCCCAGCTTGTTTACGAGATGATGAACCCACAGAATATTACACAGGACGCCCGCTCGATGAAGATGAACAAGACGATCTTAACTGGACAGGTGATTATCCCAAAGACGGATGTCCTCTTGAGGAACTATCTCAGATATTATCCTCTACTTTACCTAAATGGAGGCACGCAGCAACATTTAAGTGGGATTTTTCATATGACCCCAAGTTAAGAACGGGGCATAGTAGAGAGGCTAAGCCGAAATGGCACTCCCAGAAACCTCCTTCCCTGGCAGAGAAACTTAACCTAAGAAAATCGATTGACATGTATGGGTACGCGGTGTGGAATATCCGTCCTCTTCCTAGGTGGCATGAATTTGCGCAGGTATACGTTGCGCTATACCAGTTTCCCGAGTTCCGTGACTTGCCAGAAGTCTACTTCAGCCCAGAATTCGGGGAATTTCTTTCTGAATACAGGGATCTTTTCGAAGCAGTCAATGAACAGCAGTATTTTGATAAGGAAGCCTTCATGTATCTACTAGATGCATTTGAGAATATATCCAGCGTAGTAAAGAAGATAATCAAAACTGACTCCCACGCACACAATTATTGTTGTGAGGCCCTTGATCCATAAAATATATGTGGTAATATCTTTTTATGACTAAAACCAGAATCAAATCTCAAGTTCGGCTCACGGGTTCTGTAGATCCCGAACACATTACTAAACAGCTAAAAATGGAAGCCGATGAAACTTGGAAACTCGGTGATAAGATGGCCCATACCTGTCGTCGCCATAAAGACAACGGCTGGGAGCTTACATCGGGATGGGAGGATTCCTCGGATCTTGGTGAGCAAGCCAAGAAAATCCTTGATCGAGTCAACTATAGGATTGGTATCTTAAAGCAGTGGGCAGCTAATAACCGCCAAACACTTGATATGGAACTATCTTGTTGCGTTGAGTTGTGCGACCAAGCCCCATCAATCAACTTTGGTCCTGTCTTGCTAGAGCGAGCCGCTAGTTTAGGGATGACCATTGACGTCGATATTATTCAAGTCGCGAATTAGCACCCATTGCTGGGCCTTTGGGGAAGCTGTGAAACACGAGCTTACTCACATAGCACTCAGCATAGGTTATACGGGCGCACCCCCAATCCAAAATTACGGGTTTCGAGGCAATGTTTATGATGGTACAGAAGCTACTGTGCTCAGGGCTGTCAAATTTTCGGTAAGAGACATTATTCGCGATGAGATTGAGGACAGAGATCGAAGATCAAAGATCAGCGCCTAGTTAATATGCTACAATAGGCCTATGCGATACAGAAGAAATGCTGATTCACGTCTTAGAAAACTAGAACGTCGGCTACATAGCGGTGATTTGACCGCAGCTATGCCACTTACCCATGAATTGCAAAGAACAATGGGGGCGGGTCCGGATTTTGTTGATGCCTTGCTGAGAAATGATCTCTTACCTAGGATACCCGAACAGCCCTATCAAAGTACTGGGCAGTTGCCTGCCTTCTTTGAGCACATCGACCCACAGTATTGGTATCCATATACAGCGCTAATTAGCGAATTAGTAAGTCGAGGTATTCCTTTTGGTCTCAGGCCAAATGGTGCAACCTGCGGCTGTGAGCACAGTAATTGCCAACACCCAGTAAGAAATGATTACTGCTATGATTGCAACATTGCTGGTACAATGGTTCCTCTAGAAGAGTTTTATGACTTAGATAAGACGCATGTTTTTGATTGCGCTTGTGGGCGTCGGTTTACAGGAACTCCTGATTATAAGAAGCATGCCCAGGATTGCGGGGGGGATCCAGAGGTTGTTGGAACGCTCAGAGAGGTAGCAGCAAATGCTCAAGACGAGGGGTGGAGTAGATACGATATTATTTGCACTAAATGTAAAGACATAAGAGGATACTATACCCCAGGAGATGGCCCTTGCGGCGAGCTACCTTGGCGAGGCTACAATAATGACCTAGGTGGTATTTGTGATTTCTGCTTCGCTGGCTATCCACAAGTTTGGCACAGCAATATATGTCAATGTCTTGAGTGCAGCGAAGGTATTGGCCCTCTTATCCTTCTTAGAACTCGTATGATGCCTCCCAGAGATCTAGAATCTATGCTTGATGATTACGAAACTTTTTACGGTGATGGCCGTAAAGTAGACGTTGCTTTCAGTATTGATAGAGATTCAGAATATGCAGAAAACTGGTGGACGGAATATGGTTATGATAATGATAATGGCCATCGTAAGCTAGACACTTTATCTCTGCATTGCATAGAAATACGACCTAATGGCGGATACAGATTACGAGAATATAGTCATCTTAATGAAAAGATGATACTGCCTAGATTCAGAGAAATTTTAGATCATAGATTGGCCCAGCCAGGCCCTCCCGGCGCTAAAGAACTTTTTAGGTGTCATATGCTAGGCAGAGACTTTTCTCTACCCGAACTAATAGACCATCTTGCAGTTCATAATACACCTAATATGCCGCAGTTTATACAGCAGGTTTATGATGTTGTTAAAGAAGAAATCTCTTTCGACGCCATTTTCCAGCTAGACCGAATAGACCCGACTTTGAGAGAATTTGAATGTCTTGGCTACTGGTCTCCCCCAGCACCAGACTTCTATATCGAAGGCTTTTTGACATCACAAAGAACACTAGCCGGGTTCAGTGAACTGCCCTTGCGAGTAGTATTTTCTAGGCATTCCCAGACAGATACAGTAACCTTTTACCTTCTAGGAGACAGATTCGGTGATACTAGACAAGAATTTAATCGCCCATACAGTGATCACTCAGAATCTAAAAAACCTACTCTAGAAAATATTACCAAGCGATTGGGGTGGGCATTAGATCGTGCTCAACGATCTCCTATGGAGGGCCATATACAACCAGGTCGGTTGGAAATGTTAATTAATAATTTCTGTCCGCACGGCTATCAATCAGAAGAGTGTAAGAAATGCGGGACACAGCATGGATAGAAGACTAAGAGAATTACAACGTCGCGCCGCACAAGATCCTACTGCTAAGGACAGATACACAAGAGAACTTATTCGCAGCGGCAGAGTAGAAGAGTGCTTAGAAACTATATGCGACGTTAGTGAGCTATACCTCAAGAATGTTGGTGGCGAGGAATTTTGGGAGTCTAATTATAAACGCAGAGAAATCCTATCAAAAGTTGCAGATTGCACAAAACTGGGGGTTTTCGTTGTTATAGGATATGATGATGAGGGTGATGGCAGTCCTGATCGAGTTTTCGTCTCAGAAGACCAAGCCCTTAAGTGGGTAGTTGACTTGATTATGGAGCAAGGCGAGTATATCTTTGATGATGAGACCGCTAATGATTTTCAGCTTCTATACAATGGGCGTAATTTTAGAGACATAATGCGGGAAGCCCGTTTCCAGGGAATTGATTACTCAATACACACGGTACTTCTATCGGGTTAGATTAGAAATCTAATACCCTAGCGCCCATCGACCCAAACTGGGCAAGACTGTTTATCCTTCCCATTTTAGCTTCTACTGCAGGGCATGGTTGGCAAGGTATTGAAGGTGTTATTGGGCAAGGTGGCGGTGACGGACAAGGTGAAGGTGTTGGGCAGGAAAATCCTGAAGGCTTTGGACAAGGTTTGGCTGTTGGGCAAGAGGGGGCTACGCAGGGCGTAGGTGCTGGGCACGACAATACGGGGCACGGCGGTGCCACGGGACAGACAGGACACGTTACGCGGTCATCCACTCCGTCAACTAGACTAGATAGTATATAAGAAAGCCCTACTGAGATAAGCCAAAATTTGACCCTATCTTCTGGTTTCCAGAAGAAGTTCAACCCATAACCTATACCTAAAGTCCCTAAACCTATAATAGCAGCTTTGTTCACATCTCTATTATACAAAAGGAGGGTGTTGTTGCTTATCTAATTTGCCCTGATAATATGGGAGTATGAACGACCAAGAACTAAGTGAGCAAGAATTAGAGAATATATTTAGAGATTATTTAGCTGCTGGACGAAGCGTATATTTACCAGAATTACTAGACCAGGGAAATAGCAAAAGATGGGAGAAAGACGTAGAGGAGTATCGTAAGCGGTTGTGTTTGCCCAGTAGTTCTGAAGGTACTAATTCGGCCATTTACCTAGTATACCAAAACTAAGCGTCATAGCTGCGCTGATCTTTGATCTCTGATCTCCGAGCTTAGACCTGAGTCTTGCATTACTTAGAAAAAACGCTAAAATAAATAACACTGATACTGCTACGGAGAATAAATGGAAATTGATAGAGAATTAGTCGAAGGCTGTCTTTCGGACATGAAGTTCGCTCACAAATACTTAGTGGACATTTCTAAGCTAGGAGTTCCTGTTTTTCTACAAGCTTCGATGCTTAGCCTCAGAATCCTAGACCTAGAAACAGAACTAAGGGATAATAAAACAGATGATGTTTGTTCCAGTAACTAGAGGCTATCTCAGGCGCGTTGATGATCGCGGAGTAACTCTTGAATTTAGCTTTGCTGGCAAGCGCGAGGCTGACGACTTTGAAAAGCAATGGAAGCGAGCTATTGAAGACGCTAGCTGCCCCAGTTGTAGGATACTCTGGGAACAAGTTATGGGCGACCGTAATGTTAGCCACTGCAAAGAATGCAAGTGGCCTGAGATGCTGGTGGAGCGAAACCGCAAAAAGATCAAAGCCTTAGAAGTAAAGAATACTGAGTTACAGAAACAATGCACAACAACAAAGGAAAATTAAAATGGGAATGCCAACTTGCTCCTCAACTCCAGTCAAAGCCAAGGTAGCCGGATGGTGGAATGGAATGGCTACCGGCCCTAGACAACTACCAGAGTGGATGCTAATGGTATCTTCTCTAGAACAAGAATGTTATGAAGATCATTTGATAGGTCAGGTTTATGATCCACAAACTAACCCCGACCCTACCGTTACTGTCCCACAGCGAGTAGATCTAGAAGGCACTGGTTGGATTTTTGAATGGCAAATGAAAGATTTCAAGAGTTCGAGCTATTGCGTCCACGCTCTTGTTATTAGTAAAGAGGGCAAGGAAATCTATGTTCTAAATACGGACCAGTATTCTGGCTGTGGGGAGATCACTGTAGAGTTCTTTGCACTCGGAGATAATGCCGAGAGCGACCTACTGGATTTCGTCAATGATCTAATCCCCCACAGGTCAATGGATGTGGAAACTGATACAACTGTTCATCAGTGGATGTAAAACAAGTATATCCAGGTATAAGCCAGGTCTGGATCGGGGTTGGGGTTCCGATAGCAGATGGCGTTTGGGATCAAGTTGAGGATCTAGTGTGGATACCTATATTGGAACTAGTTTGGGACCAAGTTGGTAGTGAAGTTGAGGATGAAGCCGAGGATCGTGACAACAAGTAAGCCACAACAAGCCCAACTCAACCTTAACCGCCTCTACCAAGAATGCGACGACGCGCTCTCTTACGACATCTACTGTAAGGCTAATTGGTTTTTTGGCACGTATCCGGCCCCTAGCAGAGAAAAAAATCCTATTCAGTGGTTAGTGGGAATGTATTTAATGCAACAACTATATGTGGATGATCATAAGGGGTTAAATACATGAGTAAACTACAGCAATCCGATGTTTATTTCCACCAAGTTCGGGATAAGATGCTTCGGCCCGTGTGCCCGCCTGCTGATTCTCCTGGCCCACAGGGAGCATCATTTCATGTTTGGGCCCAAGTTATGGACCAAGTTCGGGCTCCGGTTTGGTTTCAAGTTCAAGTTTATTATCGAGTGCGGAATCAAATTTGGGAGGATAGTGAAGGGCACCCTCTTTCACAGCCAGCAAATCCGTGGGTGATATGAAGCAACAGCACCATCGGATTCAGAACAAAGTCTTGTCCCCGACTCAAATTATTGGTGATTACGTTCAGGTTCTGATTCGCGCCCGCGTCCAGGTCGAAGTTATTGATCAAGTTGATAGTCTGGTTTTGCCTATTCGAGCCCAGGTTGCAGACCAAAGTCAGTATGACAATACCAGATAGGCTACAGCAACAGAAAGTTTTTTGTCTACTACAACCGAAAGTCTGGCGTCAAGTTATAGGCCAAGTAGAAAAAGTTCCTTGGAACCGTATACACGAGATAGTAGTCCAACTTGAGGACACCCTCTTTCACAGCCAGCAAATCCGTAATCAGGTTTGGATTGATTATCAAAATGAATGATATAGAACAAAGCATTCGCGCCACAGTTTATAGCCAAGTTTCGCAACTTACTGGCGACTACGCTATCCCTCAGCAAGTTGAGGCCCGAGTTTTTGTTCCAGTTAGGGACCAAGTTTATTTTCAAGTTGGCGACAAACTAGAGTGGAGCCTGCGTGGCAGGTGTGAAGTGGAACAGTATAAAGGCGCTGTTGCGATGTATTTGGCTATCTTTTTAATATAAGTGACAAACCCGGGATCAGAAACATCAATTAAATCCATAGATAGCAAGGTTTCTACACTTGGCATAAATTCCTTTTTTACATTTTGCCCATCGCTCTGCTTACGGCCCGGTATATAGGTAGGAGCAGCAGGATCGCGGAATCTTTCATTTAACCAGCGAGCACTGATTACCGTGCGAGTTGCCAAAAGATGGTCGATTGGATAAATTTGATATGCGTCAGGAATACAACTTTCATACTGTACTTTAGCTTGGATTTTAATGTTCTTCTTTCGAGCATGAAGGAATTTTAGTTCTTTGCACCGCTCGCCTTTACACTTCGGATCATAGTTGGCTTTTGTTTTCCCACAACGGCAAGCATAATCGTGATCTCCGTCGAGATTTTTGTACTCGGCAATTTGCTTGTTTATTTCTCTGATAACCCGTTTTTTTGTAGCGGCTTCAATAGGCACAATATTTTTTTTGGGAATATCTATAGTATTAGTATCACAGTAATCATACTTGTCAATTAGGTTCCTATCACCCTGAACTTCCCACCAGGTATCAGCACTATCTGACCTGAAACCTTCTACGGAATAAATACAGGGGTCGTAGTCAAAAGAATCCTCGATTTGTCCTGTCAAATTTGAATATCCCATATCCTTTAGGGGTTCTGACCCAGTTACGGTTACCCACTCATCATGCCCGTGTTGCATGGCAACAGCTAAAACCATTCCACTGTAGAGGACGAACCCCAGGCCCTGTCCTGGCACTATAACCCCAGAAGGAGTGTGGGATCGGAGACATTTTTGGTAGTTTTTTGGTTTAGCTTTTGGATCAGCTTTTCGAGCGGCGGCCTCGTTTGCTAAACGCCGTTGCACAAGGTCCTTGTGGAATGCCTCTCTTATTTTACTTTGTCCCTGCCAATTCCCGCCATCCGGGTTTCTCCTAAACTCGCGTGGCTTCCCTCGAATACCTATTTCTGCATCAAAATAACCGGACCCAACAGTAGACAAGTGGTTTACTGAATAATTTTTGCCGGGTTTGCTGAGAGTATGGATTATTACTTCTGATACATCCATACCCCCTTCTTCCTCTCCCGGTAGAGCCACGGATACTCCATACGGTTTTAAGGTTTTAGGATTGAGAATTATACCAACGGGCACAAGGTCATGATTGTAATAAGCAAATTCTTCCATTTGTTTTAGGCAGGATATCCCTGAGCATCAAAACAATCCTCAATCACCCTTAGCATACACTTTTGTAGGTTTTCCCAGTGTCGCGCACCGTGCGCTTCAAACCTTGGGTCGCCTGGGTGGTCAAGAGCACCCGTCAGCCGCACGCCGAGCCCGCCGACAGCGACGTGAGTGTCCTCGTGAGAGCCCTTATCCTTCATCCACCAGTAAGAGAATTCATCAGGAATCTCTTTTCCACGGGAGTCTAGGGTCAGGCCTGTTAGCACGCCCGCATGAAGAGTAATGGCTCCTAATAGCCTTACAGCCTCAATCCTTAACTCTGGGTATAGATGGAAATCATCTCCAGAAATCATATGGTCTAGTCTATCACACATCATATTAAACACGTCCGTTTGCACACGCAACGTTTCTAGTCTTCCGTGAGCGAAGATTAAATTCCCGTCAATATCTCGGTCCTGATTTGGTCCTCTTTCGTGATGACCTCTTGCAATCGGATCTCGCAGAACATGACGTTCTGTCCGAAGGTCTACAGCCCATTTGCGCTCGTCGTCGAGGGGCAGGTCTCCGTGATCCACCCGGTCGAGTGGCTTAGACTTTTTCTTTACCTTTTTCTTTGCGTTTCGGCGGTAATAGTGTTGTGGTTCATCTTCGGGATTTCTTCTTCTTCTATACATAGTAAGTCTCCAACTATGAGTATAGCAAATTATGATCAACCCGAATTAAGATTATGATAGAATAAGATGAGGAACTGAGGAACGTATGGCACAGATAAACCCGACTGGCATAGACCTGACAACTGGTCAGAGAAGACAATTAACATCCAGCGATACATTGGCAGATGCAGGCGGCGGCTCTTTAGCAGTTGGAGATTTGATCCTCATAGAGAAGAAAGAAATAACATCGCACACCACCACAACTACTTTTTCGGGCCTTGATGGAAATACCGATGGTATTTATGTTCTTCAATCCTTTTGGGTTTCCGATACAGCAGCGAGCCCTCTTCTTTACTTGAACCCTAACGGGCTCACTACTAACCAAATTTCTGAAAGTGCTAACCTATCAACTTCTTACGGATGGGCGAACAGTTCTAGAAACCTGATAGCCGATAATTTCACCACAACAAATCAAAGCTATTGTGTAACCCATATTTGGGCGAGGGCTGCCGGTCCAGGGGCTACGAGTTTGCGTCGTTTGTTTAAAACAAATCATCAAAGAGGACGCTCTACATTTATGAAGGCTGGTGAGTGGAGCGATACCTCCACCAATTTAACCTCTCTAGTGCTTGAGTCTAGTGTGGCCTCCAACATCAGAATTGGCAGCACGTTCATACTCTACAAGTTAGCGTCAGCGTAACAAGTAATTTGCTATACTACATTCATGCCAATAATGCCAGCAACCCGACACGTCTTTGCCAAGCACTCGCTCAATGACCACGTTTTTGGCAGCAAGAAGCCTCTTCGCCACCCATCGGTAATAAAAGAGCAGCGATATTTGCCGCCACCTGACGATGCTCCCTTTATCGAGCGGGTCTATGATCTGAACTCTGTTCTTAAAGCAGCTAATTACTTAGTTCGAGTTGAGGATCGGATGTTGCCAGTCGCCTTCTTTGCGGAACCTCGCTACGGTTTTACGACAATCATAGGTCTTTTGACTAAAGTTCGGAAATGGAAAAGCCAGGGATATACCCAAATCCGAATGATCCATAAACCAGATGCCAAAGTAAGCATTCATCAACCTTTTGGCAGATACTATGTTTGGGAATGGCGGCTGAAAACCCTTAAGGACATTGAGCCAATAAACCAAAGAGCCCCTGGAAATCTAGCTGGGGTTGATTATTGGTTTGGGAATAAGTAGCAAAGATCAGCGTTGATCTTTGGGCTTTGATCTTTGTATACGCTGGTATTCGTGCCAAGATAGTAATTGATTTGCTAGGTCGGCTTGCTTGTGCCTGCTGCGCCTGGCGATCCCTAGCCCCCTGGCTGCCAACGCGGGTTTAGTATCGGATTAACTCCATAATCTTCTACCATACGTTGCCGGGTTTCGGGATAAAGAATCCAGGCAGCTATTCTGTTTGTTAGCGTGGGAATTGATCGTTTATTCATAAGCTCATGGTAACAAAGATCAAAGATCAGCGCCACTACAACATCTTTCGCGCACTTGTTAGCGCACTGATACAAACTTGCAACAAACTTGCAACAGCAACAGTAAGTTTTCAAAATTGCAACAGTTTGCAAAAGTTTGCAAAAAGTTGCTATAAGTTGTTTGTTTTCAACACCTTAGCGGTTACCACAAAGGGGATAGTCGGTGTAACCTACTGTCATATAAGGACTTATGACGAAACATATAATCTGCACCGGGGGGATGGGGGATGAGACGCCTGCGTCGGAAAAGCAGACTTATAGGACGCAACCGCTTGTAAACAGCTTACCAGAGCTTTGATACATGCTTAAAACGCTAAATGCACGTATACATGCACCTTTTAAGGCAAAAACGCGCTAAAAACAGCGTTACGTTGCACAAAGCTAGTAACTATGCTAATCAAAACTACGTTTCGGAATTGTGCGTGTTTGTTATCACGTTTGCTATAAAAACGCTTAAAAAGGGCCATTCTGGGCGTCGGTTTTCGGAGATGTTCGGGTTTTATTAGGTTTGGGGTAGGTTCGGGCGCTAGTTAGGGGTAAGTTAGGGTCTGGGCCTCGATGTTCGGGGTAGGTTAGGGTCCAGTGGCCCCCTACCAGTGGCCCCATATAAGGACTTAGGGCATAGTGGCCTAAACCACTATCCCATATAGGGTTACGCTAAGGGTTGACCAGTGGTCTAGGCCATGATACCTTATAGGCAGTAGAGGACCGCTGGCCCCGTCCAGTGGCCCCTACCAGTGGCCCCAGGGGGGCGCTACCAGGGGGTCCAGTGGCCCCTACCAGTGGCCCCAGGAGGGCGCTAGGGGGTCCAGTGGCCTAAGCCTTTATCCCCCACCACTTTACGCTAAGGGTTGCACTGGCCTAAACCCGTGGTATCTTATGGGTATTGGAGGGGTGTAGAGGCTTAGGCCAGTGCCCCCCAGGAGCCCAGGAGGGCGTGACACTGGCCCCAACCAGGGGCGTAGTATAGAGGGATAACCCCAGGAGCGGCCTAAGCGCCTATCCCAAGGCCCCTAAAGGACTTAGAGGAGCGGGGAGATAATCTCAACGCTAAGGGTTGTTTGAGCGGAAAAGCCGCTTACCCTATGGGCAGTGAAGAAGAACCACCAACGGAGAATTGATTGAATATCAAAGCGTATCTAACCGCCTTTCATAGCGAGGACGATAAGGGTCAAGTAAAGGTCCGCCCTATTCGGGTGCCTCAGACGATCTTAGCGGGCCTTGACAGCGAGGACACCAACGCGCTGCTAAACGAGGCGTTCCGCTACGGGCAAAACGATTTCCAGCCTGTTGAGGGCTGCTACTCGCTCTCTGTGGGCGACGTGGTGGAGCTAGACCCCGCTCGCCGCTATCGAGTCGCGTCGTTCGGATTTAAGCCGCTAGCGCCCTCTGACGATCCCGTGGCGCTAATCGGCTGGGACGCCCAGCAGGCTGGCCGGGGTTAGTCCTTACGCTCTTTGCCCCCTATCCGTTTACCGGGTAGGGGGCTTAGGGCGATGCCCAGTAAAGGGTAGCACCGAAACGACTTAGAGATAATCGGCGCTATCACTTGACTGGACAACGAGTCGGGTTTAAGATTGGCGACAGACGAGCAGGGAGGCTCTTATGACGACTACGGCAGAAAAAGGCAAGACGCTAACAGCGTGCTGCCAGTGGGGGTTCTGGCAGGAGCCGGTGACGAACGCCGAGGGTCAATATACCGACCTTAGCGGCAAGGTCATCAAGAAGCCTATCATGCGGTGGGTTGAGGTGGGAACGCCCTGCAAGCCCTGTTTCGCCAAGGCTCAGGCCGAGCTAGACGACACCTGCGCCGATGGCCGGTGCAGCAAGGGCTTTTTCTGCGAGCAGCACGGCACGCAATACGACACGCCCCAGGAGTGGCCTACCACTAAGGCGGAGTACGAGGCCACTTTCGGCCAGCACCGTAACGTGCAGGTAGAGGGCGAGCGCAAGGTCGTTAGCGCCTATCACCGAAACCCGCTAACCGCTTTGACGGCTCTGGCGAAGCTGACCCAGCCCGCCCCCAAAGGCCGCAGCGTCAAAGAGTCGCTAACGGCGGTAAAGGCCGCTGTGGACCGGGTTTACACCCCGGAGGGGATCGACGCTATGGCTCGCCGCTGCCTCACCGAGCAGCAGAGCCAGGGACGCCACTGGCCCCTTTACGGGCAAGGGCTTTACGGGGATACCATTATTCTCGACAGCAACGCGGCGCTCTACCTCGCCCGCCTGGACGGAGAGGCCCCGGAGGTCGCCCAGGACGAGCCCCACGAGGACGAGCCCCAGGCCGCGACTCTGGTAGAGGAGGAGGACGACTACCCCGAGCCCGCCTACCAGGCTGACCCCGACGAGGGCCGTAGCGCCCTGGAGTGCGCCCTAGAGGCCGACTCCGAGGAGGAGGAGGCCGACGACGACGCGGACGCCTACGAGGCTCCCGCCGCCCAGGACGACGCCGACGACGCCGCCGCCCGCTGGCTCGCCCAGCACGAAGGATAGGCCACTATCCCCCGCCCCGCTGCCCCCTACCAGCCCGACGCTGGTAGGGGGCTTAGGGCGATGCCCCTTATCTTGACAGGGATTGGTCGGCAGGCGATAATACCCACTAACCCAGCAAAAGGAGCCAAACGTGGCAAAGACAAAGAATAAGCCTAAGAAGGCGAAGAAGTCACAAAAGGTCGAAGATACGGCTGAAGGCGCTTTTGTCCTAGAGTGGCTTGAAGAAGCCTGCGACGAATCAAAGGCCCTTAACGCTATTTTTAGCGACTCCTCGAAAAAGACATTGCGGACGTTTATCGCCGCGATGTGCGAACTCTGCGATGATTACGCAGAGGCCCTCTACGACGACGAGGGCGACGACGAGGAGGACTACAGCGACGACGACGAGGACGACGACGAGGACGACGAGGACTAGCCAACCGGCCAGACCCGAGCCCCAGAGAGGCCCTTACCGCTTTTAGTGGTAAGGGCCTTTTCTGCATCTTTACCGCTTTATTTATTCTTGCGCTATGTATTGACTGGCTAAGAAGCCGCATGGTATGATGCCAGGTTCGGTTTAGTGCGTTCCCAGATATGGGCTCAGAGGTCAAAGATCAGCGCACCAGATATGGGAAATGAGACGCAAATGAGCCAGTGGCCTTTTGTGACACGAACCGTTAGGGCCTACCCTAACTCTACCCTAACGGTGAATGTCTGACGCCAGATAACGGCTACCTAGAGGGGTGATGCTGGCCTTTTGTGGGTAGGGCCGTAGGAGCTTACCCAGTGGCCTATGAAACGAACCCCCATACGGTAGTATGGAGAGCCGATAAAAGCCGTTAGAGACGCCCCCAGTAGCTCTAAGAGTGTCAAGAACAAAAGCGGTTATCTCACGGAGTTTTCTTTCTTTTTTATTGGCTACGCTATGGGTTGACTGGACCCGGATAGTGCCTTAGCCTATGGGCAGTGGAAAGCAACTAGGAGGGCTTAAAATGTACGGAGGCAATTTCATGGGGCGGCTCGTGCCGTGCTCAATGTGTGGAAAAGCGGAAAGCGCGACAGACGCTAGCCCCTTTTGCGGAGCCTGTAACGAGGCTTATTACGCCGAGCAAGAGGAAGGCCGTAAGGCCGTAAAGGACACCCGCCAGTGCCGTTGCGAGGACTGCGAGGCACCGGGTCACTGCCGCAACTGTGGCGGCTGCGTCTACGAGATGAGCACCACAAGCGGATTGTGCGATAGCTGCTATCTTGGCGCGGGGTAAAGGTTTAAGGGCCTGGCAAGAAAATGCTTTTGCATATCTTGCCAGGAACCCTTACCCCGATTAAGATAGGGGCATAACCACCCAGGAGCGAACCTTGACCTTAGACGACGCCCACGAGATTGTTGAGCAATTAGATGCCAACAACGTCAACTCGACGATTTACTACGGCTATCAAGGCCGTGGCATGGACAACGCCACCACGGGCGTCGTTACCCGCAACGCGGACGACGCAATAGACGCTATGACCCAGCGAGGGATTATCTGGTCTTTCCGCCAGGACGCTATGGGGCTCGACACAATAATCTACTAGGTCACTTGACAGTAATTCCTACCCGGTGTAGGATACGGCATAACGAAAACACGAGTCCTTCCTTCCTCTCGCCTGTTTGAAGCCCGCTATCGCTTGTTGCGATAGCGGGCTTAGGGTGATGCCGGGAGACTGGCACTAAACCACCAAACAAAGGCAATCCCTTGACCAACTTGCAGAGAATCCTAAACTTTCTCGCTGGGAACCCCCAGCCCCAGAGCGCCGCGAACATCGCTCGTGCCATGACGATCAAGGTCGGCACCGTCCGCGCCAACCTCAAGCGAGCGCGGGAGGCCGGAACGGTCCAGGCCAGCAAGCAGGGCAACGCCCAGCACTGGACCCTGGCGACGGTCCACGTCAACAAGGGGCGCACCACTCGTGCCCTGATCGTCTTGCTGCGCGAGCGCCAGGCCAAGCACCGAGAGGCCCTGGCGACCGGCTGGAGCCGCCGCGAGCGCCAGCAGGCCCGCCGAGGGGTCAAGCGCACCACGCGCCGCCTGGCGACCTTGGAGGCCCGCGTTTAGCGGGTTACCCGCTCTTTCCCCCTAACCCCCTATCCGCCAGTCGGGTAGGGGGTTTAGGGCGATGCCGCCCAGGCGCAGTAAACCGCTAAAAAGCGACGGTAGCTGCAAAGGGAGCTAACTTTTAATGTTCGACGCCTCCTACCCGTTTAGCGGGTAGGGGGCTTAGAGCGATGAGGCTGCTAAACACAGCAACATACACTAAGAAAGTTTCTTTTGTATGTATCGACAGGAATCGCAGAGAACCGTAGAATACAAACCGTCGAGCAGCAAGCACGACAACGAACCCACCCGCTAGGAGTAGCAAACAATGAGCATCGCTGACAAATTGAAGGCCCCAGAGGCTCCCGAAGCCGCCACCGCAACCGCCAGCACGCCCGAGCCTGCCGTCGAGCCGAAGGCCAGCGCCAAGCCCCGGAAGCCCCGGAAGCCGCGCAAGCCCAAGAACACGATCACCGAGGCCGACGCGACGGCTTTCGCCGCCATGTTCAGCCCGGAGGAGATCCGCGCCAAGCTGTCCAGCCAGCACGTTGCCGCTCTCGGAACGTCGAGCTTCGAGAAGATCGTCGCTGGCCTTGTGGAACTGGGCCAGGCGTCCGAGAAGGAAGCCAAGGGGATCGAGTCCGTCCGCGTCTACCGCGACGGTCGCATTAAGACGAGCGGCGCTCGCAAGCAGCGTGCCAAGCGCACCCTGGGTGCCCGCCTTGGCGGCGACGAGGGTAGCGCCGAGCCCGAGGGTGAGGGTGAGGTCTTGCAGGCCGCGCTTGTCGCGCTCTACAGCAGCGAGGGCGGGCCGAAGCAGGCCGCAATCGTGGCGGCTCTCGCCAAGACGCGCCAGGGCGTCGAGTGCAGCCAGGCGACCGTCTCCAACTGGCTCCGAGGCGCGATCCCGAGCGCCCGCTTCCACAAGCGGCTCCGCAAGGTCTTGGAAAAGGCCGGGTTCCTCGAAACCGAGGCTAGCGACTAAACACTCCTGGCTCCGACCCCCCGCCCCTAACCCCTTGGTGGTTCTGGGCGAAAGGGGCGGGGGTGTTGGCCCTTTAGCCTTTGACGCTTTAAGCCCGTAGCTGGTAAAACAGCACGGGCTTAGAGCGATGCTAGCGAATAAAGAAAAACATTCGCTATATGTAGACAGCAGCATCCTGCCCATGTTACCTTATGGGCAGTAGAGGGAACCCAATGGCCGCTCGCGCAAAGAAGCCCACAAAACCCGCCCGCCTTTACTCGCTAGACGAGATTCGCGCTACGCGGGTTTTCCAAAAGCTGCAAGAGGCTTTGCCGAATCTGCGAGAGCACGAGGCTATGCGCCTCGCCCGTAACGAGATTCAGGTAGCCTGGGACGATACCCAGAGGGCCAAGGTTAATAGGGCCTGCGAGGCTTTCAGGGCCAAGCTAGCCTCTTTGGGGATCGAAGGCAAGAGCGTTACCTTAGTGCTGGTAACCGACAAGCACGGTAACGGCTATTACGACGTTACCAGCCAGCCAGGCGGGCGCAAGCACGCAGAGTCGGAGACGCTGCCCAAGGGCTCGTTCAAGGTTACCCGTAGCACAGGATAGCCTTTAGCGCAAGCTAAAAGAAAAAGTCCTGCATCTCTGGACAGTAACCGCAAGCTGCGGTAAGATGTAAGCATAACAGCAAGGAAGGAACCACCATGCGAATCAACCACGAAACAATCAGCAGTGAGGCCGTGCGCCAGCGGGGCGGTAAGTATACCACCCGCAAGTATGGACTCAAGCTGTCGGTTAGTGTTATGCTGGGCGAGGAGCACGAGTACTGCACCCGCTGCCAGGATCAGAGCCGCACCAGCTTCCAGATGAGCGGAGCCGCCGAGGATTTACCGTTTAGCGCCAAAACGCACAGGAACGGTATTAGCCTCTGGACCAAGGGGTACCAGGAAAAGTGCGAGACGTGCGGCTGGGATAGCGTAGTCCAGGCAGTCACCTTTCGCTTTTGGCTCCCCAGCGACCGTCCGAGCGAGACGTTCAGCGAGAGCCAGGCCATGAAGATGATCGCAAAGCGATCACCAGAAAACGCCGAGCGTGGCTATAGCCACGAGCAAGAGCGGCCTTTGGCTTTAGAGGCTATCTTGGAGGGGCGTATCTTGGCACAATTCGCCGCGCTCGACAAAGACATCATTCGCGCTAACGCGGCGCGTCAGGCGTGCCGTTTGGCGAGCCACTACGCCGCCGACGCCCGAAAGCAAGCAAAGGAAAGCTGCAACTGGGAATCTCGCCTAGCGGCTTTGTGCGCGGAGGTTGAGGCCGAACAGCAGCGCGTCCTAGCGAGCGAGCTAGAGGGCCTGCAAGCCGCCTGCGACAAGCACGAGGAGGAGTGGCACCCAGAGGCCATTCGACTCGCTACGGAGCGTGCAGCGAGCCTCCTACGCTCTGCCATGCCCTCTGGCTTCCCTCGCGGCCTGGGCCGGGAGGAGCCGGTTAAGGCAGAGGAGGTGCGCCTACCGGGTGACCCCGAGCCCTCCGACGAGGACGAGGCCGACAGCACCGACGAGTAGCGGCTAAAGTTTAGTGGGGTAGTTAGTTTTCTTACTGCCCCGCTAAACCGCTCCCCAGAAAAGAAAAAACAAAACCAGTCGCTATACCTAGACAGTAACATGCCCTGCATGTTACCTTATGGGCAGTGAAAGGAATCACCACTATGGCTTGGAAGCACCACGACGAGATGACGGTCGAAGAAGCCCGTCAAGAGATGCACCACCTTGAGGGCTACTTTGCCTCTTGCGCGGAGATCGGGCAAGGCATTAACACTAAGGAGAGCGTGCGCCACCGGGGCTGCAAGGCTATGGTGACTCTGCACGACGAGCTAGGTGTCAAGCCGTCGTCCTACCAGAGCCTAGAGGGTGGCGTGCTAGGGTTCACGCTGTGGGGATACGACCCCGACAACGGGCAGGGCGCAGCCGAGGCCGCAATTAACGGCTAACACTAACTTGCTAAACTTGCCAAAACAAAACAAACAAAGAGGAAAAAGAAAACATGAGTAAGGCACGTAAGAAGCACGTCAACAGCAGCGACCCGCGTAAGCTCTCTATCAAGGCAGCGTTGCTCCGAAAGGCAGGGCGGGGCACCAAGGTAACCCTCGTGACCGAGGATTGTGTCGAAAACACTTTCACGGGGCACGTTATGGCAAAGCAGCCTGGTCGCCGTAACTGGGATTCCCTGGGTAATATCACTGTTACCAGTGCAGAGGTGGGATTCCCTGGGTAATATCACTGTTACCAGTGCAGAGGTGGCTACAAATAGCGCCGTGCCGCTTAGTTAGCGGCTAGTTGGGGTGGCGATATTCCCAATGATTGAAGCAGCCTAACCGCTGTAACAAAAGCCCCGAATCTCGGAGAGATTGGCGCGGTTAGCGTCATTAGCTTACACCGCTGGAGTGCTAATTATTTAGCGCAGCGATAGCAGGAAAGCACTAGCAAGAAAAAGCCTCTATCACACCCGGCGCGGCTGGGATAGTGATAGGGGCTTTTTCGCTTTTCCCTTGACAACTTTTTTCGCTTTTCCCCCTTGACAAAAAAGCTGCATCACGGATATTTAGCGTTTTAGCAGCTTTTCTTTTTTCGGCAGCTATTACGGTATCTATTGACTGGTCGCAGGCGGGCGTGTTACCATACAAGATGAACAAGATGGCGCTGATCTTTGTGCGTTGATCTTTGAGCCTATATCTTGACAGCAACAAAGCGCCGTGCTAGAATACCAGATTCGCCGTAAAAAAGATCAAAGAACAAAGATCAACGCTATCTATTGACTGGAACAAACGCGCCGTGCTATGATGCCAGATGGCAAAGAGTGAAGATCGAAGATCAAAGATCAGCGCAAAGAGGCTACATCTATTGACTGTAAGTGATTACTTGTTTATGCTGTAAGCATAACAACAGGGGGCACAGATGGCACGTCGCGTTGCTAAGAAGCGGGTAACTAAGAAAAAGGTAGCCAAGAAAACCGGGGCCGGAACCAGCCTGTTCCCCAGTCGTATTACGATTGAGTGGCCTGATGGCACAAAAGAGGTACTGGCTTTCTCGTGTCCGCGCTTTAGTGCTAAGGGCAATATGAACGCGCACGCAGGGGACAAACTGCACCGCAATGGCAACATCTTGCGTGTCAACTGCAACGTAACACAAAGCCGGGGATAACCGGCTGCATCTATTGACTGTAAGCAGCTATCTGCTAAGATGCAGCAATGAGCAAGCCAAACCCCTACAACGCGCTACCGGCTGATTTTGACGCTAATTGCGCTAGCGCCTGGGCCTCGCTAATATCTTACGCAAAGCCGGGTGACCGTTATTGCGCCTATTGCGGCGAGGATCTAACTAGCGATACCATTGGACCTAATGGTGACGCACAGTGTCTTGCTTGCTTTGAGCAGCAAGCACTAAACGATATTGCAGGAGGTAAAACCACCGATGGGTATCGTAACTTAGAGTTTTTCCTTAGCGACATCTCTTGCCTGTAGATGGCTACCAGGCTAAGATGCAAACTCGATACAGGGGGGACCAATGATCGACAAACGAACAATTCCAGCCGCCGACATTAAGGCTGCACTAGACGCAGCTATCGCGGTACTGGCTATGACTAGCCGCGAGCACGCCGAGGAAATTGGCGGTTACATCCGCCAGGCGTTTCGCCCTAACCCGGAGCTAGTGCCCATTGGCGTGGCTGTTATGTTCCACCAGGGCGCGGCGGAATTGACCCAAAAGATGCTCAAGGTTCACTACCCAGACAATTATGGCTGGTAACTTGGTCGCGTCCGAGCTACGGAAATTGCCCGGTGTTGATGCGGTTTTCGGGGACGGGGGACAATATGGCTCGTAAGCGCGGTAAAATGCACTGTCGGTTTTGTGGTGACTCAGCTACCACCGACCCAGATACGTGGGAGCCAACAGGGCTTTGTACAGCGCACGCAGAGCCCGCTAACAAGGCGATACGCAAGGCGCGTAGGGCAGTCCGTCGCTCCGAGCGTGAGGAGGTTGTGGTAGACCAAAAGCCGCTACAGCCTAACGGCCCTTACCGCACTATCAAAACCTACAGAGGTGAGGTTGTGGTAAATGATGCGGGTGAGCCAGTTTAGCGTTAAAACGCTAATAAGAAATCTTCCTGCATCTATTGTCAGGAATCTCGGATTCGCTACAATGAAAAGCGTAAGCACAACGAGGAAGAACCACCTTGACTATGACCGAACAACACCTATGCACGAGCTTCACCCGTCGCCACAAAGGCAAGGGTCGCCCGCAACGTGACGCCGTTTGTGGCGTCTGTGACGCGACCTACAGTGAGCACCACCCCAAGGGTGAGGCGCTGCCCGCCCTCGCAAAGTGGGTTCGCCCCGCTGAGTGCGGACACTTTACCAAAACCGATAAGAAGCGCGGAAAGCCCTCCCCTAGCAGCTTTTGTGCTGTCTGCGAGGTTGTCTGGACAGATCACTCCCCGCGTGGTAGTGAGTCCCTCGTGCTCCACCCCGACGCTATCCGCCCGCAGGAATTGGCGCTATCTCCTAAAGTGGGTAGCAGGCTTCCCCAGCCCGCCGCTAAGGCTCCTACGGTCGCCCGTAAGCTGACCAAGGTGGCGACGGACACGCCCGCTCCTGTGGAGCCTGTAGTGCTCGCTGTAGAGCCTGTGGTGGAGCCTGTCGAAGCCCCTGAGCCGCCCGCAGAGGCTTTCGAGGAGCCCACGGAGGAGCCCCGCGAGCCTGGCCGTTTCCTGGCCTGGATGGACGCGCAGCACGAGGAGGACATTAGCGCCTATATGGCGCAGGGTCTAACCCGCGAACAGGCCGAAGCCAAAGTCGAAGATGATAACGACTGGTAAGCAGTAAACGGCGCTAAGGTGAAACTTAACAGGCGAAAAAAAGCCGACCTTAGTGCGCGTTTACTTTCTTCACAAAGATGGGCTATACCTAGACAGGAACATGCGCTGCATGTTACCTTATGGGCAGTGAGAGGGCGTGGAAGATGAGCAATAGAACTTGCCAGCAACCCAACGGCTGCGAAGGCGTTAGCAGGCTCGACGCCTGGGAGCTAGAAGCCCCCGCGCTTTGTATCCTTTGTCAAACGGTGTTGTGCGATGTTTGTGCCGCATGGCTAGACAATATCCCTACCAATAAAATCCCTATCAAACGGTTCCGAGAAAACAAGCGTCCCGAGCATGATACGTGCAGCGGCGTTCTGTGTAGCAATTGTTTTGTTGAGGATTGGGTGTAGCAGCATCCCTAGACAAGCGCCAGGCACTAAGTTAAGATAATCACAACAGAGTAGGGAACTATGCAAGCTATCAGAAACCGCAGTATCACAATCTTGGACGAGGCTGTTGGCGAGCCCCGCGAGGGCCGCGAGGGGCGAGAGGCCGAGCAAGACCGGCTGGTAGCCAGCGTGTCTTACTGCAAGGGTCGCGGCTACACCTTGCGTGCAAGGGTTGAGGTCGCGGAGGAAAGCGGCGGTACCGGCTGGCGCAGATTCGCGCTAATGACCGGAATCGGCTACACGGAACACGTCCTTAGTGCCTCTCGCTATAGCGCAAAGAAGCTAACTACTCTTTCCGCCACTATCAAAGCTGATACCAGCTTGGTAGAAAAGCTAGCACCACTAAAGGTCGAGTTGGCCCGCCGCCTGGCCGCTGGAGAAAGTTACTAAAGCAGCCTACGTCTATTGACTGTAACAGGCTACCCGGTATAATTCAAGCATGAACCACACCGACGAAAACAGCATTGACACCGTGCCCACTACCATTGAGGGCACCGAGCACAGCCAGAGTTGTGGCGCTCGCTGGAACCCTTACACTCGCCGTTACGTTCTCGACGACGAGGGCAACGAGTGGAATAGGTGTAGTGCTGGAAACAGCTTTTACCCTCTTTCTCACGCGCACTGGGCGCGGGATATGTCGGCAGCGGGTGTTGGTCACCTGTACCACGAGGTTTACTACCAAGACGGTGTTCGCACGCTTGGTAAGCGCCCTAACGTCTTACACGAGATTGCTCAAGGGCTCAACGCCTATGAGGCTGGTCGCAACACCTACGGCAACGGTCGCCTGTTCTGGGGCGTGTTCCAGGGACAGCTTTTCTTCCGTTCGGAAAAGAAATAATGACAAAGCCTGAGCCCATCGGCCCTTTGCCGCACAGTGTTAGTGGTATTGCTGTTTCCGCTTATGAGCATTACGCCTATGTCAGCGGCGCGGTGTTCGTCAACGGCAAGCTGCCTACTGGCGTCTGGGTAAACCCTAATCACTGGGGCCACCCGGAGATCGAGATTGGCTTTAGCGATCCTGGGGAGGAAGCAGCTTTCCTTAGCCTCCTAAAAGGCGAGAACATCCCGTTTAGGAAAACCGGCTGCATCTATTGACAGTAGCCGCTTGCTGGAGTAAACTCTAACCAGTTATCCAGAGCGGTGAACCGTGACAGACGCAGAGCAAATAGCTAAAGTCCGCGCAAAGCGAGATCCCGTATTTGCCACTATGATGCGGAGAATAGCAGGCCGCACAAGTAACCCAGCTTTTACGAAAGAAGCTACAATTCGCCACTACTCGCAAGCTGCTGGTGTTCCGGTAAGCCGTAAAAGCGTCCGCAACGTCGTTTTGTTCCTATCAGAGATAGGCGTTTGTGAGTTTGTACAAAACCCAGAGCAACGTATTTCTGGTATTAGCTGGCGAGTAGACGCAATCAACTTTAGTCGTAAAGTGATAGGGCTTCAATGGAGCCCGTCCGACGACGAGATACGCGCTTTTATGGAAGGGCTGTAATGGACACTAAGATTCGCCAGCTAGAGCGTCAGGCGGCTACAGGAAGCCGAGAGGCCCACCAAGCCTTGCTCTGCACTAAGCAGCGCGTAGGGCGGCGCAGATTGCTTGGTATGAGCCTTAGCTTTTGTATTAAGAGTGTTTTGCAGGGCGACGTGCAGCCTAACGAGATTTTTGGTATCATCTCTAATACTCACGGCTTTGTTTTGACGCGCCCGTGGGCTCCCGGTAGATACCACAGCTATATTGCCTATAGCCACAAAGGCACAAACTACCAAACCATCTTTGATCGCTATATGGAAACATACTGGCGTAATTGGAGCCGGGAACAAGTCGAACAAGTTTGTTCAGAACTGTTACAACGAATATCAGAGCGCAAGCACGGATTACCAGATTCGTGGATCGACGCTGATAGTCCTTACGAGTGGGGCCAAGTCCCACAGGGCAGCGGTGAGGGCATGGTAGGCACCTACATCAATCCTGCTAACAACGAAATCCTGCAAACCCCTAATGAGATTAGGGTATACACAGAACGTAGATAGTCTGCTGCATCCCTTGACAGTAACCAGCTACCCGGTTACGATGCAAGAGTAACAACGGAGGGCGATCATGGCTGCAAAAACCAATGTTCAGACCAATTTGCTTGGCAAGCGTGTAAACCTTAGCGCGGAAAACACGCAAGCGGCTATCCGCTATGCGGACGCCTGCCCCGAGACGGATCTGCCCTGGCTCAAGCTGCACCCCGAGGGCGGCGAGGTCGTAGCGGTGTTCACTGACCGGGATGGTGAATTGAACATTACCGCAAGCACTCAGGCTGGCGATCTGGTCACCTTGCCTGTTGGCTGGCTCAAGCTGTCCCCCAGAAAAAGCGGCTTGTAGACCGCTATCTCTGGACAGCAACAAACCTCTAGGATACAATCCACGTAATGCAAGACAACGAAGACAACACGCCGCTCCACGCCCGCCAGCTAAACGCAAGCTGCTACGGCAGCAAGAGCGACCCCGACGCGCCTGGTGACTATATCGAGTACACCGGCTACAGTGTGCCCGTGACTGGCCCCCTGCCCTCCAGGGAAATCTGCGACCGCTTTAACGCGGAAAAGGGCGAGGACAACTGGAAGGAGCATATTTACTCCTGGCGCGATTATGTCAAGTACAATCTTCTCCAAGATGGGACTGTCTTTCTGGACTCTGGCCGGGGCTCAGAGGAGAAGGATAGGGTTATCGAAGATCCTACCACTATCGCGCTAATTCACGCGATGCGCGACGAGGATACGGAGATTGCCCGCGCTCGTATCTGCCTTGCAGACGACGTTGCGAACGCCCGCTACAATGGCGACCAGAACGCCTTTATCGCGCTACGTGCCGCTATCTCTTACTGCCCTGGCGATCCTACGTCTTTCTCAAAAGACGGAATTGATTTTTACAGCGTGGGCCGTAACGCCTCGCACAGCTTCTACATGGGGCTCCGCAAGAACGACGACGGCACTATCAGCCTGTTCAGCGGAGCGGACGCCTACGACGACCCTTTTAGCTACCGCGAGAAGGAAACTTGGGCTGGTGGCTATTACGGTCACCACTAATTCCCTAATACCGAAAAGAGGTAGTAATGGCGAAGATTGATATGGCAATGGTTGTTTTCTCAGTAACCTTGCGGAATGTAGAGGTTCCTGACGACGCCGAGCCCTGGCAACAGCGCGAGATTCTGATCGGACTGGCGGGGTCAGCCCAAAGAGCCTCCGAGGCCGTAATTCACGATTGCTCTAACAGCGAACTGATTGATTAGGAAACAGCAGCGTCTATTGACAGCAAGCAGCTACCCGGTTATGATGCGAAGAACAAGCGAGCGGGAGCAGCATGACTACTTTGAATAACTGGTCATTCCAGACTACGGGCGTTTACTGTCCCCCTGAGTGTTCTAACATTGTGCTTAATGGGGAAACCCAGGGACACCCCAGATACCCAGATGGTTCGCGTATTCAGACGACGCCAATAGCACTAACCCCGCAAGGGTTTACCTCCTTTTCGGGCAGGGAGTGGACTCTTGGCACTCCGAGCAGCGAAACGACGCTAGAGGGCTTTACAGAACAGTTTATCAGTATTGTCGAAGGGCTAGCAGCCAACGGCAGGAGCCTGGCTGACCCGCGAAACCCGCACTGTTAGCATCTATTGACAGTAACCGGCTACCCGGTTATGATGCGAAGAACAACACCGACAAAGGGGTCCGACTTGGACGACGACGCATACGCTAAATACGGCGAATACGACGAAGATTACGAGGATCTTTTCAATTACCCGGACGTTTGGGAGATTTAAGTGGCTAACCGAGAAATCACGTTGCCGGTGTTTGGCATTGTTGTCACTCTGATTCCCGGTCCTGGCGGCATCCTGATCCACTCTGGGGGCAGCATTTCCTCCGATCTGGAGGAAGAATGTGAGTGCGGACAAATGGATAGGGGCTATTGCTCTGACTGCGGTTACAACGACGCCATGCTGGGTATCGAAGCCCTCATCCTGGGCCACGCTTGCGCCGGTATAGACATTACGACGCTGGCCTATATTGAGGGAATTGAGTCAGCGGTTCAAGGCGCAGCGAATAACCGCTAGAAGCCTGCATCACTAGACAGTAACCAGCTACCATGCTACCTTATGGGCAGTGAGGGAGACAACATGCCACATCACAAACGCGGCGCTTACGACCGTTTCGACTCTTTCGCAGAGGTGCTCGCTTACTACAAGCGTTGCCGAAAGCGCAAGGCATTTATCCTCTCCGAAGCTGGGGTGGAGCTAGAGCAAGAGGCGGTCTGCAAGGGGTGTGGTAAGCACCTTAGCGTCGTCGTGTCGGAAACCCCCGGTTATCACGGTAACCGTTGTGACTTTTACCCGAGAAGCAAGAAGATTGTGGTAAAGCACTATACGTGCGCCTGGGGAGCTACCCTGTCTGCTATTTCCCGCATGGGTTGACAGTATCTCCTGTAAAGGATAGAATCCGCACTGGAAACCCAGGCTTAGTAAAGCCGGAACAGTAGAAAAGATGAAAACTTACTATTGCACTGATATTGAGTGGGATACTGACGGGCTTCCCGCTGATCTACCAACCGAGACGATGGTAAGAATTGACGAAAGCAGCGAATACGTTGCTGACGCGCTTTCCGACGAATACGGGTTTTGTATCTTTGCACTATGTATCACTCTTTTGTGCGACAGATGCGAGCAGGAAACTCGTAACAGTGATCTGGACAATAACGGGCTTTGTCCCGATTGTTGCCCCGATCCCGCTCGTGATGATCCCGAGTTTGACGAGGAATAAATGAGTGAATATAGTTGCGAGTGCGACCGCTGCCTAAAAGGCTGGGGATGTCAAAACCTAGCAGAAGGCTATCAGTGTAAGCATTGCGGGGAAACTCCGACCTACCAAGAGCTTGATAACGGTTCATGCAGCGGATGTAGTTAGCCGCTATATCTGGACAGAAAAGTGACGGCGTGCTAAGATCAAAGATCAGCGCGATTTTCAGCTAACAAGGCTGCTAACAAGGCTGCTAACAAGGCTGATAACAACAACGAGGACGGTAATTTGCAAAACGACAATATCAGAATTGTATCACCCGGTAATATGGGTGAGGGTTACACGGTATCACACTGGTCCATTAAGATCAATTACGATCCCGTGTTAATTGGTAATTTTGATACACCCGAAGCAGCCGTTGCTTGGGCGGGCGAGTGGCTTGTTTACAACCCGCAGATCAAACTGGTAGTGCCCACTATTAGCGTTGATACTGCACAGAGAGCTATTGCTTACGCTATGAAAAAGAAAGACGATGCGGAGTTCTAGCTTATCTTGACAGTAACCAGCTACCCGATTACAATGCAACCTAACTCAACGAGGGGGAATTATGGCTGACAGCGACATCACGGGTCTACCGGAAGCAGAGCCAGAGCGCGTTGTTCATAACTTTGAACTGGACGGGCTGGAGGTTTCCCTTTACCGAGGCTCAGACGGAAAATTGATAGTGGACATTGATTCCGAGGGGCTAGAGGAGGCAGACGCGCATCCCAGCACGATGGTCCCTAACATTCGCATCTGGGTCAACGAGCAAAAGATTGAGTTTGCCGCTGACGGAGAGCTACTAGAGAGTTAGCATCCATTGACAGTAACCGGCTACCCGGTTAAGATGCAATCTCAACAGGGAAACGATCATGGCTGACACCGACGACATTACGGGCTTGGACTGGCCGGGGGTTCCCGCAACAGTCGAAGATTTCACGATCATTACGCCTGTTAAGATCGAAAAGCAGCGCGTCTGGGATCTTCTCTGCAACATCATGGAAGGCGGGAGCTACAACAGTTTTATCATTGTTGAGTATCTCCCCGAGGGGATCGAGAATCACCCCGACTGCACTTACCGGCATATCGACGTGCCGTTCCTGGGCGGCTCCATTGGCCTGATTGACAAGTATGGGGATAGCCCTATTGTTTATCAGCTTGACCGTGCAGCTATGGAGCGTGGTCTAAAGATCATGGCTAACAAGTTTCCGCGCCACTTTGCGGATTTCCTAGATCAAGGCGACGACGTTATCACGGCTGACGTGTTCCTGCAATGCTCGCTTTTGGGCGACGTTATCTACGGCTAGCCCTTGACAGGAATGTAGCAGAAAAGCTACAATTAGTAAAACAAAGGCTGGGGGTTCCTTCCCCCTCCTCCTTCCGGGAGCCTCCAGCCACCTACAACGCGCTGATCTTTGGGCTCTGAGCCCCGCGCAACTTAACAAAATCCAAAATCTCTGACAGGAGACGACCAGCCGCCCGTAATAGGGGCAACAAGGGAACGGAACGAACAATGGGTAAACGTGCAAAGCGCCGCAAGGCAAAAGCCAAAGCCAAACTAGGCTTTGTTCCAGTATTGCTGGAACAGTCGAACGGACGCAAGCGTGGCGCACAAGGGCTTGGCCTGGGCGCTCATCAGGATACCAGTCCGATGGCCCGAGCTACCCTTACACCCGATAGGCGGGAAATCCAGCGTCGTAAAGACCGCAAGGCCAAGCAACAGGGCTGGGGATAAAACAGGTTTATGGATCAAACCCAAAACAACCCAAACGGGCTAAACGCTCACTGGCAAAACATCTTTGAGGTGCTGGGTATTACCTATACCAACACTGATAACAACCCTGAGTATACTTATCAGGGTGGTGAGATTGATGCCGAACTTTGTGCTGACCACGAAGCGCCTGCTATTGTCAACGGTTATGGTGAAACTTTGCCATTGTCAGTAAGGTCTGCTATTGCAGCGCACAGAGACGCTCGCCTTGATACCCCCTAACGACTCAGGAGGCCGAATTGATCGGTAAACTCTGTTGGGTCCACATCGCTAAAGGATCTTTGACCATTTTGGTCCGAGAGCCTTAGCGATGTAGGAAACCCAAAAACCTACATCTCTGAACCTTTACCAACCCTATTGGGGGAAAGGAGATGTTATGGATACGCAAAAACGCCCGTCTAATCGGGTCAAGTCGAACCTCGTTTTTGTGTCAATCAAATGCGCCCGCTGTGGTGACAACTTTGATACCGTGCAGTCGTATAGAACGCCTGTTTGCTGTATTGAGTGTTATCAGTGCTGTGTGCCGGTTGATTGCGCGGAGTGTGGTAAGACCTTTGGTGCTGTTGATCCCAGCAAGCACCGACACGTCAATCTGTCAGGTATTACTTGTAATGATTGTGTGTTTCAGCGCAACATGAACGTGTTGAGCTAACGTATAGTTGCCGATAGCCCCCACAGTGTAGTAACACTGGCTGGGGCTTGAGGCGATGAAGCCGACTATCCCTTGACAGTAACTAGCCACCCGGTTAAAATGCAGCAGCTAATGAGGCGGCGGTAATGCGTATTTTCAAGACAGACAGCAAAACAAACTTTGTGGACATTAACGATGTTTTGGTAGGGCTTGACGCCTATCAAAGCTGTTGCGAGTCCTTTGGTCATTTCTTCATTAAAGAGATACCAGAGCAGCCTCTACACAAAGTGTACGATAGCTGGACCGACGAGGCGAGTAGTAAGGACGACTACAGCCCCACCAATCTGGAGGATCTAGTCTTTGATCCTGATTTCTTTCAGGAGCAGCCGGATGGCGACGGTGGCGGCTTTGCTATCTTTCGCCTGCACAGCGGAGATGACGAGTCTTTTCTGGTACTCTACAATCACCATAACGGGTATTACGGGCACGGGTTTACTGTTACCCACAAGGGAACAGACCTACGAGATGGTTGCCTGTAAAAAGCCTATCCCTTGACAGTTTTTCCGACTCACAGTATACTGCAATCTCACAACAACGGAGAACACAATGGCAACCACCCGTAAGAAAGCCGCTAAGAAGCGCACAGTCAAGGCCGTCGCAGCGTCTCCCGCCAAGGCGGTAAAGGCAGAGCCGAAGGCAAAAAAGGTTAGTGTTACTGGCCTTATCGCCAGTCTCCAAAAGCCGAAGGCAAAGAAGAAAACGGCCCGTAAGGACGATAAGCCCCTTATTACCCTTGAGGGACGCGCTGACGAGCTTCTAAAGCTGCAACAGGCCAAGGCGGCTATGAAGCTGGCCGAGGGCACCGTTAAGAGCCTAGAGGGCTCCCTGTTCGGTGACATTGAGGAGCAGCGGCTTGCTGTTTCCGCCAGTCGCAAGAGCTATTGCGGCTCTATCAAGGTCACGGCAACGGGCGTTGACGAAAACGGTAAGCGGGTCGATCCCGGTGTGGCTAGCTACTACATCATGAACAAGTACAAGACCTTTAACTTTTTCGACGGCAGCGACGACGAAGATATGGTGGAGTTGTACGGCGACGACGCTACCATTAAGCACGAGGCGATTCACGCCCTAATGGAAATCTTCAACGGTGAGGACACCGACGAGGGCGACGACGACTTTGTTGACTTTGACGAAGCCGAGGAAATGCTTGACAGTCGGATGATTGTTGAGCACAGCCTGGCGCTCGACCCCAGCGTCCTGGCCTGTGACGCGGACGGCACCCCAGAGCACCCAGAGGTAATTGCTATTTTGCAAGAGCACCTGGCCCCGTTCCTCGTGTCTGTTACCAAGGTGAAGCCCACCAAGGCGTTCCACGAGTCCAGCAACTTTGATCCGACCGAGAAGGCGATCATGCAAGGGCTCAACAGCCTGGGCCTCGCTTGCCGCTACAAGGCAGTGCTAAAGCCCTCTGGCGCACCTAAGCAGTAAAAGACCCCCTCCGACGAGCCCCGAGTCCCCCCTGGTTAGGATAACCTACCAGCGGGGGGCTTGGGGCGGCGAATTACTAGCAGGACAAACATGGCTGATACAAACCTTGATAAGCGTTTTAGAGAGTATGTTGCAGCTATTGCTGATAACGAGATTGAAGCAGCGGTGCTTTACGCTAACTACTCAGAGGACGAACGCTTTGTTGAGCGCACAAAGGCTTTTCACGATAGCCTTAATGATCTGCACAATCAGGTCGAGAGCCAGCTTGCAGAGGAGCAGCAAGACGAGCAAGAGCAAGCAGACGAGTAACCCTTGCTGGGCTTGCTGCATCCCTAGACAGTAACCGGCTACCATGCTACCTTATGGGCAGTGAAGGGAACGACGATGCCTAGCCTAAAGCACTATCCTGACAAACCCTGGGAGCGTGGCCCCAAAGACATTCCGTCGCTTGATAACGGCCAAAACATCTGTCAACAAAAGACCGATGGTTGGCGTTGTGAGCTACTGAAAAGCCGTGGGATATACGCCATTAGCCGCCATAACAAGCCGCTAGACCTAGAGCCGCACATCCGCGAGCAAGTTGACCTTTTACTGGAGGAGGTTCCAGACCGTAGCCAGTTTGATGGTGAGTGGCTATCACGCCGGGAAGCTACCAACAAAAAGGCTAAACCCCGTTTGGTACTTTTCGACACTATCCGCCTAAAGAAGCGGTGGAACCTACTACTCCCATACCAAGAGCGGTTAGCGCAGCTAGAGGAAATCTTCGCTCGCGCTATTGATAAGCACGGGGCTGATGCTTTTACCAGTGTTATGCTCCCAGAAACAGCACTTGATGGTGAGTTTCTTAGCTTTTATGAAGCACAAAAGGTGTTACCACACAGCGAGGGCGTTGTTATCAAGCGCAAGAATAGCACACTGGTAGGCGACCGTAACAAGAGTGTTAAAAACGCTAACTGGGCTAAAGTCCGCTACCGTGCAGCTAGCAGTGGTAGTATGACAATGGACCACTTGAGGTAAGCATCTCTTGACAGCAATCTGCTACCCGGTTAAAATCTAGGGAACAACCACCAAGTAGGACCGAATGTACGATTACGAAGATGAGCCAAGCTGTCCCGGTAGCTGCGGTCGCAACGATCACGGCTGGAATACGTCAGACACCCGCTTGACGCGCACCATCGCCGGTTGTCGCTGCCTAGATCAGTGCGTCTGTACTGACGAGGAAAGGGCTGACTACACCCCTGACGCCTTTGACGGCTGCATGTGCGAAGATAACGGTTGTGGCTGCGACAATGACACCACTATCAAAGTTGTTATTCAGCGGATCTGGGATAAGACGTGCGATTACTGCGAAGGCAGCGATTACCGTTGCGCCTTTAGCGTCTTGCTGGACGGTGCGAGCATAAAGCAGTTTGCCTCCCAGGCGGATGCTGACTCCTACGTCGAAAGGGTGTTCCCGACCGCTGTAGTGCCCGAGAGGGACTACGCCTGGGAGAGTGAAGCGGGCCTGCGCCGAGCAGAGGGTTGGGGTTGATATGAGCGACTGTGTACGTTGCCAATCGCAAGCCGCGACAACAGAAACAAAGTTTCCTATTCATTCAGCCTACGACGCTATTCCAGAGTGTTATTTCTCTTGGGGGAATGATACTCCTGGCGACAATCGCTGTTACATTCTCCCTACATGCCAGGACTGCAAGGATGCTTTACCAGCGGCTTTCCCCGGAAAGATAGTAGCTTGGCTAAAGACGGTTCCCACGAGTTTCTGGGACTACAGCTAACGCTGCATCACTAGACAGGATCAGCTACAATGTTTAAGATTGACGCTCCAGTTAGCTGGGTTGATGACAATGGCACTAAAATCAAAGGTGTTGTAGTCAAGATGACCTATCCCAGCAATACTGCCTATAGAGTCGTAAGAGATACCCTGGGCCGTCTCTGGACTTGTCACGTCGCCCATTTGTCTACCGGAGAATCCTGATGGCAGTAACCACTAAACACTCCGCGCTGGCGCAAAAACTGGTAAACCTCGCTCACGAGTTTTCTGACCAACAGGTTGGGGAACGTCGTAGTCCCTACATGGGTCGTGGTACCTTTATCTCGGTCTACAAGGGCTTTATCCGCTTTGAGCGCGACTGCTACGTTGCTGGCGGCTACTACACTGGTAGTAAGACCTACAGCTTTGGTATCAAGGTTGGTGGGGCAGTATCAGGGGAAATCCACAAGGCTATTAAGGCTAAGGTCGAAGCCCTTGGTAGCGAGCACGGAGTTACTCACTTTGGTGAAACTCGTGGTAGTGCCTGGAGTTTTTACGGCTTTTTGAAGAAGCATTAGTGGCCTATCCATTGACAGGAAAGTGACAAAGGGCTAAGATCCAAGCTCAACGCAGGGGAATAGACGACGAGGTTGATACTTATATCAGCTACCTGCGCGATAACATGCAGGGTAATTGTGAGTTTCACTATTACGACCACTATGGCACGCTGACGGCTGCTATGACCGGACAAAAGCTAGAACCAATCATCATTGGGGTGTAATGGATATGGATACTAAGCTAAGAGCACTCAAACGTCAAGCTGCTGCTGATCCTAGTCTTTATCCTGCCTATGCTCGTGCTCTTGAGAGAGCCCTGGGGGGCCAAACACAGTTTGAACAGTTTGATAGCGCCCCTGGCCTGGTCTTTGCTGAGAGTTATGTTGCAGATGCCCATCTAGAAGATTTCTTAGCTGACTGCGAGAGCGTAGGTGGCTATAACCTAGTAAGTAGCGGGAGCAGCGGCTACATCGCTAGCATGGTTGAGGTTGGGTGGGAACAAGCCTGGGATGAAAATGAGGCTCTGGAGATCAAGTCTCGTCTGTCTGATGAGTTTATAGCTCTTTTAGAATCCGCCCAAAAGCGCGGCTACGAATACATTATACTGTGGGTTTAGTATGAAACAAGCACTACCAGAAAACAACCACATCCCCTGCCTTTTGTGCGAGTGTGATATGCCCGTACAAAACCCTTCGGCAACGCTGGCTGATATTAAGTCATCCAACTTTGATAACGGCGTTGAGTGCCGCACCCAAGGTAACTATGGCTCTACTGTTTGGGATATGAGCGGAACAATCTACTTTGTTATCTGTGATAGCTGCCTGGTAAAGCACAGTAACAAGATGATTGTTATCGAAGGCGACGGCTGCCCCTGGACTAAGGGAGAGCCAAACAAACCGGCGCGTAACGGTAAAGAGTATTTTACCGAATGGGAAAAGATGGTAGAGGAACAGTATCGTATTGAACGCGAGAAGCGCGACGAACAATATAGACAGCAGCAGAAGAAGCCGAAAATGCAGTAGAGCAGCTAAGACTGGCTGCACTCGATAGCACTGACGGTGGAGAGACGCTAGCCCAGGGCTGCGTAGAGCTTGACGAGGACGGCAACGAAATCGAGTAGCATCTATAGACAGGAATAGCCCAGACGGTAAAATACGAGTGTTGCCTGCCTGACTGAGCCTACGCTGTTCACGTCTGAACAGAAAGGCAGATAACATGAGTGTTAAGATTCCGTTGGCCGAGCTTGAGGGTTTGGTCATTGAAAGTGTCGAAGATTGTGATTACAATTACGGTGAGGCGACTATTGTGTTGCAGGGTGGGATAACCATTACTGTTATACACGGTTGTTGCGGCTGCTGTGATGGTCCTTACGAGATCACTGCCTGGCGAGACTAGGCAAAAGCCCTAAGCCCCTGTTGGTAACACAACAAGGGCTTAGGGTGATGAGGGGACAATGACTAATAACAAAACACTAAACGAGTGGGCAGGTTCTTTGGAAGCCGGTAGCATTACTATCAGTAATCCAGATAGCAAGTTTGCTAAGTGGCTTGAGATGTCAGGCAAGGCCCTCCCGTTTGTAGGATGGTTCTGGCGGTATCATGGGCGTCGGCGGCGGTGAGCGCGACCTTTCTTTGGCCGTATTGGAAACCCCGATTGGTAAGATTGTCTGTTTTGATGAGTGTGGTAAGTTTCTGGTAAACTGGGTTACTGTGACCGAGGAACAGCGACAAACACTTGTTACCAAGGTTGAGGCTGGTGCTAACAACACTACTGAGGAAACCCTGCAAGACTTGTTTGATTTCATGCAGACGTGTAACCCCGACAACTAATACAAACCCTAAACGCGAGAGAGGACCGAGATGATCAGCAACATTAAGTATAAGAACCCTAACAAGCAATTCCGTAAGCTGACCCTCGTATCGGGCGCTTACCGGGGTCGCCGGATGGAGGCTTTCGTTTACCTCCCCCTTAACGACAAGGGACGCCCGCAGATTACCCAAAAGCATCTGTGTGCTCTGTTTGCCGCTCAGGGCATCAACATGCATCAGCATACCACCTTTAGCTACGGTTGTTAGCTGCGTCCCTTGACAGGAAATTGAGAGCAGACTACAATGCTCTCAACAACGAAACGAAGCTGGTACTTAAGGTGTGATAGCTAAACGGCAATCAAAAGGTTGCCCATGATTCGGACCCGAATTGGAGAATTGCGAAACCTCAAAAGGGTGGGAAGCCCTTAAAACATTGATTCGCCCTGCCCGTTGCTGGACCCAGCACGGGCTTAGGGTGATGCCGCTAATAGGTAATAAATAACAACAACTACAAACATTTAATAAAGTAACAATTTTAGTTTAGTAATATGTCCCGACGCTCCTGCGGCCACCATGCCGTAAGGAGCTTAGGGCGATGTATAAGAAACGCTACCCGTTGACAGTAACCGGCTACCCGGTTAAGATGCAATCTCAACAGAGGGCACAAAATGGCAACTCGTGAAGTAGTGCTTGTAGTGGAACAGAGCGTTCACTATTACATTGAAGACCCAGAGGGTACCTTGACCGAAGCAGAGGTCGTAGCAGCGGCTACGGAAAAGCTAGATAAAGGCGAGCCCGATGAGAATCCAGCTAGCGGCTGGCTAAAGGTCACCTCCTGGGCGGTTTCGGGGGTTCCCTTGGACCCGACTGCAGCCAAGACCAGAATGTTAAGTCCAGCGGAACTACTAATCTACTTTGAAAGACCGGGATGCAAGCCGTTCACGGAAAAAGAACTAGCCGAACGGTGGGATAACTGCTCGATCAAAACAATTCGGCGGAGAAGGTCGAGTGGTGAAATACGGTCTTTCAAGCCGGGTCGGGATGCTTTGTTCACTCTTGAAGCCGTCTACGAATACGAACAAAAGATGAGTGGAAACCCATTATGACTCAGGCGCAGGCGAAGCCGAGCCAGCCAGTAGTGATAGCCGCAGGCGTTTTTCAAGCCTTTCAGGATTGCATAAAACGCTAGAGGACTAAGATGATTGCCAAAGAGTGAACAATGAGCACTAATGCCATTATTGCGCTAACAAAGCTAGAAGACGTTTTTCGTCGGTGCTCGGCCACTATTTTGGCGTCTAATGACGTTGCTATCTTGCTCGTGAGCGTTTATGAGGAAGCCGGTTACGAGGTTCCTGATCGCTTAGTGCAGGAAGCCGACAAATACAACAGCAGTGATAACAGGTAGGAGCGGAGAATATGATTCACGTTTATTTCACTGACGGAACCGAAAGTATCCACAATACCGTGCAAGAAGCGCAGCAAAATGTGGAAGAAACCATCCTGGGCTGTGATTTTGCGGTTAGTGTCGAGCAAATTTGCGACGATAATGGCCGTAACTACGCCTGCAACTGGTCGGTAGCTGTTACCCTGGAGTAGCCGCTATCCCTTGACAGCAACAAACAACAAACATAGAATACACTCTCAACCAACAACGGACACGACGCGGATAACCGCAGCAAGAGAAAACAATGGGTAAGAGCACGAGTAGCGAAACTAAGGTCAAGCGAGGGCCGGATTTGACCTTGCAAAAGGTCCGCAAGGCGCGGCGCTGCCTCCAAAGCGCGGGTCGTCGCGGCCTTGAGGCGTTCCTGGGCCACAACCCCGACGTTAAGTCGAACAAGGTCGTGGTGTCCCTTACCAAGCGTGCGGAAGCGTTGCCCGTTCGCCCGCCCAAGGGTAAGCGCGGCCCCAAGCAGCCCTCCCAGCGGAGCAGCCCCGAGGAGCAGCCTGTTAGCGCATAGCGCAAGCTAGGAAAACCCACAGAGCCGCCTAACACCCACGGTCGATAGGGCGTTGTTAGGCTACGCGAAGCATAACAGTGAAAACAGCAGCATTAAGTTGGCGAAAGACTGTTAGGCGGCTCGCCACAAAACATAGAAACGGCAACCATGAGTCTCAAAGTTGATAACTACGATACGTCGATCCCAGTAAAGGATCTTATCAGCCAGGCTCGCTGGCAGTTGGGAGAGCCCGTATGGCGGCTAGCTGGTCCTGAGATAGCAGCTTTTATCCGTAGTGAGGTTCAGGACGCTCTGCGGGATGCCTTTTACAAAGCTGAGTCGCTTTATATTGACAATATGGTCAAGCAAGCCGACCAATCATCCCGAAACATGATGAACGCGATTCTGGCTGGAGCAAACCTACGTCTTACCGACGAGACTGATATTGATAAGTCTGATATTGACGTTTTTGCCAACCAAAACATTCCAGAAGGCAAATAAACATGAGCGCAGACGCACGAACCTTGATCGATGGGTATGGCGATGACCTGGGCTGGAGTGATTCCAGTAAGATTGACCTACTCTGTGACTACATTAACAACCAGCAAGACGGCTCCTGCCTCAATGATTTTCTGGAGCGACAAGCCCAGGAAGAAAAGAGTTATGATGAGGATTAGTTATGCCCCAAGTACGTAAAACTGTTATCACTTTGACGGTGCTATCAGCCGCCGATGCTGACGCCCCTGATCCTGCCTATAGCAGTCTTGAAGAAATCACTCAACAGATGGATACAGGCTGTTTCCTGGGTGATTGGATTGCACAAAGTAGTAGCATCCTCCCGGCTGATAAAGTCGAGAATGAGTGCGTCAAGCTGGGAAACGATGGTAGTTTCTTTGATCTTGACGATGAGGACTAGCATCCCTTGACAGCAATGAGCTTCTTGGTAGGATGATTTTTCAGCCCTAGCTCAATAGTAGAGCAGCTCCCTGTTAAGGAGATGGTTCCGAGTGCAAATCTCGGGGGCTGAGTGAAAACAAGTTTCTGCCTGGGCGTTGTGCCCTAAATAGAGGGATGACACTAACGGGTTGGGGACGTGGAGGAAAAGCGGGTGTCTGTAAAACAATACCGCTATAACAAAGCGTTGCAGGGGGCATCATACCCTGCCAGAAACACCATACAACTTGGGGGACTATGAGCAATCCTGATATGCAGCAAAAGCTACTGGCCGCGCAGGAGCTACTGCAAGACGATCTAATCACGTTTCTGGATGGGTTGCCTTCGGACACTGTTACTCACGCTTGTGGTCTAGTTATTGAGAGGTTTAAGCCTCTTTTTGACGAATCGAGCGGCATGAATGAGTAATAGAGGCGCACCACGAATCTCAAAGCCAGCCAGGACCAAGAATACCTACTACGTCTTTCGTCGTAATGATGGTTATGTTTCTTCGACGTGTGGTAGTCCAGCTAAGGGCTGGACTGGTACTAATGGCAAAGTTACTACTTTTGAGCAGCTAGGCCAGTTTACCGACTGGGGAGACGCTTACGCGCTTATTGCTAAAGAGCGCAGGGATACACAGAGTTTGCGAGGCTTACTGCCTAAAGGTGCTTGGCAGGGCGAGGGGGAGCCCCCAGCCTCTTTCGTTCTAGGCTATTTTGGCTTACCTTATCAGCCAGGAAAGCGCACACCTATTTCCTAATCGCCTATCTATTGACAGAAAAGTGGCAAAGAGCTAAGATCAAAGCTCGAAGCAGGGGCGGGCCTGACAGCCCATAAGGAGCTACCATGATCCAGCTAGCGTGTTTCCTCGACGGTGGGCTTTGTATCTACCTAGCAGCAATCAGTGTCCCGTCCCTGCTGGGGTGGTTGGGCTTTAGGCGCTTTTGCAAGAGCGGCGATTGCAGTAATCACGACCACTAATGAGGCGAACTGTTACCAATCTGCTAACACGTCTGGCTCCTATTGTTGCTAGTCGTAGTATCAAGCTAGAAGGCTTGGACGACGCGGAATTACGCTCGTTACTGCTAGCTCTACAGCATATTGAGCAACGTATTAGTCGTGCAGAGCGAAAAGCCAAACAGCCTCAAACCAGCAACCTTGGCGTAGGTAGCCGGTATCCCTTGACAGGAAAGTGTCTGAGGGCTAAGATCAAAGAACAACGCAGGGGGCGACAGAATGTCAGCAAAGACTGAAATCCGGGGACCAGGGTTCAAGCTGTTCAATAACTTGAGCGGCACAACCCATATTGAAACCTCTGAGGAGGCGCAACAGATTGGTAACCTCCTAAACCTGAAATCCTCACCAACAGCAACGCTTTTGTCGGTGACTTGGGAGCCCACGGTTTATCAGCCGGATAACGACGACGACCCTTTTAGGGATTTGACTGTCTCTGAGCGGGATCTGGTTGTTTTTGATAGCCCTGCTATCACTCTAGGCTGTAGCATCAGTGACTACTGCGGCGACGGTGAAACAACGGAGCATCAGGCCCCGAATGGTAAGAACTTTACCGTGCGCGATATGGTAAAGGCTGTTTGCGAAAACCAGCAGCAAACCCGTGGACAAACTGATTGGTTCGGTGGAATTGATGTTCACCATATCTACTTTGAGGGCTTGAACCAGTCCGAGGGTAGCGATGTTTGGACTATCTCCTGGGGCTCCTAAGCCCTAACTAGCCCTTCTCTTTACAGGGATCTCAGCCCGTGCTACCTTATGGGCAGTGGAGGAAAACATGGCGACCAAGCAAAAGAAGATCATCACCTGCCAGCAGCCCAGCGGTTGCGAGCGATCCCTGGGCGGCGGGTCCAGTAGGCTCGACACCGAGGAGCTTAACGCCCCAGCGCATTGTGTACTTTGTGGTACCGTCGTATGCGACGACTGTGTGGCGACCTTGGATAACATTCCGGTTAGTGAGTTTCCGAAGAAACGGCAGCCGGTTACCCGCGACCCCAGCACTACCCACGTTTTCGGATGGGTGTGCAGCGATCATTTCAACGAGGACTGGGCCTAATGCTTGAATTGCGTAATATCACTGATAGCACGCCTAAAAACGCTGCTAGTCTGGCGTGGGTTGACGTTACCTATGACGGGGCATCGGTTTTCGAGGTTGTCTACCAGAGTGACGCAATCTGGGAAGCTACTGCCGAGTTGGTAACAGAGGAAAATCAAGAGTGTTATCTCGGTTATATCACCGATCAGGACCGCTTTATTGTTGGTTTTGATACATGGGAAGCCGAGGACGATGGTTTCGGTTGGCGTGACCCCGATAAGGGCAACAAGGCTAGTGTGCTCTCTTTTGTCCTGCACCAAGGCAAGATCATTGACGTTCGGTCTGTTTCTGGCATGAACCCAATGTTCTATGGCACTGGTAATAGCAACCTCAAGATGTTGCACGAGCGGTTCCCAACCTTGTTTGATATTCGGCTGGATTAAAGTGGCAAAGTCACAAACCAATCAGAGTAACAACGAATACTGGTCGGCAGTAGACTCCGGTTATTGCTATTTGTGTTCGGCTCGTTTGCCGGATACCCCGAATGGCCCCTGCTACCAATGCCTAAAGAACGGCTAATATGAAACTACACGTAAGTAACGTCTGGCTGATTGTGGATACATCAGCGGTTAATGACGCTGATCCTCAAACCGCACAGGAGCGAATCACTTTTGTGAAGGATGCCATTAGCGAGGTTAATATGCGTCTGAACGCTAGAAACCTTGGTATTAGCATTGAGGGTTTTATTGAAGATGGGGATATTAGAGTCTCTTAGTAGAAAACCGGATTACCATGAATAAAAAGACCCTTGGCTTCCTTGTAGGAGCAATCTTCCTTCAGCTTCAGCTTCTATTTGTTTTTAGGGCTCTCCCTACAAAGGTAGAGCAAGAACAGCAACAGCAAATCCCTGGATTGCTCGCGGCTGGGCCGGAGATTGTGCCTTTGGCAGTCAAAACAGTATTGATTACTAACGGTGAAACCACGATTCTGCTGGATCTTACTACAGGCAAGTGGCGTCATGCGAATTATCACAATGATAGTGGCGACATTTTTGTAGATGCAGGTTGGTCATACAACCCCATTAAGATCAATGGAATCTCTGTAGATCCCGACGACGACTAAACATCTCTTGACAGGATCTACCTATCCGTGCAAGATACTGCTTGCAACGGCAAGGTAAAGATATGATGATTTTTGATGAGCTACAGGCACGGGGACTGATACACCAATTCACTCTCCCTAATCAGCTTAAAATGTGCGAGTTTCTAAGCACTACTCAATGTCTCTACGCCGGATTTGATCCGTCTGCCCCTAGCCTGCACGTCGGTAACCTGATTCCCCTATTGTGTCTAAAGCGTTTTCAATTAGCTGGACACCGTGTTATTGCGCTTGTCGGAGGAGCAACAGGACAGATTGGTGACCCAAGTGGGCGATCCAGTGAGCGTAATTTATCCAGCTTGGACCTTGTTCAAGTTAATAAAACAAAGATCATGGGGCAGCTTAGTAGCCTGCTGGGATCTGGAGAGTTAGTAGACAATCTCGACTGGCTAAAGGATATGTCTTTACTAGATTTCTTGCGTGACATTGGTAAGCATTTTACCGTGAATACCATGCTTCGCAAAGATTCGGTAAAGAACCGTCTTGTGAGGGACGGAGACGGGCTCTCTTTTACAGAGTTTAGTTACAGCTTACTACAAGGGTTTGATTTCCTACACCTTTCTCGCACACGAGGAGTCAGCATACAACTTGGTGGTAGTGACCAATGGGGTAATATCACGGCTGGTACGGATCTTGTCCGTCGAGCGGATAACAAGACTGTACATGGTATTACTTTCCCGTTGCTCACTAACAGCGACGGTTCCAAGTTTGGTAAGAGCGCAGGAAATGCGATCTGGCTCGACCCAAAACTTACTAGCCCCTTTGATTTCAGACAGTTTTGGGTTAATACTGACGATGCTGATGTGATAGCAAGGCTTCGCCTGTTCACCTTTTTGTCTTTAGACGAAATCAATGAGTTTGTTGCTGGGCTAAAAACAAACCCAGGAGCAGCCCAACGAAAGTTGGCTAGAGAAATGACTGTGTTGGTTCACGGCACAGAAATTGCTGATAGTGTTGAACAAGCAGCGGATGCACTCTTTCGGAATGATCCTACATCAATCCCGGCAGCAGTCTTAGTAGACGCTCTAAAAGAAGCACCGAAAACTGTTATCAGCAGGGCTGCACTAGAGGCTGGGATTCCCCTTATTGATCTGATAGTTAAGACCGTTCATAAAGGCGCACAGGCTCGTGGTAAGGCCAGACGTGAGATTGAGGTAGACAAATGCATCTCCCTCAATGGTGTTCGACGGGTGAGCGGCCCAGCGCAAGTAGGCTTGGCGGATCTGTTGCATGATAGATTCTTAGTTATTAAGAAAGGTAAGCGTTCTTTCTTCTTGGTGGAGGTGTCTTGACAGAAACTTGCTACCCGGTTAGGATGCTCGTATGACATTGAAGAAGCAACGTATGCGCTTGGGGAAAACAATCCGCCAAGCTACAGGAATCCCTTTTAGGGAGGCTATCATTCTTGCAAAGATGGTAGTTGCTGGATGCACCCTGGAAAACTTGTATTCGGAGAGTATCCAGCTTGGCTCCTTTGAGTCTTTTGGCACTACCCAAGTCTCTGATACCAAGATAGATGCGTTGGGCCGGGTAGAGGTTGCTATTGGGCCTGACGGCTGTTTTTGGGACGGGCGGATTGTTGGTCCGCGAGGAGTTTACAATGGGTGAGCAAGGTATTACTACAGGGCTCGTGGGCGACGATGATCTTGAAGATAGCACAGCTTCAATCGAGATTTTGGCGCGTCTCGACCAACTGATTCAACTTTTTGGTGATACCAAGGGGTTGGAAGATAGCAGCTTTGACTGTTGTAACAATAGCGGCTCTCTAGTCTTCAAGTTTGGTGGTCGGCTTTGGGCTGTTAGCAGTCTCGACATTGCGCCGTGTGATTAGATGAACATAGCGGGTTTTACTGAGGGCGACAAAGTAGTTGTCTGCAAGCCAACACCGGGCGGGTGGAGCGACACTGATACCAAGGTTATTGAGTCGCTTCTAGGCAAAACTGGAGAGATTACAGAGTTTGCACAACTGCGCGTATACGTGGAGTTTGATCCTAGCGATTGGGGAGGGGGTAGGCATCAGGGCTTTGGAGAATGGCTCACTGTCTACGATATTCAAAAGGTTGATGGTTGATGCATGGAGAAACTACGCCGCATGGCGCTGGGACCGTTTCCTAAGACGGAAACGCGGGGACCATCACGCCCGCAAAGATCGCTGCGCTTATGTGTTAGACGCTAGCATACCTCTAGTATGCCCGCGCACCCTAAAACGCGGAAACAAAGGCCCTTATTGTCCGAAACATCAACGTGTTTGGGACCGCGACATCTCTGGACAGTAACCGGCTACAATGCTACCTTATGGGCAGTGGAGGTAAAAGATGGAAATGCAAACTGGCGTAGATTTCTGGACAGTGCATGGGGGATGGTTCGTATTCTTCCTGTTCTTCTTTCCCCGGCTAACACTGCTATTTTCAAGTGTTGTCTCTGGTGGGTTTCTGTGGTGGCTGGGTTGGGTGCTTGCTCCCCGATTGTTGACAGCTATCCTGGCTACTTATGGCTTTTGGAACACTAACCCTGTTCTGGTTGTTTTGACGTGGATGTGGGCTTTGGGTGGTGAGAGCACAGAAAAAGGCACAGCCAGCAAGAGCGGTAAGAGTAGCAGTTAGCTACGTCTCTTGACAGTAAACTGCTACCCGGCTAAGATGCAAACTCAACAGGAGCGAGCAGCATGAGCAACACCGAGCGTCAATACGGACTCTTTTCCCGCCCCAAGGGTAGCCCCAAAGGCACTCGCTGGACTCGCGTTTTCCCGAATATCGGGGGTAACAAGCGGTCGGTGGTGGTGCGCGGCCAAAGCGTTCTAATCAATGCTTGCTTTAGCGGACCGGACGTGATTGAGGTTCGCCCCCTGCCTAAGCAACGGCAGCGGGCCTAGCATGGCTGATACTGATGACCTACTTGGCGGTCACTGGGGCAAGCATCCACGTTGGCCGGTAGAAGATTGGCAATATGAGGTTGCTAACGGTGATACCAGGCTTGGTTACTGGGACTGGGTAAACAACATGCTTGATATTCATGGTGGTCGAGAAGGGTAGATGAGCGACAACGATGTAATGCAGGCATTATCAGTATTAAAGCGTCATGGTCGCTTGGATGAGTCCATGTTCTTTGGAACAGGGCAAGACCGTGGCACCGATAAAACTTTCTTTTTGCCCGACATTAGCGGGATTATGAAAAACAAAGACAATAAACTATGGATTTATGGGTGCGGTGGGCACCAAGGGAGCGGAACTGATCTCGACTTTGGCTCCGACAAAAAAAAGCGAGATGCCTTCATACAAAAATGGAAACTGGCTCGCCTGGCAGCAATGCTATGCTGATCTGCATATCTTTACAGATCAGCAATGCTATGCTGATCTGCATATCTTTACAGATAGAGGATGTAAAGCTATACTGTTCTAACAAACGACGCGCAGAAGTCTACGAGTACGACGCTGGCCTCATAAACCAGAGAATCGGGTGCGACTCCCGGCTGCGCTATTTGGAGCTAACATGAATCCAGACCTTAATCCGACTATTACCGTTTCGATGTCCTTTCGTATTATCTGCCGCCCTCTCTTTGAGAAGGCTGTTGCTGAACTAGACATAGAGTCTGAGGCGTCTGATAAAACTAAGGTCGAGGTGTTAGTAACACATCTTGATGTTTTGGCCCATACTCGTAGTGTTGCAGAGATTGGGTGGAACGACGTGGGCTTGAGTAAAGTCTATAATGGGGCAGGCTAATGACTGAACAAATCATAGTAGGAAATGCTGATATTGTTACCGCGTTTGCGGAACAAACTATTGGCACCAAGGTACTCGACCGAAAGGGTTTTGACGCTCTTTTGTTGGATGCTATTGCGAACACTGATTTTGCGAAGCAGGATATTCCTGGGCAGGCGTTTATCAAGCTAAATGAGAGCGTAGTTAATATGCTTTCTCCGGGTGTTGCTACGCGCAATGAGGCAGACCAGCCAGAGGATTTCGTCATTAGGCGCTACCGCGAGGGTTGCAAAATGTATCTGCGTCGGTCAGTAGCAGAGGCTCAAGGCCGGAATAAGGCAACTGGTGGCGCGATTGTCGTCTACACAGCGCCAGGCTATCTGGGTGACCCGGATTTGCAAGGCGAGACGACTGCAATCCTCAACGAGCGCCAGAGGGTAATCGAAAACGGATATACGCATATTCTGGTTGCTGTTTTGGGCTTTAGTGGGCCGGATTCACCACTTACACCCTTTCGCTTTGTACATAACCTTGCAGGAGGCAACAGGGAGGCCCAAATCTGGTCCGCTAGCAAGATTCGCCGCAAGGCTAAGGAGATCATTGAGTTCGCTAACAGTTATGTTCTAGTAGCGGATTAAGGCAAAAACAAAAACTCGTGGATCACTTGACACGAGTTGGCGGCAGAGGTATAATGCCCCTGTGGAACCTGAATCTAAACAATATGAACATGAAAACTGCGATTCTGGCAGGATTTACGAGCATGGCGGGTGCCCTTTGTGCCCGCCGCCTGTAGCTTGTTATTGCCCTAATTGCAGTATTTCGTGGGATTAAACATCCCTAACTGCAAGTGACTAATGACCTGGTGGACAAAGAAAACAGTAAAAGAATTGGAAGAAGTGGTTGGGTATCACATTGATACTTGTCCCGAGTGCCAGCGGTGCCTAGAAAGCCCGCCGCCCGACGATGATGACAATGATGAGCCCTACTTTTGCCCGGAAGGCGAGGAGCTAGTAGAGGAGTTTTCTGATGCTGAAACCTACTATTCTTGGCAACACAGTTTCCCAGGAAATGATCCTAACTACTCCGAGTTTTGTCCGTGCAATTCTTGTTTCATCCAAACAATGACACGTTCGATTGATCCTGCTAATTCCAAACTGGAGAAGCGTATCAAGCGTATCAAGGGGCTCAAGAAAAGAAACAAGCAGCGAAACAAGAAGAACAAGAAAACCAAAAAGAAAACTTGATATGACCACCATTTATTACAGCCCCGAAGACTACGGTTTGGAAGTAGTAGGACATCTGGAACAGCCGGATATGTCTTACGAGTTTCATATTCTCGGAGTCTGGAAAGACACGAAAACTGGTAGGATCTTTTGGGCAGAAGATAGTGGCTGTTCGTGCCCCATCCCTTTTGAGGATTTCCATTTTCACAGTGCGGATGATACCAACCTAGACTCTGATATGGTAGCACTCCATGCGGAGATTTCTGATTTTCCTACAACGGAAAATGAGAAAGAGATGCTGTTGGGCTGGTTGGCAGAAAAGGGTTAGATGAAATGCTGTTCTTACTGGCTAATACGGTCTGGTTGCTGCATAATCAATTTGTGGCTACGTTGCCGAGCTAGCACAGAGCGTGCTCACTATATTTTCTCCCCCAAAGCAGGGCGGTTCCAACTCTGGTTTAGTTTCGCTCCCGAGAATCCTAAAAAAGATAGCCGAAGAAAACTACGTTTGATTGCGTGATAGGCCATGACCCTTGACAGGAACCACGCTCTAGGTTACGATCTACAGCAGACAAGGGGAGGGCATTATGCCTCGCATTGATTTCAGCTTCCGTGGACACGTCAATGGTGCTCTGGTGACAGAGGCTACTGACGAGAGCGGTAACATTGTAGATGTCAGCAAGATGTCTCCTACCCTGCTCACGCTAAAGCTGAATAGTGGTGCTCTGTTTATCTCTCTGGGGGACCACCTTTACGAGAGTGACGATGCCGAGATTTGTCTGGAGGATTTCCAGGCTCCCTACTCCAGAGTTCCCTTTTGCCCAGATAGCGCGTAGCATGGAAAAAACTGTTACTGTTGTCTCCAGCCCGCATGACATTGATACTGGTCTTCCCTGGGCCTATAAGGAAGGCGCTTTTTGTGCCTGGGTCTGGGAGGTTTTTATAGGGGATCTAAACCGAGAATCACTTTGATCGAAGTACTAATCGTGGGCTGTACCATTTTTATCATTGCGGCTATTGCTATTGCGGGAGCGGCTGGATAACACTTGACAGGAATTGTGCTGTAGAGTAGAATCCCTGCATGACAATCAAGAAATGTGAAAGATGTGATGTAGAGGAGTCAGAGGACGAGGTGATTGCGCCTCTCAATGATCCCCGCAGCTACCTCAACGGCACTAACCTCTGTAGCTTTTGCCATCAAGAGCACTATGAGGATATGCAACACGCTCTCGACTGTGAAGATACCGACCGCAGGCACCGAGAAGCGCAGATTCGGGAATCGGTAGGTTTTAAGCCTGGTTGTGATTACAAAAGACTGTAAGCGAAAGCGCAGGAGTTGGTATGGGAAACTGCCCATCGGTTGACGTTTTTTACGGATTTGCTACGCAAGACGCTAGCTTGATTCCTGATAAGGATGATGACTCCTACGAGCCGATCTTCGATCATTACGAGTGGCAAGAGGAGTTTTACAAGCGGATTGGTAAGCCCTATCCTGGCTGGACTGTAAAACCTCAGCCCGAAATTGCAGAAGCCGGTTGTATCATTGATACTCACGGCTATTGCGATGAGCCAGGACTCTTTTTGGGGATCATTGGTTCCCACTTGCACAGTGATTGGGATTCTATCAAAGTTGTAGATCCTTCGCACTTTCTATCGGGGATGCATCCGAATCATTGGGACCAAAAGCTGCAACAGTTTTGTGAGCTAATGGGAATCAACTTTCAAAAGCCACAATGGCTGATGGTCTGTAGTTATGGATAGGTTGCCCCAGGAATGGCTTGTTCCGGGTCTAAAAGTCAGAGTAAACTACGGCGCAGGCAATCGTAACAATGAGTTGCTTCATATCAGGGGTATTGTTGGCGGTCTATTCGTTACCCGGCGATGGATAAAACACAAAAGACGCTGGGCCTACGAGTGTAAAACTCTTGCCCACTTTGCGCTGTTGCATGACGAAGGATGTTTGGAGAAGGCATGAAGGAGTTGAAACATGAGTGATCCTACCCGTCGCTATATCAAGAAAAAGATCATTCGAGCTTTTAAGCGCACCATTTGCAAAGAGATGGGTAAGACTGGATCTTCGCTTATTGCTATCCAGACCTTGCCCCTTTGTATGGAGATTGGTATGGCTCTGGGGGAAGACCCTGTAGAGTTTGCTAGGGAAACAGGCTTTAGAAATGTGGTGGAACGAAACGCAGGCCAAGTCATCTTCGATCTTCGCTTTGATAAAAGTATTGGCACGGATAAGGTGCTAGGTATTCTCAGAAACCTGGCTGAGACGAACGGGGATGCAGAGATTACTCTTTCTGAGGAAATTGTTGCATATCTTGACGAGCAGGGCTCAAAGAACTAAGATCAGCGCAGTAGGGGTCAAAGTGAAGAAGGTCTATATCAACTCTTATTACCATTACCAGCTTCAACAGCATCCCGAAGATCCTAACAAGCTACTGTTCCTAGAGTTTGGAACAGGTGACCCTGACGATGAGGATTACGAATTATGTCCAGGCTTGGAGCAAAGGGCAGCGTTTAAGCCGCACGAGGGCAAAGTAATTGCGGAGTTTGTGGGCGGTGAGGAGGTAGAGTTTATCTCTGGCTCTTTTAAGTCCAAAATCACGGCTGATAAAGCTGATAAGCGTGTTCGCTGCGCTGACGATCTAAGCTACCATTTCGGAATCTTGCTGGAGGAGAATTAACATGCTTTTGGAAGCAGAGCGCGAACAGCTAATTGACTACGTGGCTCGTGAAAGAGCAGAAACGTGGGTCGTATCGGGGTCTGATATTGAGGCTGATATTGGGTGGTCTTCAGACAATGAAGATTTGTGGTATCACATCGCTCGTAAGACTGGTATCAGTGAGTGGGATTTCTCGCCACTAGACAACAGGACCGATGCCCAGCTTATTGATTACTTTCTTTATCAGTATGATGTAGACCCTGCCGCCCACAAGATGGATGCCCTGGTAACAGGCTGGATTTTTCGTGGTGCCCTAGCACTCCTTAGTGCCCTAGCACCCATTGACAGTAACTAGATCGAAGGGTAGGATACAGCCATGAAGATCAAAAGAGGTTGTGAATAATGGCTATCCCCGAAGACACCTTTACCAATACAGTAGCGGGCGCTGCCGCTTATGAGGCTTATCGTTCCGGTGGTGGTCGTCGCTCCTATAGCGATGAGTGTGACTATTACGGCTATGATGGCTCCTGCGATCCCGATTACGCCCAAAAGTTTCTCGACCCAATGGTTGAGAGGGCTATTACGGAGATACAAAACCTAGAAGATCAGATTTCTAAGTCTGGGCAAGACCCCCACCCTTGGACGAGAGAGCGTTACTGGCTTTCGATCTTTAACGAGGAGGGCGAGGATGCTCTCCAAGAGGAACTTGAGGAGTGGTTTAGGGATGAGGCAGAGGAGGAAGCCCAGGAGGAGGCTCGTGAGGAAGCCTACAACCAGCCCTGATGTAGTGATTTTTGCTGCCCGTGTGGTGGCTAAAGGAAACTGTTATGGCTACTAATGAATCCGCTCTTGATAAGAGACGAAAGCTACGGGCCACGGAACAAGCCCTGGTCTTTGATGCAGCTATCAAGCTGCTAACAGCTTTTGGGTGGCGCAAACCCCGTCTTTCCCTCGAAGATGCAGTAAAACTTGCCAGAGATACCTTGACTGAGGTTAAAAGACAAAACAACGGTCAACCGGAAGGAGAATAAAATGGGAACTCGATCTACTACAGTTGTTTTTGATGGTGACCATCCTATTCTGGCTATTTATCGCCAGATGGATGGTTACTGGAGCGGTCATGGGGCTGACCTAAAAGCGTTTTTGGCTCCTGTTACCCTTATCAATGGTATTAGCGGGCAGCAAGCTGGTGCTCACGCTAATGGTATGGGCTGTCTTGCAGCGCAGCTTGTTGCTAACCTGAAAACTGGAATTGGTAGTATCTATCTCACTACCCCAGACGATAAGCAAGGTTACCACTATGAAATCCGACAGGGCAGTAATGGTAGTATCAACTTGAAGGCTTTCGTTTACGATACCTTGGGGTATGAGGGGCCAATTTCTGAGTTTGATCCGAACAAAGAGCCAGAGGATGAGGAGTAGTCCCTGATGAACGTCACCGACTACACGCACAAGTTCGACTACATGGCTGGCGTAGTCGAGAGAACCCCGCTAGAGATGCTGCAATGTATTGCGGCTCGCGGGGAACCGGCTGCGCTGGAGTTGCTGCAAACCATCCCACATCACGCTGGGGAAATACGCGGTACCAAGATGGAAGTCGGTACAATGAACGCGCACATCACAGCCACCATTACCCGCATCATGGTCGCGGAAGATATTGAAATAAGTTTCAGTCTTTAATAGCTATAGCCACCCCTTGACAGCAATCCTGAAAAGTTTAAGATACCTGCATGACAATACGTTACCGGGCCGGTGGCGAACCCGTACGCCTGGCTCACCAAAAGTGGAAAAAAGAAGCGGCTGAATTGCGGCATCCTGTTGTTGCCTTTGTCGCTGGATGGAACGCTGCAATGGCTCAAGCAAAGGCATCATCATCGCAAGCAACTTGTCGCTGCGCTAACCGTAATTGCAGGGACGCGGTTTCTAGCCCTGGTCTTTGTGATGTCTGCCATCGTATTCAAGCTGAAACTGTAGCGAAGGCCCGCGATCAGCACGCAGTACGCTCCGCCCCTTGACAGGGAGACAACTTTCTAGTAAAATTAGGGTAGTCTCAAAGGAGGTCTGATGAATACTACAACCGTTTACGCACAAAACACAAACGGACGGTGGGAGCAAGCGAACCCCATTCACGACTATAATGACAAGTCCATTGTTGTTATTGAGCGCCCAAACGGCGATAAGGTTTTTGATTTTGACGGTTGCAAGATGGCTACCACTGATGAATTGAGTGCCTTTTTCCGCCACCTTGGTATCCAGATTGGTCGCAAGCGCAGCAATCGTGTTTACCCGAGTATTCCAACACCAAAAAACTAATACAAAAAGAATGGTGAGGTAATTTAGCAACCCTACTGGCGATCTGCTCTGCAAAGTAGTGAACTGGTGAGTTTTGATGATTGCAGCATTATCAAACTGTTGCGGGTGCAAGTCCCGTCCATTCTCATACACTTACAGAAATTCAAACGATGAAGTTTTTCTTTAGCGCCCCGTGGTGGTACATTGTTTTTGCACCGCTCTTTTGGGCTGTATTTGCCCCATTCTTGAGCCTTTGCATTGTGCTGTGGCCCAAGCTATCATTAAGCTGGGTCGAGCGTAAAGAGCTTGTTGCAACGCTCTGGTGGATTCCTACTATTGTGCTGCTGGCTACTAGGTAGCCGATTATCTGCCTCTAAGCTAGGGTATCTTGACAGCTATCCTGAGCCGTGTTACCTTATGGGCAGTGAAGGGAACGGCATGACCGAGAAACGCACTGTCAGGAGGCTGGCAAAGACAATTCGCTCTGAGACGGGAGTGCCACTGGCCCATGCCAACATTATCGCCCGATTCGTCTGGGCGTGGGACTACTGGTCCTTAAAAGAGCATGATGTGGTCGGAAAACACTGCACAGTGTCCCGTAGCAGTTGTACTTGCTGCGGAATGACGGAGCTTACTGTTAGTGGCCCCAGAGGCACTTTCTATAAACCATAGAGGAAAACAGAAAAAATACAAAATACACGATTGGATAGCTTAGTTGGCAGAGCGTCGAGACGTGCTCTATCATGCGGAGAAAAGGTTGATGCGGCCACCACGCCATAGATACCAAATCTACAAAGATAGTAATAAATCTCGGAGGTAGGGTTCAAATCCCGTTCCAATCACCTACACCTTGGAGTAATCTCGTTAAGCTGTTAGTGTTTTCAGCTTATCGTGTGCTCCCAGCAAATCCATAGCAAAGAAGGCCAGTGCTCCTGTAGCAAAGTAGAAAACCGGCTTAGGCGGGTAAAAATCAGTTACTTTGTAGGCATATTGCAGACCGAGCGCAGAGATTAGTGTTGCAGTACCGACTGCTGCTGTCCCGATAAGTGTGCTCTTAATGTTCATACCCACAGTCTATCAAATAATCCTTACTTTGGTCTAACCTTTCTTGGCACCCCTTGACAGCAGATACGGCATACAGTAGGATGCACTTGATTGACAACACGATCTGGAGCACACAGAATGTCTGATAAGCAAGATAAGCGGGAAGGGTTCGAGTTTGAGGCAATCGTTATTTTGCCTAAGAGCGCGAGCCCAGCTTTGAGAAAGACCTGTATTGATCTTTTTGATGCGATGGTGGTTTTTGCGCGTAACCCGTCAGAGTTCAACTTTGCGCTGCTACGCGATCTGGAATATGCTTATCGGAATGGGATTGACGAGGCGCACAAGGCGCTCTTTCAAGATACCGCTGAATCCATGCCCGACCAAAATCTGCGTGGACCATCGGATAGTGATACTCCTGCGTGGGAAAAGGAATTGAGCTTTCCCCCAAACCAAGCAGAGTTTGTCGGGTGCTGCCAGGCAAAGGGCTGTATTAGCCCCCCAATGTCAAGTGATTATTGCTGGTGCTTCCGGCATCTACCTACCACCCCCGATACTCGCAAGTAGAAACCAATGTCTGATACCAGACTCAGACAACTTGAGCGCCTAGCGGCGCTTGGCGATCCGCAAGCCGAAGCTGCCTTTGTGCGGCTTTGGGAGCGTTGTGGTAAGCCAGAAAACTTCCTCGCAAGCAAGATTGCTTGGGACTCTGTGGTGGGTGGTATAAAGCCACCTACTGTTGAGAGGACACGGCAGATTCTTAATGTTCTCTGGTATCGTATCAGGGATGATAATCCTCTTGCTACCGTAAGCGTTTTCAGTCGTGATATTCACCAACCCGGTAAAAAGCAAGCCCAGAGGCAAGCACGCAGACAGAAACGAGCTACTAAGAAACAGGCTAGTAGTAACAGAGCTAGCAATCTTAATTTTGCCCATGCCCGCGAACAGCGCAAGGGTCTAGGGATAGGGTTAGGTGGGTGGAGCTATAGTGAGTGGAAGCTGGGTAGATGTGCTGACTGTAATGAACTAGCTAATGTTCGTCGTAGTTGGAAACGTATGCAGCTTAATTGCAGAGATTGTTTTCAAAAACCCAGGAAAAAACGCAAGAAAACCAAAACGAGTAAAGCATGAACAGACTTACTGAGGATGAAATCGCAGAACATCACGCCACGTTGCGGATTGCGTGCGACCCTGATTCTCCTTTTCACGGCATGATTGATTTTAGTGACGGTTTACTGGCTTTGCCAGTTTCTCAGCAACACCAAATCTATAATGCTATGCCTGATGATCTGCGTAATATGGTCGAAGGAAAGGGAAACTAAAAGGCTTCCCTTGACAGAAACAGCACGATGCTGTAAAATGAAAGTATGACTGAACAACGCAAAGACCTAGAAGACTCTGCTAATGCTCTCCGCTCTCGGTTAAACCAAATGGAAGGAAAGAGGGATCTTTCCGACCTAGAACGCCCTATTCACGAGGTTGGAGTGCTTGCTGTACGCGCCGAACTTACCAAGGTTGGCAGGAAGCTCGACCGCTTAGACCGCAGACACGGCTAGTAAACACTACACGAACACTACTCGAAAGAGAGGACAATATGAAGTTGTCTTGCTCCAAAGACCCTTCCCATAAAAAGTTTTCCGCGCAGGTCCACGAGGTTCGTGGCTGGATCGTAGACGAAAACGGCGATTGGGAGCGCAATGACGACCAGGGCTGTCAGATGGTAGCCTCTGGACCGGATTTCTATAGTAGCGTCTGCATGGTCGAAGGCTGTGATGGGGAAACCGAGATTTCCGATGACGATGACTGACTACTTGGAAGCTGTATGACAAGATCAAAACAATTTATGGAAAGCCTCAACAACCATCCCAGCATTGTGGAATCACTTTCTGGATTGGAGTTGCTTGACGGAGTTAGCATAGAAGCGACCCGACCGCTTAACAAGGGAATTGCATTCAAGCTATCTACAGGACAAGTAATCATCTTGAGGGTTTTCCTGGGGGAAAGCTGGGACAAGTTCGACCGTCATATGACCAAGATGCAAGAAATAAAGGACAGGCATAAGAAAGCATGAAATTCAAAACTCGTATCAGGCGTGATATTGAGAGTATTGACGCGGAAATGGTCTTGATGCTAGCATCGGACTGGGCTCCTAAAATCAAAAGTGCGGTAATATCAGGGCTCGAAGCTCAAAGATCAAAGCTGCTTGTGCATTTGATGGTTCACCAAAGGGCTGACGACGTTGAAGCATACCTAGACAGTAATCGTAACTAGGGTATGATCGAGTTGGGCGCTGATTGGAGTGATCCAGAGTTTGTAGCGATTAACGGCCCAAAGGGATGCGATTGTTCCGGCTGTGATTATTGCTCCGTGCATTGCGTTCCTGATTGTGCGAGCAATCAGGGCATGACGTGCGATGACGTTATCGAATAAAGAGGTAATCTGGTATGACCCCTTTTCAAGTTAGGGACGTTTCCCTGCCCGGTAATCCGGTTGGGGATGTTATCAGCATTGACTGGAAAACCGGGCTGATGGTTGTTCGTTATGAGCAGCATGGAACGCACCACAATGTTGATGTAAATTCGATCTTCATTGATATTATCCCCGCAACAGAGGCGGCTGATGAACCTTGATGAATACATCAAAGAACATGGTATCAAGGGGATCAGCACTCTAGTTAAAGAGCTTATACTAAAAGCACCCGAGTTTGGGGGGGATAAGGATTTAGCTAAAAAACTAGCTCTTGTGGTTACGGACCTTGAGTATGCTCTGGTGGTCTATAAAAACAAATCTGACAGTAATCAGAGGGCTGCTGGAGATGAGTGTCGTTGGGATGGATAAAGAGCACGAACATAAATGGTCTGAATGGGCACCAATGCGAAACATTGGAGTCCCTCCCTATACCCCGGTTACTGGAGCAAAGTGTCGCTATTGTCGGATTTGTGATGAAACCGAAATTGAGGGAACGCCTGTAGAGCTACCTTGGGGTTATGCTCCCAAGCCTTTGTGGCTGGTAGCACTTGAGTTGGCTCTTGTAGGGCTTTTGGTCTATTACGTGTTTGCATGATTAAGAAGCAGGAGCTTAAAACAGCAGCTTTTCTAGTAGTGGCTGTCTTGCTGATTCTCCTGCCACTAATGTTTCGTTCTCCCTTTATGGATTTGCCTTACATACCGGACGCTCTGGAGATGGTTGAGCTAGCTAGTTATCCCGAATATCGGTGGGGGGTTGTACGCTGGGCTATTAGTACACAAACAGGGTTCTTAGTCATTGTTTGGATGCTTTTACAGTTGGTTGTTATGAGGAATAAGAATCGGGAGTCTTGACAGGAACCGGGCAGAGGAGTAAAATCGAGACAACACGAAGGGACGTAAAACATGGATCGCTGCGACGATTATCCGTGCTGTGGGCACGGACCTGCACCGCACGGGGATAATGGCGGCTGTCCTGACAGCGAGGGCCGTTTTAAGTGCGTTGAGTGTGGCCTCAAACTGCGTCGAGGTGCTTCCTCCGCTCTTTGCGGGGCCTGCCGACATAGTGGTTGCTGCCTGAGTTGCGGCCAGAACTTTCTGGACTGCTTCTGCGAGGATTACTAATGCTGGTAGATCAAGCCGTGTACCTGATAACAACTTTTCCTGCTGAAACCTGTACTCTAGTAATAGTTCTTGTTGGGGGTTATATGGCGCGGATTATAGGAGCACTGGATGACTTGGGTGATTTGGGAGGTAGTAGGTGACAACCTCAACACTGGAAACAATTATTCATAAGCTAGCTCGTGATCTTCCGATTGCTTATGTCAATTTGGTAGCTGCTGCCTGTGGAGAACCTTTTGATCCAGAGGATGAAATACCTGATATTGAGGTATCCGTAGAATTTACGCCTGGATGGTTTACTCCTGGGCGTTTGTCTGGGCCACCAGAAAACTGCTACCCTGATGAGGGGGAATCCCCGGAAATTATCAAGGTTACTATCCTTGAGGGCGATCACGACATTACTGCTGATTGCACCCCGGAAGAAATTCAAAGGCTGGAAGATGAAGCCTGGGAAAGCCAGCAAGAATCAGACGATGATTATTATCCCGATGATCGGGATGACTATCAGGATGATGACTATCAGGAACAGGATTATGATTGTTATGGGCCGTGTTAGCCCTATATCTTGACAGATCCGAGGTAAAAGATATAATTCTGAAAACAAAACATGCCGCGTGAGGTCTTAGGACTGATCGTGGCTCCAAACATGGGAATCTAGCTCAAGAGAGAGGTACCATCTCAGCGGTAGACAAAACCCCTAAAGCTACGGGGCTAGTCGTGTAAAGGCCCTCGCAACCCTTCCCGGTACAAGGAAAATAGGTTGCGTATTAGCCAATACAGCCGAAGCAGAGCAACCGGGTAACCGGAAGGCTCCGGGTGCAAATCCTGGGGTTCCCTTCCTACATGCGAGGCCAGAAGATAATCAGAACCTAATGGGCAACAGTTTACTGTTCGCAGCGGTTTATCTTTTGGGAGTACTCCTCGCGCCATACAAACAATGAAGCGGGAGGTGCTTTATGACACTTAAAGAAGGTGCTGTTACTGCGGGAGCGGGCGCTTTAATTCTTGTAGTCCTCTTTTTTATGGCTTTTGGTATTAAGGGCTGTGCTGGGCAAAGCGGATTCTTTAGTAGATGGACGGGGGTTGCTGTTAAGTTGCCTGTCCCAGAAGACTGCGTAAGGATTATCAACTTTAGCAAGACCGGGGAAACCAAACTGCTGAGTTATATCAATGACAAAGGCGAAGCGGTAATGCACGAATACAGCGATCATGGTGTGCTGGAAGCCACCTATAAGATTGATGGTGCTAGCTTCAATGCTGATTTGACGAGGCAACCGGCCAACAAATGACTTACGCATGATTTCACACGATATGGTACAAGCTGCGGAGGAACTAGCAAGAGACCTAAAGTTTGCTAAAGACTCCTGTTACAAGGTAACGGATTCCAGCTTGGAAAAGCCCTTGAAAATCCCCAGCAATGTTGCTAGAAAACTAGCCAAACCGTTTGGTAATCCCGGCATTTTGTATAGGTGCTCTGGATGTCCTGAGTGGCATATCAGAAACTCTGGGCTACCAGATGGCGTAACTCGTCAAGGTTTTATTGCGTTGATGAAACTGATTAGAGCTTAGGAGGATTTATGGGCACAACAACATTGGAAAACTGGAGAGAGGTTGATTGGGACTTGCTTGATATTCCCCAGCTTGAGTGTATTCAAGCTAAGTTGCTGCGAGAGCGCAGAAAGCTGCAAAAACAAAAAGATAAGGCCCCGCGTCAGAGGGGCCTTCGTCTGAAGAAACGTCTGGGTACGAACAGGAAACAGCTACAAGGCGTTATCAGCCGTATTTCTAGACATCGTAAAAAGGGTGATCTTCCTTTTGTCTATAAGAAAGCATTGTGTTTGGCCCTAGCCAGGGGAGAGTTTCCTGATGAGGTTAGGGACTTGTTGGTAAGGGCTAAAAAAGCAAGTAATTCTAAAATAGATGGCTGGCTTCACGACTTTGTGGAGTATTCCAAACGAAATAACCCAAAACCCTCGGAGGACGAGGATTAAAATCATGGTCGGTGAGTGAGCAATCTCTTTCTAGCTCTTGTGAGATACTATTCCGCAGTGGTATCAGTCACGAGAGGCGTAGGCTAAGATAGAAGCATGTGCTTCAGCGTTTTACCTACTTATTCCTTCGTAAAATAGCAACAGCAGGATTACCTCCTTTCTTTGCTTGAACGTAGAATAGGGCTCACCAATAGAAGCAAGGGGCTTAGAGTTTAGAGCGGTTAATAGTTTTTACATTCCTGCCAATGGGCAGATTTGGAACAGGCTATAGCTAAAACAACTAAACTCAGCCCCAGGCTTCGCCTTTACATCGGTGGTAATAAATGACTGATAATGAACAACTACGAGCCTGGCTCGACAAAGAAAACTGTGATATGGATGCTGTTCGTCGGGCAGTTGAACTGTTGGTAGAAAAACATAATCATAGATACCTGCTAAATAAGAAACTTGGAAACCAGCAAGTAGCAGAGAAACTCGGGGAAATTTAGATGTTTCAAAAAATGTTAAATGATCTTCGGGAGAGGCGGGCAGACGCCAAATGCGAAGGGCAAACCATCTATTGTCGAGTTTGTGGGCTAGAAGCTCGCTCATTTGATTACTTTGATGATTCTAAACCCTCACCCGAACAAACCTGTTATCATTGTTCAGATATGATTAGCAAAGGTTTTAATCCTGAAACAGAGAGCTTTCCTGATTCATGGTTTACCACTAATGGAACAATCGAGTTTTCCCAAACACTTACTGGGGAGCAGGCTACAGCCTTTGAAGCTCTGCTAAGAATTGAGTGCAGGCAGGATAGGACCAGCCGAGCCCAAGCCAAGGAGGGTTCTGGTAATTGTGGTTATCAGTGGTGTAGGGCTAGAGAGCAGCTAAAAGCTGCCTTTGGCGTGGTGGCACCGGCACCCATTGACAGTAGTGGGGATCAAGGGTAGACTGCTATCTCACGACGGATCAAAGAGAAAAGAGGGTTACATGGGTTACTGCATGAGCCAGTGCGAGTCAGATTTTTTCGTTCCCGCCGATAAGCTGGGCGCGATGGTTGCGGCTATTCAAGCCCTTCACGGCGAGGAAACCATTGGAGACAGTAGCGGACGGCACTTCTCCTGGGTGCCGCAGAATTTCCACACCATCTCTGATCCAGTCGAGTCTTTGCGGGCGTGGCGCTGGGACGCTGAATTGGACGACGAGGGCAACATCAATGTTCTTTACTTTGGTGGGGAAAAGGTGGGAGACGAAGACACTTTGTTCTCCGCTATCGCCCCTTTCGTTAAGGCGGGTTCCTACATTGAGATGCAGGGTGAGGAAGGGGAGCGTTGGCGCTGGCTCTTTGACGGGCAGGAGATGACCGAAAAGAGTGCTACTATTACTTGGGATTAGCCTTGACAGTAAGAATTGGAAAGGCTAACATCAGGTTTCCTATGAGGGGAACATAACATGGACGCACTCTGCAATTCACAAACACAAGAATCTAAAGAAACAACAGAGGCCCAGTCTGCATCCTGGCGAGAAGCCCAGGACGCTCTAGGTGACTGGCCGGGTTGGGAGTAACTATGGCTTTTTTTGACGTTGACGTTGATGAAACCCGCCACTATCGTATGCGCTACCGCATTGAAGCTGATAGCCCAGAACAGGCTATTCTTATGGCCGAGGAGGGCAACACTACCCAAGAGTGGGAGGATTCCTTTGAGGGGATTCTAAACCGTGGGGTGGATTCCGAAGTAACCCCGATTCCAATGTTTTTTGCGGTAGAGTATGATCTGAGCTACTTTGGTGGCGACTATCATGGTTGTGGGGAAGATGTTTTTCTCCCTGCCGAGGGCCTGACAGACGAAAACCTACCAGAGAGGTTCCGAGAAAAGACCGGGCACGATCCAGTGCATATTGTTCATTACTGTTTTGACGAGCCAGTAGACGAATCCGGTGAATCATTAAATGGCTAAATGGACCGCCGCCCCTGATGGTTTGAGTGTTGCCCTTCTTACCACCGAGGAGGATGCAGCTTCTACTCAAGCGCGAGAAAACAAAGACCCATCTTGGGCTTATTTCCACGTTGAGCTTGAACTTCTTAGCGATAATTCTGGCACTTGGGCCGCTCATCTAGGCGAACGAATTGGTGATAGGATGTGGACTATCCTTAAAGGCGGGGGCTGCTGGTGGTGTGAGAATAAGCGCGATCTAGCAGCTAAGGAAAAGTCCAAGGTGAACCAGAGTTTGAACACCCACATCCATTGACAGTAATCCCGTTCCGTGCTACCTTATGGGCAGTAAGAGGAGAGAAACATGGCGAACAACTATTATCAGGCAACCATGTTGCCCGACAGCATTAGCCTCAACCCGATGCATCAAGCCTATCTAGCAATGACCGGGGCTAGCTTGGATTCGGAGAGCGATGGTCGTTTCTACGTCTACTGGGAGGAATCTCTTTCTGAGGAGGTAGACGAGTGGGCTATTGACGACGCATTGGATGAGGGAACGATTACCCAGGAGTTTGCTGACTTTATCAAAAAGAACAACTTTAACGATATGATGCGTCATATCTTGATGTATAACCCCGAGGTTACGCATCTTGAGATTTCTGGTGCTTGGACTTGTAGCAAGATGCGGCCCGGTGAGTTTGGTGGAGCAACTTGTATTGTTTCCCGCACTGAGCATCTTGATATGAACACGGGGTCAGCTTCCTTCAATAAGGAAACTGGTAAGATTGAAGTTAGGTTTAACATTAGGACTTTTGATGAGTAACCCTCTGACCATAGTTCTCCACAAAGACCTAACCCCGCACCAAATCGCAACAAGTCTTCGTATTTTTGCCGGTATCATGGAACAAAGTGATACTCAAGATGAGGCCCGTAAACAGCTAAAACTGTTGGCTGATATGATTGGGGAAACTCCTGCGGCGAAAAAGCTGTTAGACGAAATGAGTGCAGGAGAAAAGCAAAAGCGTAGAATCCTCATTTCCGACGAGGAAAGTGATAATATCAATCGGTTGGTAGAGCCCTTTGTTAAGGCAGAACGCCAGGTAAATCACCACCCAACTACGGTTGGAATGACTGAGCGCGGAGTCGTTATCACCCTGCATGATGCCAGTAAGATTCTAGTTCGCACATATCAGCCAGGGGAGAAGATCCCGCAAGGATAGAAATGAGAAACGTGAGTAAGCCGACTGCGGAGGATTACGCCGAAGCTGGTAAAAATCAGCCTAAGATTGTGGCCCAGGAGAACCCTCGCCCGATATTCCAAAAGAGCATTAGGCGGAAGGATCCAATCACCCGAAAACTTTCTAGGGTTCTAGTAGGAAAGCGCGTTCAGGGTTTTTACGATGCGGGTGGAAATCTGCGGGTGGAAATCTGAAGACACGACAAATGTTTGACAGACAAGTGGCTCTAAGAGGTCTTAGAGGCAGGAGGTGGTATCATGCCCCTAAATGTACAGAAGTATCTGCGTGATGGGGGCACCCTAGAGGGGCTTACTGAGGATCTTGGTATCCGCATCCATCATCATTCCGAGCTACCCCTTGTGGGATTTAGCTATAGCCAAATCGACAGCCCTAAGACGAACAACATCGTACGTGAGAGCCGGGGCCTTACTCTGGAAAAAGGCTCCTGGCGTATTGTCGCTAAGGCTTTCAACCGCTTCTTCCGTCTAGGAGAGTTTGCGGAGGAGTACGAAACTTTCAACTGGAGCGATTTTGATTGCTATACCAAGGCTGATGGTAGCCTAGTATTGGTCTATAACTATCAGGGAAAGTGGTATGCCAAGACTCGTGGTAGTTTTGGAGGCGGCGAGGTTCCAAACAATCTGCCTGATTACTCCCCCAGTTTCAGTGAGTTGTTCTGGGACATCATGAAGGATAAGGGCATTGATCTTAGCAAGGTTTTGGATCCTGCTAACACCTATGTTTTCGAGATGTGCAGCAAGTTTAACAAGGTTGTTCGGCTTTACGAAAAGCCTACTGCCTACCTACTTGCTGTTTTTAACAACGAGACTGCAAAGGAGCTTGCTCATGATTCCGTGGATACCCTTTCTGTGGAAGCTGGCCTGGATCGAGTGGAGCGATTCCACTTTACCTCTCTTGGGGAGGTCCAGGCTTATATGAAGCAGCAAGAGGATGCGGACCCCACTTATGAGGGGGTTATCGTTTGCGACGACAAGCTGTTGCGCTTCAAGGTAAAGAGTATCACTTATGATGCCCTGCATCATATGTTTGATAACGGAAACATCTATAACCCGAAGCGCCTTGTTCCTTGGGCTCTGAACCCTGATCCTAGCACTCTGCTAGAAACATACCCAGAGGTAAAGGAGCACCTTGATGCTGTTAAGGGCAAGGTAGACGAGTCTTACGACCAGCTACTAAAGGTCTGGAAAGAGCACCACAAGATTGAGGAGCAACGGACATTCGCCCAGGCTATTAAGGGCAAGACACCTTTCATGGGTCTACTGTTTGCCCTTCGTAAGAAGACTGGTATCCGAGGCCCTGGCGGGTTCGCCCCTGGCGAACAAACCGAGGAGCAGCTTTATACTCTTTGGCGTGATAGCGTGGACGGGATTGTTAAGGTTCTGTTCAAGTGAAACAAGTCCGTGACGAAATTGATAGCGCCCATAGTGATCCTATGGGCGCTATCGCTTCCGAGCATTGGTGTCCAGTGCTTAGTTACATAGTCTTGAATCCAGAACTAATGTCTCCTGATGTATGGCATCGGGCAGGGCGGTTTCTTGGTCATGGAGCGGGGTGGCCTTTTATCCCTGTAAGGTACGGCGTTCTCTTTACACTAATAGAAGATGAGGATAAGATATGAAAACCGGAATTATCAGTGACCACCCATACTACAAAAAGTTGGTTGAAGCATTCATTGTGGAGAGGGGTCGTCCTCCCAATGACCTAGACAAATTGTCTCTGCAAAAGGATTTTGAAATCCAGCTTTTGATTGGAATCCAGCAACGTCTTGACCGTATTGAAGATAGGATTATTAGGATTGAACCAAAATAAAACGGCCAACGAAAAAGCGATGAAGGGGATACCAGATGGGTAGTGCTAGTGGACGATAGAATGCCCTAAGTGCGAGTATGCAGAAGCATATTCGGATAGTTATTACAAAGAGGGCTCCCTTTACATAGAGTGCCCCAAATGTCGATACAGCTATTCGCGAACTAGAATACTAGCTCCCGAGGGTAGCGAAGATTACTTTCTGGGCGACGGTAGCCAAGATGACCACTTTGAAATCGAAGAGGGTTATCGGTCTGAAAGTAAGGCTCTTGATCCTTAAAACGGCTGTGATACTATTTCTGTATGAAATATACAACCGTAAGAGAGTCCCGACTCGACACCACCAAAAAGTTCGTTTTTAGCGTTAAAAATCAAGAAGTTGAGTTTAGCTACATACATAAAAACGATGGTAAAGACATCATCGTTTGCCCTACGCAGACATCCTGCAAAATGGGATGCACCTTTTGCTTCCTAACAGGAATGGATCTTCCTGTAGTCAATCTAACCGCAGAGGATATTGCTACTGGAGTGCAGGCTGTTGTAGAGAAAGCTGGGTTGCCAGAATCACCGGAATTGCTACTATCCTTTATGGGTGCTGGCGAGCCCCTACTAAACTATAAGCACGTAATAAACGGCTGCAAAAAGGTGTGCCAGACAGCGCAATCGCACGTCGGATATAAGACTCTGCGTTTCGCTATAGCGACTATGATTCCAAGCTCTGCTTTAATGCGAGGGTTTACGGAGGCATCTAAGCTGTTTAATTTTAAGGTCCACTTATCATTGCATAGCCCCTTTGACGACGTTCGCCGCAAGATGATGCCGCAGGCTGTGCTGGTAAAAGAGAGCCTAGAGCTTCTGCGTGAGCATAAGGCTTATACAGGCCATGATATAGAGATTCATTACACTTTGATTGATGGGTTTAATGATAGAGACGAAGACCTTGAGAAATTGTTAAAACTTCTTGACGCTGATACTCCCATTAAGTTTCTCGATTTTAAGGCCAAGCCCGGAACAACAATGCGTAAATCTAGTCGTGTAGATGAGTTTAGAGATGCACTAGAGAACGCGGGAATCATAACAGAGTTTTACAATCCCCCTGGATCTGATATTGGCAGTAGTTGCGGACAGTTTGAAAGAAAAGTGATTCCGCTGGCAAAAACTGCTGTATCTTGACAGAATAAGGGAATCGGTTATCATCATTCGCAATGAAGATTGAAAACTGGGGCGACGTTCCTGATGGAGCGAGGGTTATTGAGGACACCTACAACGAGGTTTATACCATCTTTACCCGTAGAGGGCAAAAGTGGCTTAGGCAGACTGGTTGGTGTGGTGGAAGAAATAATCCACCTATTCCCGAAAACAGTGAACGATTTATTGACTTTGAGCCTAATGCTTTTATGGATCAGCCTTGGTATAGGATTGACTAATGAAGTTTCGAGACACTAATATCAGCCAAAGCAATCTTACTGATTTCCTTGATCGGATTCGTAAGGAAGAAATCACAGAGGAAGTTGCTCTTTGTGAGATTATTTCCCGGCGAGAGGGTTTGGAGCTAACCTTGCTTGAGGCCGAGGAGCTACTTGCTAGGGCAGAGGACATTTATGTTCTGGAGGAGATGGCTGATAAGTATGACCAGCCGGATTCTTCGGCTAAACCTTTGCTTGATACAATCAAAGAGGGCAGGGGTTGGGGTTGGTCCCCGGAAAAAGAGTCTGTAGGGTCTGGGTCTGGAGTTGGTAAATGCTCTGACCCGGAGCATCCCCAGGATGATCACACCTGCCAGTGGCGGAAAAGTTGATATGAAACACAAACACGAAAACGACACCCGCGTTGAGTTTATTCCTGATCCTCGCCGGGATGATCCCGAGGAGGGCCATACCGGCAAGGTGATTTACTACACCACCGATGGCTGGCATCGTCTTACGTGGGATGAGCCGAATCCCAATCCTGATTTCTTCAACACCGAGCGCGTGTTCAAGCCAGAGCAGTTGAGGGCGCTGCGTAGAGTAATTGAGGCTACATCCACTATCATTGTTCACCCCCATCCTGGGGAGGGCGATGATGAGGCTATCAGCCGATTCCTTAGTGAGAACGGTGCTATTGAGTTCTTCGACGTTACTAATACGTGGGAGGAGTGGGAGTAAGCCTTGACAGGTTTCTGGAACTAAGGTAGCCTCTTAGGCATAGACCAACAGGAGCTAACCATGCGCCGCAGCCAGAAAATTGAAAAGATCATCAAGGGTTTGCGCGAGCCTACTCCTGAGTCGGGTGTGGTGCGTGACGCAATCCTGCTTTTGCAGCGGGAGTTTGACAAATCCCATGCGGAGGAGTTTGAGCCCCGTGCGGGATGGGAATGTCCAGACCCAGAGCATGAGAAATGGTATGGGAAGCCCTATGAAGGCCCTACATCTCCTGATGGAGTTTGTGTTTACTACTCTCAGGCAGGCCGGGATGAGCACGCAGGAAAGCGTGTTGTTCGTCTAAAAATCGGAGCGGATTGGGTGATTCACCCTCTACCCGATGATCACGACGAGGGTGGTGAGAGCGAAGATTGGTGTGTCTTTTGTGGTCAGCCGGATGAGCGAAAGTAATGAGTAAAGAGAAACAGAAAACACCAAAGGCCCCTACGCCTAAAACACCAAAGCGTAAGCACAAGCATCCTGCGCGTGAAGACCCTAACGGGCCATTTGCGCCGCGAGCTACCACTAAAGACCTTGACGCAACTAAGTGCGTGGCTGCACAACTAGGTGCTGTAGGTAATGAGCGCCAATGCGGAAGGGCTCGTGTTGATGGTGAGTGGTGCAAATGGCACGGACCTACCCACAGAGCCGAACAGAAAACTTTGTCAGCTAACTCTGCGGCGTCTATTGACAGTGCCGCAAAAACAGGCTAAACTGGCCCTAACACGAAACAAAAGGAGGTAGTTACGAGCTTTGAACTTTGATCTTAGAGACAGGGATTAGTGCCCTGCGTGCTGATTATCCGAGGGTCGGATGGCAAGACGCCACTCTTAATAAGTGGTAACACTGGGTTCGATTCCCAGTCGGAACAAGTAATCAGTCCAGTGATTGAGAATATGTTATATTAAAGTTATTACTCAACACTGTTAGTTCTTGAAAGTATAAGATATTTACTACTATGGACCTAGACTTGACCTAGACTTGCGGCCACCATGCCATTACGCCTAGCATAAAAGACTCCATAATAAATATAGAAATAAGAACTAAGCTCTAAGATCAAAGTTCAAGGCTCGAAACTACCTACCACACAAACCTGTTACGAAATCCAAAAGAGAAACTGAGAACATCATGCCTGGTATCCTGATTGACTGGAAGCCCACCAAGCCGCTTTCCGAGTATTCGGATGTCGAGCTTCGCCAGACTCCCCCTTACAAGCAGATTACTGCTTACGCGCAAATCGATGACCACTATGGTCTGCGGCTGACGCGAGACTGTATCACACAGTTGGAGCAGGCTCTTGCCGAGGAAGCTAGGATTGAGGATAACTTGAAGGCCGAGCCTGATATTAGTCTTTTTCCGTATGAGAACGCTAGTCGCCGCACTAAGCAGCGGTGGAGCGCCCATATCACTGGACGTTGCAACCTTACCTGCCGTTTCTGTCGGCGTGAAGATTCACAGTTCCATCAGTGGGGGGATACGGGAGATGTCTCTCTGGAGACGGGAGATGTCTCTCTTGCAGGAGCATGTTTGCTTTGCGGGGATCAGAACGCCGCGTTCTGCGGTGACCATATCACTGGTGTTACTACTACCCAAGCGGCTACTGCCGAGATTGTTGAGGCCGAGGTGGACGAGGTGATGACTGCTGACGAGGTTCTTACCGAGGTTGTTGCTGACGAACTTTGGGATGCTGCACAGCTTGTTGCTGCTACCAAGGCTAAGGTCGAGATCAATCAGGAGGCTCTGATTCAGGGCATGTTGGTCTGGCACCGTTTCGGCCACTACCCTTGTATCTTGCTTGAGGATATGAGCAATGGATTCTGGATGATCCAGACTAAGGATGGGGATATTGAGCGCCAGGTGCGCGGTGCTATCCTGACTCCTGTTAAGCCGAACATCTTCAAGCGGGTTTGGGCTAGCCTCAAGCATCGCAAAGAGGAGAAGCAGGAGCAAGCTGCGGAAGCGGCTTTCCAGACTGCTAGGTTGCCACGCTCTGCTCATGGTGGTGGTAGTATTGTCCTCCAAGGCGGTTATGGTGGCACCACCGGAAACAGTGGGCCTGTAACTGTCAAGGGTGGTAACAACACCGAAGCCAAGCCGAAGCCAAGCCGGAAGATGCGTTATGCACTTTTGGCGGTCACTGCAACGGCTTTGACTGCGGTTGCTGTGCAACCCGAGCTTCTCGCCACCCTTACCAGTCTTATCTGGTAAGGTAGACAACTTTTCTTTCTGATACTCCCTGGATTAGTCCAGGGAGTATCGCTCATCACCTAAGAAACGCAGGGCAGTGATGCTTGATACTCTCAAAGAGATTGCTATTGCCTTTGGTGGTGCTGTCGTTGGGCTAGTCTGTTGTTCTATTGGTGCTATCCTTTTCGCTATTCCCTGCGCTGCTATTCTCTTGGGCCTGGTTTGGGCTTTGATGGAAATCACTGGCTTGGGACAAAACGCTGCTACAATTTGGGTGTCTGGTATAGGGGGTTTGGTTTGTATGACTATTGCTGTCTATCAACAAAACCAAGTTCATAAACGATGGATGGCCGGGATTATGGCAGAGGTAGATCGCAAGATTGCTGCTGAGAACACGGAAGGGTAGAGAGATGTCTGACCAAGATGAAAACAGGATTTCTCTAGACGAGCTTTGGGTAATAGCTGATTATGGCTATCATGGAGATCCGGGGTGTAATGGTTACGCCTACTCCTCAAAAGAGGAAGCCCAAGCTATTGTTGATAAAACCAAAAAGAATTATCCTAAGCTACACTACAAAGTAATGAGTGTGCAAGACTATATCTGGCAGAACAAGCGTTACCAAGACCATAACTGTGGTATTTGTTAGTGGTCTATTGCGATTACAGAAACCCACCTTGCAATAACGAAGCTGAAAAGTTGGGGCTTGGCTGGTATGAAATTTCATTCGCAGGAATGAAACCCAAGTATTTCTGCTGTAAGGCTCATGCTATTTATGCTATCTCCGATCCGGTCAAACATTGTGAGCTAGATGACCTTGAAGACCTAAAAGACAAAGACGGCAATGACATTAGAGGCTGAAGATGAAAGTAAAAGAAACTGTACTCTCTGGCGGTCGGACCAAGACCGACATCACTATTGACATTCTCAATAGCTGCGATATGCCCCAGACCATCTCTGCGGTAACCGTCAACCCAGACAAGAGCATTAGCTGGTCCATCTTTGGGCAGCGCAGCCCTGCTGTAGCCAGGGAAATGGCACAGGCTCTTATCAAAGCCGCTGAAATCGCAGAACGCAGCATCCAATGAAACTTACCTGTCAGATGATCCTGCCGGGAGGCATAGCCGGAATAGCCTGCGGCAAGCCAGTAGGCGATGCCTTCTGTCCCGAGCATCTTGAGCTATTTATGAACCAAGATCAAATTACTGATTTCCTCAACAAAGCACTTGATAAGGGTTTTGACGTTCACGCCATCCTTAATCGAGTAACAACCATTCGTTGTGGGCTTGCGGATACTACGGCTCGAAACCGCGAGTGGGGAACTAATAGCAAATACATCTTTGGTGTTAAAACCAAGGATGAGTGCTTTGACGACCTGTGGGGTGGATTCTGTATCGGAATCGTTAAAAAGGATTTCTGGGAAAACGAGCGGCGATGTCTTGAAGATCGCCATATTAGTGGAGAAATCTATCTTCCGGATGACGGCCTGGGATTTAGCGAGGAGATGGAGAGCACCTTTGGTTGCGTCAGTAATACTGCAATGGGCGTGGTTACTCGTGAGATGGTGATTAGGTCACTAACCCAAGCCGGATTTATACATTCAACTGATTTACAGGATTGGATATTGGACCACGACCCATGAGCAAACCTAAGAAAACAAAACGCAAGAAACCGCAAGCTGTCTACGTCCTAAACACTTTTACCAGCGGAGGATCAGCCGTTCCTCATATCGGTAGCAAAGGCTGGTTGTGTTCTGATAAAGACCACAATCACTTTGCAGGACAAGTTGGTAGGGTCTGTGTAGTGTTTCGTGCTTGCTTTGATCCGTCAACCGGCGAACCTAGAGTCCCTAAAGGCTATATGCCTGTTCACTTGTATTTCCCTCTTGATCATCTGAGCAAGCGCAAGATTGGTATCAAGCGAACGGCTTTGCTGCGTGGGCAGTTTAAGATGGCGCTGGAGGAGAAGCGGGCGAAGCTGGCAAAGGAAAGCGCACAAGCTAGTAAGGATCTAAAGAAGGTTTTTGAGAGATTGGACAAATTGCTACCCGAGACTAAAAATGTGGTAAGGGATCTTTGGGATAAAGCAGGCCGAAAAAGCTGATATGGTTTGGATAAAACTTCTTAAAGCCCAGGAAACTACCCCTAAACCTAAAGAGCGTTGGTATATACATTGTAGGATTGGTAGACAATACTTTATCGTTTCTAGGTTTGGTATTAGGTGGATTAGGTGATTAAAAACGCAGAATGGTCTTGCGAATGGTGTGGAGATACAAAACCACTTTCCTGGCTTGAGTCTTTGTTCAGTTGGCTACAGCCGCGCTATTGTGCAGTATACGGGGAGGCGGCTGGTTGGCCCAGCCCCTCTTGTCGCCTATCTGCTAGGCTAGCCGAACGAATCGCTGCTAGAACGGCTGCAACGGCTAAGAAAAAAACCCTTAAAGAGCTTCGTGGGCTGACGCTAGGTCGATTGCGCGGTAATGATCTTGCTGCGCCTTCAAACACTGCTGCTGGAATAATGAATAAGGGCTTTGATGGTGTTGGACCGTGGAGACTTGATGATGCGTCTCTTGACAGGAAAACCACGAAAGACTAAAATTGCGGCATAACGCAACCGAGCCAGAGAGCAAAACACAATGGGCATGGGCAGTATGATTACTACTGACGAGCGCAAGGCAGAGGTCCGCAAGACCATCGCTGACGCGGGGCTGGATTGGTTTCGCTGTGAGCCGGGATTTCGGTTTCTCGATGCAGATGGTGACGAGTGTATTGTCATCGGATGGGGTGGTTGGCGCGAGCCGGATCTTCTAGGAGCCCTAGACCTTTGCCCCGATGAGCATCATGGACATAGGCGCAATCATTCTCTCTTTACACTGCAATTCAAGCCTGCTACCCTGGTGGGCGCTTATTCTTACAAGGGGGAGCAATGCTTGATGAGCATCCCAGATATGGAGTTTCTATCGTGCTGTAAACCCGCTTCCTAACACCAATGGAGGCGTAGCTCAGATGGTAGAGCAGCAGGCTTTTAACCTGCGGGTCCAGGGTTCGATCCCCTGCGCCTTCATCAACATGGCATGTTAGCATAATAGTATGCGTCTTTGCTAGTGATACCGCCAATAAGAAGCGGGCAAGGAATTTTTATCACGTTTTGAGCAAAGAAGATGTAGGTGCGAGCCCTACACTTGCCTTACCTAGAAAATCTCGCTAGTGATTGACAGGAAAACCCCTGCGGGCTATGATGCTATCACAACCCGCACAGGAGACAGGCGTCTCACTTTTTCAATCGTGCAAGTATTACGCTGATCGGACGCGATAATCCTTCGGTTAGGATTTGAAAACAGCACAGTATTTGTAGGGAAAGACGTAAGCCAGGTTCGAGTCCTGGGTGCGGGGTTATGACAAACGACAATGAGACTGTTGCAGAGTGCTATAACTGTTGCTACTGGGGCGATAGTGAGTTTTCGACGGGGCAGGATAGAAGCAAGGTTCAGTTGTGCGTGAAGCGTGCAGTGAATCATGCAAATCCGCCAGAAACGCCGGATAGCTTTAGCTGTCCGCTTTACAAAGAAGCAGGTAACCGTGACTGAGTGTAAGTTGGAAAAGCGTCGAGTGGTTTTTACTGCTACCTTTGAGTGCGAAATTGAGTTTGATCCCGAGACGGAGGACGAGCAGGATGCGATCTCCAATATCGACATCCCCGAAGGCGGGATCAATACTTCCATTTATTGCGAGAACTCGTTTGATATTATCGAGGTTCACAACCCGAATGAGTCAGAGGTAGACAATGGGGTTTAATTCAGTTATCCTTATCGCAAATGTTGATCTTCATCGCATTGGTGACGATGAGCAGTTTGGTGCCAAGGTGAGTGAGCAACTTGGGCTCCACTGTACTGGTAGAAATAGTCCCTGGCTTACCGATGGCTTCAAAGTTGTAGCACAGCATCACGCTAATAATGTTTCGGTGATTCTAGTTGGTGGTAACACTGCTAAAATTATTGGAATGAGCCGTCGAGGTGATGGTAGCTGGGCACGAGATGGCGAAGAAGGCCAACAAGATGTTGTGCGTATCTTGAAAGAGGTTGCTCAAGATCATGGTTACCGGCTTGTCAAGATGACCGACGCGCAAAAAGCTAACAAACCTTGGGCAAAACCGTATGACGGTAATGGATGGGCAATGTGAAGGGTCAAGTTGTTAAAAGTATTTTCGTCGGGGCTGTAATGGGTATTACAGTAGGCTACTTTGCTAGTGACCCGTGGCTGGGGCTGGGCTTTGCTGCTGGTGGTGCTGTGGGTGATCTAGCTTACAGCATGTATAAGAAGCTCACCAAGAAAAAAGATTGATGGGTCAAGTGTCTGGGCGCGGAGATGTGGAAAGATCCGGCATCATTCCCCTTGATGAGGTTTTGCCTTTTGTTTCAACGGGCAAGCCTGAACATGGGAAAGAAAAGCTGAAGGGCCGACCGCAGAAGGTTTTTAACGGCCAGTCTGTTCATATGGACAGCCTGCGCTATCAGACATTTGTTAAATCAGGAGTAGTTTGTGTTGCTTGTGGTCTGGAGGGTAAGTATTTTGCCCTAGAGAGGCAGCTTCACCAAAAAAGCCCTCGGTATCATCTCAATCTTTACGGGCTTACGGATGGTGTGGAAATTATTTTCACTAAAGATCATATCCTTCCGCGTGGAAAAGGTGGGTCTGATCATCTCAGCAATCTACAGACGATGTGCCAACCCTGTAATTCGGCTAAAGGCTCAGATAGCAAATTTACTATTGCTCGTAAACAACGAAAGAGTCGCATTAAAAACCTGATGCACAAAGTACAAACCCAGCTTGGAGAAAACAAGCAAGAGCGCAAGCAGTATTATCAGGAGGGGTCATCGGATGGCGGGCCTGGTTTTGTTGCCTATAAAAAGCGATATGGAGTTTTGAGGGCAAGGCTCAATAGGCTAGAGCAACTAAAGGATAATAGCCGAGCACGCAGGAAAGCGGCTAGGGTTGCATCTATGGACAGTAGCACAGATCCATGCTAGTCTATGGGCAGTGGAGATCCTGATGAAACTCTGGCAAATCACTCAGTGGGGCAATCCGAAAGAGGGGCCTAATGGCTGGGACACTAGCGTTATTGTTCGTGCTACCTCTTTCGACAGTGCTCTAGCTGTTGGTGAAACCTTTTTTACATCCTTCCCAAAAACAGAAGATGGTAAGCCTTACCGGGAGGGGGAGGCGAACCTAGTTGTTTTGATGGGCGACGACTTCAGTAAACTAGCTGAAGAAAAGATTGTAATTCACGATTTTGTGCTACCTGCATTTAACTTGGGGCATTACCAAAGTTGGAAAAAAGATTGTGTCTTCAAGGATGGGAAAATAACAGGCTATGAGTGGTTTGAAAACCCTATGAAGGAAGCATGACTAAAGTAGAAATCAAGGTTCCTGCTTGTTCAAAATGCGATTGCACTATGACAGTGCAGGATGTTATTACCAATCACCCTAAAAATGATGTAGATACTGTTATCTACTTTTGTGAAGTTTGTGGAGTTTGATGTGCCCGAGTTTGAATACCAGTTTCGTCGTGAACAACGAGTTGACTTTACCATCACTGCTGATACCAGAGAAGATGCGGATGATCTAGCCGACGACCACATCCAAAACGTCGATCTGGACTCTCCTGATGATAACAGTGATGATCCGGGTGAGTTGGAGTTTATGGGGGTTGACCATGTGGTTGATCTGCTGACCGGGATTAACACAAAAAAGCCCCCAAAGTGAATTGAGGGCTTTTCTGGGCGATAATAGTTAGCTTAGTCTTAGCGACGGCTACGACGACGACGACGTTTGCGGCTGCTCTTACGCTTACGCTTTCTTGCTGCTACGGTAATTGGCTCACCGGCTTCTTCGCGGAGCCAGTGACGAGCTTCTGCTAAGAGGCCCTTTTGGTTTGCGGTTAGTCTCTTACGTGAAACTGCTCCACGCTTACCACGCTTGGTGTATCGACGTAGACGAGCAAGCATCTTGTTTCTGGTCTTGAGATCCGCTTTGGTCCAAGTAGGGAATATGATGTTTTTAAGATCGCCCCAAGCGTTTCCTGGTGTTCCTTTTTTTGTAGCTTTTCTACGGAGCCTGTAGAGTCTATTAACACGGCTACGTGCTTGGCGACCCCATGAACGCTTCTTACGACTCTTACGAATCTTTGCCTTCTTGCTTCTACGTTTACGTCCGGCCTTTGACCGCCAGTATTTTTTCATAGCGGCTACGCGCTTTCTGCTTTTCCTAGTTTTTTTTGCCATTTGATATATCTCCTGATTAAATAGTAGCAAAAAATAGCAAAGATTGATTCTTATTTTTCCCTATTTTTCTTATTTTTCTTATTTAATTTTTCCGTGAAAATTTAGCTGTGTCTTGACTGAATCTCTCGATGGTGCATAATGTAAGATGCCAGCCGAGAATGGTGCCTGGAGAAAAAAATGAGAAACTCTGTTGCCCCTACTGACACTCAACCCCAACCCCAACCCCAACCCCAGAAGGCTTATTTCGTCTGGGTGCGTTGGAAATCTGGGGGCGTCGATAGGTTTCATATTACTCACAATGCGGCTGCATGGTGGGCCAGTAACAGCGACAGGTATCAAGAGAAGGTTCGTCTTTCTACCCCGACAGGACAGTGCATTACTCTCGACATAACAGAAATGGTTGCCCACAAGTTGCTTGTAAAGACTATTACTATTCCAGATAGCAATAGAAATCCTCTGGAAGACGACGAGCATTACGAAAATCCGTGTAGCTAACCCGGAGCCGAGGAAGACAAGTATCCTTACGACTCTCTTTTGGGGTAACCATGAGCACAACACTTATTGTAGTTGGAATAGTTCTTTTCTTCTTAGGACTGCTGCCCTCGTGGGAGGTCATCGTTATGATCCTCTTTTCAAAAGTAGATGATCCTTTTGACCTAGAAGGCGAACCAACCCCAGCAGAACGTATGGGTTGCTATGTTTCGATTGTTGGTGCTTGCTTACTTTTCTGGGGGCTAATTTTTTGCGGAATTGATTTGTCCCGAAGCGGGTAGCTCTGCGCTAGGCTCACTGGTCTTTTTAGTTGACCAAAAAATGTAAGCTGCTACAGCAAGAGTTATCAAGGTGAAACCACCAAAAACCCCACCTGCTACTTTTGCGCCTTCGGTATTAGGCCCTGCGGAATCCTTGGTATTGGTATCCGTATCATCTTGGAGGCCCTTAACCACGGTTTGTGCTACAGCTACTTGAGGAATTGTCGGATTTCCCAAACCCCAAGCACTTTCTAATCCGCCATAAGATCCTAGATTATTTGTAATATACATAAGCTACCTCAGAAGTTTAAGTTTTACTTAGTATACTAAACAAGCTACTATCTGGCAATCTTTCTTTTAGCAACGGTTTTTGCTATCATAGGTGAATGAGAAGACCTGGATACCTTAGCGGTTGGGATGATGACCTAAACACCTACATGCAGGCCAAGTATCCTGGCTGGCAATCCCAAGGGTTGAATTTGCAGATACCAAGACCACGGGGCGGGGTAATATCATCTCCCTACTTCCCGGTTGGTCCTTATGGTAGCCCTCAGTTATTACATCCTGAGCATGGTTTTGTTCCTGAAGCCGATGTAATATCCTCCAGAATGCAGATTTCTGGTCCAAGCTATAATCAAAGCTACTAATCTGCTTTGGTATGCAGACATTTTTGTTAAAATGTCTACATGAGCAGGATTGATTCGCTACTTAGGACAATATCAAAAAGACACTCTGACGCCAGTAATGATGAAATTGATTTCATCATTAACTCCGACCCCTCTGATAATAAGATATTCAGTGAGTGGATGGCCCACAAGGTATTTGTTGATGAGGAAGACGCGGCTTATGTAGCCGATGTCGCTCAGTATATGGCGACCCTGCATCGATCAAAAACCTTCGACGCTAATCTCAAACTAAGAACGTCAGTGGACAAGGTTGTCAGTGCTTTAGTAAAGGCTGCACCACCTGCAACAGTCGCTAATCTTGCTAGGTTACGAAGGTGCCCCAATTACAGTAGAGATATTGTATTTGAAGATAACCGTTTTGTCATATTAGAACCTAATACGCATCCTGATTCCTGTTGCTATGGCGAGGGCTCTAATCGTATTTGGTGTGTCAGTAATTCAGAAGACGCTTCTGAGTTTGGGCGCTTTGATGAGATTCGCAATTATGGTGTGGGCGTTAAGTTTTTTATCGTTGTAAATAAGATACTGCCCTTGAAACATAAGTTTTCCCATATTGGAATTGTTTCTTATGATACCACTATTGACGCCCACTCTGGTGGTGCTAGTGATATGCAAATGATCCAACAAGCCAAGCACAGATTTACAGAGATGTATGGTGGTGATTTTGCCTATACAGATGAATATCTGGTCAAGTTCCTACAGGAGCTACGAGAACGGGATATTATGATGGAAAACTACGATTCAAACAATCGTATGATACTAGCCAGCGAGCTAGAGTGGTATCTGGGCCAGAGAGTGTTCGGAAATCTCCTGTCTATGGCAGGCTCTTGATGTAGACGCTACATCTATGGACAGATACCCGTATTGATGCTACCTTATGGGCAGTAGAGACCCCACCCGTAACGGCCCTGCAAGGGTCCAGCTTAGGAGACTATGATGATTGAGCACAACCGTTGTGATGAATGTGGTGCATTTGTGGAAAATAGCTCTCTATGTGACGTTTGCCAGAAACTAGCAGATGAAAAGGCCATTGGCCTATCTGATCTGGATTTGTTCCAGAACCAGAATATCCCCGAAGGAAAATAGCCTTTTCCCTGCGAAAAGCCTAATTTTTCAAGATAACACCGAGCATCCTAATGAGTAATCCGCTACATCACCCTGCAAAGACATATTATTTTCGCTCCCCTTGTCTGGGGGGTGCAGAGGGTCTGTCAAAGGCCCTCTATATGAGGGGTGCGGCGGGAAGGGGTATGGAGGGTCAAAATGAAACTCTGGCCCTGGATTTCTTCTCCTCCTCTACTCTCTATACCTCACTCTTGGAGTATATGGGGAGAGGGGTGTCGTTTCTCCTGGTAACTTTGGAGTTGCGTCAGAAACCGACGAATCCTGCGCTGTCTATTGCAAGGCGTGGCAGAGTCGGCTATACTGTGACTCACTTGGGTAGGACACCTAAGTGACTTTGAAAACACGGAAGACCCTAGCAGGTCAAGCAAAACAAACAACAAGGAGCTAACCCCGTGACTGATTCTACTACTACCCCGACCCCCACGAAGCCTGTCGAAGCCATGAGCGAAGACGAGATTCGTAGCGGTCCTGACTTTCAGGATCTCCGAAGCCGTATGCCGGAAGAGATCAAGGACGAGCAGGTTCTCAGCATTGCTCGTAACATTCTCAAGATTCGTTGGGAGTCCGTTCGTGACGCCCGCCGAGACGAAGTGATTGGCGATTTCGTTAGTCGTCTGCTTGAGGTTGACCCTTCGCTTGAGAAGGTGACGCAGATCGTCCTGACTCGTGGTGAGGACGGCCTTTCGGTCGAGTTCAAGAAGGCCCGTGCGCCCCGCTGGAGCGAGGACACTTACGCCGAGCACCTTGGTGAGTTCACTAAGGAATACCGTAGCGAGAAGCACGCTGAGGCTTCGGGCGTCTACACCCTTCGCATTGCCGAGGGTCGCAACGCCGACGAGAAGGTTTCTATGGAGGTTACCGAGCCCAGTGGTCGGGTTCTCGCCTTCCCGCCCGTTGACGCTGATAACCAGGCTGGTCGCCTGGCTAACGGCGACGTGGACCCCGACGCTGACCGCGTTGAGTGCTCCTCGATCAGCCGCCTCCTGCGTGACTCGAAGCACGCTACGACCCTCTCGGTCTGGCAGTACTTCGGCCTCAAGCGTGAGGAGAGCAACGAGGGTTAATACCCTCTAGCTCACGATCCTCAACGGTCTAGCCTGAAGCCCCTAACTGGAAACGGTTAGGGGCTTTTGGTGATGAAGGGCACTTGCTATGAGATGCTTAAACTGCAAGGGTACTGTATTTACCTTCTCCAAGCGAGAAGACTACAGCACTAAGCTGCGCGGCCTTGATGTCCTAGTGCCAAAGGCTAGTTTCTGGGGGTGCGCTAAGTGTAAGGCGACTCTCGTTACCAGTAAGCTGGTAAAGGATATTGTCAATACGGTAGTGCAGGAAGAAGCAAGGCGTAATGATTGCTATCCGCATATGGATGTTCCCGACTTTCTACCAGCAGAGGATAGTGTTTGCTGCGAACGAATGTTTGGGCATATGACACAAAACATGGATTGCGGCCAGCACGGCTATAGCTGCCCTGATAGGGGTGTTTCCTACCACAGCGATGGAACGTATACATTGCGGGCAGCTAATGCTAACTACAGTATGAACTTTTGCCCGTGGTGTGCGGCGTCGTTACCGAGAATGCAGTGACAGTTTCTCAGTTACCCTTTCGTTGCCCTTCATATATCACCTCCCTTACGGGAGATAATGAATTAAACCTCGATTTGATGCGACTCGGTTTAGTTCCGGGGACTCGTATTGAAGTTATACGAAGGGCTCCCTTTGGCGGTCCCTTAGAAATTGATGTAGTCGGATCCCGGCTAGTAATACGTCGTTCGGTTGCATCTATGATAAAGGTTACCAATGAACCCACCACCAACCTTAGCTAAGGACAAGGAATGAAACCTGTTACAATTGCTGATCGAATCATCAAGTCGCTGGAAGACTTTCCCGATAAGTGGAAACTAGCTCGCAACAACAATAGGCTTTGGGCTAACCATGAAGCCGGAATTGATATTGCCTTGGAAGGAAGTTATTGGGTTGATATCCATTGGAAGGAAGTTATTGGGTTGATATCCATGACCAGCCTTCCTTGAAGAAAACTGGAGCGCCGCTTGCTTTGGGATGGTGGCAACATCGTAGGGTTCGTGCAGCAGGCAAGGCTCTAATGCGCGAGAAGATGGCGCGGGTTCTTGATCGGCATGAATTGCTAGGATCAGGACTGTGATTCATCATCACTATCCCAAATAGTATCACAATTTAGGGCTTTTAGAAGCCCGGTGGGGCTAATGTATTGACGGCCTATACCAGCTAGATCCTCGGTGCTAATCTCTAGTCTGCGTTCAAAATCGGCTTGATAAACCAACTCAGAACAATATAGGGCTTTTATACCAAGACCAAACTCTATATCATACGTTGCATCCTTGAACGTCTTGCATTTCTCTATGACTTGTTTTGTATAAACCTCATCCCAATCTTTACAGCGTAATATAACTACTCGATCAGATTCCTTACAGATGTCAAAGAAGTTACTATGGCAAAAATTGCTATGTGTCATCTCAGCTATTTCCCACTCTTCCTTTTTAGCTACACACAGAGCCGCGTGAGTCACTTCTCCTGGAATAAGCATCGATGTAAGTTTTTTTCTATCTAAGGTAAGAACAATATCTCCGGCTTCTAGTTTTTTATAGCCACGAAAGTATTTCCAGCCCCGAAGGGAAGTATAGTAGGTAGTAAATCTAATATAAGGAATTACATTAGTTATCAGATAACGATACACAATGGATTGCATTAACCATAAAACAATTTTACGCCAGAGACTTTTCATATATTCATTGTATGTCATGGGATGGATACTTGATGGTAAAAAATTCTCTATGCTAGAAAAAACTGTGTCTCTTGACAGAGATCCCCTCTAACGTAAAATAGCAGCAGAAGTGGCGCTGACCTTTGATCTTAGCCCTCAGTCCTCAGTTTCAAGCGAAAGGCTTACGAGCTACTTGTTCCAGACTAAAACTTAGATGTATGACTCTCCTGTTCGTAAATTGCTGGTTGGCATAGAACGGTGCGTCTCAGCCGGAAGATTCCGCTGAAAAAGTGCTTGGTAATAGTCCTTGTAGTAAGAGGTACTCTAGTTATCGCGGCCCAGGAACTTGTTGTTGCTGAGTCAAGATGTTATGGGCTGGGTGACTGAGGGCTAAGATCAAAGATCAGCGCGTAGCGCGTAAAGAGAGCATATCATGGGCGGATGTTTTGACTATAGGATCTACGACTACGATGACCGTAATAAGATCCGAGAGGATTTCCGCGAGTGTTGTGAACAGGCTAAGTATGAAGATGGTACCAGCTATCCTGGCACTATTGCGGCCATGATGGGGGTAGCTTCTTTTGCGGATAGGGCCTTTTCCACGCAGGGGGAAGCAGAAGAATATCTCAATCGAGTTCACAATAAGTGGGACGACGCTATTGCGGTTAGCTTCATGCTACCTGTAACCCAAACTGATCGAGACAAGCCCGCGCTGAAAAGGCGTCTGTCAAGCTCAAAGCTATTCAAGCAAAGCACCGTGCCCTTGGACAGAAGGTTAGGGATGATTTTGCTGCTGGCAAGAGCAAACTCGTAGCTTGTAAGGGTTGCGATTCCAAAATGAATCGAGAAAAGCTGGTTATTTTTACCAGGAACCAGTATCTACAATGCCCTCTTTGCAAGACCAGCCTAATTTCGCCTACAAACTTGGGACGGCTCAGTAAGATGGGTGTAAAAGTAAAATCTGCCGAGGAGGCTCTGCAAGAAGCCCGCAAGCCCAAAGCTGGTAAGAAAAAGGGTTGGATTGTTGGCGGATGGTGTAGCAGCTAGCGGCCAAACCTGTTTAACCCACAACCAATACCAATCGTAGCTACGGCCCAGATTTGCACGATATTGTTCCTGTTTTTCCTGAACAAGCCAAGCAAGACTACAAAAAGGCTTACTTGGCGCTGCGAGAAGCCTGCGGAGACTAATATGGATACTCGCACACTTAATGAATGTAATCGCGGGGCTTGTGATAGTAAGCGTGCTTACTGGTGGAACACATCCACGCGGGCTTACTACTGCGGCGGGTGCGCCCGTCGTATCAACGATGCAGCAAAGCACTTTGATAAGGTGGATGCTTTGTGCGTTCGTCACTTTTTCTGCCCATCATGCAATCAGCTTAGTGCTGCGGGTAAGGAAGATTGTTGTGAATCGTGCGAGGCTACTAATGAAACAGGATAAACCACAAGGATCTCTAGCGATTCAAGTTATTGCCATGCCAAAGGACACCAACCCGGATGGTGATATTTTTGGTGGGTGGCTCTTGAGCCAGATGGACTTGGCAGCCGGTGTTGTTGCTAAGAAGGCAGCCAAGTGTCGGGTTGTTACGATTGCTATCAACAAGATGGTCTTTCACAATCCTGTTCATGTTGGTAATCTTGTTCAGTGCTTCTCGGAAGTTGTTAAGGTGGGAAATACGTCTGTTACGATCAAGGTTGAGGCTTGGGTAGTAGATCAGATCACAAACGAGCAAAAGCAAGTTACAGAAGGCATCTTTACTTTTGTAGCAATCGATGAAAATGGCAATTCGCAGCCTGTTGTTTGTTGTTATTGATCCAGAACTGGTCAATGAGGAAGACAAGGCACGACTAGACGTTTTGGGATTCTTTCCCTGTGAAGAATTTCAAGCATTCAAATCATATAAATATGGATCTTGCTAGACCCATTGACAGAAATACCCAGGCAGGTTATACTTCTGCCTATAACCAACAAAGGAGCTACAATGGCTAATCACGTTCGTGGGGGATCCGACCCCAAGTGTATCCTTCTTACTGCTACCAACAAGGCTGCTAAAAAGCCTTGGGCCGAGGCTGAAGCCTTGGTTTCGGCGGGAAAGGCCCGGTTCATTTCTCGCACTGAGTTTAAGGCTCATGTGGCTGGTGTTGCGGTTCCGGCTTCCGTTAAGAAGGAAGGCGACCGCGCTGTTAAGGATTTCATTCGCCAACAGCCCAAGTCTGCTAAATAAGCCCAAAGCCCAGGCTAAATAATGGAATATGAGGTAGAAATCCGGCTAACCGCCAAGGTTATTGTTGAAGCGAAAAGCCCTCTAGACGCCCTGGCGTATGCTGAAAAAGTTCCGTTCGTTGAAATCTCTGCGGATCTCTATGATGTGAAGAAGCGTATTGGAACTGTTGCCCCTATGGGATGGGAAGAGAACTAGATTGTTACGATACGATATACCGATTCAAAACATACCGATCCCGCTCACGCAGGAACAGCGTAAACTCTCTCAAAGATTAAAGGAAGCTCTTTTTCCCAATCTTTTTTCCAGCTTTTCCGGCTTGGACATTGATTATTCGCAAATCGAGATGCGAGTAGCAACCAAGCTGGGGCTATCTGTTGACAATCTTTATGGATAAAAAACAGATTCCTAATCTTGACAGTTTAGCTTGTTATGCTAGACTAGGCGAACAAACAAAATAAACTGAGGCCATTGGATAGCTTCCTTCTAAAACCAACTCCCGTTCGCTGTTTCGACCCTCACGGTCGAGAGCAGAGGGGGTTAACAGTTGTTCAGCTTTCCTCAGTCCATATAATCAACAGGCCATTAAGTAGCTTCCTTCTACTTTTTTCAACGAAATGAAACAGGTGACGCCGAAAGGCTAGCCTGTCTAAATAGTTGCTTAACTTTCCTGTTACTAACAAACGTAAGGCTTACAAGCAGGTTCCTTCTAAAATCAAAGCTAAAACACCTGCTTTTCTTTCCTTACACCACAATCGGAGTTTCAATGGTTCTCACTACGCAACAAGTTCTTATCAGCAATGGCTATCTTTCTGTGGAGGCCGAGTCTGGTCCCCTAGCTTTGACTGATCTGGTGAAGAACCGGAACTTGCTAACTGTAGTGAGCAACCTTAACTACTACGGCTTCATGCCGTCAAAGGACACCCTGGAGTTGCTGAACGGCCTTTCTAGGGATGAGTTGGCTAGTTTCTGGAAGAAAACTGAGCCTGCTGTCAAGAGCGTGACCGCTGATGATCGTCAGATGGATGATTTCGTGGTCTACCAAAATTTCCCTGCGGAGGTTTTGGATATGTCGCACTGCGAGTATTGGTGCAAGCAAATCCTCATGTATTTTGGCTTTGATAAGGATATGCTCCGCGAGAACCCGGTTGCTCGTGACCCTCTTTTCGAGAATACCACTCTAAAGGTACTACATCTGGCTGATGATCAGTCTTTGCAGGGTATCTGCATGGCGCTTCTTAGTAACAAGAGCCGATGGACTGCTCCACAGTTGGAGCAAGTCAAGTTTTTGCTGGGTGAGTTGCGGGCTCGGAACTTTACTTCTAGCAAGGCAGGTTTCCGAGAGAATGGAATCCAAGCTATCAGTCATTTGATGGATACGGTTTCTGACCACAACATTATCGTAGAGGATGCTACGGACATTCTTCGTCTGGCCGCGCTGCGTAGTGAGGCTGATATTAGCCTACGCCAGAAGGTCAAGTTTAAGAATTTCTCCCGTAAGGAGCGTCGTGTTCTTTGCCGCATGTTGGAGACTAGCAAGAATCTAGAAAGTGATTTTGCAGAGCGGCCCGCGTTGTGGAAGACCTTGCTTCGTCGTCTGCACCCCGGAGATTTCAAGTATGCGCGTTTGAGTGCAGCCTATAATGACTTGTATAATGGTAAGCTACAAAGCTATGCCAGCAAGGTCGAAGCTGCTATCAAGACTAAGGATAGTGGTGTTTTCGGTTTGCTGAAGCAGCGTCCCGGCGAGTTTGTTCGTAGATTCCACCATCTGTGCAGTGTTTTCGGGATGGGTGCTGTTGAGGCTTTCGCTGAGATTATGCCCCGCCTTACCACTTTGCAGATTCTCAAGATGGTGCGCTATACGCAGACTATTAACAATCGCAAGTTCTTGGCTTTCCCTCCTCGGAGTAATTGGAACAGGCTACAAATTGTAGCTAATACTAAGAAACCTCTGCAACAAGCTGGTATTGATCTCCTTCAGGAGAAGGCTAACGCTGTTATCTCCGAGCGTCTGCGAGAAATTCTCCCAGAGGGCTTTGACGTTGATTCTCGCATGGAAGATGTCAAGCTACAGACTAACGATCAGGAGTTGGCTAGCTACGGTCGGGGAACAGTTTTCCAGATTCCTGATAACATGAAGTTCTTGCGAACGGCTAGTTATTGGGAGAATACTGGCGGAACCTCTTGGTTCGATAACGGCTGGAACTTCTTCGGTGAAAACTGGGAAAACAAGGGTGTTATCTGTTGGGACCATACCCACATGATGGATACGTCTGCTGCTTTCTCTGGTGATCCGGTTAATAGCTCTGAGATGAAGGGTCGTGCCTGTCAGATGATTGACCTTTATATCGACAAGCTGCTGGCGCAAGGTATTCGCTATGCTGTCTGGAACGTGCTGTGCTTCAGTAATATCCCATTCAGCGGTGCTACGGGCGAGGTTCTGGCTACCCTACAATGGGGCGAGGAGCCTCAAGCTGGTAAGCTGTATGAGCCGAGCAGGGCTCAGATGGTCTTCCCTCTGACTGGTGATAACAAGACCAAGTTTGTTGCTTACGTCGATTTGGCAGAGCGCAAGCTAGTCTATATGGATGCCAACTTGAAGGGACAAGTTAGTAGCGCGTCTCGTAACGGTGATAACTTGAGCACCCAAATGCCTGCCTTTGTGGAGTATTTGGATACGCTGCCTAGCGTGGCTGACCTTTTTGCTCCTGCCAATGGTGGTACAACTCCTGTGGTCTATACGGATGTAGACCGCGAGATTACAGATAATCAGCGGGCCTTTGTGTTCCGCACTGAAAATGAGGATAACAAGTTCCAGCAACTTGATCTAGCTCGTTTTCTCTAGCAGTTTGATAGCGGCGTGGTGCCCGTGCCGCTATCTGGTTTTTGTCTTCCACAAAAAGGCTGAGGTTTCGCCTCCGTAAAAGGCGCAGGGCTGCCCTGTCAAGCCAGCAGTTTTATTCTGGATTTTCTGTAAAAAACTCATCAGACTGTTTCCTACTTTTCTGTGAACAAGTAGCGGGGTTTAGTTGCCCGTAATAGCTGACGGCCTATTGCTTGTCCGTAATCAAGCGACTTTTTCGGGGTGGGTTTGAGGTTCAAACCCCCAACAAGGCCCTATCGTCTAGTCAGGTCTAGGACGCAAGGTTTTCATCCTTGTAACTGGGGTTCAAATCCCCATAGGGTCATATGGAAGAACCACGCAAATCCGCGCAAAGTTATATCATCTGGGATGAACCAAGTGGTATAGGGGTAACCCGTGGAGATAGGGTCTACTACAAGTACATCAAACAAGGCTTTTTCTCTCGAAAAATTTTGTTTGTGTGGCGACCTGATTTTAACCCCCCTCGCTGGGAGGTATCAGCCTGGAGAAAGCCGCCGCGTAGTTGCGCTAAATCTGGACAAGTTGTCAGTATCACGGAACAAGAACGTGCCGAAATGCAAAGGCGGGCTTGTATGGACCCAGATGACCTTGCTTGGGAACAGGAGCAGCAAGAGTTTAAGAGGAAAGCAGCAGCCAGAAGGCAGGAGCGCCTTGAAAAAGATAAGGCGCGGGATGCGGCTTTGAAAAATAACAAGACAGGCGAACTCTTGGATGCTTTTATCAAAAGAAATAGAAGGTAAGATTGTGACACTTTATCTGATTGATGAGGGTGATAGCTACACTACCTGCATTCTAGGTCTATTTCGCGGTGCATCAGATCCACAAAACGTAATCGACAAATATAACAAGGTAGGTAAAGAGCGTTACCGACAGTGGGAATCTGTGCGTGGAAAGATCGAAAGAGCCAATCCTCTTCCTGACCCACGAAAAGATAAAAACTACCAGGAAAAAGCCAGAACTGTCTTTGCTAAAAGACAGCGGGCAATTGAAGCTAAAATCGGACCCGAGCCCAAGACACTAAAACAGAGGTTGCTCGACGCCGGGTTTGAAGAAGTAGAATACATTAATCGCAGGGTTTAACATGAGATGGTTTCGATACAAACACAAATGGGCTCACGGTGACGACCGGGAATGGGAGTATCGTGAGCTAGGCGATAGTGACTATCAGATGTTCTTTGCGGATGGTAGTGAGCTTTCCGCCGAAGACTATATTGAGGATCTGAGCCTCTGTAATGAGGGAAACTGGTCCGACAAATATCGTGGAATTGACTATGATGTAGTTGATTCCGTTCCTCGTGAAATCCTAAAAAAGAAATTCGATAATGCAGAGAACGCTGCTAAAAGCTGGGCGCGGACTGCGGCACGATATCAAAATGAATTAAACCGCACCGAAAATAATGAGTCTGATCGCTGATCGCGTTCCCTTGACAGGAAAACAAGTCCTGATACAATTTGGGCAACAAAGACAAGCGTTATATGCAGCGGCTCTGCAACAGGAAACTGTTGAGATTCTGGGCTAATGGCTAACGCGGAAAATACCCCTAACTCGTGCGGCCATCTTGCTGCGTTAGGGGTATTTTCGTAATACACTTGAGGTAGTGATGAACCAATACGCACCCCACAAAGTCGGCCCTTACAAGGATGCCTCGCGTCGATCACGTCAACGCTGGAAGGCTCATATGAAAAATCACACTGCTGGTGTTATTCCTTGTAATGGTGAGGGCAAGTGCCGTTTTTGCAGGCAGCTTGATGGTCCAGTATTCAGTTCTGGGGATAAAGTCTATATTACTGTTCCTAGTACACTACCAGAACCTTATTCCGAATTTTCGGATCGCTGGATAAAGTGGGTTAACAGCTTGGGCACCAAGATTTTTCACCTACAGGCCCATAAGAAAATGGGTGTTGCGCCACTGCTAGATAAAATCAATGGTTGGCACCTAAAGGGCAGCCCTAAACCTGATGATAACGCTACTTGTGCTTGGGTTCCTACAGAGTGGATCAGACTAGCAAGCACTAAGCCTAAATCTGGAACATATGACAACTGGAATCGTAACCCTACTTATGGGTATATCACAGGGTCTCGGATCCTGGCGAAGGGCCACTCAGGTAGGTCGTTATCGGCCCAATCTGCGCGTATTACCTCAGCCCCTATTGATCACTGTATTACTTTCGGAGCGAGTGCGGAGGCTGTTGGTTCTCCTAAACAGGATAAGCTGGAACTGGATCTTAAGGATCTCCACAAGACCTTGATTACTATGCGGGATTCGCAGACTGTTCTTAGAGATGAGAATAAGAAACTACATGCAGAAAACCTGCTGCTGGAAGACAAGTTGTGGCAGCAAGGGCATCTGGAGGCATCGAATAGGCTGTTAGAGGCTAAGTTGAGGCAGGAGCAAGAGAAACAAGAGAAACTATCCTGCTCAGACGTTCTACAGATTGCTGTTAGTGATGAATACGCAGGGGCGGCGCAAGAGGTTGCTCTTACCAAGGCTCGTGTAGAGACAAACCTGGCGGCACTAGCTCCGGGTATGCTCGTCTGGCATGTTTTCAGCCACCAACCTTATATGCTGGTGGAAGAGTCACGCTCTGGTAATTGGATTGCAGAAAGACCAGATGGTCAGCGCATAGGGCGGCTGCATCCTGCGGTGCTACGAACTACCAGCCCTAGTTTCCTTAATAAGACTGGTGCGTGGCTTGGAGGGACTACCAACAAGGTTGGAGCAGCATTTACTGCTTTCTGTATAATGTTGTGGGGCCTTACTAACAATGTTGCACATAAAGCAAAAGGTTTTGCACGCGATGCGACCCGAAAAGGTAACCGAGCAGCTAGTATGTCTACCGCTATTGGATTGATTGGGGCTTTTATAGCTGCTTGTGTATATATCTCCGCTTATGGTCTGGCTCTGCCCCTATAACTTGACGGAAAGAGCCATAAAGGCTAGCATAGCAACATGAGCCCCGGAGTCAACATGCCTAGAGTGCCTAAACCGCACTATACCTTACAAGATCGAGCTATTGTGTTTCAGGACCAGGGAGATTGCCCTGATTATAGTGCTGATAGATTGCCTTGGGCTTGCATCTTTTGCGGAAACCCCAGTGAACACGTCAACGAGGGTGGGACGCATTGCTGGCTTGGTGCCGTCTATGATGGACAATCAGAACGCTTTGCTTACTGTAATGAAGATGGTTGCCGAGAGACGGGCATTGAGCGGGCTTACGAGACAGGGCTTATCTGGAGGTGCGGTTGCGTCCCAGATTATGTAGAAAACATCGGAGTGACCTGCCATGCGTGTTTGCGTGTCAGAGATGATAGGATTCTGGTTCAATGACATACCAAGGATTCTGGTTCAATGACATACTAAGAAATGCTAAAACTAGCTGCTGACGCAGAAACTTGGAGGGATGCTGCTGATTGGAAGGATAACTGCGGTCGTCTTTCTCGCTTGCTAGCTGAGATTCCTTCTATGGTTGAGAAACTGGAAACTGCATCCATTGACAGCTAGGTAGGGTGTATGCTACTGTCATGGGCATTGGAGGCGGTGCTCCCACGGGAGGTCAGCCGCTTACCTTGACAGAAATCACCCGCCATGATTAAATGGCGCTAACACAAAGAGGAAGGGCGCACGGAGCCAACTTCCAAGATTGTTTCTTAAACGAGTGGAGAAAAGGTTTAGAAAAATGTTGACTGATGTCCGAGTCCGAGTTACTTGGTTCTGGAGCGAGCACTTTTTGCTGGAATCCGATGAGGGCCAGCGTTGGGTTTGGTCAGATCCCGATTACGGGGGTGATAACACTCTTCGTCCTTATAGTGGAACCTACGAATCATTCTGTGCTGATGCCGGAGTGGCTTCTGGTAGATGTAAAGGCCAGAGCACTATCGACAAGTTCTGTGGTAAGGATGTGAAGATCCTCACTGCGGCTTGGGTTGCCTAAGCCGGGATTGATCCATGAGTGTTAATCTCAAAATTGAAACATGCAAAGACTGCCCGCACCTAGAAACAGAGCGTTTCTATACTGCTGATAGTTGGGAGCATGTTGTCAAGTGGTTTTGCTCTAAAACTGATCGTCCTAAATCGGGAACAACAGATAGATGTGAGCGATTACCTATTTCTAGTGATATTGCTTACGTTGAGCGCCCCAGTGAGGAGCCCTCGAAAATTCCTGATTGGTGCCCGCTTAGATAAGGTGTAAGATGAAACTTCTTTCTTTGCTTCTGGGTTTTCTATTGTGTGGGTGTGGTACAACACCAAAGCCCCTTACGGATAATCCTACATTAGAATTTCGCCAGAAAGATAATAAATCTGATAATGGTGGGGATTCTGGTGGCGGCGAGGAGCAGCCTGCACCAAAGTTGCTAACAGCCGAAGAACGTGTGACACTTCTAAAAGAAGTAGAAGCCTATAAGCTGTTACTAAAAAATCTTGAGGGTCTTGAGTCGCAAGTAAAGTCTAAGAAAAGTACAGCAGATTTCTTCAGCTTCGCTCTTTCTTCCGAAGATAAAGTTGCTGTAAGATCAGCAGAGCTTCTACTAGAATACATTAAACAAGTTAAAGCAGACATTGCTAGCAATGTTAAGAAATTACAGGATCAAACCAAGAATGATCGTTAAGTCCATTTTACAGGGTTTGTGAGCCTCCCGAAAAAATCTCAAATCGACTTCAATAAGTATTGACGGGAGTGGGGAAAATGGTAAACTTGCCCAGAGAAGTCAACGGGACAAGTGCCAACCGCTTCCAATCGCTATAACATCCATAGAAAGAAATAGCAGTGACCGAACAAACTGAACAAGCATACAACGGGCCTTGGGCACCGAACAAGCCCGAAGACGAGTATATGGACCCCGAGATCCGAGAAACTCGTCTCTTTAAGACCCTACAGGCGGCTGGCACTCTGCCAGATGAAACCGTTCTTCGATTGACTCGGGAACACATCAAAGAGATGTGGAAGTCTATGCAGAAGAATCGTTTTTCCGACGTTATCGTAGCGGTTTTCACTGCTCTTGATGATGCTGGTATCGAACGCGGCTCCGAGCTTACTATCAAGATGCTTGAAGATGGTAGTGGTATCTTCGATAAGCCCAAGGGTAAAACGCGGAAGCGTTTTGGTCCAGCCAAGCACGCCATGTTTATCAATGGTGGGACTCCGAAGGATAGCCCGCTTTATCGGGAAGCTGTTAAGGCTCTTGAAGAGAAATGTGGCCTTGACGCTAGTGCTCTCCGTGGAGGCTATCTAGTCCTTAAGACCCAGATGCGTACTGAAAACAAGAATGGTGTCTTCGAGTTGGTCATTGGTCCTGGTATCCCAGGAAATGAAGTCACTGATGCCTTTACTGCAAAGCTCTACCAGTATCCTTTTGTTGAGCAAGCGGTTCCGGTTATCTCTCACCCGCCTGTCTCTGGTAAGAAGCGTGGTGAAGGTGCCCTTATCACCAATGATGAGATCACAGAAGTTGGCAGCATGAGCCAAATGTGCTTGCAAAGTTGCATGGCTACTCAAATGACGCCTGCGGTGATGTTCGGGCTCGACAAAATGGTAGTGGAGAAGCCGGGTGAGGTTCCTGCACCAGCTAAGGCTGCGCCCAAGGCTGCGGCTACTAAGACGGCGGCTAACACTGGCACGGCTAGTGCCGCGCACAAGTTTCTTGACGACGACGACGACGAGGAGTAGGTAAACCCTGCTTGCAGAAAGCACTTCCCGGCGTAAGCCGGGAGTGCTGTATGTACTCCTAAATAGGCTAGGAAAGGGATGCACCCATTGACAGTTACAGCCAATCGGTGTAGAATCTCAGCAGTTCAAGAGAACCTTTCCAAACCAAACACAGAAAGACATAAAAATGACTAATAGTGAACTTGAAGCGTTCGTTGAACAAGCGAAGCAAAAGGCAACCCAAAAGGCCACTAGCGAGCTAGAGGCTATTGTGGAAAAGGCCAAGCAAAAGGCCATTGCCGAAAGTGAGAAACTGGCGAAGCGTGAGGCTGAGAGGCTCCGCACTGACCGCAAAACCGTCATGGCTAACTGGAAGGAACGTCAAAAGGCTCGCAGGCAAGAGGAGCGAGAGGCGCGGGCCAGAAATGGTCGTCAGTTGGCTGAGAGTTTTGTGCAACGAGTTTCTGCGGACTATCTTCGCATGACGCAAGATCCAAAGGCTTTGGAAGCATTGCAGTCTATCAGGATCACCTTTATTCCTGGCAAGAGTGACCAGGCACCTAGCCCTAGTGCCGCTATCTTTGATGGCACTAAGCGCCTTTCTACTATCTACAATGCTAGCTTGGGCCAGCTTCAAGAGCGGGAAACCCGCCTTACGGATAATCTGAAGGAAAAGACTGGTTTCCAGGGAACAACTCCTATCGAAATGCTAGAAGAGATTGCTCGGTTGCAGGAACAGATGGACAACAGGGGCCAGCAGGCAGATGAGCTATCATCTATTGCTACGGCTGCACATGAGGTTCTTCTGGTTCGTGCATCTGGGGGTGATCTGGAACAGGCTATGGATAATCTGGAGCAGATGTTCCTGCCCCGACATAAGCGTGAGTCCAACCTTGCTCCTACTGAGCCTGCTACTGAGGCTTAGGATGCAGGATGATTTTGAGCATTTCTGCTCCGTTCTAGCTAGATTCAACATGGCCCAGCAGGGTGCATTTGAGGAAGCCTGGAACGAAGGGGACGTGCAAAAGATGATTGCGGTCTGTGAGGCGAGTGTAAACAACCCTCATGGATCGGGAAAAGAAACAACGATGAGCTAAGGTAACTTAGTTTATCACGCCAGCATAACACAATTGGCAGTGTACCATACTTGTAATGTGGATGTTCTCGGTTCGAATCCGAGTGCTGGCTTTTGCTCGTTCGCTCGGACTACTATAAAATAGGGGCATGGATAAAAAATGCTTACAATGTGGTGAAGGTATACCTGTTAAGTATGGCTAAGAAAAAGAACAAGCCCAAGCAAAAAAGAGAGTGTTCCGTTTCTGACTGGACTCGCTTTGTTAGTGAAGCTACTATTACGGATGGTGATACTAATGTAAAGGGAGAGTTTAAGTCACTGACCAAGAAATTCGGTCTTGCCTATATTGAATACTGCAAGGTGGCATGGCAAGCCAATGATGGTTGCCTCACTGAAGAAGAGTTTTGCCGCATTAATGGCAACATCCCTAAAGGGTTCTTCGATAATAAGGTGAGAACCAGTGAAGCCTAAAACTTACTACCACGGCACCAACCCCCGCAATCTCTATGGCATCATAACCCAGGGCTTCAAGCTGCTGGGCGAGGAGAGTCACGGTAGGGTTCATGGTGCTGGGCTCTATATTGCTACTAAGCCAGAAACCGCAGCTTATTGGGCGGATCAGGCATTTGTTCACCGCGCCCACTATGCAATCAAGTGTCAGGTGCAGGAAGGCACTAGAGTCCTCTGGAAAGAAACTGATTACGATAAAAAGGTTATCCGTTCTTTGGAAAAAGAATTTGGAAAAGGCATTAGTCGGAATTATGATTTCTGGAAACTCATCCCCCACAACAAGCAGTTGACCACTAAAGAGCTTCGTGCTTTAGTGACCCATCTTGATTATGCTATCGGCTATGCGGGGTGGGGAACTAAGAAAACAGGCAGGGAGAGCGATAAAAAGTATGCTCATCTGAAGCGTTTCTCTAGGTTGTTGCGCCAATATGGTTATGATGCCTTGGGCGACCGGACAGAGAGTTGTTGGGATTCCGATGAAATCCTTGTTTACAACCCTTCTAGGGTAATTCCTGTATCCGTGCATCGCCTTAACGTAGTTTGGGAGCGAGATAAGTGGGAGCCTACATCGGTTGATTATTCGCACCCACTGCCTCTTGATGAAATCAAGAAAATCAGTGAGGAAGAAGAGGCTGATTGGCAGAAGTGGGAAGCCGAGTATGATGCGGAAGAAATAGCCAGAAAAGCCAAAGAAGCGTAACGAGCTACATCAAAATAATCTGTACATTATTTTCGCGGGGGCCTGTGGGGGCTCTGAGCTATATATTGACAGGACAGTGCTGCTTGGTATACTGGGGCAAGCATCGCCAGTGAGCGGTGCCTAACTACTGTGGAAAGCAAGGCTTATGAAGACGCATAAGATCCAAGGTCGTAAATTGCAGGCCAAAAAGCGACTAAGCTGGGGTGCTAGCTTGAAAAAGGCTAAGGACACCCGAGATGCTCAGGATGCTGTGGTGATTACGCCTGTGCCCTGGCGGGATACGGCTGAGTCACAGCCTACTCTCCCTAAAGATGAATTAAAGGATGCTGCTGCGGCTAAGAAAGCGGATGCCGTGCCTGCCGCGCCCCCTTACACTCCTATTGATGGTAAGGGCCGTAAGATCATCTACGTCGGCCTAGAGCGTGGCAATCGTGTTCTCGTTCGCTGGCCTGACAGCCTTGCTATGTTTACTGAGCAGATGGATACTGGGACCAGTGCCATTGGTCGCCTGCTAGGCAAGATCGAGGAGCTAAAGGATGGTTCCAACAAAAAACTTATCCCTCTTAACTACTACAACGCTAAGAAGGTGCTCTTCATCATCAGGCAGTATGTAAAGATTCGTGCGCCTGACGGCAAGAGGATGTATAAGGCTATCCTGTCAGATGAGTTCGCTGCCTGGTTTGATGAGGAAGACGCTGCTAAGGAATTGTGTGATAACGCGCATCATCTTCTGGATTACGATGAGAATATCCAAACAGAGTTTGATTTCCTGAGAAAGCCTCTTTATCCGTGGCAGAGTGCGGGTATGAGTTTTCTTGACGCTATTACCCGGCATGGTAAGGGTGCTTTCGTCTGTGATGAGACGGGCACTGGCAAGACCTATACGGTTACAGCGCACCTGGCTAGCCAAAAGCTGCAAGCAGTTGTAGTGGCCCCTGCCGGTGTCTGCGAATCGTGGCGGCGAAAGATTATTGATATCAGCAACCTGACGTGTACTGTTATTGGCTCTGCCTACCCGCAGGACGCCTATAAGTATGACGTTATTATCGTCAGCTACGCTATGCTCAAGAAGCGCGGGCTCTGGCCTCTGAGTGATATCATTTCGGGGCAGCAGCGGGTTCTCATTATGGATGAGGGCCACTACGCTAAGAACTATACCTCCAAGCGTACAAGCACTTGCTTGTTGCTTGCGGAAAACGCCAAGCACTCGATTGTTGTTACGGCTACGCCGCTCAAGAATCGTGTTAAGGAGCTTCACCCCCTGCTTCGTATGACCCGCCGTCTTTGGACGGAAGAGTCTAGGGACGACTTCACTAAGTGGTATGACACTGAGGAGGGTCGGCAGGAAATTGCTGAAAGGCTTACTGGCTTTATGGTGCGCCGAATGTTCAAAGAGATCAAGCCTGATTTCCCTACTGGTGAGGTAGGAGAAGCCTGGCTAACTCTGGATAACCGTGAGGTCTATAAGGAAGCCGAAGCCAACTTCATCCAATGGCTCATTAACAATGGTGCTGGTGAGGAGAAGCTGGCTTCTGCGGAACGAGGTAAGGCTCTGGTTAAGCTCAACAGGTTGCGGCAGCTAGCAGCTATGGGTAAGGTTCGAGATGCTACCCGGCTTATTGGGAAAACCCTAGACGCTGGTGAGCAATGCATTGTTTTCTGTGCCTTTAATGACCCCTTGCTTAAAATTGCTTCTGCCTTTGCTGATACAAAGGGCACCAATTTCAAGGGGCAGGAGTGGAACGGTTCCGGTGTTATTACCGGCAAGGTTTCTAAGAAAAAGCGTTATGATCTTATTGATAAGTTCATGGCAGGAAAACTTGGCTTGTTGTGCATTGGTGTTGGTGCTGGTGGTCTTGGCATTGATCTTCCTATCGCTCGGTTTGCCTACTTCTTGGATCTCCCTTGGGGGCCTGCTGATTTCGAGCAATGCACGGGTCGTATTTTGCGGCTGGGGCAAGAGCGGGATTGTCAGTTTGTCAAGCTGCTAGCCTCTAACACCATTGATCAAAGGATGGAAACGATTATTCAGCTTAAGGCTATTATCTTCCAAGAGGCTATTGGTGATCCGAATGCTGTAGATCGAGTGACTGCTAAGGAAGCTAAGAACATGCGGTCGTCTATTGTTTCCATGCTTATCTCGGCCTACATTAAAGAGGCCATTGAGCAAGAAATTGGCTAGCAAGAACTAAGAAAACCCCGACCTTGGTCGGGGTTTTCTTTTGTTATACTGGTAGCAGAGGTTTGCGATGGACACTAGATTTAGAGAATTGATAAGACGATGGTTGGCCTCCCCTGGCGACCTTAACCTGCGTAGGGAGGTTGATGCTATGGCTAAGAGAATCGGGGGGCTGGACATTCATACCTCGGATCAACTGCGCCTTCTAGCGCAAACTGTTCTTGAAAACCCGGAAAAGGTGCAGCCCCACCAACTAGAACTGGCAGAGAGTTATCAGGAGATTTCGCCAGGATGGACCCCACCGGATAACAACCCACCGGATGCCTATGAGCTAGCTGAAGCTGTTTTTGACATCCTTCGCCAAGATGGGCAGCGTCATGTTTATAGGGAATACCAAGAAGAACCCGGAGAGTCCTGGGAAAATATAGCGTATCACGATTCCGATGTATATCGAGCAGCGGTAGCTCATGGGGGGTGTGCTGGTACGCCTTCTGCACTGGGACGGAAACGCAAAAACTGTATGCAGCCTGCAAGGGGCTGCATATGCAGCACAATGTGTTATGCATGTGGTCACTGTGAAGGATGGCGTTCTGGTGGATGTAGCCATGATTCAGAATGCGTATGTGACGGATTTCATTATAGCCAAGTTGGCAGTGACGGTTTTGGGGGTATAGGATTTACAACTCATTACCTAGATTATCTGTGCGGTTGTAGGGGTTCTGGATGGCAGCATACCGATGCTGATAGTACTCACGAATGCCCTATTCATCCCATTGTTGGTCATCATCCGGAGTGCGGTAACTACGAGGGTGACGTTAGTGAGTGCTGTAATATAAGTAGGCAAACGGCGGCCCCCCTATCATCGTCAGATATAGATGTGGATCTTTGTTCTTGTGGGCATGAATTGTTAGACCATGCCACAAAACTTGGAGAGGGTTGTGATCTTTGCGAGAAGTGCGAAGGTTGGGAGCCTGACGAGGATGACGTTCCGTTCTAGCTGTTTAATTTCCTGAAGTATAAGTAATGCGTGGGGCCACCTACTATTCCTCGACCATCTGGATGCGGGTCGTGCACTATTTTCCCATTTTTGCCTACCACCATATGATAATGACCTTTGTATCTAGGGCTAGCTCCTCGTACAAGGTAGTATTGGTCTTTAGGGGGTTCGTGATTAGCAGGCCATAGATGTAGGGAAAGCCCGCGCACTTCTAGCCATTCATTAGCTTCATCCACTTGGAGCCCCAAACTCTTCAAGCTGAAAAGCGGTATTTCTTCTAGATCAATATGAAGAACACTGGCTACGCAAGCAGGAAAGCAGTCTCCTACTAACTTGCCGTCTGGCCCTACCCCTGACATTTTCTGTGGTGTAGGTCTTAGTTCAAAAGAGTGTACGCCCTTATCAAATCTCTTACGAAAGAATAATCCTGGTAGTCGCTGCTGAAGATTCCAAAGCATCCGTCTCATATTAAAATAGTAACAAATCTTACCCAAAAACAGATGACTCGGCTGAAAGTTTCTCCTTATTGACAGGGATGTTTAGTTTGGTACAATTCCGTCAGAGGCATCGAGAGCACAGTTAGGGGTCTAGCCCTTTGATCTGTCACCAACCCATACCGTAGGGTGGTAATGCTAGTCACGATGTGGGCGGTCTTATTTTCGTATAAGATAAGGTCGCCAACACGGTTTAACAAAAAATATGCCTCTAAACAGCGCCTATATGGCGTGAGAAAGGCGTATTATGTCCCCACCACACCGACACCCCCGAGCAGTAAAGGTTGCAGATAAAGCTGTTACTAAAGCTGCATCACCGAATGATAGCGAAAATGTCCTTGCTAGGCCATTTCGTAGGCTTTGGTATCAGCTAGCTCCTGCCCGGGTTGTTCTGGATCAAGAACAATACTGTCATTTGCTAGATATCAAGACCGGAAAAACTACCTTGATCAAAGGTCCAGTGAAGAGAAATCTTAATTATGATGAACGATTGATTCAGACTAAGAGCCAAATAGTTGTTCCCGAAAAGCATTTTTGCATAATTAAGAACCCCTACATTGATGGGGTTGTTCATTATGGTCTTCGTCAAGTTAGGGTTGGTCCTATCACTTTTGCTCTTCATCCGGGTGAAGAAATTGAACAAAGAGTCACTAAGGAATATGTTCTTACTCGATACGATGGTTTGCTGATTAAAGTTTTAGAGGATTTCTCCTCCAGTGCAGGCGTTAATCAAGTTGAACACCATGCTGGCGATGAGTTTTTGGTTATTGGACCAAAGACCTATATTCCTTCAAAGCATGAACAAGTTCTTCGTGTAATCAAGGCAATCAGCCTTAGTGATACAGACGGCATTTACGTCCAAAATAAGGACACAGGTGACGTTTCTACTATTAAGGGGCCAGCGGATTACTTCCTTAAGCCAAACGAAAAGCGTTGGCGCAAGGAGCTAACTGACGATGAGCTTTCCGGCGTGGGCCTTAAAACCCAGGACTCTAGTCGAGTTAGAGTGCTTACACGCCAAGCGGCCAATACTAGCTTCTTGAGTGACCCCTCAAATGCTCTCGTTCTTGAGCTAGAAGAAAAAGAGGTCGTGCAGCTTTACGATGGTAGTGAGTCTCGAATTGAACTAGGTCCGCAAACAGTTTTTGTTGGTCCTTATGAGCGTCCCAAGGTTCTAACCCTATCTGGCGGTAAGCCTATTCGACCGAATGTTCTCAAGGTTGGTTTGCTGAAACTAGGGCCTGATTTTATCTATGATCGAATCAAAGTTCGTACTAAGGACAATGCACAGATTGTTGTTGATGTCACCTACAAGTGGCGCTTCACTGGGCATGAACTGAAAGATGCCTTTAGTATTGATGACTTTGTTGGGTATGCCGCAGAGACCTTGAGTAGTGATATTCGGAGTGTTGTTGCTAAACATAACTTTGAAGACCTACATGCTAATTCGCTACAGTATGCCAAGGATGCTATTTTTGGTAAAGACAAATCGTCTCGTATCTTTGAAGAGAATGGTCTAGAAATCTTCGGCATTGATATTACTAGCATTGTTCCTGAAGATCCAAAGATTGCTGAAAAACTGCATGAGGCTATTAAGCACAATATGGATGTCTACTGCCGTAAGATTGTATTGCAAGCAACCCTGGAAGCTGAACGTCAGGAAATTGAAGGCAAAAAGAAAATCGAAGCAGAGCGCGGGGACTTGATTGATGCTCAAGCAGCTAACTACCGTAAGGAAGTAACTGAGCGGGCTCATAGTGACGCTGCGAAGGATAAGATCCGTGCTGAAAGTCGTGCTGGTAATGCTCGCATTGAAGGCGCTGCGGAGCGGGAATGTGAGAAACAGCGTCTTGACGCTGTTCTTGAATCACTAAGTGTTAAATCTGCTCCTATCTATCTGGAACTAGAAAAGGCTCATGTTTTTAAGAACACTGAGAAGCTGGTAATAGTCCCAAGCAAGTCTAAGCTGGTTCTCCCTTTTGGGGAAACTGATAGCCAAAGCTAATAGACCACGGGGGGCAGAAGAAATTCTGCCCCCTTGTGTGTCTTGACAGAAATCCGCTAATGATCTAGGATTAGGTATGAAGAACAAAGTTAGTTATGCTCAGATCCGGCCTTTCTTGCAGAAATTCAATACAGGAGGGTTTCCACATCTCAGGTTGGGGCAAGCCTTTGTGAACGAGTTTAAGATCGAGTGTGACCACGATAAAGATCAGCATCTTGGTCAGCCTTGTCTTTTCCATGAAACAGATAGTGGAAAAGCCATTAAGAGGATCTGGGAGGAGCATACTGTGAGTTTTGGGGTTGGGGATGTAGAGAGTTTTGTGGTTGGGGATGTAGAGGCTGGTTGTGATTGTGGCTCAGATCGAGCAGAAATCCAAAATCTGGTCCGCATTACGGACGAAAACAGCCCTCCAAAGTATACAAAGATCCTGGCGTGTGCGGAATGCTTGTGCCGCACTTGTATGCCTCCTCATAAAAAGACCCAGGACGGTTGTGGTGATTGATTTCGAGAAACTACAGCAGCTTTCTGATATTCTTTGTGCAATTCCATGTAATGAGGGCGAGAATCTTATATCTCTTACAGGTGTGTCCATCGGCTTTAATTGGATGACCATCCAATGCCTGCTCAACTGGAAAAGTGATAAGCGTTACTATGAATGTCGTTCTTTGGATGAAGCAATAGAAATTGTTGCAGCATTTAATCCCGGCCACGCAGTTAAAACTCTTGAAAAAGAGCTTAAATTGCAAGGTGTTGCCCCTTTAGGCAAAGACAAGAAACTGCATCCTGTTGTAGAGGTCGATACCGAAAATAAAAGGGGCAGCTTGGCTCTGGTTTGGCTTTGAGGCTTCCATTGACAGATCCCGCCCTGCGTGATCTAATAGGAAAAATGAGCGCGAGCGCGAGTATGCCAAAGACGAAACGGAAAAAGAAAAAGAAGGCTTTCATCGTAGCGACTGCTAAATCGGGCACCAGCAAATGCCGAGAATGCCAGGAGCTAATTGCGGATAAGTCAACCCGCGTCGGTGTTCCGGCAAACTCCTCCGATTGGGGCGATTATCATAAGTGGTATCATCCGGGGTGCGCCGAAAAAGTCGGATATAAGTGCAAAGCAAAGATCGTGGCAAAGAAGTTCCGCGAGTTGAATGCGATTTTTTCTGGCTATCCTGATAGGTTTACGAGCGAAGGAGCTTTTGATATGAAAACAGCAAAACCAAAACACCCGGAATTGTGCTCAACCGAGCAATATGAGCCTTATGAGCCAGGCTACTTTCAAGCCCCTTCGGGACAAACAAATCCTTGTCAAGAAATTGATTTGTGCTCTTGCACTATGAAGGAGTTGATGGGCTTTGGCTGCCAGTGTCGAGAGTGGCAAGCATCCTATGCTGCCGCATTTGCCACCGGGAAGGCATCTTATTCTGCCGCATTTGCCAGCGGGAAGCCACCTGGAAATCTTGCAGAGGGAACCTACTTCGACAAGTATGGCACATCATTCTTCGGCGTAGACCCCGCCACTACAATGGGTAAGACAGAGATTAAGGAACCAGTTATGAACGAGCCAGATACACCGAAATTGCTTACAGCTAAAAACGTCCTTGAGGCTGTCGTCTCAACCCACTACCAAGATGCTGCGGAAGAGGTTGCTCCGGGTAAGGCCCGTGTAGAGATTGCCCAACAGTCGTTTATCGCTGGAATGAAGGTTTACCACGTCTTCAAGAGTGCATCTTACATTCTGCTTGCTAAGGTTTCAGCAAATGTTTGGCAGGTAGAGTCTCCTTCTGGAGAAAAAACCCACTTGAATGTTGCTATGCTGACTACCAAGAGTCCTGGTCTTGTGAAGAGGGCCTGGGCTAAGGTGTCGAACCCTAGCAGCAAGGTTAAGATTGGTCTGGCAGTAGTGGCTTTGTTTGCTGCTGTAGATATGGCTGGTTGGTACTTTGTGCTGCACTACTTTGGTGCTTAGTGCTTCCTTGCGGTGTCTGCGATGGAGAACGATGGATTGATACAAGGGATGAAGGAACTATCCCTTGTGATGAGTGCAACAATGAGGATGACCCGCCCCTGGGCCGTCTGCCTCCTGGGAGTATTAATGTCTGAAATGTATTTTGTAGTTACCTGTTCTGACGGAGATGTCAGTATTACGCCCCAAACCAAAGAACAGGTAACGGAGGGTCTTACTGGGGGTTATTGGGGGGAAGACGCAAAGTTTTTGACCGCCGAAGAGCTTAGGAAAAACAACGACCCTAACTACTGGGGAGAGGATGCCATTCTCATTATTAAGGGTGGTGTTGTTATCCCCAAGCCAAAACAAACAGTCACCTCTTACGAGGTTTAGTGAACATGACTAATATCTTTGTTGGTGTTATCGGTTACCGCAAGGGCGATGAGGTCGAGTGCGTAGGCACTTGGGCCGATAGAGCCAAGGCCATTAAAGACATTTCCGCTGAGCATAAGGGAGATCCCGAGTTTTCCAACCCCGAAGACGGATATTGGGGAACTACGGAATGGACTATCACCCTAGAAGAAAGGAAGCTCCGTTAATGGACTACATGCAATTTTGCGACATCGGGCACCTAAAGCCATGCTCCTGCAATGATGGTGAGTGGAAAGACCCCGAGAGTGAAACCCTGGTTGATGATTAAAGAAACACAATGCCAGTATTGCGAAAAAGACTTTTTGTCTCCTGGGGAGATTACCGTCCACCCACCTAAAGATTCTAGTGGGGTTCACGATAAATCTCTGGAATTTCGGGGCTGTATTACCTGTCTCCTGAAAGCTGTTAATCTGTGGAAGGGTACTTTGAATACCTGCAAGTGCGATCTCTGGAGGGGTTGCAGTTGTGGAGCCTTCAAAAAGGAACAATAGGCCGTGCTCCCCTGCAATCCGCATAGCTGCTACTGTTATGACTACAAATGCCCCTGCGGAGCACCATATCGTTACGACGAACATAGCTATCATTGGACAGAGTGCAACCAACCTTGTGAAGAGTGCAATAAACCTCTTCCCGACCTATCCTGCATTATCAATGACGCATTATCTACATCTACACCTACATCTACCACGAGGTTAGCATGATTGCCCCGGCCCCTGCCCCTTCTAAGCAGACCATCGGTTTTGGTTTGCACACTACTTTTGACAGTTTTCTTGATAGTGTCCTTGTGCGCTTGCCTGAGTTGCACCTAACACCCGACTATGCTTTGCAGTCGGGTGTTTGTGTGTACGCGCTAGTCCAGTATGCTGCTGGGGTATGCAAAACCGAGGATCGTAGCTGGGTAGAGGGCTGGTTGACAGCACTTCCCTGGACTATGCGAACTGTAGTAGCTCTGGTCAAGGGTGGCAGGATCGAAGGATCCGTGGAATCGTGTTTGCTTAATCAAGCTCGCAATAATAATCTTCCCGACAATGAAGATGTTTTGTTGAATCAGCTTATAGAGTTACATCCTAATAGCGAGGGATAGGAAATAGAATGACTAACAACCCTCATAATTGGATGAGCCGTAAAGGAAAGCCCCCTCTCGATAACTGGGAATGCCAGTATTGCAAGCAAAGCGGTACGATGGATCAGCTA